>Ga0066376_10006020_pt1 | contig 10107 bp, 9 predicted proteins | sample Knorr_S15_td_Bot_FD_77009 | JGI IMG/M metagenome (GOLD analysis project Ga0066376, IMG submission 77009) | Marine microbial communities from Southern Atlantic Ocean transect - Knorr_S15_td_Bottom_ad_5009_LV_A | ecosystem: Environmental > Aquatic > Marine > Oceanic | place: Southern Atlantic... | reverse complement strand
GATGAGCGGCACCATCACCGTGCCCGTCCCCCCCGGGCGCTACTATCTGGTGGCTAACTGCTACGATCCTGACGGCGACATGGTCAATGTGACGATAACGACCCAATGGGGCACCGAAACGAAGAGTGGCACCGAGGCCCGGGTGGGCGCGCTGATCGTTGTCACCGATGATATGGGCACCCTGCCGGCATCGGTGACATGGGATGATGGGGAGGACTCGTTCACGGCGAACATCATCATCTCGCTGGGCGTGGTTCCCCCCACCGCGGGTGGAGGTGGCGGAAGCACGCCAGGATTCGGTTCGGTGCTGACGATGATATCTCTGCTCGGTGCCTGCCTCGTACTCGCTCGCCAGCGAACCAAGCCGTGATAACAGAACACCTCCCCTTGCGGGCGTGGACTCCGAATCCTCCCGGTTGGGCGAGGTATTCGCCGCCCAGAGGGCAGCGTTCCGAGCCCTACCCTACCCCTCGCTAGCGCAGCGAAAATCGAATCTGCGCGACCTCGCCGCTATCGTCTCGCAGAACAGAGATGCAATCGCTGCGGCGATCGACGAGGATTTCGGAGGCCGGGCGAAGGATGAGACGATGACCCTCGAGGTGATGCAGGTGCTGCAACTCATCTCGCACATCCTCACGAGGCTCAGGCGCTGGATGCGTCCATCGCGTAAGTCTGCCGGCCTGCTCTACATGCCGGCAAGGGCCAGATTGCACTACCAGCCATTAGGCGTGGTCGGCATCGTGTCTCCATGGAATTACCCACTCGACCTCGCTCTCTCTCCTTTGGCCTGCGCGCTTGCGGCTGGCAACCGCGTGATGCTCAAACCCTCGGAGCACACACCACGAACCTCCGAACTCTTCCGTCAACTGCTCGGCGAGCGCTTCGGCGAGGAACACGTAGCCGTCATCACCGGTGATGCGGAGGTGGGGGTGGAATTCTCAAGGCTGCCCTTCGATCATCTGATGTTCACCGGTTCGACCGCCGTCGGGCGCAGCGTGATGGCCAGCGCGGCCGAGAATCTCACCCCGGTCACACTCGAGCTCGGGGGCAAGTCGCCATGCATCGTCGGCAGAGAGGCCGGATTGTCGCAGGCCGTGCAACGGATCTGCTTCGGCAAGTCGATCAACTCGGCGCAGACCTGCATCGCGCCCGACCATGTGTTCCTGCCCCGGGGCAGGGAGGAGGAGTTCGTCGAGGAGTACAGGCGCTGCTATGCGAAGCTGTATCCCGATGGTGAGCTGAGTTCGGACTACTCATGCGTGATCAACGATGCGCAGTTCGACCGCCTTCAAGCTTTGCTCGAGGATGCGAGGTCGAAGGGAGCGCGGGTCGAGGTCGCCAATGAGGCAGGGGAATGGACCGCTGGCGCGAGTCGCAGGATGCCACCGCACATCATCCTGGACGTGAGTGACGAGATGACGATGATGCAGCAGGAGATATTCGGACCGCTGCTGCCCGTCGTGCTCTACGACAGCATGGACGAGGTGATCGAAGAGGTGGCCAGAGGCGAACGACCGCTGGCTCTGTACTACTTCGGCGGCGATCGCAGAAACCACAGGAGGATCCTTCGCGAAACGCATTCCGGCGGAGTGGTTTTCAACGACACATCGATTCAGTTCGCCATCAAGAGCCTGCCCTTCGGGGGTGTCGGCGCATCCGGGATGGGAAGCTATCACGGACACGAGGGATTCCTGACGTTCTCGCACGCTAGGGCGGTGGTCTCCAAAGGATGGCTCAATCCTCTGAGGCTTGGATATCCACCGTACGGAAGCCGCGTGCACAAATTGATTGAACGCATCTTCATCCGCTGAGTCACTCCTCCTCGGCGAGGTCGACGAATGGAATGCTGTCACCCTCCCTTCCCTCGTCCCATGCTTCGATGCGCAGTTCATCATCCCCGTTTCCGGCACCCGGCTGGTAGTGGGTCATGCGCATCATCCTCAGCGGGTCCTCGCTGAGTTCGCTGGGTGCTCCGCGGCGGGGCCACCTCCTGTCCTGCATCTCCACCCCCAGCATGAACAACTCGTAGTCATCGAGGTGCGAGAGCTGGTGCAGCAGTCGTCTTCTACGCTGGAGGAAGCGTTTCAGCACGCCTGCCCGCTCGGCGGATTCCGGTAGGTGTTCACCTATCAGTCCCATGCGCAGCATAGCGACGAAGCGGTGTGCAATGAGATGCAACCTCGTCCGCAGAGGGAGTCCCGTCAGGCGCGAGCGGCCCAGCCATAACTTCCACCAGCAGCGGTGCTTGGAGGCGATCTTGAATCCAGCCGCACTCAGCGCGGCCCCCATCGCAGGATTCCGCGTGAAGGCGATTAGCGGTTTGGAGAGGGATTTCGGGGTGATATCCTCTCCGCGCACCGCCGCCGCGAGGTTCACATCCTCGACCAGAGGCCTTCCATGCAGGATGGGATCCTGACGCCAGCGCTCCCAGGCCTGATGGATGAGACGATGGGACAGTCCCTGGCCGCGCATGCTCGCATCGATGACCACGCTATGGATTTCCACGACACCGGCCAGCCTGCGCATGTCGAGATGACCGATAGGCCCGCGCTCGTCGCGCAGCAGGATCGCTCCGCCTGTCTCGAGACGGTGTTCGATCACTGCCAACCGCTGCGGCGCGCGCAGGTCGAGATGCTCCAGCTGCATCCGCAGCAGCCAGGTCGCCTCCTCGCTGGGCATGCTGGGCACTCCTTCCTCAGGTTGAACATCCCATCGGTCACATCCCCCTTCCCAATCACGGGTTATCGCTGACCGGACGCCGAAACCTGAAAACGGTGAAGGCGGCCCGCAGGCATGATGCAGGACGGTGAGGAGGCAGCGGTTGCCGACGGGTTCGGGCTGATGTTCAAGAAATGGTTCATGCGCCAGTTCTGGCGCGCCCAGCAGTCGCAGGTGATGATCTCGTTCGGATTCTGGGCTGCGACCCTGACGATGCTCATCTTCGATCGCATCGAGCATCGCTGGGACGCCGGTTCGAATATGTACGGCGTTCCTATATCGTACTGGGTGATGGTCAGCCTCTTCCTCAGCGTGTTCCTGTTCGTGCTCCTCGTCGGCTGGACCTATGACAACATCTTCTCATTATGGAGGGAGAGAAGTCAGGTCGAGGCGGAGCGCAATCCGTGGGCCACCTATCTGCTCAACGCGACTGCGATTCACACATTGGGCCTTCTTTCGAGCATCCAGCGTCAACTGAATCCAGATGATGAGAAGATCACCGCTGAATGTGACTTCATCACGGATTGGATCGCATACGCATGCGATGAGGAACTGTTCGTCCGCCATGTGAATGAACTCGAGCGCCGGGTTTCCAAGGAGATGCCCGAGTTGCACTATCTACCACCCGGGGCGGTCCAGAAGGCGCGTGAGCAAAACCACATCCTGAATGATGATTGAGGGTCAGCGGACGACCCCGGGTCATCCGAGAGGTGTGGTGATCAACCACGATCACATCCCACTCACACAATTCAAACCACGCGCGATCTGTCGGGATGATCTCCCCAGGCCTTCAGGCAATCAGCATGATCCGACTCCAGATCGATATCGATGCTCCGAGAGGGGTCCATCTGATACACCTCGAAGGATCCCCTCGACAAAGAGTCCCCCGCCTGTATGAATGTGTTACGCAGCAGGTAGAATGCCCCATTCAACTGGTACTCTCCCTTCTCCTGGAGACGATATCCCGTCTCTGCGGGTTCGGATCGGAATGAAGGCGAGGCCAAGGCCAGCCCCATCTCAGGATAAGGTTCCGAGAAAGCACTCACGATCCCAGCCCGACACTCATCCAATTCCCCCCAGCGTTCGATGATTCGAGCATAGTCTGCGCATTCCCTCAAGGGCGATGTGGGTTGGACCAGGAAGGTACCCCCCCACCGATTCCCCAATAGATCCAGTTCTTCCAGAGCATGCCTCAAGGCATCCAATGAGCCTGCCTCAGGCCCGGCCAAGGAGGTCGGCCGCTGCACCACATCCACCCGAGAATGAACAGCGAAGAATTCCTGCAGCTCTCGAATATCCGTACTGACGAGCACTCGATCGATGCCCTCCACGGCCAGACACTGCTTCACCGCCCAGGTGCTGAGCGTATGAGGTCCGAATGGGAGACAATTCTTCCCCACCAATCGCTGAGATCCCGCGCGAGCCAGGATAACAGCATTGAGCCCAGCCTCGCCACCCATCACGCGATTCCCAATACCTTCCCACATCCTCACGCCCGAAAAACCATCCCCTCTTCCCCACCCATCAAGGTGAAGGAGGGGCACCACCAGCGGGTGAACAGGTGAGATGCTGAGTGAGGTGGTGAGGATCGGAACGAGGCTCGTCGGCCCCGGGCAGAAGGTGTTCATCATCGCGGAGGCCGGAGTGAATCACAACGGCGATATCGAGATCGCGGAGCGATTGGTGGATGCGTCTGTCGAGGCAGGTGCCGACGCCGTCAAGTTCCAGACCTTTCGAGCAGACGCATTAGCGAGCAGGTTCGCACCTCTTGCCGAGTATCAGCAGCAGGCGCAGGAAGCGGACTCGACCAGCGATACGCAGCTGGAGATGCTGCGCGGGCTCGAGTTCACCGCCGAGCAGTTCACACACCTGCAGCAGTACTGTCTGCAGCACGACATCATTTTCCTCTCGACCCCCTTCGATTCGGAGAGCACCGACCTGCTCGTTTCCCTTGGGGTTCCGGCCCTGAAGGCGGGCAGCGGAGAGGTGACGAACATCCCATTCCTGAAGGAACTGTCCTCTCACGGGCTCCCGCTGATCCTGAGCACGGGCATGTCAACCATCGAGGAGGTCAGGGAGGCGGTCGCGGCGGTCGAGGTGCAAGGAGCACCGCTTATCCTGCTGCACTGCACCTCGAATTATCCCGCGGCCATCGAGGATCTGAATCTCAGAGCCATCCCAATGCTGGCGAGGGAGACCGGTCTGCCCATAGGATATTCCGATCATTCGAACAACCTCTCCACGCCTGTCGCTGCAGTCGCTCTCGGCGCCTGCGTGCTCGAGGCGCACCTCACACTCGATCGCGGTCTCTCCGGTCCCGACCACCAGGCGAGCCTGGACCCTGCGGGCTTCGCGGAATATGTGAGACTGGTCCGCGAAGCCGAGACCATCCTCGGCGATGAGGTTAAACGACCATCGAAGGCGGAGTTGGAGACCGCGAGAGTGGTTAGAAAGAGCCTCGTCGCCGCGAGGAACATGGGGGCAGGGGACGTTCTGGATGGCGATTCGATGCTCATCAAGCGGCCCGGGACCGGCATCCCGCCTGCCAGATTGGGTGATGTGGTGGGAAGGAGACTCAAGCAGTCCCTTGAGGAGGACGAGGTGATCACATGGAGTCATCTGGAGGCGGAGTGAGGTCATGAGGAGGGTGGAGCGAGTCTGCGTCGTGACCGGCGCGAGGTCCGAATACGGCCTGCTGAAACCGGTGATGGAAGAGATAGGGAAGCACTTCGAATTACAACTCGTCGCCACCGGGATGCATCTGCTCTCCCAATTCGGTGATACCCTGCAGGAGATCGAATCGGACGGGTTCTCGATTTACTCCACCGTCGAGATGATGCATGGAGGAGATCAGATGGCGGACATGGCGCGCTCGATAGGCACGGGCATCCACGGCCTGACCGATGCATTCGAGGAATTGAAACCGGATGTCGTGATCCTTCTCGGCGACCGCATCGAGACCCTGGCGGCGGCCATCGCGGCATCCTACTCCGGCATCGTAGTAGGGCACCTGCATGGAGGAGACCGTTCGCAAGGCGGTGTCGATGAGTATTCCCGTCACGCGATAACAAAGATGTCACACATCCATTTCCCTGCGACTGCCACCAGCGCGGAGAGGATCCTCCGGCTCGGAGAGGAGCAATCGCGGATACATATGGTAGGCGCCCCGGGTCTCGACGTGATCCTCAACGAAGATCTCCCCGGCCCACAAGCCATCTCCGAGAGGTTCGGTCACAGCGTCCCGCCCATCCTGCTGGTGATGCACCCCGTCTCGACCTCGCCCGATGCTGCGGAGGAGGAGATGAGAATCGTGGTCGATGCGCTGCTGGAGAGGGAACCCCCTGTCATCGCCCTGTATCCCAACGCGGATGCGGGCGGAAGGAGGATGGTCGAGGTCCTCGACGAGCACTCGAATTGGATACAGGTCCACAGCTCCCTACCCCGGCCTGAATTCCTCGGCCTGATGAGGGATTGCGCGATGATGGTGGGCAACTCGTCCTCCGGCATCATCGAAGCACCATCATTCCACATCCCTGTGGTGAACATCGGCCCGAGGCAGAACGGACGCGAGAGAGCCGGGTATGTGATCGATGTACCCTGCTCAGCGACCGCGATCAGAGAGGCGATCGATTCCGTGCTCGCAGGGGAGCACTCCGAATCGATCGAGAATGCAGAGAATCCCTATGGGGACGGCACGGCGTCGGTGAGGATAGCGGCGGTGCTCCAAGAACTCGATCTCGACACCGATCTGCTGAGGAAGGAGATCACCTATTGATAGTGAGACGGGTGCAATCAAATTAGAAGAGGATGAGAGGGTGGATGATGAGAGAGAGATTCCCCGACTGGAAGCGACCGGAGTTCGACGAGAGCGGGATGACCCGCTGGATGTGGATGTGCCAGCATCCAGAGAACCTAGTGCTCGGGCGCGGCTGCGACATCGGCGCCTTCTCGTACATCAACGCGAAGCATGGGGTGGAGATAGGGGAGGACGCGCAACTCGGCTCTCATTGCTCGGTGTATTCGCATTCGACGATAGACGGCAAGGAAGGAGTGGTGAAGATAGGCAAGGGTGCCTGCATCGGCTCGCACTCGACGATCATGCCTGGTGTGAGCATAGGAGCAGGGGCGCTCATCGGCGCACATTCCTTCGTCAACAGAGACGTCCCGGCCGGGACGACGGCTTTCGGCGTCCCCGTGCGATTCAGAGACTGAATAGACCGGGACGATGACGGGGGTCGAGACATGCGTGCCGGGGATTCGTGGTGACTAAATAGAAGGCTATCGAGCGGCGAGTGGTCGAGATGAGTAATCCTATTGACACCCTCGCCATCCTCGGTGGCCAGCCCGCCTTCCCCGAAGGCATCGCCATCATCCGCCCCTGCATGGACGAGATAGTCGATGAGGTGCTGCCCGATGTCGAGCACATCCTGCGCTCCAACATGCTGACCAACGTCAACCAGTGGGTGCCCCGTTTCGAGCAGGCGGTGGAGGCCAGCCTCGGTGTCGAGCACGCAGTCGCCGTCTCGACCTGCACCTCCGGCCTGATCCTGGTGCTGAGAGCATGGGGCATCGATGACAGCGAGGTGGTGATGCCGTCCTTCACCTTCTCCGCATCCGCTCACGCCGTCGACTGGACCGGCAATAGACCGAGATTCGCGGACATCGACCCCGACACATGGACCGTCGACGTCGATGCGGTGAGACGGATGGTGACCCCCGAGACCAGAGCCATCCTCCCAGTGCATCTCTTCGGACATCCCGCGCCCATCGTGCAACTCGAGGCGCTGGCCGACGAACTGAATCTCAAACTCCTCTTCGATGCTGCTCACGGCCTCGGCGGCACACTCGATGGGCGAAAGATAGGGACCTTCGGGGATGCGGAGGTGTTCTCCCTCTCGCCCACCAAGATCATCACGACGATGGAGGGAGGGCTGATCACTACCTCGGATGGCGATCTAGCCGAGAAGTTGCGCACACTGCGAAACTACGGGAATCTACCCGATTACACCTGTCCTATGATAGGCCTCAACGCAAGGATGCCCGAACTGAACGCGAGACTAGGCATCGCGATGATGGAACGCCTCGACGATTACGTCGCGGCTAGAAACCTGAACGCGATGCGACTGCGCGCGGACCTGGCCGAAGTCCCCGGCATCACGTTCCAGAGACTCCGCACAGGCGTCCTCTCCACATGGAAAGACCTGTGTTTCACCGTCGATCCGCAGGAATACGGATTGACCCGCGATGAACTGCGCGAGGCGCTCGCTGCCGAAGGGGCGGCCACGAAGACCTACTTCGACCCCCCAGTGCACCATCTCGAACCCTATGCGGACTCACCACATGATGGTCTGGCCCTCACCGAGCATGTGGCAGCTAACATCATCGCGATCCCCCTCCACAACCGAATGACTGAACAAGAGAGGTCCAGCCTTGCAGGAATCATCAGACACCTTCATGAGAGGGCTGACGAGGTAAAGGACAAACTGAGGTGAATCGATGGCGGATGACGAGTTGGGGCAGTGGTCCGGAAAGAAGGTACTGGTCACCGGGGGAACCGGCAGCAGCGGCTCAGAGCTGGTTCGCTGGCTGCACGCCGCCGACGCAGAGGTCATCCGAGTGCTGTCGAACGATGAGAACGGTCTTTTCGAACTGCAGCAGCAATTCCCCGATGATGGTCGGCTGCGCTGGCTCATCGGTGATGTGAGGGACCGCGCCAGACTGGAGCGAGCCATGGATGGCATCGATGTGGTGTTCCACGCGGCCGCGCTCAAGCACGTCCCACTCTGCGAATACAATCCCTTCGAAGCTGTCCAGACGAATGTCATCGGCACGAGCAATGCTATCGAGGCGGCGATCTCAGTCGGCGTCGAACGTCTGGTATTCATCAGCACGGACAAGGCGATCGAGCCGGTGAGCACCATGGGTGCCACGAAACTGCTGGCGGAGAGGGTGGTGAAATCAGCCTCGACCTCCTGCCTGAGACCCAAACTCTCCATAGTGAGGTTCGGCAACGTGCTCGGGAGCAGAGGCTCTCTCGTGCCCGAGATACGCAGACAGATAGCTGAAGATGGGCGCCTGAAGCTGACACATCCTGATATGACCCGCTTCATGATGAGTATAGCGGATGCGGTCAGACTGACCCTTGACGCCGTCAGCGGTTCGCAGGGCGGCGAGACCTTCATCCTGCGAATGCCCGCATTGAGGATATCCGACATGATCGAGGTGCTGCGCGCTGAGATAGCTCCCACACTGAATCTGGATCCAGCGAGTATCCCCATCGACATCACCGGCATCCGACCCGGAGAGAAACTCCATGAGAGGCTGCTGACGAGGGAGGAGGAGAGATTCGTGGTGGATGGCGGGAACCATCTGCTCGTTCTACATCCGCCCACCGACACCGAACTATCTCCCGACATGCTCATCTCCTTCGATTCGGAACATGCTCCACATCTCGATCACGAGGAGATCAGAGAGCTTCTCATCCGTTCCGGAGAGTTGTGAATGCCATCTCCACCATTTGATGGATAGGATGTGGGGGAGTGCGCTGGTTCATCCACGGAAGCGAGCAACCGAGGCACTCCGCACATTTCGAATCCATCCTCAGGCATCTGGATCAGCAAGGTGACGATGAATACATCTTCATCAGACCTAAGAAGGCCCTCGGCCCCTACACCTTGCAGCCGAAGAGCTGGATGCTCCACAGGCTCCGGGACATCTTCTGGGACTGGTTCTCCTGGACCCCAAATGGGTTCGATGCCTCCGATTGGGAGTGGCATTGGAAGGATAGAGGCGAACAGCCCAAGGTCATCGACGGACCCGAGGAGCATTGGCGGTATGGTTGCAGCGCGACCAAGGGGAACTTGCCCTGGAGGCCCGAAGTGATCCTCGGAGTCTCACCCCATGAAGGCAGCATGAAGTATCATCTGATCCCCTGGGCCAGAAGGAATGGGATACCTATAGTATCGATAGACCATGGCCTGCCGACTCAGGTCAACCCGATGGCGGTGTATCGCTCGACGATGATGGGATGTGATGCATGGGCCTGCTGGGGGGAATTCGCCTGCGAGGTCAACGCAGCCATCGGAGCACCACGAGAGAGGATGGTCGCCACCGGGTCTCCCACCATCGACCATCTCCAGGACGTTGCGCTCGCAGCAGACTATCGCGGGAGGCTCGGAGTGGAAGGAGATCAGCGGATGATCCTGCTGATGACCACACATCGCGACCCGATTAAATCGTGGGCGGATTCCGTTTTCCGCAACGTCGTCGAGAGATATGGCTCGGATGAGAGATATCGAATCGTGGTTAAACCGCATCCCATGGAACTCGTGGGAGGAGGACTCATCGATTTCGGAGAGCGAGCGATCATCATCGAAGAACAGACCGAAT
>Ga0066376_10006017_pt1 | contig 10109 bp, 7 predicted proteins | sample Knorr_S15_td_Bot_FD_77009 | JGI IMG/M metagenome (GOLD analysis project Ga0066376, IMG submission 77009) | Marine microbial communities from Southern Atlantic Ocean transect - Knorr_S15_td_Bottom_ad_5009_LV_A | ecosystem: Environmental > Aquatic > Marine > Oceanic | place: Southern Atlantic... | reverse complement strand
GCGTCGGGCTTCACCTCCCTGAGCATCTTTTTGTAATCGTCGAAGGTGGCGTCGATGCCGAACTCCTCCGCCCTCCCGGCCAGCGCCTCCTTCGATATGTCCGCCAGCGCCACCAGCTCCACGTCATCCATCTGAGCCAGGTAACGCATGTGCGTACCGGCAATCCCCCCCGCCCCGATGAAGGCCATGCGCAGCTTTTTCGTCGCCCGTTTCTTCGCCATCTTCCTCCCCTTCCTTCCGTGTGATGTGTCAGATGTATCTATGATTGATTGACTGCCTGCTGTGTCTCTTGCCCTGCTCCCCACACGCTAAATCCCCAGCTCCTGTTTTACCTCGCCGAATTTCGCCAGCGCAAAGTCGAGATCCTCCCTCGAGTGTGCCGCCGACACCTGGGTGCGAATCCGCGCCTTTCCCTGTGGAACTACCGGGTAGAAGAAGCCGACCACGTAGACCCCCTTTTCCAGCATCCGCGTCGCCATGCGCTGGGCCAGCGACGCCTCGCCGAGCATGATGGGGATAATCGGGTGGGTCCCGGGCAGGATCTCCAGACCCAGATCGCTTAAGCCAGCGCGGAAATAGCTCGTGTTCTCGTTCAGCTGGCGACGCAGCTCCCCGGAGCCTGCGACGATCTCCAGCGCCTTCAGCGACGCCGCCACAATGCTGGGGGGGAGGGTATTGGAGAACAGGTAGGGACGGGATCGCTGCCGCAGCAGCTCGACGATCTCCCGTCGCCCACTGGTGTAACCACCGCTCGCCCCACCTAGCGCTTTGCCAAGCGTGCCGGTGATGATGTCGACGCGACCCTCCACGCCGCTGTGCTCGGGTGTGCCCCGCCCGCCTTCTCCAACAAAGCCGACGGCGTGAGAATCGTCCACCATGACCAGGGCATCGCAGCGCTCAGCCAGGTCGCAGATACCCGTCAGATTCGCGTAGTATCCGTCCATCGAGAACACACCGTCGGTGGCGATCAGGCGGACCCGCGAGTCGCCGGCTTCTCCGAGTTTGGCCTCGAGGTCTCTCATGTCGGAATTGCCGTAGCGAAAGCGCCGCGCTTTGCAGAGCCTGATGCCGTCGATGATGCTCGCGTGGTTGAGCTCGTCGCTGAAAATCGCGTCCTCTGGCCCCAGGAGAGTTTCGAAAAGGCCGCCGTTGGCGTCGAAGCAGGAGGTGTAGAGGATGGTGTCCTCGGTACCCAGAAACTCGGAAATCTTCCGCTCGAGCTGGGGATGGATCTCCTGGGTGCCGCAGATAAAGCGAACCGACGACAACCCGTACCCCCAGCGCCCGTAGCTCTGTCTCGCCGCCTCGATGACCTGCGGATGGTTGGCCAACCCCAGATAGTTGTTGGCGCACATGTTCACCACCTGCTGCCCGCCGGCGATGCCGATGGACGCCTGCTGCGGCGTTGCGATCACCCGCTCTTTCTTGTACAGATCGGCCGCCCGAATCTGGTCGATCTCCTTCGCCAGATGGGCTCGAACACCGTCGCTCAGCATCTCTCTCCCTCTCCTCTATTCTTCTTCTCAATGCCCCCAATACCGGTCGGCTCGCCACCTCACGCCCGCGCACCTCCCCGATCACTCCAAGCTCCAAGCGAGGACCCACCGGCCAGCCGGGTTTGCGCCCAGGTCACCCGCATCCCTCCCTATCACTCCCCACTCCAGTCTAGGATCACCTTCCCGGACTCGCCCGACCGCATCACGTCAAAACCCGCCTGAAAGTCAGAGCACTCGAAATGGTGGGTGATGACGGGAGTGATGTCCAGCCCTCCCCGAATCATAACCGTCATCTTATACCAGGTCTCGTACATCTCGCGGCCATAGATCCCCTTGATGGTGAGCCCGTTGAAGACGACCAGATTCCAGTCGATGGTAGTCGCCGGTTCGGGGATGCCGAGCATGGCGATCTTGCCCCCGTGACACATGGCCGGCAGCATGTCGTTGAGAGCGGCCGGACTGCCCGACATCTCCAGTCCCACGTCGAAGCCCTCCGACATGTCCAGCTCCCGCACGGCTTCCTGCAGTCGCTGGGTGCGGACATCCACGGTCAAGGTGGCTCCCATCTTCCGGGCCAGCTCGAGGCGGTATGGGTTCTGGTCGGTGATCACCACGTAACGCGCTCCGGCATGCCGGGCGATCCCCGCCGCCATGATGCCGATCGGCCCGGCGCCGGTGATGAGGACATCCTCGCCCAGCACGTCGAACGACAGCGTCGAGTGCACGGCGTTGCCCAGCGGATCGAAACAGCTGAGCACCTCCAGCGGCAGGGACGGATCGCAATGCCAGACATTCGTTACCGGGATGCACAGGTAATCGGCAAACGCGCCAGGCCGGTTGACCCCGACCCCGCTGGTCTGGGCGCACAAGTGGCGCCGACCTGCCAGGCAGTTCCGGCACCGTCCGCAGACCAGGTGCCCCTCCCCCGAGACGATAGCGCCAATCTCCAGATCGTGGACGTTGGCGCCCATGTCGGCCACCACTCCCACGAACTCGTGACCGATCACCATGGGCGTCGGGATCGTCTTCTGCGCCCAAGCGTCCCAGTTGTAGATATGCACGTCCGTGCCGCAGATCGAAGCCTTGCGGATCTCGATCAGCACATCGTTGATCCCCGGCTCGGGGACTGGGACCTCCTCCAGCCACAGACCGGGTGCCCGCTCTCTCTTGACCAGCGCCTTCATCGTGCTCAACTGACTCCCTCTCCTTTCGCGTTGTCCCGTCCGACCGGACAGATCCCCGCCAGACAGATCAGCTTATAAAATATGAGGAATGAAGCAACTCGTGTCGCGCCATTGACCGATGGTCCCGATGGTCTATTTGTACCTCATCGGCCTCATTGGCGAGTTTTTCCGGGACTGCCGAACGAGCCCTGCCGCTGGCGACTGGCTCAATCAACACTCCCTGAGCAAGGTGAATGAACCGCCATGTCCGACGCCTCTGACCAGCACCGACAGACGATCAGCTACCGCTACACCTTTATCCTGGAGGGTGGCCGCGAGAGGGCCTTCGAGCTTCAACTCGACAGCAGGACGCTCGCCCTCAGAACGACACCGTCCGAAACGCCTCCTGAGTGGACCAGGCTGGCGTGCTGCAAGTGCCCGAACTGTCCTTTGAGCGAGGAGGACCACCCCCACTGTCCCATCGCCGTCAACATCACCGATCTCGTTGGCTTCTTCACCGATGCGGCGTCCTATGACGAGATCGATGTGCGCATTACGACGGATCAACGCAGCTACATGAAACACACGACGGCGACCGAGGCCGTCAGTTCGCTGCTGGGGATATACATGGTTACCAGCGGCTGCCCGATAATGGACAAGCTTCGCCCGATGGTGCGGTTCCACCTTCCCCTGTCCACGCCGGACGAGACCGTGTTCAGGGCCATGGCGATGTACCTGGTAGCCCAGTATTTCATCAGCCGGCATGGTGGCGATCCGGATTGGAACCTCGAGAAACTACCGCTCATATACCGGGAGGTTCACGCGGTAAACAGCAGCTTTATGAACCGACTTCACGAGACTGCGGTGAGAGACGCAAGCCTCAATGCCATCGTCCGACTCGATGCCTTCGCCAGTATTATCGTGATGTCGTTCGACTTCGACCAGCTGGAGGGGATCGAGGCGATGTTCGACGCCTATCTCCCATGACCTGGGAAGCGTGGACCGCGGTGGTAATCGGCTGGCTAAAGCCCCCTTTTGGGTAGTGGGTCAAGCGTTCCTGACCGGACCTGCCGGTGCGGCGGCTATCTGCCCGTCGAGCCCCCGCATGGCCCGCCACACCCATACGCCCACCAGCGCGAAGAGCAGCGCCGTGACCCCGAACACCGACCGAAAGCCCCAATGAACGCTGAGGTACCCGCCGAAGGCGGGCCCCACCGCCCAGCCAAGAGCCGTGGCGCTCGCCATCACCCCGAAAGCCTTACCGCGGTCGTCTTCCGACACACTCTGAGTCAGCAGGACATTGGCCACCGGTCGAATCGCCCCCTTGGTGATGCCGGCGATTACCTGCAGCGTACCGAGCATTAACACAGTCGTCGAAAACCCCTGGACGGCGTAGAGCGCCGCCGTGGCCAGCAGCCCCCCGGTCAGCATCCGTTTGGCGCCAAAGCGATCGCTCAGCGTCCCCAGGACGACCGACAGCAGACCGCCGGCCAGCATCGACACCGAAAATATGAAGCCCGCTATCGAGGCGATGTCATCGGTCTGAGCCAGCTCCTGCAGAAACAGCGGCGTCACCGGCATGATGACACCAAAGGCGAACTGGGTCAGCATCAGACAGACCAGCACGATGCGGAAGGGCTTCAGTCGAAGAAAGGCGCGGGCATCCGCCACGACGCCGCTCTTGCGCTTTCGCTCTCCCTTCGACCGGGCGGCCGGTTCGAAATTTTCCCTCACCCAGATCTGCACCGACAGTCCGGCCAGCACCACCACGACGCCGGCGATCAGGAACGTATCCCGATAGCCGATCCCGTCGATCAACGCCCCGCCACCCATCATGCCGACCGCCGCCCCCACCATCATCGCCGACTGCATCATGCCCAGGGCGAAGCCCAGATGCGCCCGCGGGGTCGAGGTCGACACCAGCGTTATGCAGGCGGTTACCGAGCCAGCCAGCAGTCCTTGCAGAAACCGCGCCAGCACCAGTTCAAAAGGCGTTCTGGTATAGGCCATCAGCAGCACGGTGAGCCCCCCGCCTATCATCGCCCGCACCACCATCGGGCGCCGTCCAAAGCGATCGGCCATCACCCCCCAGAACGGCGCCGACAACGCCATCGCCAGCCCCGACGCGGTGCCCATGTAACCCGCCCAAACCGCCGCCTCCGACAGATCCTTGACGCCGAGTTCCTGGACGTAGTACGGCAGAAAGGGCTGCACCGACTGAAAGCCGAGAAGGGCTGCCGCCTGGGCAATCCAGAGGATGTAGAAGTTGCGCTTCCAGGAGATCTGAACGGCTGACACTCAACCCTCCGAACGTAGAGTTGGTGGCGGTTTTAGTGGGTGAAACAAGACGGAAGGACCTGCTGTTGCAGCGGATTTCTGCCTACAATAAATATTCTAAGAAACCACCCCGCAAACAGTGGTCGGAGCTCATGGATGCTCCGTAGCCACCGGCATTGAGAAAGGCGAGGAAATCTCCCTCCTTCACCGAGGGAAGGTGGACGTTTTCAGCCAGGATGTCCAGCGCCTCATTGATGTTGCCTGCAATCGTCACCTCACCGCCGGCGGTCGATGAGGAGGCACTAGCTCTCGACGCCGCCCCAGGGCTCGATGGCGCACCGTCATCGTCGCCACCATGTTGGCGACAAGGGATGACTTCGAGAGGCAGTCGATAAAAGGCGGGTGCCATATTCACGTTGAAGCCGCCGTCGACGCCGACGAAAATCGTCGACTCCTTCTCTTCCACGGTGTTCACCTGCACGACGAGCATGCCCGCATCCCTGACGATGTAGTCGCCGGGCTCGATCCAGACCTGCAGGCCTCGCCGCCCCAGATGCCTTTCCAGCAACTCGCACCAACGCTCGAGATCGAGAGGGTTATCCTCGGCGGTCAGGGGAACACCCAGCCCACCGCCGATATTGACGTGCTCCAGACCGGAGACCCGGTCCGCGAACCACGAACAGACACCCAGAATTTCGTCGAACACCGGCAACTGTGGATCGAGATAGCCGCATCCGGTGTGAAAGTGCAGTCCCTTGACCTCCAGATCACAGCTGGCGGCCAGCTCCAGCGCGTGGTCGAACTGCTGTCGGTAGATGCCGAACTTCGTCGTCTTTGAACCCGAGTAACGCAGCAGCTCGTTGGTGGCGTAGCCGATTCCCAATCCCGGGTTGATGCGCAGCCCGATCTCTCGGCCCGCGCAACGCGAGCCCAGCCGGCGAATAGAGCTGAGGGAGTCGCAGTTCACCCACACATCGGGGTGTCGCTGCAGACAGTCGAGATCCGCGTCGGAGACGGCCGTACCGGTGAAGGAGATCTCGCGCTCGCGAAATCCGGCCTGACGCGCCAATATCAGCTCGCCGGGAGAACAGACATCTACGCCACACTTGCCCAGCGTCTTCAGGCGGGTCAGAAGCGGCATGAAGCGGTTCGACTTCACCGCGTAGAACAGCCGATAATCGAGAGCGTGGCCGGCAAGCGCCGTCTCCAGACGTTCGATGTTCTCAACCGTGCGATCGCCGTGGTAGAGATAGAGGGGAGTCCCGGCCGAGAGCGCCAGCCCCTCCACTTCCTCACCGCCGAAGTACAGGTGGTCGCCTCTAACCTGCAGATCCTCCCTGCGCCACCATTGCCGCATCCGACTCGCCCGCCTTTCCCCTGACTCGTGCCGTGGTGACATAGACGGTTGTTTCTACAGCTCGATCTTCTTGAACTGCGGCAGATGCTTGCGGTTCTTCCGCAGCATTTCCTGTACCATCTTTTTGATCTCCGCCAACGACAGCTTGGCCGCTGTCAGCGGGTCGTGGGCGACCGCCTGGTACACCAGTCGCGGATCGCCGCTCAAGCTCCCCTCCACCGTCATCATTTCGATCTGAGCGCTCAGGGAGGTGAGCATGGCGCACTGGGGGGGCAGCGAGCCTACCCTGATCGGCTCGAGCCGATTGCGCGTCGCCAGTACCGGCACCTCGACGCAGGCGCCGCCGGGAAGGTTGTCAATCAGCCCGTCGTTGGTGACATTGCCGTTGAACTTGTAGGGCTCGCCCCCAAGCCAGGCATTGGCGATGTGAGCGGCGTATTCGTGTCCCCGCTCCAGGGAGATCGGTTCCTCCTGGGCGAGCCAGTCCTTCACCTGCTTCTTCCAGCTCTTGTTCCGCGCCTCATACTGTTTGAGGATGTAGGCGTAATGGCCGGGGTTCCACCCCGTGCCCGTGGTGCAGTACTGCTTGATCAGATCCGGGCGCTTGCGGAACCACCAGTTGTACTCCGAGTTGTGACCCGACGACTCGGTCACGTAGTAGTCGAGCGCCAGGAACATCTCGTTGCGCACCTGCTCGTGGTTGTAGACCTCCTTGTCCGCGGCCACCAGCTTGCGCAGCCGCGGATACAGGTCCTTCCCCTTGTGCTCGAACTTGACGAACCACGCCATGTGATTGATGCCGGCGCACACATAATCGATCCGCTCCGGCTTGAGCCCGAGCCAGCGCGCCATCATCGCCGACGTCCCCTGCACGCTGTGACAGAGGCCCGTCAGCGCAATCGACGTCTCCCGCTGCATGGCGTGGCAGAGCATGGCCATCGGGTTGGTGTAGTTGAGCATGATGGCGTTGGGACACAGCTCCTCCATATCCCGGGCTATCCCCAGCATGGTCGGAATGGTGCGCAAGGTCCGGAAGATGCCGCTGGGCCCACGCGTGTCTCCCACATTGGTGTCGATCCCGTATTTCTTCGGAATCAGGATGTCGTGCTGCCACACGGCGGTGCTGCCGCAGAGGATAGTGATCATCACCGCGTCGGCGCCCTTGAGCACCTCTCGCCGGTCAGTCGTCGCCGTCACCGTAGCCGGATAATTGCCCTGAGCGACGATCTTCTCGCACGCCCGCCTGGCGAAATTGAGCCGCTGCTTGTCAATATCCACCAGGGCGATCTCCGAACCCTCGAGGAGGGGGAAAGTGAGCAGATCGCGGACCAGACCGCGCGTGAAGCCGAAACTACCGGCGCCGATGAAGACTACCTTGGCCATGGTATGTCCCTCTATAAATTGTAAGGCGTGATGGATGTGGTCTCACTGGAAGTGAGCGCCAACAAAAACCCTCCTGGATTATTTATGCCAGAAGGGCGGCGTTCGAGGGCAGCGGCAATTCCACGTGAGATGTCATCTGGCCGAACGGCCCAATGACGACGGTTATGGGCACCTCCTATCAACCACCCTCCATCCTCCCTCCCCCCACGCCCCTCAACGTCGTCACCCTCATAAGGTGGCAAGCTCCTGGCGACCTTCGAACTGCAAGGTACTTGCGCCGGGCCCTTGGGGCAAGCCTGCCGCCGTGTCGACTACCACCCGCTACTGTTACCGACCGCTTACACAACGAATCCGAGGTCGAAGCGGGGACCGGTGTAGTTGCAGGCGATTCCTCTTTTTCTGGCTGCGGCAACGCACTGTCAAGGAGCCGCCTGGCGGTCCAATGATTGACCCATAGCAACGGCTTCCGTCTGCAAGCGAGCACCGCAGTTTCAGTCAGAGGTATTGGCGATCCCGCTCTCCATGGCCGCTGGTGAGGTTATACCCGTGAGCGTTCGTTCAACAGGTCCGCACCCACCTGATTCCCTTATTCGTTGTCGCCGGGGCACGGCAGACTGGCACCGGTTTTGCAAAGACCCGTCCGTGGCACGCAGGGATATGACCCCAAACCCCAGCAGAAAGCGCGACTGTGAAAAACACCGCCTCCTCTACGCCAAAGTCTCTCCGCCGCCGTCAGCTCTTGGGGCGGAAACTCTGGCCACTGAATCAGCAGCCAGCCAAGTTGCCAGCATTCGAGCCCATCCATCTCCCCGACGACGGGCAGGTGTTCTTCAAACCGACCGAAGTCGCCATACAGCGAGAATGGCGCGACGACCAATCAGAGCACAGGGCGCACGCTATCGCCCTCTTCTGTCGCGGTGAGGCACTGTTCGGGGCATGCTGTTACCGGGAAGCCGCCCAGGCATATGCGCAAGTCGACGAGGCAGCCGCCAGCGTGACGGCCCTGCAATCGAGAGGTGTTGCCCTGATGATGGTCTCGGACCTTCGGGCAGCCCTCAAAGCCTTTGACGCGGGAGCGTCTCGCGCGAACCAAGGTCACAGCGCCGAACTTGACCTGGTCTGCGGCATCAACCTTGCCCAGGTGCTGTGTGACCTGGGAAAGGGCGGCCGGGCGAAAGATGTCTTGCGAAGAATCCTGGACTTGGCCTGCTGTCTGGAGGATCGCTGTTTCGAGGAAATCGCGTTGACACGACTCGCATTCACCTGTTTCCTGCAGGCGTCCTACGAGGAGGGACTCGCCTACAGCGACGCCGCGATTCGCCTGGCTCGGAGTCTTGACGAACCCATCGCTCAGGCGGATGCGCTGTTTGCCAGGGGAGTCCTGATGATGGGCAAGGGCGACCTGATTACGGCCGAGGAAGCGCTGACAAGCGGCATCGCGCTTGTCGCCCGGGACGATCACTCTACCTACACCAGGATTCGCATTCTTGTACAGCTGACCTCCCTCTATGCCCTGCTGGGTCGCGCTGATGAAGCTGTGGCTGCATCTGAAGAGGCCTTGAGCTTGTGCGCCAGACACGCCCATTCTCAGTTCAGGGCGAGATGTCTGCAGTCGCTGGCCCTGGCGCATTGGTCGGCCGGCACTAGCGATGCGGCGCTGAGCTACTCGTCGCAGTCACTCGATATCGACGCCCGGGCAGGCTACCGGCGTGGGATCGCACGCACGGATCTCGAGTGCGCAAAAGTGGCGCTCGGAAATGGCCAACTCGCCGTCGCTCGAGGCTTCCTGGGGGAAGCCGCTGAAACCGCAGGCAATACAGGCCACCTGATCCTGCTTCTCCAGAGCAAGGCGTTCCTCACCAGTCTATCCGACGACATGCCCGCTCCGCGGAAGGTTGCGGAATTGGAGCAGCTCCGCGAGACGAGTGCAGCAGCGGGCCTGCCGCTGATGGAGGTCCTTCTGATCCAATTGATCGGCTCGGTCTACGCCGAGATGACCAACTGCGCCGAAGCGCAAAAGTCGTATGAGATGGCCGCCGCCCGCGGGAAAGAGATTGGCTGTGCCCTGGAACTGGCGAAGATCCACGGCCTGCAGGCACAACTCGCCCACCGGCAGGGCGACAGAGCAAGCGCAATTGAGAGCGCGGGGCTTGCCGACGCTGTTCTGCATCACGCGGGCATCGAGGGAGAGACAGTAGCATCGCTGGCCGGCGGATTCCCAACAACTAGCACATTGGAGGATGTAACACAATGACACAACCGACGGTATTAGCGAAACCAGCTCGTACTATGTATTCAGGAGAGAACAGATTGTATCCGCCTATTCGTTGAATGTAGCCTTGCTTTGGCAGGTGGAGCTCTGTTCATAGCGACGCTACTCTTCCCACCCCTGGGTGGCGCAGCGCTCGCCGTCTGGGCGGCTAGCGCTATTCT
>Ga0066376_10006014_pt1 | contig 10116 bp, 8 predicted proteins | sample Knorr_S15_td_Bot_FD_77009 | JGI IMG/M metagenome (GOLD analysis project Ga0066376, IMG submission 77009) | Marine microbial communities from Southern Atlantic Ocean transect - Knorr_S15_td_Bottom_ad_5009_LV_A | ecosystem: Environmental > Aquatic > Marine > Oceanic | place: Southern Atlantic... | reverse complement strand
ATTTTTTTCTAAATTGTTTTCTTCAATTATATTTAAAATATCACGATTAATTATTTTAATATTATTGTAATTTTTAAATTTATTTTTTAAAAAAAGGACTAATTTTTTATCTTTTTCAATTGCAAAAATTTTTTTCGGACTCTCCAAAACTATTGCTTTTGTTAAATTTCCGTATCCGGACCCTATTTCCATAACCGTTTTATTTTTGCTAACACTTCCAATTTTAACTATCTTATTTATGATATTATTATCTATTAAAAAATTTTGCCCCAAACTTTTTTTAGCTTTTTGGAAAAGTTTCATTTATTTTTTATATAGTTAAAAAATTTAATAGATTCTATCAAACTTTTTGGGCTTGCGATTTTTTTTCCAATTATGTTTTCTGCAACGCCATGATCTGGAGATATTCTAATATAGGGTAGTCCTAATGTAATATTTATTGCATTAAAATTATATAGAGCCTTAAAAGGCGTGAGAACTTGATCATGATACATACCAATTATTACGTCGAATTTATGTTTGTTAAGAATCATAAAACTAGAGTCAGTTGGGACAGGTCCAGATACTTTAATTTTAAATTTTTTTAAATTTTTTATCGCTTTATGTATGATTTTTTTTTCCTCAGATTTTTTTGGCAATGAGAAATTATGTGGATTTAATCCAAGAATTGCGAAATTTGGTTTTTTGTTGAAAATTTTTCTGTAAAAAGAATTTATAATTTTTACTTTATTTATAATATTAGATTTTTTTATTTTTGAACTTACTTCATTTAATGGTATGTGAGTTGTTATTGGTGATACAGATAATTTTTCATTATAAATTAACATGACTTCATTACCACTCTTACCAGATTTTTTTGAAAGAAATTCAGTAATTCCTTGATGCTTTTTTTTGAATAAAAATTCCTTAGAAATTGGACAATTAATAAAACCAAGAATTTTTTCACTTTCAATCAATTTTATAGCTTGGTTAAAACATTTAAGGATATACTTGTTTGATTTACTTGATATTTTTTCAAAGGGTTTTTTTTGTTTATATTCAATATCGTACACAGGTAATTCGTTGCTTTTTAAATCATTTATTTTGAAATTATTGTCGATTTTTCTTATTTTAATTTTATAGTTTAATTTTTTTTTTTGTAAATTTAGAAGCAAAACACTTCCAATAACAAATAATGGTTTGTGAACATATTGTTTTCTAATTTGCCAACTTTTAAAAATGATTTCAGAAGAAATACTGTTTGGCTCACCAGCAATTATTGCTATTGATTTATTCATTAAAAAATTTTATTGAGATTAACCTTCTTAATTTATCATAATGTGACCTTGAGTACATATTTAGCATTTTTGTTTTCTCTGAGTCTACTAATTGATTTTTTAATTCTTCCAAATTTATTTTTTTTTTTATTTTTCTTTTATCTCTTACTTTAAAAATTAAAATATTTTTATTTAATAAAATTGGTTTAGAAAGACTACCGATAGGAGTATTCGATAATATTGATCTAAATTTTTCCGCAAGCTTATTTTCATTTAACCACCCCAGATCTCCACCGCTCATTGCACTTTCGGAAATACTTAATTTCATAGCAACGTTTTTAAATCCTTCAATCTCAATTTTTTTTTTTATATCTTTAATCATAGATTCTAATTTATCCTTTTCTACGGCCTTAACTACAATTTCTGAGATTAAATATTCATTAAATTCTTTTTTATTTTGATTCAATTTCAATAGTTTATCTATCTCTCCTAAATTTACTGATACTTTATTTCTATATAGATGAAAAATTAAACTATTCCACAAAAGTTCTATTTTCATTTTATTTTCAATAATTGAAAAATCTAATCCATTGGATATACATATATTTTTTAAGGTGGCTAAATCCATATTTGCGTTGCTTGCTAGCCTATTCAAATGAAAATTTAAATCAGTTTGACTAAATTCTAAAAAATCATTTTTATCAATTTCAATTTCTTTAATATTTCTTTTGATAACTGATTTTACAGCCATCTGCTGTAATTCTTGTCTTTTTTCATCAGAGTAATTCATATTATTTAAGATTAAAATCGATTTAATTTCGTTCAATATATCTGATCGAGTTATAGCTTTATTTCCGACGGTAGCATACAAACCATCTTTCAGCGTGGTTTTAACTTGTTTAATTTTAGTTTTTTCCTTTAACTTTTGCTTCTCTTCTTCCTTTAATCTTTCTTCTTCTATTAATCTTTTTTCTTCTTCTTCTATTAATTGTTCTTCTTCTATTATTTCATTTTTTACTGTCTTTCTTTCAATAGATGATGGATCGAAAAAAAAAGCAGCATAAAAAAACAGAACAAGTGTTAAAAAAATAACTAGAGCAAATGCTGATTTTATAACAAAGAAAATTTTTTTTTTAATTTTAATCACTAATTTTTAGCAGGTGTATTTACAGCACCAAACGGAATAAAAGTTATGCTGAACATTAAAGTATTATTTGGCTCTAAGTCACTATCTTGATAAAACTCTCTTCTATAAACTAAACCCGCAGTTAAGCAATCAATTGCGTATTGATAACTAAGATTATAAAATTCTGTACTGCTAGTTTTGAAATTCTTTTTTGTACTAAAACTTAACTTATTTTGATCATTAAAATTTAAGCTAATTCCAGAGCTTGCGTAGTGTTCGGTGCCCACGTGTTTATTTTCTTCCAAATAATCTAAGTTGAACTGCACTTTACCAAAATTTAATTCAGTTGATACTTCTTGATAATTTAGATCATTAAAGTTGTGATCAAGTAAAAATTTGTAATCAATATTTCCAATTTTTGAAAAATTATAATTAATTTCTCCTACAATATCAGACATTTTCTGATCTAGTGAACTTTTAGAAGGTATATCTTTATTTTTCTCATAATTAAAAACTTGTCCCAACGATAAAGATATTTTTTCTATATCATTTTCTTTTTCTATAATTTTAAAGTCAAAACCTAAAATTGTACTTAAACCATCTTCAATTTCTGACGTTTTGTTGAGTGCATATAAATTTGACTGACTTAGAGATATATCTTTATCACTAAGATCTCTCATATGACCTGGAGCAAATCTAACCATAAAGTTTGGAGAAAAAAGATTATAGTGATTAATGCCATCTTTTTTCATTGGCAATGAAGATTTATAACCTAAAACACCTTGTATTTCATTTACCGTACCCTCATCTTTATATTCGCCTGTTTTTCTAGCTTCGTAATTCGTGTTTCTTAGCATTCCTTCTAATGAATTAACAAAACCTTTTTTTGTAGTTAGACTAGGGGGTCTCCAAATTACATCATTGGTTAATGAAGTTCTGTGTCTATTAATTTTATAGTTATTGTGAAGTGCATTTGATTGAAAATCAATAACGCCAAATTTTTCTGTAAAGAAAGTTTTTCCAAACATGATATTTGGTAAAATGTATTCATATCTTGCATTTGTATCTTTTCTTAAATCTTCGTACATACTTCCAGTAATATTTAGGTACATATCATCTTTACCAAAACTATATTTAATTTCATTTACTAGATTTGTATTTTCGGAATCTACCAAGACTGTGTTAATATCATGCTTTCTAAAATAAGTGTCATTATTTGTTCTTTGAACTTTAATGGACAAATTGCTTTCATAAGATTCATCTTGATTTAAGTTTAAATTAAGATTAGCAAAAATATGGTTTTGAGATCCGCTTGATTTTGTTGCTGACGTATTTTTATAACCTTCAGTGTAACCAGTGTCTAAAGTTAAAAATCCTTTACTAAATGCTTGCCTGTATTCATTTAAAAATAATGGATTTTCATTCGCGTAAAACTTTGGAGAAAACGTAAGATCTTTATCATTATTAATTGCCCAGTAATATGGAAGAGAAGTACCAACTCCCATAGTTGTGCTGCTTGTAAAAAAAGGAAATAGAAAACCAGATTGTCTTTTTACGGTTGGATCAGGATGAAAAAATCTTGGAAAATAAAATACGGGAACATCGTAAATTTTTAAAACTGCATGTTCATAATATATATTTTTTTTTACATGATCATGAACAATTTTTTTTGCTTTTAGAGACCATGGGGGACATTTACCTTCTTTTTTTTGACAAACAGTAAAAACTCCCTTTGATAATTCGGTTTTATTTTTTGAAACAAAAACGTCATTGGCAACAAATCGTGGGTCACTTTTTTTGCTTACACCGAAATTTTGCTGGTCTAGGACTATACTAATATCTGAGCCAATCATTTCTTTTTTTTTTGTGTCAATGTGAATTTCTTTAAAGAAATATTTGTTGTTGTTTATATCAAGAATTTTTATTTTACCTATCGAAGAAAATAAATTATTTTTGATATCATAATGAAACATAGTTGTTTCAATTATATTTCCATCTATGTCAGTAAAAATCGAGTTTTCACTCGAATTTAATATCTTTTTTATTATGTTGTATGAAATATTTTTAGAAACAAGTTTATAACCTTCTTTCAACTTTACTCTAGTATTATTGTATGTAACAATTTTCTCATTTATTTTATCATAGGTAGCTTTATCAGCTTCTATAATATTTCCGTCTTTATCAACAATCTTCACCTCTCCCTCTGCTAATAAAAATTCCTTTGATTTTTCATAAGTTATTTTATTGGCGTATATGCGTTTTCCCTCAGAATCTTGTGCCAAAACAGATCCTTTTCCCACAAGAATTTGATTTTTATTATCAATCGTAATTTCTTTGGCTGAAATATAAAATTCTTCTGCACTAAGATTGATATTAAATAGAAATAAACTTAGCAAACAAATGATTATAAGTTTTTTTCTATTTTTGATTTGCATGAATTATTCCTACGAAGCTAAAAATAAAAATAATTGCTATTGGCATCCAAACAGAAAGTTCTATTGGTAATTTATCTGTTTTACCTAACGCTGCAGAAAAATCATTGAAGAAGAAAATTACTACACTTGCAGTTATAGTTAAAAATACGTAGGTCCAATTATTCTCTTTAAACGTTGTTCCTAGAGTAAAAACTGAACTTAATAATACCATGCTTAATAGAAAAAAAGGAAAAGCGAGGGATCTATGCAATTTTACTTGCATTTCTCTTGTTGAGTACCCTCTTTGTTTTAATAGATTAATTTCATGTTCAAGATCCCAGAATGAGATGGTATCAAGATTGGAATATAGACTTTTGATTTTTTTAATGTCGTACATACTAAAATAAAAAGGATCCTTTATTGGTTCCGTTAACATGATTCCCTCAGAGTTTATTACTGTTATATTTTTTAAAACCCATTTTAGTGAAGTTATATTAGCGGAATCTGCTTCAATTCTTCTAGTAAAGTTATTATCTTTGTCAAACTCATAAATCGTTACTTCCATCAAATTTTCTTTTTCTAAATGTGAAGCTCTTATCATGTAATTTGCTTTTAAACCTCTTTCTTTAATCCATATTCCATTCACGGTAACTGTAGCAAGATAATCTTGTTCTTTTTCATAATTTCCTTTTACTGTTTCATATTTTTTTACTAGCAAGGATGTAATCGGATTAAGTGCAGTTACGAAAAAAATACCTAAAATAATTGATAAAATGCTTGGGATGATAATTACCGAAAGGTTTGACATCCCAGAAACATTCATAGACGTTAGTTCATCTGTTTTTTTTATTTTTAAAAAAAACCAAATTCCAGATAATAAGATTACAAATGGAAAAAAGTAATTTAGTAAACTTGGGACAAATAGCAGCGATAGTATAATGGGAGTGATAATAGCAACATTGAAATCTTTAAAAAAATTGATTTCCTCAAATATATTCATAATAAAACCCAAGCAGAAAAAAATAATACTTGTGTTGATAACAATTTTAATAAATTCTTTAGCAAGATATTTATTTATTAAGAAAGATCTAATCATTATTATTAATGTAAATTTTCATATTTAAATTTTCTTATTAAAATAAAATAAAGTAATGGTATCACTCCAGCGGGAATTAAATAATACATAGCAGTATGGTTCCAGGAAATGCCAGAATATCTCACTGATATTTCGGCCGCTACCAGAATTACAAAACCAACAAAAAAATAAATATATTTATTAAGGTTATATATTTTTCTATCTCTTCGAGAATCAAGAAGAAAACAACAGATTAAAGCTAATAATGGTATATAAAAAGGCATACCAAATCTCTTATTGATTTCTATTTTTGTATCCATTCTAGTTTTTTTAGTCGGATTACAATTATGTAAAATTACATTTTTATTTTGTAAACAACGTAAAATTCGTATGGTTGAAGTCTCTTGTATTTTTGGTTCAGTAATACTTTTTGTAGAAATTTCAGCGATGTTAAGAAAAGTTTTTTCAAATTTTACAATATTAATTTTACCATCAGTATTTAATTTTTGAATATTACCGTCGAATAAAATTAAACTTTTTTTATCTTTGCTTACATATCCGGATTTAGCAAAAATTGAGGAAGATTTAGTTCCGACCGAGGATAAAATTGCACCTTCGTCTCGTATAAAAACATTCTTAAAAACTTGATCATCTGTTTTCTTTTCAATGAATATCGTAAGACCTTCTACAGTATCATTAAACTGCTTCTCCTTGAACATAGAAGACACAAATTCTAATTTTGAATTTTTTAATAATATTCTTGATTCGCTTAATAATGTTGGATTAACAGTTGAAGTCAATATAAGTTGTAGAAACGTAACTAGTAGAGATATATAAATCAGATGATTTGCAATAAAAATTTTATTTAAACCGGACGTCCAAAGAATTATTAGCTCATTATCTTTTTCTAATTTCAAAATCGTCAATGTGGCAGATATTAAGAAAGAGAAAGGAATTAATTTTGTTAATACTTTAGATAATGTTAATAAAGAATATGAAAAGTAAATGCTAAACGCGTGACCGTCCTCAGTAACAAGATCTAAGAAGTTTACAGCTTGAACCGACCAAACTATTGCAGCTAAAGCAAATAAAGTTATGGCAAAATATCTTGTAAATTCATAAAAAATATATTTGTAAATTGTCTTTTTCATTGTAAAAGTTGTATTGTATGATTAATAAATCAACTTTGAATAGAATTCAATTTATACGTTAAAGAAGGGAAAAATGCTAAGTTTTACAAGTGGTTTAGATCCTGACAGTGGAGCATTTGCTATATTTGTAACAGAAAAATACGAGTATAAAGATAAAAAAAACATTCTATCAAATGACGCTGTTAAAAAAATTAATTCTTTTCTTAGTGTTTTGAAAGAAAAAAAAGAGAAAGAAGATATAAATTTTATTGATATTTCAGATCGACAAAAGTGTTTCATAATTAAAGTAAAAAATAAATACGAAAGTTATTTTCCTCAAGAAAATGGAGGAACTTTCTTTTCTTATATAAAAAAATTTAAAGATATAAATAAAGTTGATTTATATTTAGATAGTTTGGGATTTGATAAAGATAAATTAGTAAGTTTTTTTTCAGAATTTGTTTTTGGTTTTAATTTAAAAAGCTACACCTTTAATAAGTACAAAACTTTAAATAAAAATAAGATTGATACAAAAATTAATCTTAAAATTATTACTTCAAATAAAGAAAAAATAAAAGAAAGGTATAAATATTATGACTCTATTAAAGAGGGCGTATTTTTGACTAGAGATCTAGTTTCAGAACCACCAAATGTTTTAACTCCAAAAGCTTATGTTTATGAAATAAAAAAATTATCAAAACTTGGTCTTAAAATAAAAGCTTATGATGAAAAAGAAATGAGAAAATTAGGTTTAAATGCTTTATTAGGAGTGGGGCAAGGAAGTGTTAATGAAACTTACTTGGTAACAATTGAATGGAATGGTAAAAAAAATTCAAAACAAAATCCTTTGGCTTTTGTTGGAAAAGGTGTGTGTTTTGATACGGGTGGTATTTCTATAAAACCAGCAAGATTTATGGAAGAAATGAAATATGATATGGCGGGCTCTGCCGTTGTTGTTGGGTTATTAAAATCATTTGCGTTAAGAAAAGCAAAAGTTAATGCAGTTGGCGTAGTCGGGTTGGTTGAAAATATGCCTGGAGGAAACGCACAAAGGCCTGGCGATATTGTTAAATCATATTCGGGCAAAACTATTGAAGTACTTAATACTGATGCAGAAGGAAGACTTGTTTTAGCGGATGCTCTAACTTTTACAGAAAAAAAGTATAAACCAAAATTTATAATAGATTTGGCTACTTTAACTGGAGCAATAATTGTGAGTTTAGGAGAAGAGTATGCAGGTTTATTTTCAAACAACGACGAATTATCTAATAATATTTTCAAAGCCGGAGAAAATGTTAATGAAAAAGTATGGAGGCTTCCTCTTCACAAGAATTATGATAAGTTAATAGATTCTAAGATAGCTGATGTGCAAAACATCAATTATGTGGGTGGAGCGGGATCCGTTACTGCAGCACAATTTCTACAAAGGTTTATTAAAGACAAAACACCTTGGGCTCATTTGGATATTGCTGGGATGGCATTTTCAAAAAAAGCTGCAAATTTAAATCCTGGTGGAGCAACTGGTTTTGGAGTCAGATTATTAAATGATTTGGTAAAAGAAAATTACGAATAAGATTATGATTGAACAAACTTTATCAATTATCAAACCAGATGCGATAGAGAGAAATTTAGAAAATAATATTAAAAATTTCTTTGAAAAAAATAATTTTAAAATTTTAAAAACTAAAAAAGTAAAAGTTTCAAAAGAAGAAGCATCAGAATTTTATAAAGTGCATCAAACAAAACCGTTTTATGGTGGTCTATGCAATTATCTATCATCAGGACCTATAGTTGCGATGATATTAGAAGGGGAAAATGCAATATCAAAAAATAGGCAATTAATGGGTTCAACAGATCCAAAGAAAGCAGAAGAGGGAACGTTACGAAAAATGTATGGACTTTCAATTGATAAAAATTCCATTCATGGGTCGGATAGCATTGAAAATGCAAAAATTGAGATAGATTTTTTTTTCAAGTAAACAATTATTTAAATATTGAGATTATAGATTGAGGGTAAATTTTATGCTCTTGGCGTAAAATTTTTTCTTTAAGAGAATTTTCTGTTTCATTTTTATTTATTAAAACTCTTTTCTGTAAAATAATTTTTCCTGAGTCTAATGCTGAAGAAACAAAGTGGACTGTACAACCCGAATATTTAGCTTTACTTTTTAAAACTCTTTTGTGAGTATTTTGTCCTTTAAATTTTGGCAATAAAGATGGATGAATGTTTATAATTCTGTGCCTAAAATTTTTTATAAAATTCTCTGATAGGACTTTCATAAAACCTGCCAAACATAAGAACTTTATTTTTCTTTTTTTGATTTCACATAGAGAATTCCTTTCGAATTTTTCTTGACTATTGTATGCAAAAAATTTGAATGGTATGTTATATTTTCTTGCAAATTCTAGTCCTTTAGCTTTTATATTATTTGATATAATTAATTCAATTTTAATGGGAAAATTGTAATCTCTCGAACTTTTTATTAAAGATTTGAGATTGGACCCGTTACCAGAAATAAAAACACATGATTTTATTTTATTCACCATTGTAATTTTCCAAAAGTTTTAACTTTTGATTTTTCTCTTGATATAAAACCTATTTGATAAGGTTGATAGTTTTTGTCAAATATTTTTTTAATATTTTTGATATTTTTTTTATTTGAAATTAGGCAAAAACCAACACCACAATTAAAAGTTTTTAACATTTCAGAATCTTTTATATTATTTTTTTTTAACCATTTAAAAATAGGTTTAATTTTAATTTTTGACAAATCAATATTTAAACATAAATTGTCAGGAATAACTCTGATTGTATTATTTAATAAACCTCCGCCAGTTATATTTGCACATCCACTTATTAACTTTTTTTCATTAATTTTATTAAGTTCCCTTACATAAATCTTTGTTGGTTTGATCAGATTTTTTCTAAGAATAGATGGCGCATATAATTTCTTTTTTTTTAAAATACGTCGAACAAGTGAAAATCCATTTGAATGTAAGCCAGATGAAGGCACTGCCAAAACAACATCATTTAATCTAACCTTATTTTTTGTTAATAAATTTTTTTTTTCTACTAAACCAACTGCGAAACCAGCTAGATCGAATTTATTTTTAT
>Ga0066376_10006013_pt1 | contig 10116 bp, 5 predicted proteins | sample Knorr_S15_td_Bot_FD_77009 | JGI IMG/M metagenome (GOLD analysis project Ga0066376, IMG submission 77009) | Marine microbial communities from Southern Atlantic Ocean transect - Knorr_S15_td_Bottom_ad_5009_LV_A | ecosystem: Environmental > Aquatic > Marine > Oceanic | place: Southern Atlantic... | reverse complement strand
CAAAAGACATTATCGATACGGCAGGACACAAGACAACATGGGGTGCAGTTGCATACAAGGACAGAGTTTCTGAAACAAATGCGTATGTCGTCCGCAAACTTGATGACGCAGGTGCTGTCCTTGTCGCAAAGTTAGCGGTCGGCGCACTTGCCTATGGTGATTTTTGGTTTGGGGGAACGTGCAAAAATCCATTTGACATAACAGAAGGTTCACGTGGTTCAAGTGCGGGACCTGCGAGTGCGACAGCTGCAGGTTTACTTCCATTTACTCTTGGGACTGAAACGTATGGCTCCATTGTTTCGCCATGTATGCGGTGTGGTACCACTGGCCTTCGCCCAACCTTTGGAAGAGTCGCTCGCACTGGTGTCATGGCACTCTGTTGGTCGCTTGACAAAATTGGTCCTATTTGTAGAAGTGTCCTTGACACTGCGATTGTACTTGAAGCCATCAATGGCAAAGAAGCTGGTGATCCCTCAAGTGTCACCGAACCTTTTTACTTCAATGCAAGACAAGTTGCCAAGGGATTACGACTTGGGTATGACCCAACGTTGCTTGAAGGACCAACAAAAGAATTTGACCGTGCTGCGTTACATGCAGCAGAACAAGCAGGCGCAACGCTTGTCAAAACAACAGTGCCAGATATTGACAACACTGTGGTATTGATCCCACTTTTGGTCGAAGCTGCTGCAGCATTTGAGGAACTCACTCGCTCAAATCAAGATGATCTCCTCGTGTGGCAAGATGATGACGCGTGGCCAAATACATTTCGGCAGTCGTGGCTTATACCAGCAATCGAACACGTACAAGCAAGCCGACTTCGACGTGAAATCATGGAACAGATGCATGTTTGGATGAACGGAACATTTGATGCTTTTCTCATGCCTTCTTTCTCGAATCTTCTGCTTACAACCAATGGGACTGGGCATCCAGCACTTGTTTTGCGAACTGGCATGCAACATGGCAAACCCGTTGGAACAACGATTATTGGTAGACTTTTTGACGAAGGCACGCTTTGCAGACTTGGAATGGCGATTGAGTTGGGATTGGATGTGGCAGATATTCGACCAAACCTAAAATAGAAACTTTATCTCGCTTTTCATTGGCAAACACTTTACACTGAGTTGATGCATATACCCAACACTCTTTCGTATTCACTATTGTGCGGACTTTGCTCAATACTCATGACACCAATAGCATCCGCTCAAACTGCACCAATTGATGATCATTACGTTGCAGCACCGGCATCAAGTGGTTCAAGAACAAATGTTTCGATGAAAACGAGTACGGTGTACTCACACCTCGTACACTTGAACAGGGCATCTTCGATGCAAGTAAATTTTGGAAGAACAACGTTACCCCAAGGCACATTGCTACGAATGACATCAATGAGAGATGGTGCTGTCCAACATCACAATGCGACAACCATAAAACAGTGGCGGTACAACAGCGCATGGTTTAATGGTGACATGGTACTCGTTGAACTTGTGGCAGAACCAAACACTGCTTCTGCACATGTCACTATCGACGGCGTGACCTACATTGAACAACTTGTCGATGACCGTTCCATTTGCGATGGCGTTGATGACCGAGTGCTCAGTTATGAAAATAGAGATGCGCGTGCAATTCCAATTGGTTGCACTGCATGGCTTATCGATGATGCAAATCACACACTTTTAACTGCTGGTCATTGCGCTGGTGGTGGAATCAGCGATATTGAAGTCATTGAATTTAATGTACCACTAAGTGATGCAAATGGAAACATTCAACACCCTGGTCCAGAAGATCAATATGCGTCCGACCCTGTATCATTGCAATCGTATTATTCACAAATTGGCAATGATTGGGCATACTTTGGCTGTTTCCCCAATACCCAAACGGGATTGACTCCATATCAAGCGCAAGATCATTACTATGTTCTTTCTGATACTGCTCCAGCTGTAAATGGTCAACAAATTACAATTTGCGGGTTTGGAGTGACGTATTCTGGGACTCCTGCTTCGTATAACCAAGCTCAAAAAATTCATACAGGTCCATACAGTGTGGTGGATGGGACTTCGATTGGATATCGAACTGATACAACTGGTGGCAACAGTGGCTCTGCTGTATTTAATGAAGATACAGGCGAAGCGATTGGCATTCATACTAATGCCGGCTGCGGTGACGGTGGTTCTGGTAACAATTGGGGATGTGCGATTCACAATACAGGTTTACAAAATGCCCTTGCTAATCCACAAGGCGTTTGTATTCCCAATATTTTAATTTTCGATTTCCCAAATGCACTTCCGTTTGACCTTCTACCAAACGTCACCACGACGTATCAATTTAACTTGTTCGCTGGCGAAGAAGAACCAGTTCCTGACCTTGTCAAAGTCGTGCTACAAGTCAATGGTATTCAAACAATATTGAATACGACAAATCACGGGGAAGAGGTATATGAAGTTACATTTCCAGGTTTCAGTTGTGACGATGATGTCAACTATTACTTTAAAGCCCAAGGCGATGGAGGGACAATTGTGTATAACCCACATAACGCTCCCGCTAATCAACACGACATCATAGTGGGTGTGGTCATAGAATCCATTCTTCTTGAAGAGAATTTCAATAATGGAATTCCTAGTGATTGGGGCGCGTCCGGATTATGGACAGCGACTTCATCATGTACACCAAATGGAGAATGTGATGGCGGCTCCTCTGCTTACTTCGGTTTAACATCTAGTTGTACGTACGATAATGGAGGAACTGTAGTTGGAAATCTGACTACGCCAGCAATTTCAACTGATGGGTACGTTGGAGACTTCATTTTGTCATTCTGCTCAGCAATAGTGACTGAGAACTTCGAAGGATATGACAATACCGACTTGTACATTAATGGTAACTTTTATGCGAGCATTGACGAATCATCGAATTGGGAACAAATAGAATTTGTACTCACGGGAATCACAGGCGATACGATTCAAATTGAATGGCGATTTGACAGTGTGGATAGTTTGTATAACGATTACAGAGGATGGCATGTCGATGGAGTTCGGTTGTTCGCTCAATCACTTGAGTGTGATGACACGGCAACTTGTCCTGCAGATGTGACGGGAGATGCAACAGTCGATGTTTCTGACTTACTTGTGGTCATTGACCAGTGGGGTCAAACAAACTCCACTGCTGATATCAATGGTGATGGAATTGTGGACGTCGTAGACCTGCTTGAAATCGTTGGGAGTTGGGGACCGTGCGTGTAACATACTCGTATGTTGAGTACCTTCGTACTAGTCGCCGTCTGCCTGCTTTCATTTTCGCAAGAGACCGTCGAATCATCTGAATCTCGCTTTGAGTGCTTTGTTCTTGGACGAGCGCAGGATGGTGGTATGCCACACTTGGGTTGCGAAAAGCAATGTTGCGTTGATGCAAGAAACGATGGCAAAGAAGAATATCCCGCTTGCTTAGGGATTCATGATACGCAAACAGGGAAGTTGCTCTTGATAGAAGCAACACCTGCGATTGAAAAACAAGTTTCGCTGTTGCACAAACTTTCAGGCGTAAGTAATCGCGACCGAACTCCATTTGATGCATTACTACTGACCCATGCACACATTGGTCATTACGGTGGTCTTATCCAACTCGGTCGCGAAGTCGCTTCAACGAAAGAAATTCCCACGTACGTCACAAAACGAATGGCTCACTTTTTAACGACGAATGGTCCGTGGTCCCAACTTGTCAAATTCAAACAAATTTCATTACGTATCTTGCCTGATACCAATCACATCTCGACGACGTTTTCACCAATCGAAGATCTCCTGGTCGAAGCAATCAAAGTCCCCCACCGTGATGAGTTTAGTGATACCGTAGCGTTTAAGATTCATGGTCCAAACAAGACAGTCTTATTCGTACCAGATATTGACCGCTGGGAAGGAAATGAAAAACTACTTGAACGATTGCTCGAAGGTGTAAATGTCGCATATATCGATGCAACGTTTTATGATGGGCGAGAATTACCTGGACGCGATATGACCAAGATTCCACACCCGATGATGATAGACACCATGGAATTATTGTCAACGTATGCAACAGAGCATCCGGGAGTCATTCGCTTCATACATTTGAATCACACGAACCCAGCGTTTAGCGACCATGATGTACAGCGTCAAATCAACGAACGAGGTTTTCGAATTGCAGAACAAGGCGAACGCATTGGTCTATAACATAGCATTACCTTGATTAAATACCCCCAATAACGCATTTCTCTTGTACATCATCCATTCGTGTGGAATAATGTCCATACGCATGATTCGCACATTTTTCATTTCTCTATGTGTAACAACAGTAACTTTTGCTGACACATGGACTGTTGGGGTTGATGGCACAACTGACTTTAACAGTATTCAAGTTGCCATCGATGCAGCGAGTAATGGCGACGCCATACTTGTCATGGCGGGAAAGTATGATGAACACAACATTAATACGAACGGCAAGGCGATTCTTATAGAAGGTGAAACTGGTGCTTCTGGAGCATTGCTTGCAATCGTCCATGGAAGTTGGCAAGATTCGGTATTTGTCTGCAATAGTGGGGAAACGAATTCAACAATCTTGAAAAACCTGGTGATTACTGGAGGCAGTTCGTTTACAGGTGGTGGTTTGTACATCGAAGCAAGTTCGCCATCTGTTGTTGGTTGCACATTCTTGAATAACTTTGCTACCAAAGGATTCGGTGGTGGAATTTGTGCAATTGATAGTGAATTGTCACTTGTTGATTGCACTTTCACCGGAAATATTGGAGGGGTGGGTGGCGGGGTGTACAACCAACCAGAATATGGAAGCGTGCATGAAATACGCGGTTGCTCCTTTCAGATGAACCAATCAGTCAACGGAAACTATGGACATGGTGGCGGACTCCAGCATGGAAGCGGATTTCTACAATTGACCGATTGCGAATTTATTGAAAATACTGCTTCGGGTGGTGGCGGAGGCGTGTCGGAATTTGCTTCCACCGGCCTCAACATTCGCAACTGCAAATTTATGTACAACAACGCACTAGGCGGTGGCGGACTTGACACAAGTGGGATTGGTGGATGCACAATTGTTTCTTCATCATTCATTGGGAATCAATCAAAAACATATGGCGGTGGAATTCAAAGTAGTAGCCCAAGCCTTGCATTGATGAATTGCCGACTTTCAAACAACGTTGCAGGTTGGTTGGGTAGCGCTGTCACCATGTTATATGCAGATCAACAACCGGCGATGTTCGTGAATTGTTTGATGGATAACAACACAGCGTACGTTGGAGCAACCGTTTCAATCCATGGGACGATGGCAACCAAATTCATAAACACCACCATCATCAATAATGTTGGACCTGGTCTAGCCATACAAGGGTGGGAAGGTCAGTACGTTCAAATTTACAACTCGGTCATCTGGGGAAATGACCCCATATCAATTGCTGTGGATGGAGAGATTGGTGTTGATGTGCAATACAGTGACATCGAAGGCGGATGGGCGGGTGAAGGTAATTTTAATGCGAATCCTCTAATCATTCTGAGTAATGGAGAAGTGTTGCTTGATATTGATTCTCCATGTATAGACACCGGCAACATTTCATTTCTACCAAGTGATTTCTATGATCTCGATGCTGATGGTGATGTGATTGAACTTCTTCCATTAGATTTGCTTGGGGGTATCCGTATTCGTGGGACAACTGTTGATGTTGGTCCAATTGAATTTCAAAATCCTTATTGCATCGGCGATCTTAATGGTGATGCAGTTGTGAATGTGAGTGACCTACTCCTTGTGATTGATCAATGGGGAAACGTTGACTCCCCAGCTGATATCAATGGTGATGGGATTGTCAACGTGTCTGATCTTTTAGAGGTCGTCGGGCACTGGGGAGCGTGCATGTAATGTTTCGAACTGCAATCATTTTACTTTGCTCGCTCTGTACTCTTTTTGTACCAGCATCTAATTCATACGCAAACGAACGTGGCGAAGGGGGTTGGACAATCGTTGACAGTTATCTTCTCCCTGAAGGTGCATCTGGACTTGCATTTGACGGCACCTTTTTGTATTGCGGCATCTATGGCGTCAACGGTGGTTGGATTTATCGAATTAATCCATCAACCGGTACGTACACGCCTTTGTTTATTGGTGAACATGAAGATGCGTTTGGATTGACATACGATGGACAATATCTTTGGACAACTGACCATTCAGGCAGTTCCACCATTCCAGCTACTGCGTTGAAACTAGATTGGAATGGGGATATCCTTGCTCAATTTGATATGCCAGACCATTACATGTCAGGCATCACCTATGACAACGGTGATTTTTGGGTTGCTCGATATTACAATGATCCTGGTCACTTATATAAAGTTAGTGAAACGGGAACGGTGATTCATCAATTCGACGGACCCGATGATCAACCATGGGATTTATCTATGCAAGATGGGAACATCTGGATTGCAGACTACTATGGCAACACCCTGTACTTGGTTGACTCAATCACTGGTGCTGTGTTAAATAGCAATCCTTCTGAGGGAGATAATCCTTCTGGAATTGTGTGGGATGGTCAATATTTATGGTATTGCGACAACGGAGACAATTGGGATGAAGACATCTTGTACAAGGTTGAATTACAAGGCAGTGGTTCACCTGAAATTATAATTGCAGATGCTGAACATGATTTTGGCAATGTTGCAATTGGAGATGTGGGTCTGTGGAATGTACTTGTTGCAAATACTGGCACCGCTTCTTTAACAATTACCGAAGTCAACTTTGGGGTGACAACCGAGCTCAGTAGCCCTGCAATTTTTCCAATTGTCATTGCCTCTGGAGCCACTGCTTTACTTCCAATCAAATATACACCCGAGTCCCCAACTCCAATCACTGTCACCGCAACAGTGATTTCAAATGACCCAATTCACCCAACAGAAGAATTATTAATCACCGGTCAAGGCGTGTATTCCAAACCAACAATGTTCATCGCTGATGCAAACCATCAGTTCGGTGCTGTCAGAATTCATGCGATGACTCGATGGGATATTGAAGTGACGAGCATGGGGTTGGCTCCACTCATTATCAAGAACATTACCAGTAGCAATCCTCGATTCATCATCGACCAAGCGTTGGACTTCCCAATCATTTTAAATACGTTGCAATCTACAACTCTTGGCGTATGGTTCAATCCAACGACCATTGATGCAGAATCTTCATCGATTATCATCTACTCCAACGACCAAACAACGACACCAAACATCTCTGTCCAAGGCAGCGGAATAGATACGACATATCCAATTGGAACTGAATTATGGTCGTCACAATTTCTAGATGATTGGGACAACAGTTTCCAGGCGATGGCTCCAATTCCAGATATCAATGGCGATGGGATTACTGATGTAATTGGGTGTTCGGATGATAATTATATTCGGTGTTTCAATGGCAACGCGGATCAAACTGGCGATGTCCTCTGGGCACATGAAATTTACAGCGGTAATATTTATTCCGGCAAGGGGTTAGACATTGTTGAAGATATCGATAATGACGGATACAGCGATGTCGTAGTTGGCGCTACAGGTGGTGCTCGATTAATTCGAATGATTTCGGGTAAAACCGGAGATGAAATTTGGACCTATCACACCAACGCTGTTGGCAATGGTGGCTGGGTGTATCAAGTCGATGGCAGTCGCGACTTCAACGGTGATGGCATACACGATGTGCTCGCGTGTGCTGGCGATGATGGTGATGACGCTGGTCCCAAACGCGCCTATTGTTTTAACGGAATCGATGGGACATTACTCTGGCAATATGTCGTAGGAGGTCCAGTCTTTGCAATTATTGCTGTAGATGACTTTACGGGCGATGGCATTCCAGATGCTGTTGCTGGCGCATCTGATCAATGGGAGACGCAAGGAATCGCAATTGGAATCAACGGTGCTACGGGGCAAGCAATGTGGACCTTCCCAACCAACGGATCTTCAGTTTGGGCACTTGCACAAATTGGAAACATCACTTTTGATGGAATCAATGATGTCATGGTTGGTGATTTCTATGGTGATTATTATGCGTTGAATGCAACCAACGGGAATGAAATTTACAGTGGTTCAGGGCTTGGACTCCTCCTTGGGTTTACACGTATTGAAGATGTCAACGGGGACGGACATCCCGAAGTCGTTCCGGAACATTTTTACAACTTTGTACGTGTCATTAGCGGTTTAGATGGAAGTGCAATTTGGACAACATCTGTGATAGATAGCCCAACAGTTGCTGCGACGATCAATGATATCAATGGCGATGGCATCAATGATCTCGTCGTAGGCACGTTGTTTAGTGATAACTACACATACTTTTTAGATGGAACCAGTGGCGAAGTATTACACATCGCAAATTTTGGAACGCCAATTGATTCTATAACTGCAATTCCAGATATTGTTGGTGATGGTTCATGGGAACTCGTTGCAGGTGGTCGCGATGGAACTATTGCATGTCTCTCAGGTGGAGTCGATGCTGTCGTCTATAACCCAGCTGACATAAACCAAGACGGAATTGTGGGTGTCATTGACCTATTAATTGTTATCGATCAGTGGGGACAGACAAACTCCCCCGCTGACATTACAGGCGATGGCATCGTCAATGTTTCAGACCTTCTCATGGTGGTGAAAAATTGGGGTTCGTAAGTGTTATGTAAACAAATGCAACTCCAACATAGAGCCATGCGAATACTGTTGTAATCAAGGAGCGTTTTATGTTACGAATATCCTCAGTACTTTTGACTACGTGTATCAGTTGTTCTGCTTTTGGACATGTACACCTGCTGACTCCCACAGGAGATGATGCCCTTGAGGTTGGGACAACATATGAAATATCTTGGCAAATCACAATTGTTCACAAGACACAAAATTGGGACTTGGAATATACAACCGTTGGCTTAAAAGGACCGTGGTCTACAATAGTTGATGATTTACCTGTCGGTGACAATTCGCAAGACAGTATCCATACGTATGACTGGATTATTCCAGACACTCCAAGTGATACCGTGTGGGTTCGGGTCATCATGGACAACGTCAATGGTTTTTATGATGATACAAACGATCAACCATTTTCGATTGTCGCTCCTGCAACTTGCCCAAGTGATATCAATGGTGACGCGCTCGTCAATGTGAGTGACCTACTCGCGGTTATTGACCAATGGGGACAAACAGACTCCGAAGCAGACATTTCTGGTGACGGTGTCGTGGATGTCACCGATTTGCTCATGATTGTCGGCAACTGGGGACCGTGTACGTAATTAGATTTGGAGAATCCCAAAACAGCGTGTACAATTGAACAATGATGCGAATTTTTTTCTACCTTGCACTACTTTATAGTTTTACACCTTTTTCGTATGCGCAGTGGCCAGATCAAACGCCACCAGACAAAGTACCCGTCTTTCTTCCACCTGATTATGATCCAAAAGTGCCCGCTCCGCTCGTTATCTTTCTGCACGGTTGGGCCCCAATATCCCCTATTTGGTATGACATACTCGTTCCGATTCAAGATGACGCAAATGAACATGGTTACATTTTCGCAAAACCTATTGGTAGCCAAGACGTGTTTGGAGATTACTACTGGAATGCAACCGACGCATGCTGCGACATGTTCAATTCCGATCCGGAGCATGTCAGTTATATACTTGCGTTGGTCGACTCAATCAAAGAAAACTACAACGTAGATCCGCAGCGGATTCATCTGATCGGGCAATCCAATGGTGGATTTATGTGCCATCGTATGGCTTGTGAAGCTCCTGAAGTATTCGCTTCTGTCGTAAGTTTGACCGGTGCCATGTGGAATGACGAATCGAATTGCCAGCCAAGCGAACCCATCCATGTCTTGCACATTCACGGAACACTCGACCCAATTATTTTCTGGCTTGGAGGATTCCTCGGTCCAAAGTTGGTTCCATATCCAGGAGCATCGACGACTGCAGCGTATTGGGCGACACACAACGGTTGTTCAACCGAGGCTACCAACGCAGGTAATTTCAACTTCGATGACTTTATTTGGTTCCCTGATGCTGAAACAACTCGGTGGGTCTATGAACAATGTGAAGACTCTTCTGCTGGCTCAAGCGAATTGTGGGAAGTATTTGGAGGAAGCCAT
>Ga0066376_10006011_pt1 | contig 10118 bp, 10 predicted proteins | sample Knorr_S15_td_Bot_FD_77009 | JGI IMG/M metagenome (GOLD analysis project Ga0066376, IMG submission 77009) | Marine microbial communities from Southern Atlantic Ocean transect - Knorr_S15_td_Bottom_ad_5009_LV_A | ecosystem: Environmental > Aquatic > Marine > Oceanic | place: Southern Atlantic... | reverse complement strand
ACAGAAATCGCGCAATTTCCTGCAAGATTATAAGGAATTGTTAAAAGATCCATTGCATAAAAATCTTCTACAGAAATTTTCTCTCCAATCTTCCAAGGAAGTCTTGGAACCGTCGGGGAAATTACACAATCAACGTCTTTGAAAACTTTAGAAAATTCTTTCTCAAAAAATGCTTTTGCTTTCAAAGCCAAATCGTAATGCCTTCCCTCATGCTCTGCTTTAGTTATTTCAAAACCTCCAAGAATCCTCCTCAGAACTTCTGGCCCTGCAGCATCTTCAATTTTCTTCCCATATTTCCTTCCATCAAATCTTCTTGTCGCAGAAAAAAACTCGGTATAAACTAAAGGATAATATGTTTCAACAGCCAAATCCAAATGGTTTATTTTTATCTTCTTAATTTTCCAATTATATTTTTTCGAGACCTCTTCAATTTTTTTATCTAATAAATTTTTTATTTCTTTATCAATCTCCAATCCTTCCAAATCTAAAATTCCCAGAGTAATCTTTTTAGGAATTTGATTCGCTTTCTTAAGATTTATTTTCTTACCCTCTATAGAAGTGGGATCGTGTAAATCTTTTCCTTTAATAACTTCAAATAGCAAAGCTAAGTCTTCAACATTTCTTGCTAAAGGTCCAATTTGATCTAAGCTCATCGACAAATCAATCAAGCCATAACGTGAAACGCTTGAGTAAGTTGGCTTCAATCCCAAAACCCCGCAAATGCTTGCAGGATTTCTTATACTCCCTCCCGTGTCGCTCCCCAAGGCCATATCACAAAAACCTGAAGCAACAGCTGCCGCACTTCCAGAAGAAGAGCCTCCTGAAATAAGTTTATTGTCAACAGGATTTCTAACGGGCCCAAAAGCACTTGTCTCCCCTGAAGAACCAGCAGCAAATTCATCCATATTTGTTAAACCAATAATCAATCCATCTTCCTCATTAATTTTTCTCACAACAGTTGCATCATAAGTTGATTGATAATTTTCCAAAACTTTCGAAGCACAACTTGGGTTTAACCCAAGAACATTCATATTTGCTTTAACAGCAATTATTTTTCCAGCAAGTTTTCCTGCATTTCCCTTTTTAATTTTCCCATCAATTTTTTTTGCTTCCTGCAAAAGTTCCTTCTCAGATTTTAGCTGCAAAAAAGAATTTATTTTTTTATCTTCTTTTTTAATTTTATCAAGATAAGATTTGATCTTTTCAACAACTACCATTCCTTCTTCTCCGAAACTATAAAATCTTTATTTTTCTCGGGCGCATTTCCAAACATAACTTTCTTATCAAACTCTATCTTTTCTCCAACCCCTTCTTGTCTTTCAAAATCTTTTCCATCATTAGAAATTTTTTCCTTAGGTAAATTAATTTTCTCAAGCTTCTTAGAAAACTTAGCCATTACATCTTTTGCTTGCTTTCTAATTTCTTCTTTCTCTTTTTCACATACTTTGTGCCATAAAAAATCCATGACATATGAAAGAATGAATGATTTATAAGAATTCTTGTTGCTAAGGAACTAACCTATCACGATCTCTTGGGAAAAGAACAGCTTCCCGAATATTTGATTGTTCAGTTATTAGTTGGGTCAATCTTTCTAATCCAATAGACCAACCAGCATGCGGCGGAGCACCATATCTAAAACTATCCACATAATATTTGAAATCTTTTGGATTTAGTTTTTTAGATTTCAGCATCTCCTCCAACAAATCAGGAATATGAACTCTTTGTCCTCCAGAACTTATTTCCAACCCTCGATAAATCGCATCAAATCCTTCGCTCTCTTTTGATTTTGAATTTTCTCCTTTAGGCATAATATAAAATGGCTTAATCTTACTTGGCCAAGAATGAACAAAAACTATTGTTTCAGGAAATTTTCTATTCAATTCTTTTTCATTCTCAGGACTTAAATCTTCACCATACTTTATCTTAAGAAGTTTGCAAGTTTCTTCATAACTCAAATATTTTGCTTTAGGAACTTCCAATTTTAATTCAAGCAACTCCAATTCAGATTTACATTTCTTCAAAACATTCTGGATTATAATTTTTACAACTTCTTCAAGCTCCTTCATAACTACAAATTGATCTGCAAAAACCATCTCAATATCCATTTGACGAGATTCATTCAAATGCCTCACCGTATTATGTTTCTCCGCTCTCCAAACAGGAGTTATTGTAAAAACATTTTCCACCGAACATGCAAGCATTTGTTTATACAACTGAGGACTTTGAGCCAAATAGGCACTCTTCTCAAAATATTTTACCGGAAATAATTCAGTTCCACCTTCACTCGAACTTTTAATTATGCTCGGAAGTTGAACTTCTAAAAAATCTTTCTTGTAAAAATATTCTCTAAAAGAATTTGCAATTTCAGATTGGATTTTGAAAATCGCTTGCGTCTTTCTTCTATGCAGATCCAAGAATCTATAATCAAGTCTCTTAGGCAATTCTGTTTTAGAATGTTCACTGACATCTATTGGCAAACTTTCAGCTTCGGAAATTATTTCCATTTTCTCAGGAATTATCTCTTTCCCTCCTGGGGCCTGTTTAGAACTAACAACTTTGCCCTTAACATAAATAACACTCTCTCTAGTAAGCTTATCCATTAACTCAAAGATTTTTTTGTCCGTCTTTTTTTGAATAGCAATTACTTGAATCAATCCACTAACATCCCTCAACATAACAAACTTAATTTTTCCTAAAGCCCTTGATTTAGAAACCCATCCAACAACTTCAACTTCTGATTTTTTGCCTTGAAAAACTTCTCCAATCCGGGTTCTATTCTTTGTTAATTTTTGTAAATCCATAATTAATTAAGAAAAAAATTGTTTATTAAATTATTGATTCCCTTCTCGCTCTTTGCCTCAAGATTTTTTTCCGGTCTTTTTCAACTTCAATCCTTCTTCGCTTAAATGTTCCTTGAAGACAGAGGCTCCAATTATGGAAACAAAATAAAAAGCTGCAGAAACTCCCAGGAAAGAAAAAAACATTGTGAAAATTTTTCCCATACTAGTTTGGGGAACCAAATCTCCATATCCAATTGTAGTCACGGTCACAACCACAAAATAAAGAGAATCCAAACCACTCCAGCCCTCAATATTTGAATAAGCATATGCTCCGACGACGATTATCAAAATAAAGGTCACTACTGAAATAATAATATGTCTTCTCAACTTCATAAATAATCAAAGAAAAAATTGTTTATTAAATTATTGTTTCAAATGCTTCCCTATAATTTCCATAACTTGCTTCCCATTAACTTTTCCTTTAAACTCTTTCATAACCAAACCCATGTAAGCATTCGCCGAGAGATTTGGCTTTCCATTAATTATCTTCATAATCTTTTCCTCAACCATATTCAAAGATTCTTTCTCAAGTTTCAAAGCTTCCTTTAAATTTTTTCCAGAAACAAGATTTGTCAAAACGTGTTTTATATCCCCTTCTCCAAGCTTTCCAGATTTTACATTCTCCAAAACAGAAGAAAGAACATCCGTATTCAAAACCCCTTCAATCTCATCTAAAGAAATTTTTTCCTTTCTTGCAATCTCTTGTGGAAAAGACAAAAGTACCTTCCCCACTAAAATAGGATTTTTCGTTTCAACTAGCAATTCTTTAAATTCTTCAAGTTTATTTTTTTTCAAAACAGTTTTGATTAGTTCTTTGCTTAATCCTTGGCCTTCCAAATTCTTTTCAACATCTTTCTTAGTTTTCGGGAGAGTCTTTTTTGTTTCGTCAATAGTTTTTCTTGAGAGCTTTAAAAGAGGCAAATCTGTTTCAGGATACATTCTTGCTGCCCCGGGCATTGGCCTCAAAAAGCTACTGCTTCCATCCTTGGAAACTCTTCTAACTTCTTTTACAGATTTATTTTTCTTAACCAAGTCTATCTGCCTCTTAACTTCGATTTCAATTGCTTTCTCAATGTTTCTTATATCTTGAAAGCCTTTAAGTTCAACCCTCTTACCTTTTTTTATCGAGAGATTGACATCTTGTCTTATAGTTCCTAAACCTCTTTTAACATTGCAACTTCTCAAAATTTCTCCCAAATGTAAAGCAACCTCTCTGGCCTGCTCTGGATTTTTTATATCTGGATCCGTAGCAATTTCAACCAGCGGAACTCCTAGACGATCTAACTTAAAAATTCCCTCTTCCCGATTTACAATCCTCGCAGAATCTTCTTCCAAACAAACACTTTGAATTCCAACCCTCCCTTCTTCGGTCTCAATAAAACCATTCCAAGCAATCATAACTGTTCTCTGAAAGCCGCTTGTATTTGAACCATCAATAACAGTCTTCCTCATAATTTGACTTATGGGCAAAATCTTGCAATTAAGTAAATGAGCTATCTGCAACGCAATCTTCAAGGCCTCTTGATTAATTTCATGAGGAGGCTCTTCATCCAGCTCAACTAAACAAGTAGTTTCATAACCTTGATAGGTAAACTCCTTATCCAAAGCAGCTTCATGCCTCGCCGCAACATCCACCTCTCCCGTTTCACCTTCTACAATATGCAACTTCCTTTTTACTTCAAAGTCTGCCTCATCACGTCTTAAAATGGAAGGGCAATTACAAAACAATTTTCTAGTGTTGAGTTGCTGATGTATCTCCAAACCACATTTCAACCCCAATTCAGAATAATCTTTTTCAGTCATAAATGAGAAAATGGGATAGAGTTTATTAAATTAATTATTGGCTTAAATCGGGATATTCTTCAGATAAAAATCTCTCATATTTATCAGGATATCCTGGCAACAATACTCTCTCTATTTCTTGAAAATCTAATTCTCTCCCAGTATCTTTAGCTAATGTTGTCAGATTTCTTACATCCATGAGATCTTTAGCTCTAGATTGAGATACTTTTGAAGCAAGAACATGCTCCAATCTTGGAACATGTAAATTTAAACTGAAATCTTCAGAATATTCTAATCTCAAATCTCTTCCCTGATTTATGAAATCGCCGTATAAATGGGGATCTAGTTTACGAAGATCACTCGGCTGTCTTCCAATATTCATAGCAATAACCTCTTCTTGTGTTCCTTGATCATTTACATAAACTCTAAATCTTGGTCTAGACGCTCCAACTCGTTCAGATCTAAACTCAACAAGAGATTCCCCATCGGGAGAAATTCCTTCAAAGCCCATTTTGGGAATTATAACTGTAGTTATTGTTTTTATTCTATCCGCGTCATCTCCTTTTAAGTCTAATGCAATATCAACATCATCAGTACTTCTTAAATAATCTTGAACACGAACGTCTTCATATCTTACCAATCCATCTATAGGCCTATCGTGTTTTTTAGAAAGCATATCTAAGATATATGCTTGCGAGGCTACACCTCCAACTACATTATATCTTATTTCTTCTCCTTTCAAGACCTCATCTAGCCTATCTACAAACATAACAAAGGGCTCGTCAGTTAAATCATATAATTGTCTTTTCATAAAAATCAGAGTATTTTTTCCTTTAAAAACCTTCCTATTGTAACCCCTTTAAAGTTATTAATAACTTAAAATAAGATAACAAAATTTATAATAACCCTTGATTAAGTATTTCCATGAAAAAGGGAGAGGGGAGTTTGAAAAAGGCTGGAAAGATTATTGAAAAAATGAGGCAGGTTGAAAATAAAATTCTTTTAACAAATAGGCCTTTCAAAGCCCACTCGACAACGCTCGGACAAAGGGCTTCAGACTGGCTTACAAAGTGGGTGGGCTCGTGGCCATTTATCATAATCTTTGCAATTTATATAATCATATGGGTTGCCCTTAATATATATACAATAATGAACCAATGGGATCCTTATCCTTTTATCCTCCTAAATTTAACACTGTCTATATTAGCTGCAATACTGTTACCAATAATTTTAATGTCCCAAAACATAGAATCTAAAAAAGACAGGGCAAGAGCAGAATACGACTACGCTGTTAACAAAAAAGCGGAAAAAGAAATCAGAGAAATTAAAAGCCAGTTAGATAGGATTGAAAAAAGAATGGGAAGAAAAAAATAATTACTCTTCTAATCTATCCGAAAACTCTCTAGAAACATTTTCCAACATTTTTTCTTTAACTTTGTCTTTTGATTTTGCCCATTCACTGTGTCCTAAAACCCAACCCAATTTTACTAAAGCTGTCTCAGCAAGCATATCTTCAAGATAAATAATTCCCGTCTTGGCCAATTCCCTTCCATTAGTATAAACCCAGGAATCCAATCTTCCATAAACCGTTTGACTCGCGCCGCAAACAACAATTCCCTTTCTTTGAATTTCTTTTAGTTTCTTAATCCAACTCATTCTAGCTCTCTTAGTAGGAGCATGTCCTAATCCAGACATTTCTAAAACAATTCCTTTATATTTCTTCTTAGAATAATAGTCTAAAATTTCAGGGTCTTGTCCAGGATAAACTTTCACTAAAGCAACTTTCTCTTCAAACTTTAAATCTGTTTTAACTTTTGCTTTTCCATTGCCCCTTAAATTATAATCTGAAATTTTTATTATCTTGTTCTCTGAAATTTTAGCAAAAGGTTTTCCATTAACAACCTTAAACGCATCTCTTCTAGAAGTATGCATCTTCCTAACTTTAGTTCCAGGCATCGCAAAACAATAATCGTCGTTTGTCGTGGCGTGGCCAACCAACATAACTTCCGCGATATCGCTAATTGCGGCCAATGCCGAACATTCCAAGTTAAGTGCAGCATCTGAAGAAGCACGATCAATACTTCTCTGACTATATGTCAATACCACTGGTTTTTTCAAATCTCTCAAAAAAAAGCTCAAGGCCGCAGAAGTGTAATGTAAAAAATCCGTACCATGCGTAATAATTATTCCTTTAATGTCTTGCCTATCTAAAAACTTTTTTGCGACTCTGGCAATTTTCTGCCAATCTTTAAAATCCATATCTTCAGAAGCTTTCGTAAAAGGAGTTTCTATTTCAACATTAGCTATATCAAAAATCTCCGGATAAATTCTAAACAAATCTTCCGGATTCGTCAACCAATCAACACCCCCTTTCTTGGGATTCAACCGCACGGCAATCGTTCCCCCCGTAATAATCATTCCTATCTTCTGTTTCTCTCTTGAAAATTTCAAATCTATTTCTTTCCTTTCCTTTTCTTCAAATTTCTTAACAACCTCAACTTTAAGAATTTCTTTTTTTCTAAAACCAATGTTGTATCCAGATTCTAACTTTAACAGCACAATTCCTTCTTCACTAGAACTTTCCAAGAAAATTCCTTCGTAATTTGTCTTAGGCAAATGTATTTTTATTTTATCTCCCGGTTGGGCGTTTGTTTTTTCCATTAAAAGAAATAGATTGAATTAGTTAAAAACTTAACCAATTTTGATTACGTTCATATCCATCAGGATTCCTACAACTAGCGCCAATAATGAAAGTACGAAAATGAATAAAGAATTCCATTGAGACTTAGAGTTTAGAGTCGTTCTCACAATATATTCCAATGCCTTCTTCTGCTTTCCTTTGGCCTTCGTTTCTTGGGCCAAATGAATCAATCCATACTTCTCAACAAGATTTGCTCTTTTCTTCTGTATAGAATACCTATGCCCAAAATATAAAATAAATCCCATAGTTCCAATGTACCATGCAACTTTAACCCAAAAAGGATCATAAAAATTAAGCACTATAATTATTCTGTAAGCAATCGTCGCAATAATTCCTGTCAAAAAGAAAAATGTTCTATAGGTTTTGAAGGGGATTTTATCTCTTCAACCATTCAAATCAAAAAACATTTTTATTAATAAACTTATCTTAACACTAGAAAAATTTCTCTTACTACCGCTGAAATAAATACTAAAGAAATTATTCCAATTATTCCTTTATTTAAAGGAATAGAATATTCTGGATTCCGATTCCCATGCTTTTTGGCTTGCGCCACCATTAATAGAGTCATTATTGCTATTAGGCCTCCAGAAACAACACCTCCAATTCCAAGTATTTTCGTGAAAGAGAAAAATTCTCCGGCAAAAGTTCTAATAAAGACAAAAACAAATATTGGAACTATTGCTGAAAAAAACCACGATTTCATTTTACTCATCCGATCATCAATTATAAAATTCTCATCAATAGCATTTCCTAAAGCAAGATAAGAAGTAAACATTGTTAAAATTCCCAAGAAAACAAAAACATTTCCCAAAGATAGAGTGGCAACTCTGGGAGTTTCCGAACCCATAAATCCAACGACAACAAAAGTAAAAAGCAAATACGACACAATTACGACTAAAGATCCTGTCAATATTATTCTTTTCATTAATTCTTCTTTGCCTTTCAAAACAAGTTTTAATTCTGGAATTGCGTGAAAACTTAACAAAGAGAAAAGCACAACTCCAAAAGGAAGAAAGATAAAAGAGGAATTAAAGGTCATTAGGTTTTGGATTTTAACTTCAGGTATGAAAAATAAAAAAATAACTAAAAGCAAAAATAAAATTAATCCCACCCCAATTTTTTCGAACCTTTTTAATGCTCGAAGGCCACGCCATAATAATCCCGACATAACAACTCCCGTAAGAATTCCAAATTGAATAACATGGCTATTTGGATTTTGGAAAAATAAAAAACTAAAACTCTGACCCATACCCAACATATAAGCGACCAAAGCCGAATATACTCCAAAAATTAATGCAAACTCTGTGAAAAATTCTCCCGGCTTACCAAGATACTTTTTAGCATAACCCGCAAGCTGATGATCTTCCTTGGTTCTTAGAGCAACTTCTCCAAGATAAAGATTTAGTAACATAATAAGAAGTCCAACGAAAATTATGTAAGCCAGCACAATTAAAAACCCTACTTTTGCGGCGACATAAGGAAGCCCCAAAACTCCTGCACCTATTGAAGTTCCAACTAGAATAGAAACCGCCGTATAAAATTTTCCTCTTTCTTTTATCTCCATCTTTCCATTTAAACGAACCCGGGAGGAATCGAACCTCCATCAAGCGGGCCGAAACCGCTTATTCTATCCATTAAACTACGGGTCCTAGCAAAACTTGGAAAAGTAAGAATAAAAAGGTTTTTATTTATGATTATTCATTAACTTATAACATGGCCCTAAAAAAACACCACAAATGGCTCATCGGAAGTTTCACATCTTTAGTTATAGTCTTTATGGTAACCTCGAGTATTTTCGTATATACTATTTTTGTTAGGCAGGAATTGAACTATAATAATCTCGACGGGAAAATAACGGACCTTAAAATTGAAACTCAAACAAGTGTTAACAGCATTTCGACGAGCGTGTTGGAAACAAAACAAGACATTAATACTTTAAATTCAGAGCTTGGAACAATAGGCCAAGAGTTTGATATCTTGAAGGCCTCGGCGGGAGAAGATTTTTCGGGAATAATTGAAGATGCAATAAAATCTGTAGTGACCATAAGAACAGATATTAGTCAAGGGACAGGATTCATAATTTCTTCGGATGGATATGTAGTTACAAACTACCATGTTATGGAAGATGCTCGGGCTGCCACGATAATTAGTTCAGACAATCAAAACCATAATGTACAATTAATTGGTTTTGACGAAGAATTTGATTTGGCTTTATTAAAAATTGAGGGGGATTATGAAAGGCTTAGACTTGGAAATTCAGACTCTATTTCTGCGGGAGAAAAAGTTATCGCCATAGGAAATCCTTTGGGTTTACAATTTTCAGTTTCACAAGGAATCGTATCTGCAATACATAGAGAAGGATTGAATGGTATAGAAGCCTACATTCAAACCGACGCCGCATTAAATCCCGGAAACAGTGGGGGACCTTTGATAAACACAGAAGGGAAAGTTATTGGAATTAATAATTTCAAAGTTGGAAACAGCGAAAGTCTTGGATTTGCGCTTGAATCAGATTTCATAAAAGATGAAATTAATAAAATAGCTTTAGAAAATTTGGGGCAAAGTTTACTTTAAAATGTCAAAGAAAAATAAACAAAATAAAGAAGGATTGAATGCTAAGAAGGATGAAAATTTTTCCGAATGGTATACAGATATAATTAAGAAAACAGAACTTGCAGATTTAAGATATAACATCAAAGGATTTTTAGTTTTCCAACCTTGGTCAGTAATTCCTATGGAAAAGATGTATAAGATTATGGAAGGAGTTTTACAAAGAAAAAAACATCAACCTTATT
>Ga0066376_10006008_pt1 | contig 10119 bp, 12 predicted proteins | sample Knorr_S15_td_Bot_FD_77009 | JGI IMG/M metagenome (GOLD analysis project Ga0066376, IMG submission 77009) | Marine microbial communities from Southern Atlantic Ocean transect - Knorr_S15_td_Bottom_ad_5009_LV_A | ecosystem: Environmental > Aquatic > Marine > Oceanic | place: Southern Atlantic... | reverse complement strand
GGATTCTTTACCCTTGATACGTTCTTCGACTTTAACGATCAGTAATTTCCACGCTTCCTTACGGTTTTGTTGTAGTCCACGATGGTGCTGGTAGCGCACATTAATACCGGTAGGCTTGTGGTGCAATTCCACACAGTTTGTAGATTTATTGATATTTTGGCCTCCATGTCCGCTCCCACGGGTGAAATGTTCCTCAATATCCTTGGGATTACAGCCAATTTCCTTGGCAATTTTTTGATATTTTTGGCCGATATCGACGGGAAATTTCATCATTTTTTATACTATAGGACATTTTTTCTGGCGGAGGGAGGGAGATTCGAACCCCCGGGACCCTTGCAGGCCCACACGATTTCGAGTCGTGCGCTTTCGACCACTCAGCCATCCCTCCAAAACGATTATATCGTTTTTTGGCTTAGGTTTGCCAATAAGTCCTATTGTAGGGTGAGGAGCAATTGGCCACTACAGATAGAGTGTATTACTGTCAATTGGCTTTCTGCATAAAAATACTGCACAAATTTGCCAATTTAGGCTTGCGGGCTTGACCGAACATTCCCTAGAATTCGGGTCGTTATTACTTCCTACCACTCCTACTCATGAGTTACGTAGTAGCTTCCAAGCTCAAAGAGCTCGTTAAGAAGCACGGTATGATGTCTTCCGGTGACCTCGCAGACGCAGTATCTGCACATCTCGAGGCCGTTGTTGGAAAGGCTTGTGACCGCGCTAAGGCTAACGGTCGTAAGACTGTTCGCTCTGAGGACCTCTAGTCCCCTTTATAAAGCGATCAAAAAGACTCCAAAGTGGAGTCTTTTTTGATATCTACTTAGATCTTTTTAGCTCTGCATCTATAAACTGCTGTAGATCTCCGTCGAGTACCCTATCGGTATTGCTAGTCTCCACATTCGTCCTGAGGTCTTTTACCATCTTATAGGGGTGTAATACATAGGAGCGAATCTGCTGTCCGAAGTCTGCACTTTTACGAGCCCCTTTTAATCCCTCTTTTTTCTCAGCATCTTCTGCACGTTTTTTCTCGAGTAGTTTTGCACGCAACATGTTCATCGCTTGGATTTTATTTTGCTGCTGACTTCTCTCACTTTGGCAGGCCACGGCGATCCCGGTTGGCTTGTGTGTAACACGTACGGCACTATCCGTTTTATTCACATGCTGGCCTCCGGCTCCACTGGCTCGGAAGGTGTCGATACGGAGGTCTTTCTCTTCGATGGTTATTTCTACAGTTTCGGTGATCTCGGGTAGTACTTCCACAAGGGCAAAGCTTGTCTGCCGCAGGTTCTTTGCATTAAAAGGAGAGAGGCGAACGAGCCTGTGAGTTCCACGTTCACATTTCAAAAATCCATACGCAAATTCCCCTTGTATGTGGATCGTTGCTGATTTGATACCTGCCTCCTGCCCATCAGTCTTTTCGATGAGCTGCGCAGTCCATCCTAGGCGTTCACAGTAGCGAAGATACATACGCATCAGCATAGCTGCCCAGTCTTGTGCTTCTGTTCCTCCTGCACCCCCACTCAGTGTTAGATAGGCATTGTTTGCATCAAATTCTCCACTCAGATACAGGCCAGTTTCTACCTCTTTCCATTGAGATGCTAATGCAGAGAACTCTTCTTCGAGAGAGGGTAGATCCTCGGCGGTGGAGGCTTCGATCATTTCCAATAACCCATCAACCTCAGATAGGAGTAGTGCAATAGGTTCCCATTGCTTCTTGAGACTTTTGAGTTTGGTAAAGAGGGCATTAGCAGAAGACTGATCGTCCCAGAGGTCTGGGGCTTGAGATTGCTTTTCGAGCTCCTCTATAAGTGTTGGTATCCCTCTTTCCTCAAAGACTGTCCTTCCCCGTGTTCAACGCGTCTCGCAAAGCTGTGAGTTTACTGAGAAGTTCTTCCACGGAAGAAGGGGGGACTGAAGTATTCGGTCTTATTATAGCGTTATAGTGTGCTTCCTCCTATATCTGTTGTTAATTTTTACAACACAATTCGTGGTTTATGCAAACCTTGAGCCTAGAAAAAATAGGACTTTTCCGCTATAATAAGGGGAAACTAACATAAAAACCTTGAATACAGAACGTCACAGTTTCGGCGACATAGCAAGACGCACTGCATTCTCCTTTTTCCTGTTTTCCTTAGTACTTACAGCTTTTCTCGCACTTTCTTGGTATGTATTGGTCCCAGAGCTTACACGAGTAGAAATTGGCGGTTCTGTACGCGGACTTCAGGAGCTTCAAGACTATAAGGCAGACCTCGAAGGACAGATTGTCGCCTTGGAAGAAAGTAGAGGCTCTTTTCTTCTTCCGGTAAATCATGGGTTATATCAGCAGCTTAAACGTCTGAAGAATGACCGTTTGAAGTTCCAGGATCTTCGTAGAGAGATACGACAGGTTATAAAAGAATTAATGCCAGGGCGCGCAGATGTTGTAGTGCTTTCTGGTTTTTACTTTGATGCTTCGAAGAATATTGGAGAGATCCACGGGCAAGTAGCCAACGTTGGCCCTCGTTCTATGACGGTAGTTGCGCAATTTGTTGAGGGGATCCATAGAATTCCTATGGTCATCAATGTAGAAAGTTCTCGGTTTACAAGACAGGAGGGTGAGAACGGTTCGTTCTTTTCACCATTTACTATACGCATGACAGTCCGATGATACGCAACACCTTCCGCCGACTGGCCACACTACACCCTATCGTTTTATTTGGAGCCGGGTCTGGTTTGATGGTGATTACAGGTATTCTGATGTACGCGCATATTCAAACAATCATTCAAGTGCGTGATGTCTCTATACCTATTGTGGGTCAGCTTCCGCAGATGGAACGCAGGCTCGCTGCTCTTACGCAGCAGATCGAACTTACGGAGTTGCACGCAGTAACACGTATTGGTTCACAGCAAGAGAAGATAGAAGTGTATGCGTTGCCTGAGGAAACAAATATCAGTCGTGTCGTTGCAACATTTGAAGTGATCCGTGACGTACTTATGCGTGATGGGCTTCTTGCTGAAATGTCCGATTTGGATATTTCTCAACCAGTGAAGGGTGATGATGGATCGGTGTCCCGTACTATTTCTGTAGAGTTTGCCGCTCACGAAGATGGTCTGCGTACCATCATGCTACTCGTGCAACTCTCAGGTCTTCTGACGGTGGGTGATGTGCTCACGGAAAAAGAGATTAATCTTTTGGTCGATCGTATAGAACAAGAAAGCCCTTCTGGTATTATTGCATTGGAACAGTTTATGCGGGCAGACCTGCTGAGCTACGCCAAAAATTCCAAGACGTATGAAGAGCAGCTGAAGCGGTCTTTTAGTTCGACGACCTTCCTCAATCTCTTCCAGAACGTGTTGCGTACATCACTACTGAGAGAAGTAAAGATCTTGCTGCGTAGTGATCTTGGAGAAATATTAGAAGGGTACAAGCTTTGGCCTTTGCAGCTTATGGTTGTTGAGGAGGTCTCTATGAAATCTGGTGACGCGCCCGCGTGGCAGAGACTTGGTCTAACACTCTTAGTGTTTAGTGAGGAATCTTAAAGCGTAATCCTTGACAGAGTTAGGGTTAACAGCATAAATTTCCCTTTGTTATTACTACCCCAAGCCTACTCTGCAGAAACGTCGCAAACATATCTCCGCTAAAAAGAAGGAAAGGAGACCTCGAATGAACGAAGAAATTACCGCGCCAACAGTACGTTTGGTCGATGAGGAGAAAAACTCAGAAGAGCTTTCGATAGAGGATGCCCTCGCCCGTGCTGAAGAAGCAGAGCTTGATTTGATTGAAATATCACCGAAAGCCAAGCCACCCGTGGTAAAGATCACGGATTTTGGACGGTATATGTATCAGCAGAAGAAGAAGGAGCAGAAGCAAAAATCGCACAGCAAGCAGACCGAGGTAAAGATGCTGCGGTTTTCTTTTCGCACAGAGAAGCATGACTTGGACCGAATCCTCGGCCGTGCTCGAGAGTTCTTGGCAGAGCGTCACCTCGTAAAGTTGGTGGTGAGGTTGCGTGGACGAGAGATGACCAATAAGGACTATGCACGTAAGAAACTAGCCGCTTTGGTCGTAGAGCTTTCAGACGTCTCGGAGATTGAGCAGGATGTGAAGCCACAGGGGAACCAGTTTACGGCTATTGTGCGTCCGAAGAGGAGCTAGAGCTGTACTGTAAATAATGTCAGATTTTGCTTGAAACGGGCGATTTTCCCTATAAACTGCTTTCGATGCCTAAACAGAAGAGTCATAGCGGCGCTAAAAAACGGGTCAAAAAGACCGGTTCTGGCAAGCTTGCGGTAAAACGCAATAGTCGAAATCACCTTTTGCTCCAAAAAAGCACTCGTCAAAAGAATCTCAATCGTACCCTTATGACTTCCAAAGGCGATACCAAGAAGCTTAAATCCCTCCTTCCCTATCTCTAGATGCGCGTAAAGACTGGATACATCAGAAGTCGGCGTCACAAGAAAATTCGCAAGCTTGCGAAGGGGTATCGTGGGATGCGTCACTCTACGTTTAAGAAGGCAAACGAAGCGGTGATGAAGGCAGGGCAGCATGCGTACATCGATCGTAAAAAGAAGAAGCGCACATTTCGTGCTCTTTGGATCACGCGTATCAACGCAGCGGTTGCAGAGCATGGTATGAACTACTCACGATTTATCAAAAAGTTAAACGATAAGAAGATTGGATTGGATCGTAAGTCTCTCTCTGAGCTTGCAGTAAATGATCCAAAAGTATTTGATGCGGTCGTGAAGGCAGTATCATAGAAGCATGCTTCGTCTCTCTTGCATCATCTTCCGCAACAGTGAAGGAAAGATTCTTTTGCAATACAGAGATAGCGGTGCGCCTACATGTCCTTTGATGTGGAGCTTCTTTGGTGGAGTAGCCGATAGCGAAGAGGAGACTGTAGAAGCAGCAATCATTCGAGAAGTAAAAGAAGAGTTGGATATAGATATCGCCAAAGAGGATTTTCGACTCCTTGGAGACGAAGTGCATTCAGAAGAATCTGAGCGTCATATGTTTTTATTTGAGTATATAAAACCTATTACATGGAAAGACGTTGAGATTTACGAGGGTGCTGGTGCTGCGTTTTTATCTAAAGAAGAAATACTGCAAATGCGCGACACCACGGAGACGGCGAAATATTTTGTTGGGAAATACTCCTAGGTTCGGTGTATCGTACTTCTATGTCTCATCCCGCTACTAAATCTGCAGAGCGAGCCGTAACCATGTTTGTAGCCAGTTATCTTGCTATAGCCTCTGTTCTTTCTTGGCGTGCACAAAACTGGGAGTTCGTATTCTATGTATTAGTTGTGCTCATACTGGCTTTCTTTATAAAAGCAGTGCACAGCAAAGTGCAATTTTCTACTGGTGTACTGTGGACACTCGCTATTTGGGGACTCCTGCATATGCTAGGAGGCTTGATGCCTATTCCAGTAACGTGGCCTCACAATGGTGACAATGCAGTGCTGTATAGCTTGTGGTTGATTCCTGATTTCTTTAAGTACGATCACCTTGTACACATGTATGGGTTCGGCATTTGTACGTGGGTCAACTGGCAGGTGCTGCGTCCTATTGTCATTGGGACACAGCAGTATCTATCAGAGATCGTTCTTGCGGTACTTGCGTCCAATGGACTTGGAGCATTTAATGAAATCATTGAGTTTTTTGCTGTACTCATCATTCCCAATACTAATGTTGGCGGATACATCAATACTGCATGGGATCTTGTAGCAAATCTTGCAGGATCTATTATCGCTGCATTGCTTATTTGGTATGGAAGACCTATTTCTGTTGCTCCTGCTCCTCGAGTGAAGCTTTAATACGCATGGTAGCAATGATTCCTGCACGCTCTGATTCATCGAGCTTCATTTTGATGTACTTCACGGTCTCTTCGAGGTCTGGGATCATCTTGTGCTCCAGAGCGTTTACACGGCGACGTGTGGTCTCCAGCTCTATGGCCATGGCTTCTGCTTGCTTCTCGATCTGTGCAAGGTTAATCAGGACTTCAAAGACTTGTTCGAGTGCTTCTACTGCTTCGTCGAACATTGCGTTGGTTCCTGCAAATCCATAGGACTTGATAGTTCCTTCTTTGGAAATGCTAAAGCTTGGAATCTTTACACTCATCACACTTCTGGTTTCTACCTCCAGTTCGATCTTTGCTTGTGGGCTGCTGAGTGCATTTTGAAGTTCGGCATCGGTCATCCAAGCAGACGCTGCAAGGAACTTCTTAAAGACGTTCCCTAGTTGCTCTTCTACTTCTTCTCGCAGTGTCTTTGCTTCACGAATGATCTTCATGAACTGCTGCATGAGGCCGTCTTGCTTGTCCTTAAGTAGCTTATGACCACGCTTGGCAGACTTGTGTCTGCGTTTCAAGTCCATAAGGGCCATGCGCGTTGGATTAACATTTATGAGGGCCATAGCTTATCGAGAGGAGGGGGGGTTAGAACTCTTTTTCAGTTCACTGTAGAAGGCAACCGTGCAGACGATAAAGAAGACACCAGCAAAGGCATCAATAAAGTCCGTTAAAACGGCGGCCAAGGTTTCGAGTCGGGAGTCTATAGCAATAGCAATACCTGTAATAATGCCATCAACTATTCCGACAGGTAGGAAGATGCAGAGTGAGATGAGGATGAGAGTCCAAAAGACATGCCACGTTCTGCCCTTTACGAAGTCTGCACTTTTATTGAGCACTGGGCGACCGTAGGCCACCTTTCCTTCTTCTATGAGCATTATATCGTAGAAGACTGTGCGCATGGAGTAGATAACACCAGGAACGATAAGTAGTACCATCCACAGTAATGTGATAATAGCTCTTAGGATTTCTAGCAGAGCCAATGGGCCTATAAACTTATAAGCCTCCTTTCGTACAGCCTTAAAAGAAGTACGGTTGCGACCTGCAGGGCTGCTCGCCAAACGTTTTGCTACGGTAAGCACACAGGCTTGTCCCCAGAAGAGGAAGAAAAATAGCGCAATGAGTAGTGGAATAAGAAGCGCTATTTCCATAGCGGTATAGGATGTGAGATTGGTCGCTTCTATTCCTTGAGCTTCTGCAATGCCAATCATACCGCTTAGAGCATCTATGAATGCTATAGGTAGAAAGAACATCCAGAAGGCAATTTCATTGAGTACCGGTTGCTTCTTGTAAAAGCTCCATCCAGTGCCGATGATAGTAAACGGGGAGTGGGTCATTTAAGCAGTTACAGGTTCAGTAGATTCCTTTTTTGCTTTCATGTACTTGTCGATTTGCTCAGACTTCACACGCTTAAGCTCGGACCTTGGAAGTTCTGTGAGGAGATCCCAACCAATGTCGAGTGATTCGAAGATGGAGCGGTTTTCTCCTTCTCCTTGTGCAATGAATTCTTTTTCAAATCGATCTGCGAATATGAGGTACGCCTTGTCAGTATCACTGAGAGAAGACTCACCAAGGATGACGGCAAGTTCACGGATTTCTACTCCACGAGCATAGGCAGCGGTAAGCTGCGCGTCTATTCCGGAGTGATCTTCTCGGGTGACACCTTCTCCTTGAGCTTTACCTTTAAGACGGGAGAGAGACCCCATAGGAATGACGGGTGGGAAGATGCCTTTTTGGTGCAGAGCTCTATCCAAACGGATCTGTCCTTCGGTGATGTATCCCGTAAGGTCGGGGATTGGGTGGGTTACATCGTCTTCCGGCATCGTGAGAATAGGGATCTGAGTGATGGAACCTTTCTTTCCCTTAATACGTCCAGCTCGCTCATACAAAGTCGCAAGGTCGGTGTAGAGATACCCAGGGTAACCTCTGCGTCCAGGGACCTCTTTACGTGCGGCAGAGATCTCTCGGAGTGCCTCACAGTAGTTGGTCATATCCGTCATGATAACTGTTACGTGGTAGTCCAGTTCGTATGCAAGGTATTCGGCTGCAGTTAGTGCCAAACGAGGAGTAGCAATACGCTCTGCTACTGGGTTATCTGCGGTGTTTAAGAAGAGAACGGCGCGACTTAAGGCACCAGTCTTTTCAAACTCGTTTTTAAAGAACTGTGCTTCTTCGAAGGTCACACCCATCGCAGCAAACACCACAGCAAACTTGTCATCTGTCTCGACAGTCTCTGCACCTTTTCCTTCAGCAACTTCTGTTTTGGTAAGTACTCTAGCCTGACGAGCGATTTGTGCTGCAAGCTGTGCGTGCGGAAGACCAGCTCCAGAGAAAATCGGAAGTTTCTGCCCTCGTACAAGAGTGTTTAAGACATCAATCGTAGAGATTCCTGTTTGAATAAAGTCGTCGGGGAATTCTCGTGATACTGGGTTGATTGGTGCACCGTTAATATCGAGTTTCTTTTCTGGAACAATCTCTGGACCACCATCCATTGGCTTTCCGGATCCATTGAAGATGCGTCCGAGCATATCCTCAGAGACTCCGAGTTCGAATGTGCGGCCAAGGAAGCGAACCTTTGTACCTTTTGTTGTAGCGCCCTGAGCGGACTCGAAGAGTTGAATAATAGCGAGTCCCTCGCGAGACTCTAAAACTTTACCAAGACGCTTTTGTCCATTGGTAAGTTCGATTTCACAGAGTTCATCGTACGCTACACCTTCCACGTCCTTAACCATAAGGAGTGGACCTGCAATGTCGTGAACTGTTTTGTAAGCGGTAGACATAATTAGAGGGAGGAAATTTGGGAACGAATAGTTTCATCAAGTTTGTTGAATTTCTCTTCTACTTCTTCTTCTGGGAAGAAGCTTGCTTGAGAAATTTCTTCTTTTACTGGAAGTTCTTGAAGCTTTTTGAAATCGAAGTCCTCTTGAATGATCACAGGCTCTGCAGCGTCTGCAAAGATGAGGATAGACTTGAGGAGACGGTACTGCTTTTGAAGAGAGCTGTAGGCATCGATGGGATCAAATCCATTCTGGAATAGGAAGTCTTCACGAATCATACGTGCAGTCTCCATGGTGAGCTGCTCTCTTGGAGACAGTGCATCCATACCAACCAATCGTACGATTTCTTCGAGTTTGCTTTCATCCTGCAAGATTTCTTGTGTGCGTTTGCGGTTTGTAGAGAAGTCCTCTGCAATCTCTTTACTGTACCAACTTTCGAGGTTGTCTGAGTAGAGAGAATAGCTCTGGAGCCAGTTGATCGCAGGGAAGTGACGCTTGTAGGCAAGTTTCGCATCCAATGCCCAGAAGACTTTGGTCACACGAAGTGTGTTCTGTGTCACAGGCTCAGAGAAGTCTCCTCCAGGAGGACTTACTGCTCCAATAACTGTGAGTGAACCTTTTCGGTTGTCGTTTCCTATACATTCCACAATACCTGCACGCTCATAAAATCCTGCAGTGCGTGAACCAAGATACGCTGGGTATCCTTCTTCTCCTGGCATTTCCTCGAGTCGACCAGACATCTCTCGCATGGCTTCTGCCCAACGAGATGTTGAGTCGGCCATAAGTGCCACGTCGTATCCCATATCGCGGTAATATTCTGCGATAGTGATACCGGTGTATACGGAGGCTTCACGAGCAGCCACTGGCATGTTTGAGGTGTTGGCGATCATAATCGTTCGTTTCATAAGTGGTTCACCGGAGTTTGGATCTTTGAGGTGAGGGAACTCGGTGAGCACCTCTGTCATCTCGTTTCCACGCTCTCCACAACCGATGTACACAATGATTTGTGCGTTACAATACTTTGCGAGAGATTGCTGTGTCACTGTCTTTCCCGCTCCGAAAGGACCTGGAATTGCTCCACTACCTCCACGGGCAATAGGGAAGAGCATATCGAGCACACGCATTCCTGTGACGAGTGGCTCATTTGGAATCAGTTTTCCTTGTACCGGACGAGGAATACGGATTGGCCACTTTTGTAACATAGCGATATCGTGCTTCTTTCCATCTGCATCTTTAATAACAGCGATAGTCTCCTCGATGGTGAAGTTTCCAGACTTCACCTCCTCAATAGTCCCGCTTATATCTGGTGGAATCATAACCTTGTGTTCGATGAGTGTTGTTTCTGGAACCGTTCCGATGATATCACCACCTTGCACTTCGTCACCGACAGTTGAGGTTGCTGTAAAGTCCCATTTTGTACTGCGGTTTAGAGCTGGAACCTCGATACCACGAGAGATAAATGGACTCTGTGCTTCTTTCTCGATGAGCTCTAGCGGTCGCTGGATTCCATCGTAAAT
>Ga0066376_10006004_pt1 | contig 10122 bp, 9 predicted proteins | sample Knorr_S15_td_Bot_FD_77009 | JGI IMG/M metagenome (GOLD analysis project Ga0066376, IMG submission 77009) | Marine microbial communities from Southern Atlantic Ocean transect - Knorr_S15_td_Bottom_ad_5009_LV_A | ecosystem: Environmental > Aquatic > Marine > Oceanic | place: Southern Atlantic... | reverse complement strand
TATTTGTAATCAAAGATGAAAATGGAAAATATATTGAAATTGAATCAAGTGATGAAAATCCTAATTTAGTATTTGTTCCAAAAAATATTGCATCAGCTCATCTTAATTTATCTAATTATATATCAAGAATTTTAGTACTAGCAGATATTGCATGGAAACCAAATGATAATGAAATGCAAAATATTACTTTTGAAAACTATGATTGGAATAAATGGAAACGATAAATCATTCAAAATCACATAATGAATTTTTATTAGTAGATTCATCAGTTGATGAAAAACAATTACTTGATTTTATTCATAAAAATGAACAATGTAAAATTATTTCCTTCGATTTTAAAATACATGAAATATTAAATAAATACAAAATAAAACATAAACCATCAGAGGATTTTCAGAAAAAGATTGATTATCAAAAAATACAAGAAAAAATTTATGAATTATCATATTGGGCTAAGAACAAAAAGATTCAAGAATTTCTAAATTTCAAAAATATTAATCTTGGAAATCTTTTTTTTGATGAAATGCAAGGTTATTTTGTCAAATTAATAAAATATTTCTATGAAACAAAGTCTATCTGTGAAATTTATCCTGACTCAATTTTTTTTACTTTTGGAAACCTATATCTGATCACAAAAAATTTTTCAGACAATGTTCTATTAATTGACACTCTAAAATATGAAAAAGAATATGTTCACGATAAAATAAAATTAAATATTAAATTTCTAAAATTTAATTATACTATATTTATTAAAAAAAATAATTATAAAAAAATTAAATCTTTACATGATGCACTATTACAATTAATTTTTACACCATATATAAAAAAAACACAAGGTAAAAGAATTCTTTTCATTGAATTTGACGTAATTAAATATCGAGAATTCTTGATTAAAACAAGAAATTTCAATATGGAGCCAGTTTTCTTTGGATTAAGAAGACCTGCAGTTTGGAATTTTGATTCTTTTTCAACGATCCTCAAGTCTAAATGTAAAATTATTAATCCTTACAACAAAGTTGGAAAAGTTTTTGATATTGAATTATCCAATAATGTAAAACAAGCAAAAACTAAAATCAACGAACTTTACAAAAATGATGTATTATTAAATTCTGTATTTCAAGTAGATGATGATTCAATTTGGCCAATAATTAAAATGGATATTATAAAATTGTTTGAATATAGACTTGAACAATCAATTAGAGATATTATGCACACTTTCGAAAATTTTAAAAAATTTAAAATTGATGGAATTTGTATTTTATCCGAAATTGGGTATACAGAACAAATATCAATTGAAATTGCAAAGGAATTTGATATTCCAATTTTTTTGATTCAAGCAGGCGTTTATTGGGACACAAAAGAAGCTAACAATATGAATAGATCACAGGGAATTTATCCATTTAAATCTGATTTTCATCTTTGTTTTGGATTACCTCAAAAAAATGATTGTATTAATAATTCGAAAATACCTGAATCAAAAATAATCACAGTAGGACCTGTAAGATATAAAAAATTAGTTAATACTACTACAAGTGATGGTGATTATGTTTTAATTGCAACATCTGGTCCTCAGTTAGAAAATATTCAGGGACTGAGTCACACTAACATGATTAAATATTTGAAAGCAATTGAAAATATCTGCCTTGCTGCAAAAAAGAATAATTTAAAAATAATTATAAAACAACATCCATCTCCTCAAGAATATCCATTAAAAGAATTTGTTAAAAAAATTGACAAAAACATAACTGTTTTATCTGGAGGTGATATCATTCCATTAATTAAAAATTGTAAATTTTTAATATCATTTGGAATTTCAACTGTTATTTTAGAATCTATAATTTTAAAAAAATTAGTTCTCGCCTTTAAGGGAATTGATTATGGTTGGGGGGAGCCTAAAATTTTAGATGGATGTGAAATAGTTGATGCAAATAATCTTGAAATAAAAATAAACAAAATCCTTTCTGATAAAAATTTTAAATTATTTTTAGAACAAAAATCTCAAAAATTTTTGGAATACTATGTTAATAATTTAGATAAGTCAATTTCTAAATCACACTCATTCATTAAGGAGAATCTTAAGAATAACTAGGGTATTTGTTTAACACATAAAATTTTAGAAACTTATTTAGAACCATTAAAAATCAAAATAAAATAATGAAGTTACCTAATTTTAAAAATTCATTTTATTATGAAAATAATTTTTATTTATCGTGTGAAAAATCAAGGATTGGTAAATTCATCGCACACTATGAATTATTTAAAATGAGTGCTAATGTTCCAGGTTCAATTGTAGAATGTGGTGTTTTTAAAGGAATTTCATTAATTAGATTTGCTAGTTTTAGAGATATGATAGGAATCAAATCAAAAAAAATAATAGGTTTTGATGTTTTTGGAAAATTTCCAGAAACTAAATTTATACAAGATCAAATAATGAGAAAAAAGTTCATCAAAGATTCAGGTACAAATGGGATATCAAAACATCAATTAGAACTGGTATTAAAACACAAAAGACTAGATCAAAATATAGATTTAGTAAAAGGAAATGTTGTTAAAACTATTCCAGAATATGTAAAAAAACATCCAAAATTAAAAATTAGTTTCTTAAATTTAGACACAGATGTGTATGAACCAGCTGTAACAATTTTAGAATACCTATATCCAAAAATTGTCAAAGGCGGTATTTTAGCATTAGATGATTATGGAGTATTTCCAGGTGAAACTAAAGCAATAAATGAATATTTTAAAGGAAAAAATGTAAAAATCAAAAAATTTCCATTTTCTAAAACACCATCATACATAATTAAAAATTAAATTTTTTCAGACAATTTCTATTGAACAACCGATTTAATTATCATATTGTATCTTCTCCAGATTTCCAACATTATCTCTTATCAAATTTCCATTTTCATCTTTTTTAAACAAATCCTTATTAGCAAATTTATCTACAATTTTGAAAAACTCTTCTCTTGTTAATTCAAAATCTTCTAAATATTCATCAAGGTATTTTTCTGGTAGTTTTCCTTCGTGTTTTTTTACTAATTCTAATCCTTCTTCTCTTGAAAGTCTACCATGCCGAATTTCAATTGATGCTTGATCTGTAGCTCTACCATATCCAAATTTTATCCATTTAAAATAATCATGAAGTCCTTGTCCTTTATTATCTAAATTTTCATAATTTGTAAAAGTTCCCTCCATAGGTCCATCGTGTACAGAAAATCCAATTTTTTTTGCTTCCTCAAGATGTTTTTTGCCATCCCATTTCAGATAGTGTCCAAGAAAAATTCCAGTTACGCCAACTTTCTTTATTTCTTCATCTGATGGAAATCTAAATGGGATAATATCTTTAATGTCAACTCCATATCTTGTCATATCTTCGGGTTTGAATTTATCTAAGAAAAACAAACCATGTTTTTCTCTCCATTCTTTATCAAGAATGGGGCTATTTGCAACACGGTCTTCACCACCAAATTCCAATTGAGGATTTTCCCCATATACTATTAATGGTATTTTGAATGCAACAGCTACAATAAAAGGAATTGTAAAAATTCCCCAATGTTCAGGTAATGATTGATCACCTAATTCTAACAAACCAATTTTTTGAATTTTTTTATATATTTCAGGTTTTGAAGTAAATTCAATACAATCAACATCCAAACTTTTTTTTAGATTTTCTATGTTTTTTCTTCCCAAATCAGTAAATTCTCTTGGACTAAATCTGACCAAAAGGGGGTTTAAACCAAATTCTTTTTTTATAGCAATTGTGGCATAAGTAGAATCTTTTCCGCCACTCACAGGTATAATACAATCCCAATTACTTCCATCCCCATTTCTAAATTTTTCAAGAATATTTTTTAGTTCTTGCCGTCTTTCATTCCAATCAATTTCTTCTTTTTGTACAGCAAATCTACATGCGCTACATATTCCATTTTCATCAAAAGTTAGTTCAGGTTTTGTTTCTGGAAAAAGACAATTTTTGCAATATTTTATCAAGTTAGGATTTTTTTTGGATTCTGAAATATAAGTGAATTGTAAGTTTTTTATATGAACAATACAAAATTAGGAATAATATTATAAAAATAATTTAAAAAATAGAGTTTTAGTCAATTCGTATTTCTATTTCTTAATTATATTTATTAAGTATCTTAATTCTTAAAAAATGTTTTAAATAATTTTTAGGAAATGAAATAACATGATCGGATGTATTATTCAAACTAGAATGAGATCAACAAGACTACCGGGTAAGGTATTGTTATCCATTGATGGTAAAAATTCCGTGTTGGATTATGTTCTTAATCAAATACAAAATTGTAAAACTATTCAAAATATTGTCATAGCCACAACTACAAATAAAGAAGATAGTAAAATAGTTGAATTTGCAGAAAAAAATAATATCAACTATTTTAGAGGAAAATCAAAGGATGTCTTGGATAGATATTATCAATGTGCTAAAAAATTTTCATTTGATAAAATTGTAAGAATTACATCTGATTGTCCACTAATTGATCCCAATGTCATAGATCAAGTAGTAAAAAAATTCGATAATGGAAATTTTGATTATGTATCAAATACTCTAAAGAGGACATTTCCAATTGGATTAGATGTTGAAATATTTTCATTTAAGGCTCTAGAAATTGCCTGGAACCATGCTAATTTACCTTCTGAAAGAGAACATGTAACTCCATATCTCAAAAAAAATCAAAACCAATTTAATCAATTCAATGTAGAATATTTACGAGATATTTCTGACATACGAGTAACATTGGATAGAGAAGAAGATTTTGAATTAATAAAACTAATAGCTTCAAAAATACAAAAACGCCCTATTTTATTAGAAGATATTCTAAAGTTGTTTGAAAAAGAACCTAATTTAATAACAATAAATAATAAAATTTCTTCAAATGAAGGATATGAGAAATCATTAAAAAATGATAGAATTCTTAAATTATAGTTATCGAAATGAAAAAAATAAAACTATTTGATCCTGTCATTGGTGATGCAGAGCAGAAAGCAATTTCAAAAGTTCTAGCAAGTAAATTTTGGGCATCTGGTTCGGGTGTTGGATCTGTATCAGAATTTGAAAGCAAATTTAGAAAATATATTGGATCATCTAATTGTGTTGCAGTAAATAGCGGTACAGCAGCATTAAATTTAGCATTATCCTTATCGGATATAAAAAATAAAGAAGTTGTATTACCATCATTATCATTTGTTTCAACTGCGCATGCCATAGTACTAAATGGAGGAAAGCCTATTTTCGTAGATGTAGATCCAAATACGTTATGTATTGATCCTGAAAAAATCAAGAAAGCAATTACTAAAAAAACCAAAATGATTATTCCAGTTCATTTTGCAGGTATGGCTAGTAACATGAAAAAAATCATAGAAATTTCGGAACAACATAATCTTACCATTGTTGAAGACGCAGCACATGCAGCAGGAGCACATTATGAAAATCAAAAAATTGGAACTCATGGAATGGCAGTGTGTTTCAGTTTTCATCCAGTCAAAAATCTTGCAATGCCTTCAGGAGGTCTAATCTCTTTAAATCATAAAAATTTTAAAAAATTTAGAAAAATTCTTCAAGCAAAAAGATGGTGTGGAATAACTAATAGATCAGGAGCTTATTATGATGTTAAAGAGATGGGGTGGAATTATTATATGAATGAATTTTCAGCTGCAATAGGTTTAGTGCAACTAAAGAAACTAGATAAAATGAATAGAATTCGTAGAAAAATCGCCAAATTTTATGATAAGAAAATAAACATTGAGGAAAAAATACCATTAGAAGATGGATGTGTATATCATCTATATTGGATATATGTTAAAAATAGAAAAAAATTTAGAAAGCAAATGACCAACATTGGAATCGAAACAGGAATTCATTATAATCCAATTCATAAAATGTCAATGTATAAACAAAATAGAAAATTACCAATTACAGAAAATGCTGGTAAAAATATTGTATCAATTCCATTACATCCTAATCTTACTGAAATTGAATTAGAATTTATTATAGAATCTATAAATAGATTTAGTTAAATTGCACAAACTTTTCATGCAAGAAAAATTTTATAATTCCAAGTGAGGTTGGTACAATTTTTGAATAATTTTTTTCTATGAATTTAGATAAATTTGAAATTGGAATAAATATAGGTTTTGAGTATTCAGAACTTGTGTAAAAAAATTTTTGGATAATTTTTTTATTAGTTGATAATTCAATTAAACTGCAAATATCATATAGACAATTTTTTCTATCTTTTATTAAACACAAACTAGAAATTTGTTGAATAAATCTATCATTTATACCTGTTTCTTCAACAAATTCTTCAGTTAAATGAGAATAAAAATTAATTCTTTTCTGAGATGGGGTAGACATGTTGATGTGTCCAGATGGAACTAATTCAAAATAATTTACATAATCTGTATGATTTTTACTTCTTTGAGAAAATATTGTATAAGCTTTTTTGTTATGATAAAATATAATCATACCACTAACGCCAATTGGTTGTAAATTTAATTTTAAAAATGAATCAAACTTATCAGCAAGAATAATTTTGTAATCAAAAAAATTTCCGTGAATGTAAGTTTTGTTATTCTTTTTAATTATTGAATTCAAACAAAGGACCTTGTTATTAATTAATTGATGTTTTCGCTTTTTTTGTAAAATATTCCATATTCTATTAATCTTTTTTTTGTTAGCAACAGAGATTTTATAATTTGACAATGTAGAAGTGATTATGAAAGGTCCATCATCAACAAATTGATAAGATGGAGCAATATTATTTTTTAATAACCAATTTTTAATAAAGGAAAAATTTGTGGTTCTTTTACATCGTAATCCTGCAGCAATAGCACTATCATAACCATTTTTAGAATCTTCCAAAACAAGAATATTACTTTTTTTAATACCTGCACGTCTAATGCAGATTTTGTATATATCAGGTGCAGGTTTAGATTTTGTTACATCATCACCATATACAAAAAATGAAAAATACTTCAAAAGATTATGTTTTTTCAACACGATATTGGTGTTTTTTTTATTTGATGATGTAACAAGACCAATACCATAACCATTTTCTTGTAAAAATTCTAAAAGTTTCTTAACACCAGTCATCGGAGAAATTTTAGTGCGATAAACTTTTTCAATTTCATTATTGTAATTTTTTAATAATTCATATTTTGTAGGTTTTAAATTATATTTCTTTTTTAGATATGCCACAATTTTATCTAATTTTGGACCATTTAACGAATCAAATTCTCTTTTGGAACCCTGAAAACCAAATTTTTGCAAAAATTGTCTATAAACGTGAAAAAGATGTGGAATACTATCAATTAGTGTTCCATCTAAATCAAATACAACACATTCAAATTTATTCATAATCTTCTTCTATAATTCCATCACCTAATGAAATATTTCTAGTAGATGTTTTTCCTTCTAAACTTTCTAAAAATTTTGGATGCATTCCTTTGTTTTGTTTACCAGAACGTAAAACATCAAAATTTTTTCCTTCTTGAAAAATTTCACCTTTTAAGATATTTTTTATACATTGAATTGATCTTTGAGCAAAATCGCGTAATTCTAATTCTTCATCATGAATAGTTTTCTTACCTGTGCCTAAACATTTTTCACAATCTCGGATTGCGACAATCATTTGTTTTAATTGAGAGGGTTCAAGTGCAAATGAATGATCAGGGCCTGGCAATTTCTTATTTAATGTAAAATGCTTCTCTATTACGCTTGCACCTAATGCAGTTGCAGCTACTGGAGCAGTTATAGGATCTATACTATGATCTGAAAGTCCAACTGGTACATCAAATATTTTTTGTAAATCAATCATTGCACTCACATTCAAGCTTTCTAAAGATGCCGGATATTTTGAGGTTGATTGTAATAATGAAATTTGTTTTCCTCCATTTTTATAAAAATGATTTAGTGCCCACTTAATTTCGTCAATATTTGCACCACCTGTAGACAGAAATGTAGGTTTTCCTGTTTTTGCTATGAATTCAATCAATCTATAATGACTTATTTCATAAGATGCAATTTTATGAAAATTGACATAAGGATCTACTGCTATTGCATCATTTACAGAAAAAGGAGTTGACATAAATTCAATATTTTGAGATTGGCAATATTCAGATAGTTCAGGAATCATCTCATATGGCATTGATAAATCATCAAAAATTTTATTGATGGATTCTTTAATTCCTGCTTGAGAAAGATAATCAGAATTTCCTGCATTAGGTACATAAACTGAATTCGCACGATATGTTTGGAATTTTACTGCATCAGCACCAACATCAGATGCGATATCAATTAAGGTTTTAGCCATTTTTATATCACGTTTTGGTGTACCCATACGCCAGTTAGATCCGGCTTCTGCTATGATAAAGATTGATTCATTTTTCATTAACTTCACCTTGAAGTAGAAATTTTAATGATTTAATAGTTAATTTAGGAAAATATTGAGTAATTTCATTTTTTAATCGTTCAACATTTTCCGTGAAAGAACGTGTACTATCATAATTAATAGGATGTGATGTTTTGCAAATAACTTTTCCCTCATCAAAATTCTTCGTAATATAATGACATGAAATTACTAGATTTTTTTCATGATTTGTAAGTGCATGTTTTATAGGTTCCACACCAGCATATTTTGGAAGATCACCTCGATGTAAATTAATTGCTCCATATTTTGCTTTATTGAAAACTTGTGGGCTGATAAGATATCTCCAACTTATAGAAATTAAGAAATCATAATCAGCATCAAAAGAATATTTTTCTAAATTAATTTTTTCTGTAGGTTTATCAATAGTGTAAAATGGAATGTTTTTATTATTTGCAAAATCTTTGAAATCTTTGAAATCCTTACGTTCTTTTTGTTGAGGATCATATGATTTTGGATTAAATTTATGTGTAAATATTGCAATGATTTGAAAAATATTAGAATCAGATAATTGTTTTATAGTTTCTAATCCATGATTTCTAGCCGCTAATACCAAACATTTGTACTTTGTAGATTTTCTTTTGTCCATATTACTAGAATAATTTAAATTTCTAAATATACTTATTATTTATTTCTAAAATTATCAATTTATCATAAAATAGCATAATGAATATAAGGATTAAACGAAAATCGTTTGAATTCTAATTTTTGTATATCAAATGTATCAAGTAATGCTTTAGTTGGACCAGGCCAGGGTTTTTCATTGATCATATTAAAAACTAGTAAAGATCCTTTTGGCATTAGCGGAACAAAATTTTCAAGAGCAACTTTTGTAGGTTCGTATAATAGAAAATCAAGATAAAGTAAACTAACAATTAAAGATGGATTATCATTTGTATATTTTGGAATAGTTTTAGATGCATCACCTTTGATAAGTTGAATTTTTGAAAAGTGATTTAGGAATCGATTAGAATCATAAAGTTTCATACATTCTTTAAGATCATTAAAAGAATCTACAGCATATGCCCCCTTAGTTGCTTGTTTAGAAGTTGATTGTTTATCAATGTCAGATAAACTTGGAAATCCAGAAAAAGTATCAAAACCAATTATTTGTCTCTCAAAATTCACATGTTCAAAAATAGCGCTTAATTGTGCAAATGTCATCAAACCACCACCAAACAATACACCGCATTCTATTATGGAACCTGGAACATTCAGAATTTTTTTAAATATTTCATATTTAGTAAGAAATGTTGTTAAATCCTGCCTAGGAACATATTTTGCAAAATTCTGAAGTTTTTCTACATTACTACCTTTACTTTTTTCAAAATATTTTTCTAATCTAGTTAAATAATCAAAATCTTTTTTGGTATTGTTTTCTTCTTCTTTAAATCGAGAAATTTTTTTCATATTTTTTCTTATCTGTAAATTTTGTAATTAATTATATAAGATTTGAATCCATAAAAATTTGTTTTAATTCAGCTACAGTAATTTTTTCCACAGTATTTGAAGAATAGATATTTTTATTTTGTAATTTTTTTGCACTAGGATAACGAATAGAAATTTCATCATCATAAAATTGAGCATAAAATGGATTAAGAATCATAAACATATTATCAATTTCCCAAGTATATTTCATCTCATCAGAATTAATTAAAACCTCATGAAGTTTTTC
>Ga0066376_10006003_pt1 | contig 10123 bp, 11 predicted proteins | sample Knorr_S15_td_Bot_FD_77009 | JGI IMG/M metagenome (GOLD analysis project Ga0066376, IMG submission 77009) | Marine microbial communities from Southern Atlantic Ocean transect - Knorr_S15_td_Bottom_ad_5009_LV_A | ecosystem: Environmental > Aquatic > Marine > Oceanic | place: Southern Atlantic... | reverse complement strand
TTGCGCACCCCATGGCGGGCGATCAACTCGAAGGCGCGCGCCCCGTCGAACTTGCCCCTGCGGTTGGCCACCACCGGCACGCCGTAATGCCAGGCGGGAAACACCACATTGAGCAGGCCGCCGACCCAGGCCCAATCGGCGGGCGTCCAGCAGAGATCGCCCTCTTGCGGGAAATGCTCGTGATGCGCCTGGATGCCGGGCAGATGGCCGAGCAGCCCGCGATGGGCGTGCAGCGCGCCCTTGGGCGGCCCGGTGGTGCCCGAGGTATAGACGATCATAGCCGGGTCTTCGGCGGCGGTATCGAGGGGGACCAGGCCGTCAGCCGCGCCGTCGATGAGGCCGCCATAATCATGCGCCGCATCGCCGCCGGCGCCACCGGCGCCACCGTCTGTAGAAATAAGAATTTCGAGGGCCGGCAATCGATCGAGCAGGGGGGTGACCTTGGCCAGGTTCTCAGAATCGCTGATGATCGCCTTGGCGCCGCTGTTGGCGAGCCTGAATTCCAGGGCGTCGGGGCCGAACAGGGTGAACAGCGGCATTACCACGACGCCCAGCTTGTAGGCGGCGATATGGGCGACCGCCGTCTCCGGCCCCTGGGCGAGCAGAATAGCCAAGCGCTCGCCGCGCGCAAGACCGAGCCGGCGTAAGGCGCATGCGAAGCGGTCGGACAGGCTCTTGAGGCGGGCGAAGCTGTAGGTCTCGACCGCGCCGTCGGCGGTCTCATGGATCAGCGCCAGCCGGTCGCCCTCGCCCTTGGCGACCCATTTGTCGCAGATATCGACGCCGATGTTGTAGCGCGCCGGAATATCCCAGCGGAAGTCCCGATAGACCGCATCATAACTGTCACCACCCTTGCGCACGCCGTTCCTCCAAATTGCGGTTGCGTCACCGGGGTGTTATCTAACACCCATGAAATATGTCATGACCATGGTAACCGCAATTGCACTCACCGCCAGCACCGCATGGGCGCATTCCCTGAAAGATCTGGAGGACTCGCTGCGCGCGCGCGAGACCTACGTCCAGATCGTCGAGCGTCCGGCGCCGCCGTTCACTCTGACGGATACCCAGGGCCGCTCAGTGAGCTTCGCCGACTTCCAGGGCCAAGTCGTCGTGCTCAACTTCATCTACGCGAGCTGCCCGGATGTCTGCCCGCTCCATTCGGCGCTGATCGCCGAGCTGCAGGCGCAAATCAACCGCACCGCCATGGCGGACATGGTGCAGTTCATCAGCATCACCACGGACCCGGAGCGCGATAGCCCCCAGCTCATGGACGAGTACGGCGAAGCGCAGGGCCTGGACCCGGCCAAATGGATTTTTCTCACCGGAGCCGTGCAAGCAACACGGGGCCTGGCCTGGGACTACGGCCTCAAGTTCTCCCCAGGAGAAGAAGGCTATTTGATGCATGGGGTGGTTACCCATGTGATCGACAAAAGCGGCACGCTGCGCGCCCGCTATCATGGGCTCAAGGTCGACCCCGTAAATATCATCTTTCATATCAATGCCCTGACAAACGATACGCATTAGCGCCATGAGCGATAAATACGATCATATTGGGAGCCTCGCCGAAGCGGTTATCGCCGGCGACCGGCGCGCCTTGGCGCGGGCAATCACCCTGATCGAATCCCTGCGCCATGACGACCGGGACCGCGCGCAGGAGCTGCTGCTGGCCGCCCTGCTGCCCCAGCCCGGCCAGGTAACCGGCCCGGAAACCAGCAGGGAAATCGGCAAGGCCAACCGGATCGGCATCACCGGCGCGCCGGGGGTCGGCAAATCCACCTTCATCGAGGTCTTCGGGCTGAGCCTGATCGATAGCGGCCACCGGGTCGCCGTGTTGGCGGTCGATCCGTCGAGCAAGCGCGGCGGCGGCTCCCTGCTCGGCGACAAGACGCGCATGGAGGTTCTCGCCCGCTCGGAAGACGCCTACATCCGGCCCTCGCCGGCGGGCGAAACCCTGGGCGGCGTGGCGCGGCGAACGGGCGAGGCGATCCTGATCTGCGAGGCGGCGGGCTACGATGTGATCATCGTCGAGACCGTCGGCGTCGGCCAGTCCGAGACCGCCGTCGCCGACATGGTCGATGTGTTTTTGCTGCTGCTGGCGCCGGGCGGCGGCGACGAGCTTCAGGGCCTCAAGAAAGGCATCGTCGAGCTTGCCGACATCCTGGTGGTCAATAAATGCGATGGCGCCCTGGCCGACGCCGCCCGCCGCATGCAGGCGGAATATACCGGGGCGCTGGGCCTGCTGCGCGCGAACGATCCGCGCTGGAAGCCCCCTGTTTTGGCGGCATCGGCCCTGGAGAAGACCGGCATCGGTGAAATCTGGGACAGTGTGGTGGCGCACCGCGCGGCGCTCGGGCCGGATCAGGGCATCGCCGAGCGTCGGGCGCGGCAATCGCGAGCCATACTGTGGAATGAACTCGGCGACGGCCTGATGGCAGCCTTCAAGGCGGACCCGGCGGTGGCTTCCCTGCTCAACACGCTCGAAGACGAGGTGGCCCGTGGCGCCACCACGCCCCACGCCGCCGCCCGTTACCTGCTGGCAGCCTTCACCTCAGATCATTAAAATGGATGGAATGTGCATATGAACGCTCATTTCCATCTTGACGCCGATTTTTTTGTATGGCGCCTGGGCGGCATGGTCACTTTCCAGGGCAAACCAATAAATCCACCCCCAGTCTTTCGCCTTGGCCATGGTGAACAGCTCGCCTAAGAAGATTTTCGCAAAGCCGAGCTTACGTTGCGAAGGCGTGATGAAAATATCCTGCATGAAGCAGACGTCAGTGGCGCGCGCCGTCACCGGATGCAGGCTGTAATGCAGGATGCCGATCAAAGCGCCGTCGAGCCACAGCCCCAAGCCGAATATGGGATCGCTCTTGGTGGTAAGTTTTTTCCAGGTCTCATCCGCCTGCTTGCGCGACAGGCTGTTATCGTTGTTAGCCTCCCAAAGCGGCAACCAAGCGGGATAATCTTTGCGGCGAAGCTGGCGGATCGCAATATTTTTTTCCGAGGTCATGGCAAATCGCACCCCAATTTGAAACCCAGTTGTGTCCGCCTATACTACCCTGCGGTGATAGGCCTTGACGATGGGGCGTGGCTGGCCTAAAAATCGCGGACTACTCTCCCGAACCTGAGGATACGACTTATGGCCCGACGCTGCGAGCTGACCGGCAAAGGCGTGCTGACCGGAAATAACGTCAGTCACGCCCATAACAAGACGCGCCGGCGGTACCTGCCGAACCTGCAGCATGTCTCGCTGTTGAGCGACGCCCTGGGGCAATCCCTGCGTCTGAGAGTCACCGCCCATGCCATTCGTACGGTCGAGAAAAAGGGCGGCATCGACGCCTTCCTGCTGGACGCCAGCGACGACAAGCTGTCGCTCAACGCCCGGCGCCTCAAGCGCCGCATCCAGAAGGCCAGCGCAGCCGCCGCCTAAGCCACCTGAGTCTACGCCTGCGCGCTAACCTTCCGCAAATCATCAAGAGCGACGCCCGAGCGCCAGAGCGCCGATAACGGTCACGGCCAGCATGGCTGTCGCCTGGACGATCAGGGCCATGGCCAGGGCCTGCTCTTCAGCAACCCCCAAAAGCTCAAGCGCGAAAATAGCGCCCAGGGTCACGCCGCCGGGGATCCTGGTGAAATGGATGAAGATGTGGAGAAACCCCAGGAACACCATCAGAAAAAGATAGTCCGCCTGGTTGAGCACCACCCCGAAGGCGAGACCCGCCCATAGAAAATGCGTCATCGCCGAGATTTTCATCACCGCGCTGGCCAGCAGGATACCAACGCCGCGCAAGGCTGAGCGTGGCCACAGAATCCCCGTGACAAAGGCGCTGAGGAAGCGCCTGACCGGCTCGGCCATACGATCCGGCAGGCGGCCGACGAGCCCCATTGCCAGCTTGCTCCCGGGAACGGCGCGACCGGCCTTGAAACGGGCGAGCAGGACCAGCAGCAACACAAACAGGATGAAGCTGCCACCACCGGCGGTCATCAGACCGAGACGAATTGTCCCCTCCGGGTCGGGCGCCGCGGCAAACACCAGGGCGGCGGCGACGAAGCCCGAGAAGATCACCCCATCGACTATGCGGTCGATCGCCGCGGTCGCCAGCACCGCGGCCACGGTCAGGGATTCTCGGCGGGCGACAAGCCAGGAGCGGATCAGGGGGCTGATGCCGAAGGGAATGATGATGGTGGCGAAATAGCCGGCCATGATGGCCGCGAAAAGCCTGAGCGTCCTGACCAGGCGGATATCAAACAGCAACTGCCGCCATTTCCATGCCCGGATAATTTGCTCGCCGGCAATGATCAGGGGCAGTAGCAATCAAAACTTAAAATCGGCGTCGGCGACGACTCGCAGCAGGCGGTCCAGATCGACGCGCCACAACACCCAGGCCAGCACCGGAAGGGCAATGATCAGCCCCGCCGCAGCCCACCAATGATGCCGGCCACCCGGCATGGTGTCAGTCAGAGAGGGCAAGCGGGTTGAAGCGGGTGTCGGTGTCGTAGTGGTCGATGCCCTCACGGCGCTTGAGAAAGCCGACCGCCGCATAGGTCAGAGGCGTGGCCGCCGCTTCATAGACGGTCTTGGCGATCCATTGGGTGAGCGCCGCCGCCACCAGGGCCTCGGGCGGCAGGATGCCGGCGAAGGCAATAGTCATGAAGATCGCCGAATCGAGTCCCTGACCGATCACCGTCGAGCCGATGGTGCGCAGCCACAACCAGCGGCCATGGGTGGCGATCTTCATCTTGGCCAGCACATAGGCGTTGGCGAACTCGCCCACCAGATAGGCGGCGAAGGAGGCCGCCAGGATACGCGGCGCGGCGCCGAGAATACGGTCATAGGCGCCTTGGCCGTCCCAGAAGTCGGCCGCCGGCAAGGCCCCCGCCGCCCAGATGGCGAGCACGGCGAACAGATTGCAGGCGAACCCCAGCCAGATCACCCGGCGCGCCCGATGGTAGCCGTAGACCTCGGTCAGCACGTCGCCGAGGATATAGCTGATCGGGAAGATGACGATAGCCGCCGGCAAAATATAGCCGCCAACGTCGATCAGCTTGACGGCGATGATGTTGGCGGTGATCAGCGAGGTGACGAACAGGGCGACGATGGCCATGAACCACGGCGATCCGCCACCGGAATTAAACTCTGATTTATCTGTCATGAGCACTCAATAGACTAAATGGAACTGCATGAGCAAGGTCCGCTGGAAGCCTTTGAAATTATCGTCGGAGACCATGTAGACCAGCAGCCTGCCCCGGCCGTCGCGGCGCACCGCGAGGCCTTCGAAATTATCCACCGTGGGCGAGCTGCCGAAAGTTGCGATCTCCACGGCGCGGAGCGTCGCCCCCGGGGCGACAGCGGCGGCGTCGAGGCGCATCAGATGCACCCTGAACCCCGCAATTAAACTGAAATCCCGCTCCAGCACCAGAAGGCCGCCGCCGGGTATCTTGGCAAAGGAGGTCGGGCGGAACGAGCCGGTGATCGCATAGGACAGGGGGGCCGGGGTCTCGCCTTTGGCAAACAGCCAGCCCTGAAGCGCATCGCCACCGGCAAACACGCCTTCCGTCACCCCCAGCAGAAGGCCGGGTTCAACCTCGACCAGGGCCTCGATACCCTTGTTGTCGGGCGCCTTGATGAGAGTCATCACCACGCCCCGGTTGTTGCCCGGCGCAAAAGGGTCGCCCGGATAGATGGCGATGCGGTGAAACCGTTCAAAACTCACCGCATAGCCGCCGTCGGCCAGGGGTGCGATATCCTCGGCATCCCCCATGCGTCCGTACAAAGAGTCGCCCTGGCTGTCGTGTATGGAGATCATCTCGGCCTCGCCGATTCCCACAAGCCTGCCGTCGGCGTCATGGATCAGGCGCGCCCCGACCCATCTTCCACGATCGCTAAGGGCAAGCATGCGCGACCCGTCGGGGTCAATCGCTAAGCCCGACAAGCCGCCGAAATGATGATCGGGGGAGGTCAACTCAAGCCCGCCGAGAAAGATCAGGCCGCCCATGCGGCGGCGCTCGGGCTCATTGGGATAAAGCGCCACCGGGCGCGCTTCGAGGACCAGCGGCTCGGCCACAGCCCCGGCGCTCCCTAAAACGGCGGCGCCCCATAAACAGAGAAGCCCCAACAGGAAAACCACAACACGGGGCCGTGATTTGGCGCGCGCCTCAGGGCGCGTTAGACTTCGATCAAACAAGCAGGAGGTCCTCATCATGAATGACATCAGACAGGCTCGCCGCTCGGTTCTCAAGGGAATTGGCGGTTTGTCCCTGGCCGGATTGCCTCTCGGTGGGATTCCCTTGGCCGTGGTGCTCACCGATGCCGGGCTCGCCCGGGCGGCGGCCGCCGGGCTCGAAACCGTCTCGCTCAGTGGCCAGTCTGCGGCCCTCGCCCTGCCCACCGTGACGCCGGCGCCCGCGGTGCTGCTGGTCCATGAATGGTGGGGCCTCAACGATCAGATCAAGTCGGTAACGCGCGCCCTGGCCGATGCAGGCTACGTCGCCCTGGCCATCGATCTCTACGACGGCAAGGTCGCCACCAACGCCGACGACGCCCGTAGCTTTATGGGCCAGGTGCAGGCCGGTGCGGCCACCGCCACTCTCGGCGCCTGGATCGATTGGCTGCAGACACCACGGCCAAGCTCGGCACCGTGGGCTGGTGCTTCGGCGGCGGCTGGTCGCTGAACGCGTCGCTCGCGCGCGCCGTCGACGCCACGGTGATCTATTACGGCCGTCTGGTGCAGGACAAGGCCCGGCTCGCCGCCCTCAGCGGCCCGGTGCTCGGCCATTACGCGTCCCGCGACAAATGGATCAATCATGACATGGTCTCAGGCTTCGAGGCGGCCATGACGGCGGCGAACAGGCCCTATGCTTCGCAATGGTACGAAGCCGACCACGCCTTTGCCAACCCGACCAGCGCGCGCTACGATGAGGCCGACGCCGCCCTCGCCTGGAGCCGCACCCTGGCCTTCTTCGCGGAGAATTTGGGGTAAGCGGCCCTCACGCGCGGCGATGCGCCTGGCGGGCGGCGGTGGTCATTTCGCTCTCGTCGTCGAACAATTCCGCGAGCTTGCCCAGGATGGCGCCGCCGAGCTGCTCGGCGTCGACCAGGGTGACCGCGCGGCGGTAATAGCGGGTGACATCGTGGCCGATGCCGATGGCGATGAGTTCGACCTGGGATTTCGTCTCGATCCAATCGATCACCTCGCGCAGGTGCTTCTCGAGATAGTTGCCGCTGTTGACCGAGAGGGTCGAGTCATCGACCGGCGCGCCGTCGGAGATGACCACCAGAATGCGCCGTTGTTCCTGCATGCCGAGCAGGCGGTGATGGGCCCACAGCAGGGCCTCGCCGTCGATGTTTTCCTTGAGCAGCCCTTCGCGAAGCATCAGCCCGAGATTCTTGCGCGCCCGGCGCCACGGCATTTCGCCGGATTTATAGACGATATGGCGCAGGTCGTTGAGGCGGCCCGGATTGACCGGCTTGCCCTGGGCGAGCCAGGTCTCGCGCGACTGGCCGCCCTTCCAGGCGCAGGTGGTGAAGCCGAGCACCTCGACCCGCACCCCGCAACGCTCCAGGGTGCGCGCCAGAATATCGGCGCTGACCGCCGCCACGGTGATGGGCCGGCCGCGCATGGAGCCTGAATTGTCAATCAGCAGGGTCACCGCGGTATCGCGGAACTGGCTCTCCTTCTCCACCTTGAAGGACAGGGAGTTCTCCGGATTGATGATCACCCGGGTCAGCCGGGCGGTATCGAGCAGGCCTTCATCGAGGTCGAATTCCCAGCTCCGGGTCTGCTTGGCCAGCAGGCGGCGCTGAAGGCGGTTGGCGAGGCGCGAGGTAACTCCCTGGAGCTGGGCCAGTTGATTGTCGAGCTGGGCGCGCAGCCGGCCGAGTTCGAGAGGGTCGCAGAGATCGGCGGCGTCAACCACCTCATCGAAGACGGCGGTGAATGTCTTATAGGACGGCTGGCGCGGCTGATTGGAGACGTCATCGTCGTCACGCCAGGGATGTTCGGCGCCGCCGGGATCCTCCGACCCGGGCGAGCTGGTCTGCTCGTCGTCGAGCATGCCGGCCTCGGCGTCGCCATCGCCCATTTCGTCGTCTTCGGCGGCCATGGCTTCAAGGCCCTCGCTCTCGCCGCTCTCGCCGTCGGCTTCGCCTTCACCGCCCTCGCTGTCATCGTCGGACAGGTCTTCCATCTCGCTGTCATGGGGACGTTCAGTGTCGTCTTCGGCATCGGCGAGATCGAGCGCCGCCAACATGCTGCGCAGGTCACGGCCGAACTGGTCCTGATCCTCGGCGTCACGGCCGAGGGACTCGAACGCGTCGGCGGCCTTCTCGTCGATCCAGGGGCGGCACAGATCGACCATCTTTTGAGCCGTCTCGGGCGGCGCTACACCGGTGATGCTCTCGCGCACCATGAAGCCGATAGCCTCGTGCAGGGGGACGTCGGAGAAATCGTCGATCTCGCCATAGCCGCGCGTCTTGCAGCGCGCATCCAGCATGGTGGCGACATTGTCCGCCACCCCCTTGAAGCGGCGCATGCCGAGGGATTCGACCCGCGCCTGCTCGACGGAATCAAATATCGCCTGGGCCACATCGCCTGCCGGGCGGCGCCGCGAATGAACCGCTTTGTCATGGTGGGCCAGGCGCATGGCCAGGGCGTCGGCGGTGCCGCGCACCCGGCCCAGCTCGGCAGGCTCGAGATCGCTCGGCGGCTGGGGAAGGCGCGCCTCGCCCTCGACAGATATACCGGATTCATCGCCGCCGAAGCTCACCACCAGGGTGTGATCGTGCGATAGCGCCCTGGTCGTCGCGGCAATCGCCCGCTTCAGCGGATCAATCTTATTGTCGGCCTCGGCCATGTCGGACTTCAGGTCTCTTGGTCGGAGGCCGCCGCCAGCTTATCGAAAAGCTCCTCGCCGAAACTGCGCTGGTAATACTCCGCCACCGTATCGCGTTCCAATTCGTCGCATTTATTGACGAAGGTCAGGCGGAAGGCAAAGCCGATATCGCCGCCAAAAATTTCCGTGTTTTCGGCCCAGGTAATGACCGTGCGCGGCGACATGACCGTCGAGATATCGCCGGCGACAAATCCCGCGCGGGTCAGCTCGGCGACGTTGATCATCGCGGATATCATCGCCTGACCATCACTATTTTTGAGTTTCGGCTGCTTGGCGAGGACGATTTTTATCTCTTCCTCGTGGGGCAGGTAATTCAGAGTGGTGACGATATTCCAGCGATCCATCTGGCCCTGGTTGATCTGCTGGGTGCCGTGATAGAGCCCGGTGGTGTCTCCGAGACCCACCGTATTGGTGGTCGAGAACAGCCGGAAGCTTTCGTGCGGCGTCAGCACCCGGTTCTGGTCGAGCAGAGTGAGTTTGCCCTGGGCTTCGAGAACCCGCTGAATGACAAACATCACATCGGGGCGGCCGGCGTCGTATTCGTCGAAACAGATGGCGACCGGATTTTGCAACGCCCAGGGCAACAGCCCCTCGCGGAATTCGGTGACCTGCTTGCCCTCGCGCAGCACGATGGCGTCCTTGCCGATCAGGTCGATGCGGCTGATATGGCCGTCCAGGTTGACCCGGATGCAGGGCCAGTTGAGGCGCGCCGCGACCTGCTCGATATGTGTCGATTTACCGGTGCCGTGATAGCCCTGGATCATCACCCGCCGATTGTGGGCAAACCCCGCCAGGATGGCCAGGGTGGTATCGTGATCGAAGTGATAGGCTTCGTCGAGCTCAGGCACATGCTCGCTGGCCTGTGAAAAGCCGGGCACTTCCATGTCGCTGTCGAGGCCGAACACCTGACGCACCGATAGACTGATATCGGTGCCGTTGACGGGCATGGCGGGCATGGCGGTATAGTGGTCGGATGTAGTCATGCTGAAAAGATCCGTGCTGCTAACGAATGAGACCGCCTGACCTATCATGACTGGCGGTTGCGCTCAAGGACGCTCATCGCATGGCTGCTATCCGCCGGGAATATTTAGCGCGCAATCAACGGTGAAACCGTTCAAAATTTCGTCGCCAATCACGCCGGCAGCCCGGCCTTCAGCAGACCTTCACGATGATGGTCGAGGTCGCTCTCGCGGTTGTAGTGGAGCGTCGCAAGATAGCTCGAGACAGTGAA
>Ga0066376_10005999_pt1 | contig 10125 bp, 8 predicted proteins | sample Knorr_S15_td_Bot_FD_77009 | JGI IMG/M metagenome (GOLD analysis project Ga0066376, IMG submission 77009) | Marine microbial communities from Southern Atlantic Ocean transect - Knorr_S15_td_Bottom_ad_5009_LV_A | ecosystem: Environmental > Aquatic > Marine > Oceanic | place: Southern Atlantic... | reverse complement strand
GGGCCCCAACATGGAAGTACGGGCGTTTATCGCCGTCGTTCTGTCGCTCGGCGTCATGGTCGGTTACCAGTATTTCTTCGCCGCGGCACCGCCGGAGCTCGGCGTCGAGACGGTCATCGAGGCGCCGCGCCCAGAGGCTGACGAGGCGGCGGAGATCGAGGCCACGAAGCAGGAGGCCGCCGGCGCCGCAGGCGCGGTGCTCGGCGCTGCCGAGCCGGAGGGGCCGGGGATCGTAACCGGAGACGGTCCCGAGCAAGTGACGCTGGAGACAACGCGTTACCGGATGGTGCTCGACAACCGGGGTGGCTTGATCAGCAGCGTCGAGCTTATCGGTTTCTCCGGTGACTTCGGTGGTCCTCTCGAGCTCGTCGTGCAGGCGCCCGACCTGGACCCAGTGGGTTTCTTGAGTCTGACGACACCCGAGCGGCCGGAGGTTGCCGCGGCAGCCAACCAGGCGCTCTACCGGCTGACGATCGACGGGTTCCAATCGCGCTCCACGGTTCGTGCCGAACGCCCGGTCGTAATCCGCTGGCAATGGGTAGACGCCAACGGGTGGAGCGTTGACAAGGAGCTGACGGTACATCCGGACGGGTATCTATCCGACTTACGGATCAGTGTCGAAAGCCCGGTCGACACGCCGATGTTCCTGACTCTCGGACCGGGACTCGAGATGGGTGCCGACACCAGTCGTGCCGGAATCTACTTGATGGCCGGCACCATCCTTTTCGACGGCTCTTCTCTCGATCACCTTGCTGACGCGGAACTGGACGACCTCTGCTCGGACGCCCTTGCCGCGTCAACGGGCTGCGATCCAGAAACCAGATTCACCAACGTAGCTTGGGGTGGCGTCCAGAGCGCCTACTTTGCGGCCTTGTTCGTGCCGGAAGCGCCCGTGTTGGTCTACCGGTCGGCGGTGGCGGCGCCGGAGCTGACGGAGGAGGAGGCGGCCGCCGAAGACACATCGACGGAGGGAAACGTGGGAACGCGAGCCGTCTTCGGCATCGAGCTCCGCAGCGGGGTTCCGATCGAGATGCCGTTGTACATCGGGCCGAAGGATTACGAGCAACTGGCCGCGGAGGGGCACGATCTCGAGCGTGCTGTCGACTACGGCACCTTCCGGATGCTGGCGCGACCCGTAGCGGTGACGCTCGAGACACTGTACGAGTACACCGGCAACTACGGCTGGGCGATCATCCTGGCGACCTTCGGCGTGCGCTTGATCTTCTTCCCGCTCAGCCATAGCTCGATGAAGTCGATGCGCAAGATGCAGAAGCTGCAGCCGCAAATGAACGCGATCCGCGCCAAGTACAAGGGAGCCAAGGACACCGACAAGCGGCAGGAGATGAATGCCCAGGTGATGCAGCTCTACAAGGACAACGGTGTCTCTCCGCTCGGCGGCTGCCTGCCGATGTTGCTGCAGATGCCGGTTCTGTTCGGTTTCTACGCTGCGATCTCGGTGTCAATCATCAGCCGTCACGCGCCGTTCGGTCTGTGGATCCAGGATCTTTCGAAGATGGACCCGTACTACGTCCTGCCGCTCATGATGGGAGCCGCGATGTACGGCCAGCAGCGCATGTCGCCCGGAACCGGCGACCCGATGCAGCAACGCATCTTTCGGCTGATGCCGATCATGTTCACGTTCTTTTTTCTGACCTTCCCCAGCGGGTTGGTCATCTACTGGCTGGTCAATACCGGGTTGGGTATCGGCCAGCAGGCGTTCGTCAACCATCAACTCGGTGCCGCAGACGCGAAAGCCACACCGGTCCCCAAAGGCAAGAAGAAGAAGGGCTGGAAGGGTGGCGCGGCCAAGCGGAAAAAGGGAGGAAAGAAATGAGCAGACAGACTTTCGAAGGCGCCTCCGTGGAGGCGGCCCTGGAACAAGCCGCCAAGAAATTGGGCGTTGCCGCAGCCGATCTCGAGCACGAGGTCGTTGAAGAGAAACAAGATTTTTGGGGAACGGGCGACGACACCGTAACGATCCAGGCATGGGCGCGCGCCCCAGAACCAGAGCCCGAACCAGAGCCCGAACCCGCCGTCGAGCCGGCGAGTGAAGCCGTGCCGCCAACGTCGGACCCTGAGGTCGCCGAGGATGACGGCGCCGAAGCATCGCCCGCAGAGGCCGACGGCGGTGGATTCTGGAGCGACGACTCTAACGGCTTTGAAGACGTCGAGGACGAATCCGAGGAAGCGCCCGCCGAGGAGCCCGTAGTCGACGTCGCGACAGACGGAGACCCCCGCCCAGCACCGGCGGCGCGCGAGCCGGTCGCCGACGGTGAGGCGGTCGAACCGGCGACAATCGCCAAGCTGCTCGGCCAGATTTTCCATGACATGGAATTCGACTGCACTGTTGAGATCGAGGCGCAGCCCGACGGCTTCCTCGCCACCGTCAGCGGTGACGACAAGGAGGCACTGCTCGAGGGCAACGGGCGTGGCCTTGCGGCGCTCGAGTTGATTGCCAACAATGCTTTCCGGCACAAGTTGCCGCCCGGCAACAAAGTTCAAGTCGATGCCGGGGACTTCCGCTCGCGGCGCGACGAGGAGCTCTCGGATCTTGCTCTCCAGGTTGCACACAGCGCCAAACAATCCGGACGCACGCAGGAAACCCAACCCCTGAACCCGTATGAGCGCCGCCTCATCCACCTGGCGCTGGCCGAAGATGCCGATGTTACGACGGTTTCGCGAGGCAGCGGATTCTTGAAAAACGTCCAGGTCATTCCCCAGGGTGGCCGCGGTGACGATCGCGGCGGCGACCGCGGCGGCCGGGGCTGAGAACGTCGTAACTGACACGAACGCGTAAGGATCGATGGAAACGGCCGCTGACCCCGCCATCGTCGAAGAGATCAGCCGGATTTTCCGCAGGCATCGCCTGCCGTTGGAAACCGGTCAGGCGGAGGCGTTTGCGGTGTATCTGGCGCTTCTGGAGCGCTGGAACGCCTCCATCAACCTCACTTCGATCCGCGACCGCACGATGGCTATTCAGCGGCACTTCGCTGAGCCGGCGATGGCAATGCAACTGCTCGGCGGTGCCGGACCGGTGATCCTCTGTGCCGGATCTGGCGCTGGCTTCCCGGGTCTTCCCTTAAAGATCCTTGATCCGGAACGGGAATGTCTCCTCGTGGAGGCCAACGGCAAGAAGGCGACCTTCATGCGCGAAGTCGCCGAGGCGTTGGAGCTCGAAGACGTCAGGATTCTCAAGGGTAGATTCGAAGAAATGCTGGCGAGCGGCGAGTTGGAGGCGGAATCTGTTCACGTTCTGACAGCGCGGGCGTGGACCGGGTGGGGCGGCTTGCTGGGCCTCAGCGCTTCGTTGATGGTCCCAGGGGGCAGGGCGGTGATCTTTGTCGGCGATGAGACGCTTCGCGCCCTACGCCGCTACCTGACGGATGGCAGCGAGGTACCAGCGGATCCCGAGTGGGCCCCGGCTGTGCACGCCGGATGGACCATCCGGCGCATTATCAACTTGCCGCACCTCGATAAGGGATACGCGGTCAGCCTCGAGTTACCGCAGGAGTAGGTGGGCGGACCAGGTTGTTCCACGTGGAACAGTCGACCTGCAATTCGGGCTAGTCGCCAATCCCAGGGTGTTCTGCTAGTCTCCGCGCATGGCAAAGATCATCGCCATTGCGAACCAAAAAGGTGGCGTCGGAAAGACGACAACAGCAGTCAACCTGGCTGCCAACTTGGCCGCCGCCGAGTGGTCGACTCTGCTGATTGACCTCGATCCGCAGGGCAACGCGACCAGCGGCCTCGGCGTCGTGGTTGACGACGACACCCCGAGCAGCTACGAAGTTCTCCTCGGCGCGATTCCGGCGTCGAAGGCCGCGCAACCGGTGTATTTCGAGCACCTGGAGTTGATACCGTCGGCACGGCGGCTGGTAGGGGCAGAGGTGGAGCTCGTCGGCATCGAAAAACGCGAGTTTCAACTCAGGGACGCTCTCGAAACGGCGCGCGCCCGGTATGACTTCATCCTGATCGACTGCCCGCCGTCGCTCGGACTGCTGACCGTGAACGCCCTGACCGTGGCCGATAGCACCCTTGTCCCCATCCAGTGCGAGTACTACGCGCTCCAAGGCTTGACCGACCTCCTCGATACGATCGGCCGTGTACGCACCACCCTGAACCCCGGACTCTCCGTCGAGGGAATTCTCCTGACCATGGCCGACGAGCGCACCAACCTGTCCCGCCAGGTCGAGGCCGAAGTGCGATCACACCTCGCAAATCTGGTCTTCGAGACGGTGATCCCTCGCAACGTCCGGCTCGGTGAAGCACCGAGCTTCGGCAAACCCATCATCCTGTACGATCTGCGCTCGGCCGGGGCGCAGAGCTACCTATCTCTAATGCGTGAGGTCGTGAGACATGGCACGGAAGGCGCTCGGACGGGGGCTTGACGCCCTTTTGCCGCAGGCACCACCAGCAGTGGTGCCGCGGCCGGACATCGTCGCTGGAGCAAAGAAAAGTGAACGGCTTCGCGGAGGCGTTCCGGAGGTCGACATCGACCGTGTTCGGCCCAACCCGCGCCAGCCGCGCGAACACTTCGATGAGGAAGCGCTCGAGAGTATGGCGTCATCGTTGCGCGATCGCGGCATGTTGCAGCCTCTCGTCGTGCGCCGCGAAGGGGACGGCTACCAGCTCATCGCCGGTGAGCGTCGCTGGCGCGCCGCGCAACGGGCCGGCTGGCATCGCGTCCCGGTCGTTGTGCGCGAGGCCACGACCCTCGAGGCCCTCGAGCTGGCGCTGATCGAGAACCTTCAGCGCGAGGATCTCAACCCACTCGAAGAGGCGCGTGCCTACGAGTTTCTGGCCAGCGAAGCCGGGCTCACCCAGGAGCAAGTGGCGGAGCGCGTTGGGCGGGAGCGCAGCACGGTTGCCAACTACCTTCGCCTGCTCGCCTTACCGGAGCGCGTCCAGCAGCTCTTGGTTGCCGGGTCCTTGAGCATGGGTCACGCTCGCGCCCTCCTTGGTCTGAAAGCGCCGGCGGAGCAGATCCGCCTTGCCGAAACGATTGCGGCACAAGGGCTGAGCGTTCGACAAACCGAGGGGCGGGTGCGCGCCGCACGGCGCCAGGCTACGAAACCAGGGCCGGCAGCCGGGCAGGACCCGGATACCGTCGCGGCCCAAGAACGATTGACCCGGGCGCTCGGCGCGCCGGTCAAGATTCGCGGCAAGGAAAAGGGACACATCGAGGTTCGGTTTTCCTCGCTCGAGGAACTGGATCGACTGTACGAACAGCTGCTCGGCAGCACAGGAGGTAAGGCTTGATGAATGACTTGGACAGTGAACTCGACGGACGCCTTGCCGAGGGAACCCACGTCAGCGGTACGCTGACATTCGAGCGCGCAGTACGGATCGATGGAAAGTTCGAGGGCAACGTGAAGTCGCGCGGCAAGCTGATCCTTGGGCCCACCGCGCAGGTGGACGCCGATGTCGTCGTGGGCGAGCTCGAAGTACGAGGGACCTTCCGCGGCAAGGTAGAGGCGAAGGACCGTCTTTTGATCCGCGACGGCGGCGTCGTCGAGGCCAACATCGTCCCCGGCAAGCTGGCGATCGAAAGCGGCGCGATCTTTCGCGGCAACTGCGAGATGCCGGCGCCGGAGAAGTCGCCACAGCCGGAGAAGAAGGACCGGCCCGCGATGCCGTCGCCCGCAAAGCCGCTGCACGTCACCCGGGTAACCGGAGCGGTCAAGGGCGCGGGCAAGCCATAACGTCGCGCCGGACATCGTTTGGCAGGGCGGTCCTGGGGAGCTCTTCAGGACCTTTTCAACACGTCCTAAGTCATTGATAATAATGTACTTAGACGTTCGTCTTGCATCACCGAGAATCTTTTCACTGCGCGGCTACAGATAGTACAGAAGTAGGATCAGCGCGAGCAGAACCGCCACCCACAAGGCCATGCTTCCTGTCGGCCAAGTGCGTTCGAGGATCCCCTCCGGCCCGTGATGACGATAAACTGTCTGCAACGTGGCGGTCATGCGTCTCCCGGCTCGGTCCAACACTCCGGTCCACAGACGGACGCTGGCGCGCACGGCAGGGGCGAGCGTGCGGGGCACGAGGCGTCGGTAGATCCAGTCACTGTCTATGTTGACCGATCTCAGCTCCGGCGGGTACAGACCGATCCAGTTTAGCCAGGCGAAAGCAACGGCGGACCAGAACAGAAGCTGAAGCTGCGTGATGACATGGGTCAACGTGTACGGTTGGTAGTCGACCTCGAACGGCAGAACGCGGTACAGCAGCGCCGGAAAAGCACCGATTCCGATGCATAGGGAAGCGGCCAGGCCCATGGCTATCAGCATGTTGCGCGGCGCCTCCTTGCAGCGGATTCCCGAGTCGTGTCCGAAGAAGGCGAAATAGGGAATCTTGATGCCGGAGTGGTGAAAGACGCCCGCCGATGCGAACAGTAAGACGAAATAGACGAACGTGTAGTTGTGCTCGGTGGTCGCCGAAATGATCATCGACTTGGTGACGAACGCGCTGAAGAGGGGAAACGCGGAGATCGACGCGGCCCCGACCATGCAGAAGCCGGCCGTCCACGGCATCGATTTGTAAAGTCCACCGAGCTCGGAGCCTTTTACCGTCCCGGTGCGCAACAGCACCGCCCCCATCGACATGAAAAGCACGCCCTTGAAGAGAATGTCGGCGAAAGCGTGAGCGGCGGCGCCGTTGAGGGCGAGGTTGGTGCCGATGCCGATCCCGACGACCATGAAACCGAGCTGGTTGTTCATGCTGTAGGTGAGCACCCGACGGAGGTCGTTGACGATCACCGCGTAAAAGATCGGAAAAGCGGTCATCGTGGCGCCAATCCAGACCAACAGCTCGGTCCCGGGAAAGCCTCGAGCCAAGGCGTAGATCGCCATCTTGGTGGTGAAGGAGCTCAAGAACACCGTCCCGGTCACGGTGGCCTCCGGGTAGGCGTCCTCGAGCCAGTTGTGCAGCAGCGGGAAGGCGCACTTGATGCCGAAGGCGATGAAAATGAGCGAACTACCCAGGCCGCTGAGCCCCATCTTGTCGAAGGCGAGCGATCCGGTCTGGTGGACGTGTGCCACGGCCCCGGCAAGGAGCAACACGCCGGATGTTATCTGGAAGATCAAGTACCGCATCCCGGCCCGATACGATCGCTCGGTGCGGCGCGCCCAGATCAAGAAGACGGAGGAGACCGCGGCGAGCTCCCAGTACACGAAAAGAGTGATCAAGTCACCCGCGAAGACCGCGCCGATGGCGCTGCCGGCGTAGACAAAGGCAGCGACATGTTGGCCGGTGTCCTTGACGCGGAGGGCGAAGACCATGCCGAGGAACGCCGCGATATGGAAGATGTAGCCGAACACGAGGCTCAGCCGATCGACACGGACGGGCGTCAGGGAGTAGTCGAAGATGGAGACCTGCAGGAGGTTGCCGTGCGAGATCATGAGCAGCTGGAGGAAGCCCAGCGCCGGCAGAAGGAGCATGTAGATCGACCGACCGCGCCCGCGTACGAGCGGGATCAGCAACCCCCCGAAGATCAGGAGCCAGCCGGGCGGCAGGCTATCGATCATAGTAATCCTCGCTCCGGCCGACGATCTTGCGCAGCTGCTTGGCAGCCAGAACCAGCAATACACACGAGACAAAACCGTAGAAGCCGAAGAATCCCCAAACGCGCTCTATCGGAAACTCGATGTGCTTCTCGTAAAAGAGGTCGGCCGTGACAAGAAGGCCGCAGACGATCCAAAGCCCTACGTAGATTATGCGGACGTTTCGCGGGTCGTCGAGCCAGTATTTCTTCTCGCCCCGTACGGACTCCGTCGAGGCGTCGTGAGACCGCTTCGCCTGGCTGTTGGTGGTGTCGTCGTCTTGCATGGCTCCCTACGGGTTCACGATCGGTGTCAGCAATTGGTAGAGGTCATCGGCGAAGAAGAAGAGGACCAGGCAGCCTGCCGCCGTCGCGCAGAGCGCTACCAGGCAGAAGACCGGCGCTTCCTTGATCGACGATTCGCCGTTTGCCTCGGGGCGGCCCCTGTCTTGGGGTGCACCCGCAACATTGTCCTCGCCTAGCGGCGGCTCCGGGCGGGCGACGAAGAATGCCCGCGCCACGATCGGCATGAGGTAGGCGACGTTCAGCAGCGAGCTGATCAACAGCACCCCGACAAGGACCCGCTGTTCGGCCTCCAGCGCCCCCAGGACGAGGAACCACTTGCTCCACGCCCCGCCCATCGGCGGCAGCCCGATGATGCTGAGCGATCCGATGAAGAAGGCGGTCATCGTAATCGGCATCGTCCTGCCGATTCCCCGCATGTCGCTGATGTCGGTCTTGTGGGCGGCGACATAGATCGCCCCGGCGCAGAAAAACAAGGTGATCTTGCCGACCGCATGCATGGCGATGTGCATGCTGCCACCGAGGATTCCGGCGCTGGTGGCCATGGCAGCGCCCAGGACGATGTAGGAGAGCTGGCTGATCGTCGAGTAGGCCAGTCGCGCCTTCAAGTTGTCCTTTGTGAGGGCGACGAGCGACGCCGCGATGATGGTGAACGCGGCGACGTACATCAGCCAGATGCTCAGCCCGGTGTCGTGCAGGAGCTCGAGCCCGAAGATGTACACGACGATCTTCATGACCGAAAACACGCCCGCCTTCACCACCGCCACAGCGTGCAGTAGAGCGCTCACCGGCGTCGGAGCGACCATCGCGGCCGGGAGCCAGCGGTGAAATGGCATCAAGGCGGCCTTGCCGGTGCCGAAGGCGAACAGCGCCAGCAACACTACGATGACCCAATTGTCGGCGGTCCCCGCCAGGATGCCGCCGGGGCGGAAGTCGAGGGTCCCGGCCAGGTAGTAGGTCCAGATAATCGCCAACAACAAGAATCCCACCGAGGTGCCGAGCAATATTCCCAGATACACCCTGCCGGCGCGCATCGCCTTCTCGGTGCGGTGGTGGGTGACGAGCGGGTAGGTCGACAGGGTCAAGATCTCGTAGAAGGTGAAAAGCGTCAGCAGGTTGGCTGCCATCGCGACGCCCATGGCAGCCGAGATCGCGATCGCGAAACAGGCAAAAAAACGCGTCTGGTCCTTCTCGTCATGGCCTCGCATGTAGCCGATCGAGTACGTCGTCGTCACGATCCAGAGGCCCGACGCGACCAGCGCGAACAACATTCCGAGGGGCTCGACCTTGAAAGCCAGCCACAGGCCGCTCATCACCTCGACCACAAAGGCCTCGGGGCGGGCGCCGGACTGAACGTGGGGTAGGAGCGAGAGGACCACGCCGAAGAGGGCACCGCCGATGATCAAGCTCGACGCCTCGCGTAGGTTCGGCCAGCGGCGCAAGAAAACAACCAGGGCAGCGCCGACCAAGGGCAACGCTACAGCCGTGTAGATCGCGGCCGAGGGGCTCACGGGACGACCCCCAACAGCGATTCAGCAGCCTGTCGCGCGATACCCGCGGTGTACTCCGTGGTGACGCCGAAGTAGAAAATCGCTGCCACCAACCCCCACATCGGAATCAACAGGGAAAGCGGAGCCTCGCGCGCAAAGTCCTCACCGTCGACCGCCAGTGGCTCCTCGAAATAGGCGACCTCGACAACTCGCCAGATGTAAACGACGGCGAGCAGTGAGCTGAACAGGATAATCCCGGCCACCGGCCACAAGCCCTGCTCGAGAGCGGCTGTGACCAGGAACCACTTGGAGATGAAACCGACCGTCGTCGGGATCCCGATCAGGCTGAGCCCACCGGCAACGAAGGCCGCCATGGTCCACGGCATGCGGCGGCCGAGCCCGCGCATCTCGTCGATGTGTACGGACCCGGAGCGGTAGACGATGCAGCCCATGGCGAGAAACAAGGCGCACTTCATCAGGCCGTGGTTGAAGAGATGCACGATGCCGCCGGTCAAGCCGTTCACCGACGCGAAACTGATCCCCAGCACCATGTAGCCGATTTGCGCCACGCTCGAGTACGCCAGCATGCGCTTGATGTTGTTCTGGAAGACGGCGACGAGCGACGCGGTCACGATGCCGATCAGCGCCAACGGCATCAGGAAGATCCACAGCTGCATCTTGTCGAAGGCGAAGTCGTACCCGAAGACGGTGAAGAAAAAGCGCAGCAGCAGGTAAACGGCGACCTTCGTGGCGGTCGCCGCGAGGAATGCGGTCACCGCTGACGGCGCGTAG
>Ga0066376_10005998_pt1 | contig 10127 bp, 9 predicted proteins | sample Knorr_S15_td_Bot_FD_77009 | JGI IMG/M metagenome (GOLD analysis project Ga0066376, IMG submission 77009) | Marine microbial communities from Southern Atlantic Ocean transect - Knorr_S15_td_Bottom_ad_5009_LV_A | ecosystem: Environmental > Aquatic > Marine > Oceanic | place: Southern Atlantic... | reverse complement strand
TTCAGGCTATGCGTCAACCTAATCCGATCCCGCTCTAGCACACCCGTCAAAGCCGTTGCAGATGACTATTTATCGACAAGATTGATCCATTCGGGACGTCGCGGACAGCCTGGCGGTTTTTCCAAACTAGGATTCAACTGTTTTGCGGCCATTCGGGCGGGCCGGATAAACCCCAAGGACCTTTACCATGCGGCTAAAAAATCCAAGCTCCTCCAACGCGAGGCGCACCGGCGTATCGCTGGGATGCCCTTCGATATCGGCGTAGAACTGGGTCGCGGTGAACTCACCATCGACCATGTATGATTCCAGCTTGGTCATGTTGACGCCGTTGGTGGCGAAGCCGCCCATCGCCTTGTACAGCGCCGCCGGCACATTGCGGACCTGAAATACGAACGATGTGATGACCGGGCCGCGCGCCGGGTCCGGGTCGATCGGTTCGCGCGACATGATGATGAAACGGGTCGTGTTGTGTTGGTGGTCTTCCATGTCGCGGCGCAGAATTTGAAGATCGTATATTTCCGCCGCCAAGCTGGACGCAATCGCGCCCCGGTTGGCGACCGGGTTGGCGGCCAGATCCTTCGCCGCACCGGCGGTATCGGCATGGATGACCGGTGCCAGACCCAGCGCCCGCAGGGTTTCGCGGCATTGCGAGAGGGCCTGGTGGTGGCTGTGGACGAATTCGAGATCGGCGATCGTGGTCCCCTTGGCGGCCAGCAGCAGATGGTTCACCGGTTGAAAATGTTCGGCGATGATATGGAGTTGTGAATCGGGCAGTAAATGGTGAATGTCGGCGACCCGGCCGGCGGCAGAGTTCTCGATCGGGATCATCGCCAGACGCGCCTCGCCATCGCGCACCGCGGCGAATACATCCTCGAACGAGGCGCAAGCCAAGGGTTGCATATCTGGATGGACCGCCCGGCAGGCCATGTCGGAATTCGCGCCGGGCTGGCCTTGATAGGCGATGATTTCGTCGGTGGAGGACGCCATGGCTAAATGCTTCTTTCTTGACGGACAGGCATAACTCAGGGCGCGAGAATGTCCCGCGCCCTGTCCAGTTGGGCGGGAGTATCGACACCGAACGGAACCGTGTCAACGAGGGCGATGTCGATTCGCATGCCGGCCTCCAGCGCCCGCAACTGTTCCAGCTTTTCACGCTGCTCCAGAACCCCCGGCGGCAATGCCACGAAGCGTTCCAGCGCCGCCCGGCGATAGGCGTAAAGACCGATATGATGGTAGTGCGGTCCCTCGCCCCAGGGGGCGGCGGCGCGGGTAAAATACAGCGCCCGCCCAATCCTCGCCCCGGGCGCGATCGCCACCACCGCCTTGACCACGTTAGGGTCGTCGCGTTCGGCCGCATTGTCGATTTCGATGCCGAGTGTCGCAATATCGACTTCATCGTCGATAAGCGGCGCGAACACGGCGTGAATGTCGGTGCCGCTAATGGTTGGCAGATCCCCTTGGACATTGATGATGGCGTCGTGCCGGCCGTCGGGATCGTGGCGCAGCAGGGCCTCGTGAATCCGGTCCGAACCGGACGGGTGCGCCGGATCGGTCAGGATCGCGTCACCGCCGGCATCGCGGACCGCATCGGCGATTTCGGCATCGCCGGCGGCGACGATGACCGGACCGATATCGGCCGCCACCGCGCGGCGCCAGACATGCGCGATCATCGGCATGCCGTGGATGTCGGCCAGCGGTTTCCCCGGCAGCCGGGTCGAATCGAGGCGCGCGGGGATAATGACGATGGGATAGCGCGGCAGGGGCATCGCAAATTCGGTTCTGTAACTCTAAACAATATTACGGCACTATGCGCGAACCGCGCGAGATTGCATTCCGGGCCGCGTCGGATTATACCGCTGACAGGCAGCGGTGTGGTGGGTTTTCGCACCGTGGCGTTCCTGGCAGCACGCCCGGTTGCGAAATTCCGGCTGGGCCGGAGTGAATGGGGGTATAGGCATGAACGGTGGTCCGCTTTTCCTGAACAAGATTATCGGCGCGGTATTGACCGCCGGCGTGATCGCCATGGCCAGCGGCTTTATCGCTAATCTGGTATATTCTCCAATCGAACTGGCGACGCCCGCCTACGCCATCGGCGGCAGCGCGCCAGCAGCGGCCAAAACCGTGGCGGCGGCGCCAGCCGGGCCGGAACCGATTGCCGCCTTGCTCGCCTCCGCCGACATCGCCGCCGGCAAAAAACTGGCCAAGAAATGCCTGGCCTGCCATACCTTCAAAAAGGGCGGTGCCAAAAAGGTCGGCCCTAATCTCTGGAACGTCGTCGGCGGCGCACGCGCGGCCGTGGCCGGATTCAAATATTCCAAGGTGTTGAAGAGCATGGGCGGCACGTGGAGCATCGCCGATCTGAATGGGTTTCTTTTGAAACCGAAAGTTTTCGCCAAGGGCACCAAGATGAGCTTCGCCGGATTCAAGAAGACGCAGGATCGCGCCAACATCGTCCGGTTCATGGCAGGAATGGCCGACTCGCCGATTTCCCTGCCAAAATAACCCGCCGAACCGGCGCCATGATAAAGCCCGTTTCGGAATATATTCAAATTGCGGAGCGGATGGCGGATGCGGCGAGACCGATCGTCCGCCGCTATTTCCGCGCGCCTATGTCCATCGCGTCGAAAGCCGATTCCAGCCCGGTGACGCGGGCCGACCGCGAAGTCGAAGCCGCCTTGCGTGACATTCTGCGCCAAACCTGCCCGGATCACGCGGTGATTGGCGAGGAAATGGGCGGAGCGACGGATTCGAACGGCCCATTATGGATTCTCGACCCTATCGACGGCACCTCGGCCTTCGCCGCCGGCGTGACCATGTTCGGTGTCCTGATCGCGCTGGCGATCGACGGAAAGTTCGTTCTGGGAATCATCGATCAGCCAATCAATGACGAACGCTGGCGGGCGGCGGCGGGAAGCGCCACTTTGTTCAACGGGTCGCCGGCCCGGGTCAGCGGTTGCGCGCGGCTTGGCGATGCCCGGCTGTATACGACGGCGCCGGAATATTTCGGCGACGCGATCGGCGCCTTTAACCGGGTGCGCGACCGGGCGCGCTTCACGCGCTACGGCGCGGAGTGCTACGCGGTTGGCTTGCTGGCGTCCGGTCACGTCGATTTGATCGTCGAGGCGGGGCTTAAATTGTGGGATTTCGCGGCCCTGGTTCCGGTGGTCGAGAATGCCGGCGGGATCATCACGGATTGGCGCGGCGCGGCGCTTACCACGGCGTCGGATGGGAAATTCGTGGCCGCCAGCAGCGCCGCCCTGCATGAAGAAACCCTTGAATTGCTGACCAAACCGCGCTGAGCCACTCTGGAATTTTCCGCCGGGAATGACCAGATACCACCTTGCATTTCCGCTATGCTGTCCCGCGATCCGCCAAGGAGCCAGATGTGATCCGCTTTACCGCTCTCGTCCTCGCCGTTGCATTGTCCGCCGCCATCCCGGCGGCGGCACAGACCGCCACCAGCCACGGGATCGCCATGCATGGCGACCTGAAATACCCGGCCGGCTTCCGTAATTTCGACTATGTCAATCCCGATGCGCCAAAAGGCGGCGAGGTCCGGCGTTCGGCCCGGGGCGGTTTCGACACCTTCAACCCCTATGTCATCAAGGGCCGTTCGGCCGCCGGGGTCGGGTTTTTGTACCAGACTTTGATGGTGTCCTCCGCCGACGAGCCGTTTTCGCAATATGGGCTGCTGACGCAAAGCGTTGAGATGCCGGTCGACCGGTCCTGGGTGGCGTTTACCCTGCGCGACGACGCAAGATGGCATGACGGCAAACCGGTCACCGTCGAGGATGTCATCTGGTCGTTCAATATCCTCAAAAGCAAGGGACGGCCGTATTTTCGCTACTACTACGCCGATGTCGAAGCCCCGGTGCGCATTGGCGAGCGGAAAGTCAAATTCACCTTCACCGGCGGCGTCAATCGCGAATTGCCGTTGATCGTCGGACAGATACCGATCCTGCCGAAGCATTACTGGGAAGGCCGGGATTTCGAGGCGACGACATTGGAACCGCCGCTCGGCAGCGGTCCCTACAAAATCGCCAAATTCGAAGCCAACCGCTTCGTCACCTATGAACGGGTGAAGGATTACTGGGGCGCCAATCACCCGACCCAGAAAGGCTTTTGGAATTTCGACCGCGTCCGCTTCGATTATTACCGCGACGCCACGGTCATCATCGAAGCGTTCAAGTCAGGCGCGTTCGATTACCGGCCGGAAAACTCCTCCAAGGCCTGGGCCACGGCATACGACGTGCCCGCATTGCGCGACGGGACGCTGGTGAAGCGCACCATCGAACATAACCGACCCGCCGGCATGCAGGGATTCGTGATGAACCAGCGCCGGTTCAAGTTCTCCGACCCCCGGGTGCGCCGCGCGCTGGCCTATGTATTCGATTTCGAGTGGTCGAACAAAGCGCTGTTCTATGGACAATATGTCCGCACGCGCAGCTATTTCGACAACTCGGAACTGGCGGCGCGCGACATCCCCGAAGGCGAGGTGTTGAAGATACTGGAAAAATACCGCGGCCAGATCCCCGATGCGGTGTTCACCACCGCCTATGCGCCGCCGGTAACCGACGGATCGGGAAACATCCGCAAGGGCCTGCGCGCCGCTCTCAAATTGATGCGCGAGGCGGGCTGGCAAATCGATCCCAAAACCAAGAAACTGACTTATGTGGCGACCGGCGAGGTCATGACCTTCGAATTTCTTCTGGTCAGCCCGCTATTCGAACGCATCGCCCTGCCCTATACGCGCAATTTGAAGCGCCTGGGCATCGACGCCCGGGTGCGCACGGTGGATTCGTCGCAGTACAAGGAACGCGTCGACAAATACGATTTCGATATCGTTGTCAGCGGCTGGGGGCAGTCGAATTCTCCGGGCAATGAACAACGCAGCTATTGGGGTTCGGCGGCGGCCGACCGCAAGGGCGCACGCAACCTCGCCGGTTTGAAGAATCCGGTGGTGGACGCCCTGATCGAAAACCTCATCGCCGCCCCGGACCGGGCCAGCCTTGTCGCCCGCACAAGGGCGCTCGACGCCGTACTGCAATGGCAGCATCTGGTGATTCCGAACTGGCATATTCCCTATGACCGGATCGTCTACTGGAACCGGTTCGGGCGGCCGAAGGTAACGCCCGACGAGGGCAATCAGTTCTTCGCCTGGTGGATCGATGCGCAAAAGGACGCCAAGCTGACCAACCTCCGACGCACCAAAAAATAGCCCGGTACCCCGTCCATGCTCCCCTACATCATTCGCCGCGTTCTGCTGATCGTGCCGACATTGTTCTTCATCATGTCGATCAATTTCGCCATCGTTCAGTTTGCGCCCGGAGGGCCGGTCGAACAGATGTTGGCGGAAATCGAAGGCACGGCAATCAACGCCACGGCGCGGATTGGCGGTCAGGGCGGGTCGGAGGTCGGCGCCGGACAGCGCCCCGCATCCGACGGCACCGGCAACCGTTACCGGGGCTCCCAGGGCCTGGACCCCGCCTTCATCGCCGAAATCGAAAAGCAGTTCGGTTTCGATAAGCCGCCGCTCGAACGATTCGTGCTGATGCTCGGCAATTACGCCCGGTTCGATTTCGGCGACAGCTTTTTCCGCGACCAAAGCGTGTTCGATCTGGTGCTGGAAAAAATGCCGGTGTCGATATCGCTTGGCCTGTGGACGACCCTGCTGGTCTATCTGATCTCGATCCCGCTCGGGATTGCCAAGGCGGTTCGCGACGGCACCCGCTTCGACGTATGGACCAGCACCGTGGTGATCTTCGGCAATGCCGTGCCGGCCTTTCTGTTCGCCATTCTGCTGATCGTTCTGTTCGCCGGCGGGCAGTACATGGACTGGTTTCCGTTGCGCGGCCTGGTTTCCGACGATTGGTCGGATCTGAGCTGGCCGGCGCGGATCGCAGATTACTTCTGGCACCTGGCGCTGCCCTTGACCGCGATGCTGATCGGTTCGTTCGCCACCTTGACCTTGTTGACCAAGAACTCGTTCCTGGAGGAAATCAACAAACAGTTCGTCGTCACCGCCCGGGCCAAGGGGTTGACCCAACGCCGGGTGCTGTACGGACATGTTTTCCGGAACGCCATGCTGATCGTTATCGCCGGCTTTCCGTCCGCGTTCATCAGCATTCTGTTCACCAGCACCTTGCTGATCGAGATCATATTTTCACTGGACGGTCTTGGCCTGCTGGGTTTCGAGGCGGTCATCAACCGCGACTATCCGATCATGTTCGGGACGCTGTATTTCTTCACCCTGCTGGGCCTGGGGATGGGCATTGTCAGCGATGTGATCTACATGCTGATCGACCCGAGAATCGATTTCGAGAGCCGCCAGTCGTGACCGATGCCGCAAAACATCCCTCGCGGGACCGGTTTTTCGGCCTGCCGGTCCGGCCGCTGACCCGGCGGCGGCTGGATAATTTCACCGCCAACCGGCGCGGGTTCTGGTCGCTGTGGATATTCCTGGCGCTATTCGGCACCTCCTTGTTCGCGGAATTGATCGCCAATGACCGGCCGATCCTGATCCGCTATGACGGCGCGACCTATGCGCCCTTCCTGAAGGTCTATGCGGAGACCGAATTCGGTGGTGAATTCCCCACCGAGGCGGATTACACCGATCCGTTCGTGGTCAGGCTGATCGAAGAAAAAGGCTGGATCTGGTGGCCGCCGATCCGGTTCCGGTACGACACCAACATCACCGATCTGGACGCGCCCGCGCCGTCGCCGCCAACCACCCGGAACTGGCTTGGCACCGACGATCAATCGCGCGACGTGGTCGCCCGGGTGATATACGGTTTCCGCATATCGGTTGCGTTCGGGCTGATCCTGACATTATTCAGTTCCATCGTCGGGATCGCGGTAGGGGCCGTGCAGGGTTATTTCGGCGGGCTGATCGATTTGATAGGCCAACGGTTGATCGAAGTCTGGGGCGGGATGCCGGTGCTGTTCATCCTTATCATTCTGGCCAGCATCGTGCCGCCGACCTTCTGGCTGCTGCTCGGATTGCTGTTGCTGTTCAGCTGGACCGCGCTGGTCGGCGTGGTGCGGGCCGAAGTGTTGCGGGGGCGCAATTTCGAATATGTCAAGGCGGCGCGCGCGCTTGGCGTACCGAACGCGACCATCATGTTCCGCCATGTGCTGCCCAACGCCATGGTTGCGACCCTGACCTTTCTGCCGTTTATTACCTCGGGGGCGCTGATCACCTTGACCTCGCTCGATTTTCTGGGTTTCGGTCTGCCGGCCGGCTCGCCGTCGCTTGGCGAATTGCTGAAACAGGGCAAGGATAATTTGCAGGCGCCGTGGCTCGGCATCACCGGGTTCGTCGTCATCAGTGTCATGCTCACCTTGCTGGTGTTCGTCGGCGAAGCGGTGCGCGACGCTTTCGACCCCCGCAAGACGCAGCGTTAAGCAGGAAAGGCGATGACGGACGAAGCCCTTCTCTCTATCGACGATCTTTGCGTCACCTTCGACGTTCCCGATGGCACGGTGGACGCGGTGCGCCATATTTCCTTCACCATCGGCAAGGGCGAGACCGTGGCGCTGGTCGGCGAATCCGGGTCCGGAAAATCGGTCACCGCGCTGTCAATTTTGCAGTTGCTGCCCTATCCGCTGGCCCGGCATCCGGCCGGGTCGATCCGCTTTCAGGGACGCGAGATGGTCGGCGCCGGGGAAACCGCCATGCAGGCAATGCGCGGCGACCGGATTTCGATGATTTTCCAGGAACCGATGACGTCGCTCAACCCGCTGCATACGATCGAGAATCAGATTTCCGAGACCCTTATCCTGCACAAGGGAATGGACGCGCGGGCGGCGCGCGGGCGGGTTCTGGAACTGCTCGATCTGGTCGGGGTGAGCAACGCCGAACAGCGCCTGACGGCCTATCCGCATGAGTTGTCCGGCGGGCAGCGCCAGCGCGTGATGATCGCCATGGCGCTGGCCAATGAACCCGACCTGCTGATCGCCGACGAGCCGACGACAGCGCTGGACGTGACCATCCAGGCGCAAATCCTGAAATTGCTGAAAGACCTGCAACGCGAATTCGGCATGGCGATGCTGTTCATCACCCATGACCTTGGCATCGTGCGCAAGATTGCCGACCGGGTCTTCGTGATGTGCGAGGGCGAGATTGTCGAGGCGGGCGAGGCGGCGAAAATTTTTGCCGCGCCCGAACATGAATACACCAAACATCTGCTCGCCGCCGAACCGAAGGGCACGAAATCGGTGCCCGAAGCGGGCGCGCCAATCGTTATCGAAGGCGATAACGTGAAAGTCTGGTTTCCGATCAAGAAGGGGCTGTTGCGCCGGACCGTCGATCATGTCCGTGCCGTCGATGGCATCACAATCTCGGTTCGCGCCGGCCAGACGGTGGGGGTCGTCGGGGAATCCGGCTCCGGTAAGACCACGCTCGGCATGGCGTTGCTCCGGCTGGAACGCTCGACCGGCGATATTCGATTTAACGGCCAAAATATTCAGAACCTTTCAACCAACCAGTTGCGGCCCTTGCGGCGCGAAATGCAGGTCGTGTTTCAGGATCCGTTCGGGTCGCTGTCACCGCGCATGTCGGTCGGCGAAATCATCGCCGAGGGATTGCGGATACACGGGCTGGACCTGGATGCGGCGGGACGCGAGGCGCGCGTCGTCGAAGCGCTCGAAGACGTCGATCTGGAACCCGAAAGCCGGTTTCGCTACCCGCATGAATTTTCCGGCGGGCAGCGCCAGCGCGTCGCCATCGCCCGCGCCATCGTCCTCAAACCGCGCTTCATCGTGCTGGACGAACCCACTTCGGCGCTGGATATGTCGGTGCAAGCGCAGATCGTCGATCTGCTGACCGGATTGCAGCGTAAATACGGCCTCGCTTATCTGTTCATCAGTCACGACCTGAAGGTGGTGCGCGCGCTCGCCGATCAGGTCATCGTGATGAAGGATGGGCGCGTCGTCGAACAGGGGCCGGCCGACGCGATCTTCGACAACCCGCGCGAAGCCTATACGAAGGCTTTGATGGCCGCCGCCTTCGACCTTGAATTCGACGAAAGTGCCGTGGCCCAGGGCATTGTCGGAGTGTAACTGTATGAAAATCATCATCAAACCCGATCTGGACCGCGAAGATGTCTGGATCGAAGCGTTTGGCGCCGCGGCGCCGGAACTCGAATGCGTTGTCTGGGATGCGGCGGTCGATCCGGCGAGCATCGATTACGCGTTCGTGTGGAACCAAGGCGACGGCGCGTTGCGGCGGTTTACAAACCTCAAATGCATTTTTTCACTGGGTGCGGGCGTCGATCACCTGCTGCGCGACCCCGAGTTGCCCGCCGGCGTGCCAATCGTGCGGATGGTCGAACCGGAATTGACCCGCGGCATGAGCGAATATGTCGCGTTGCATGTCCTGCGGTTTCACCGTGAAGGACCGGTGCTGGACGAACAGCAGCGCGCCCGGATCTGGAACGAATTGCTGACGCCGACGGCGCCCGGCCGGCGGGTCGGGTTTCTGGGCTTCGGCGTGCTGGCGAAAGCCTGCGCGCGGGTGCTAAGCGGGTTCGATTTCGATCTGGCCTGCTGGTCGCGCAACCCCAAGGCGGTCGCCGGTATCGAGTCTTTTCACGGCCCCGAGGGCTTGGTGGCATTCCTCGCCCGCACCGAAATCCTGGTCTGTCTGCTGCCGCTGACCCCGCAGACCACGGGCATATTGGACCAGGCGCTGTTCGCCGGCCTGCCGCGCGGCGCCTGGCTGATCAATGCCGGCCGGGGCGGCCATCAGGTCGAGGCGGATATATTGGCGGCGCTGGAGTCGGGCCAGCTAGCCGGCGCGGCCCTGGATGTGTTCCAAAGCGAACCGTTGCCGGCGGACCATCCGTTCTGGCCACATCCAAAAATCACCATTTCACCGCATATCGCCAGCGTCACCCAGCCGCGCTCCGCCGCGCGCGAAATCGTCGCCAATATACGCCGCCTCCAAGCCGGCGAGGCGCCGCACAACATTGTCGATACCGCAGCAGGGTACTAGAGCATGTTCTGATCCGGTTGAATCGGCGAGTTTATATTTAGGGGATTCCCATATTTAGTGGTTTAGGCGATAATTATAGGCATCCCTTGTAAGGAGAAGCCAATGCCGAAGCCACTTTCACAGGATTTACGGC
>Ga0066376_10005997_pt1 | contig 10127 bp, 8 predicted proteins | sample Knorr_S15_td_Bot_FD_77009 | JGI IMG/M metagenome (GOLD analysis project Ga0066376, IMG submission 77009) | Marine microbial communities from Southern Atlantic Ocean transect - Knorr_S15_td_Bottom_ad_5009_LV_A | ecosystem: Environmental > Aquatic > Marine > Oceanic | place: Southern Atlantic... | reverse complement strand
GCGTGCGTCAACGCGCCGATGATGCAGATCGGCGATGACTACTACGAAGACCTGGATTCCGACCGCACCGAGGCGATCCTGGAAAAGCTGAAAGCGGGCGAAATTCCAAAACCCGGCTCGCAGACCGGCCGCCATACGTCGGAGCCAGCCGGCGGCCTGACGACGTTGACAAATAAAAAACCCAATGGGCAAAAAATAAACGGGAAGGGCGGTAAATAGCCATGCTGAACGACCAGGACCGTATCTTCACCAACATCTACGGGCTCGAGGATATCTCCCTCAAGGGTGCCAAAAAGCGCGGCGATTGGTCGCGCACCAAATCCATCCTCGCCAAGGGGCGCGAAAAGATTATCGACGAAATCAAGGATTCGGGGTTGCGCGGACGCGGCGGCGCCGGTTTTTCCACCGGCATGAAATGGTCGTTCATGCCGAAGGAACCCTCCGAGAGGCCCCATTATCTTGTCATCAACGCCGACGAGGGCGAGCCCGGCACCTGCAAGGACCGCGAAATTCTCCGCAACGAACCACACAAGCTGATCGAAGGGGCGCTGGTAGCGTCCTTCGCCATGGGCGCCCATGCCACCTATTGCTATGTCAGGGGCGAATTCTACCGCGAGACCGAGGCCCTGCAGCGGGCCGTGGACGAGGCCTATGCAGCCGGCCTGATTGGGCCGGACGCCTGCAAGTCCGGATACCGGTTCGATTTTTACATCCACCGGGGCATGGGCGCCTATATCTGCGGCGAGGAATCGGCGTTGATCGAAAGCCTGGAAGGCAAGAAGGGCCAGCCGCGCCTGAAGCCCCCATTTCCCGCAAACGTCGGCCTTTACGGTTGTCCGACGACGGTCAACAACGTCGAATCCATCGCCGTGACACCGACCATTCTCAGGCGTGGCGCGGCCTGGTTCACTGGTCTGGGCAAACACCAAAACACCGGCACCAAGCTTTTCAACATTTCCGGTCATGTCAACAATCCGTGCACGGTCGAAGAAGAACTCGGCATTCCGCTGAAAGAATTGATCGAAACCCACGCCGGTGGCGTAATCGGCGGCTGGGACAATCTGGGCGCCATTATTCCGGGCGGCTCATCGGTGCCGATGCTGCCGAAAGACATCTGCGATACCGTGACCATGGATTTCGACGCGCTCAGCGCCGTCCAGTCTGGCCTCGGCACCGGGGCGGTGATCGTCATGGACAAGAATACCGACCTGATCCGGGCCATCTGCCGCCTGTCGCAGTTCTACAAACATGAAAGCTGCGGCCAATGTACGCCGTGCCGCGAGGGCACCGGCTGGATGTGGCGGATGATGGAACGTCTGGCTGCGGGCGACGCCAAGGTCGAAGAAATTGATTTGTTGGAAGAAGTCACCCGCCAGGTCGAAGGCCACACCATCTGCGCGCTGGGCGACGCGGCGGCATGGCCGATCCAGGGTTTGATCCGCCATTTCCGCCCGCACCTGGAACAACGCATCGCCGACCGCGAGGCCGATGGAAAAACGGAAGCCGCCTGAGATGCCCAAACTGACCATCAATGGCATTGAAATCGAAGTCGATCCCGGGCTCACCGTGCTGCAGGCGTGCGAGCAGGTGGGCATCGAAATTCCGCGTTTCTGCTATCATGAACGCCTATCCATCGCCGGTAACTGCCGCATGTGCCTGGTCCACATGGAACACGCGCCGAAACCAATCGCGTCGTGCGCGATGCCGGTCGGCGACGGCATGGTGATCGAAACCGACACCCCTGAAGTTCGCAAAATGCGCCGTGGGGTGATGGAATTCCTGCTCATCAATCATCCTCTCGACTGCCCTATCTGCGACCAGGGCGGCGAATGCGACCTGCAGGACCAGGCCATGGGTTACGGTTTCGACCGCAGCCGCTACAAGGAGAACAAGCGCGCCGTCCGCGACAAGGACTTCGGCCCCCTGATCGAAACCGAGATGACCCGGTGCATCCATTGCACGCGCTGCATCCGCTTCGCCACGGAAATCGCCGGCGTGCAGGAACTGGGCGCCACCGGGCGGGGCGAGAACATGGAGGTCGGCACCTATGTCGAAAAGGCGCTGACGTCGGAGCTGTCGGGCAACATGATCGACCTGTGCCCGGTCGGCGCGTTGACGTCGAAACCCTATGCCTTCACCGCGCGGTCGTGGGAATTGCAGAAAACCGAATCCATCGACGTGCTCGATGCCGTCGGCTGCAACATCCGCGTCGATACCCGGGGCGCCGAAGTCATGCGCATTCTGCCCAGGCTGCATGAGGACGTGAACGAGGAGTGGATTTCCGACAAGTCCCGCTTCGCCTGCGACGGGCTCAAACTCCAGCGGCTGGACCAGCCCTATGTGCGCCGCGACGGCAAGCTCGGCACCGCCACCTGGGACGAGGCCTTCGCCGCCATCGCCGAGCACCTTAAGGCCGCCGGCGGCGCCAAGATCGCGGCCATCGCCGGGGATTTGGCCGATTGCGAATCCATGTTGGCGCTGAAGGGGCTGATGGCGGCCTTGGGATCGCCCCACACCGATTGCCGCCAGGACGGCGCCAAACTGGACTCCACCTGCCGCGCCGGCTACCTGTTCAATTCCACCATCGCCGGCATCGAGAATGCCGACGCCTGCCTGTTGATCGGCACCAACCCGCGTCTCGAAGCTCCGGTCCTGAATGCGCGCCTGCGCAAGCGTTTCGTTTGCGGCAACTTTCCCATCGCCGCCATCGGCGGGCTCCGGGAAGGCCAGGACCTGACCTACGATTACGACTACCTGGGCGCCGGTGCCGATGTCCTGAAATCCATCGCCAGCGGCCGTCACGACTTTGCCAAGGTGTTGAAAAACGCCGAACGGGCGATGCTGATCCTGGGCCAGGGCGCGCTGGCCCGGAGCGACGGCGCGGAGATCCTGGGCTTGGCCCGGAAAATCGCCGAAAACCGGGGCATGATTGACGATGCCATCGGCTGGAACGGGTTCAACGTCCTGCACACGGCGGCCGCCCGCGTCGGCGGCATGGACCTGGGCTTCGTGCCGGGCACGGGCGGTCTCGATACCCAAGCCATCCTTGCCGGGGCCGAGAGCGGTGCCATCGAGGTGGTTTACCTGCTCGGCGCGGATGAAATCGACATGGCGCGCCTGGGTTCCGCCTTCGTCATCTATCAAGGCCATCACGGCGACGCCGGGGCGCACCGGGCCGATGTCATCCTGCCCGGCGCCGCCTACACGGAAAAGAACGCCACTTACGTCAATACCGAGGGCCGGGTGCAGCGGACCCGACTCGCGACCTTCCCGCCGGGGGATGCGCGCGAGGACTGGACCATCATCCGGGCGTTATCGGAAGTCCTGGGCCAGACCCTACCGTATGACGATTTGAGTCAGGTGCGGGGCCGGCTGGTCGAGGTCAATCCGGTTTTCCTTAACGTCGACGAGGTCCGGCCGGCGACATGGAAACCCTTCGGCGGGGAAGGCGACGTGACCGCCCAGCCGATGCTCTCTCCGATCGGGAATTTCTATATGACCGATCCGATCAGCCGGGTATCGCCGACCATGGCCGCATGCACCGACCTGCTTTCGGGCGCGGGTGTAGATAATGACGGGGGAAAGACCGGGACCGATGGTTGAATTCTGGGACTCATACCTGTGGCCGGTGGTCTGGATCGTCATCAAGATCGTGGCCATCATCGCTCCGGTGATGGTGGGGTTGGCCTACCTGACCTATGTCGAGCGCAAGGTCATTGGCGCCATGCAGCTCAGGCGCGGGCCCAACGTGGTCGGCCCCTTCGGATTGCTGCAGCCGATCGCCGATGGGCTCAAGTTGTTCCTCAAGGAAACCATCATCCCGGCCGGAGCCAACCGCGGCGTGTTCATCGCGGCGCCGTGCATCACCTTCATCCTGGCGCTGATCGCCTGGGCCGTCATTCCCTTCGGTGACGGCATTGTGCTAGCCAACATCAACGTCGGCATCCTCTACCTGTTCGCGATCTCGTCGCTGGGGGTTTACGGCATCCTGATGGCCGGATGGGCGTCCAATTCGCGCTATGCGTTCCTGGGCGCGCTTCGCTCGGCGGCGCAGATGGTGTCCTACGAAGTTTCCATGGGCTTCATTATCGTCACCGTGCTGCTGCTTGTCGGGTCGCTGAACCTGTCCGACATCGTCAACGCGCAAAGGAAAATCTGGTTCGTGGTGCCGCTGTTCCCGATGGCGGTGATCTTCTTCATCTCGATTCTGGCCGAAACCAACCGCCATCCGTTCGACATGGCGGAGGCCGAATCCGAGCTAGTGGCCGGCTTCAACGTCGAATATTCGGCGATGCCGTTCGCGCTGTTCTTCTTGGGCGAATACGCCAACATGATTCTGATGGCGGGGATAATGACGATCTTGTTTCTCGGCGGCTGGCTGCCGCCCCTGGATCTGGCGCCGCTGAATTTGATCCCGGGGCCGGTGTGGTTCGCCTTCAAGCTGGCCTTGGTGCTGTTCTGTTTCCTGTGGGTGCGCGCCACGTTCCCGCGCTTCCGCTATGACCAACTGATGCGGCTCGGCTGGAAAGTGTTCCTGCCGGTGTCGCTGGCGGCGGTGGCCATCGTCGGCGGCGCCGTCGTCGCTTTCGACCTGGCGCCGGTGCAGGGCTGAAGAGGAGGAAAGGCTCATGGGTTTCATCAGACGCAAAATCAACACCGTGGTGCTGGGGGAACTGGTCGCCGGGCTGGCGCTGACCTTGAACTACATGTTCCGCAAGAAGATCACCATCAACTACCCGTTCGAGAAAGGTCCGCTGTCGCCCCGGTTTAGGGGTGAGCTCGCGCTCCGGCGCTACCCATCGGGCGAGGAACGTTGCATCGCGTGCAAGCTGTGCGAGGCGGTTTGCCCGGCCCAGGCCATCACCATCGAGGCCGAGCCCCGCGCCGACGGCACCAGACGCACCACGCGCTATGACATCGACATGGTCAAGTGCATCTATTGCGGATTGTGCGAAGAGGCCTGCCCCGTGGACGCCATCGTCGAGGGGCCGAACTTCGAATACTCGACCGAAACCCGGGAAGAGCTTCTCTACGACAAGGAAAAACTGCTCGCCAACGGCGACCGCTGGGAAACCGAAATCGCCGAGCGCCTGCGCCAGAATGCGCCGTATCTCTAAGGACCAGCGATGATCGAAGCCCTGATATTCTACATGTTCGCCTTTTTCACCGTCGCCGCCGGGGTGATGGTGATCTCGGCCAGGAACCCGGTCCATTCGGTGCTGTTCCTGATCCTGGCGTTCTTCAATTCCGCCGGGCTGTTCGTGCTTCTGGGGGCCGAATTCCTGGCCATGATCCTGGTCGTCGTCTATGTCGGAGCGGTAGCGGTGCTGTTCCTGTTCGTGGTCATGATGCTGGACATCAATTTCGTCGAACTGCGCCAGGGGTTCCTGCAATACCTGCCTTTGGGCGGCATGATAGGGTTGGTGCTGCTGGTTGAGTTGGTGGTCATCGTCGGCGGCAATATCCTGGTGCCCCATGCGGCGACAACAGGGGCGCAGCCGATGCCCCCCGTGGCCGAGGTAACCAACACCCAGGCCCTGGGCGAACTATTCTATACCCATTACATCTACCTGTTCCAGGCGGCGGGGATGATCCTGCTGGTCGCCATGGTCGGCGCCATCGTGCTGACCCACCGCCGCCGCAAGGGAGTGCGAAAACAAAAGATTGCCGACCAGATCGCCCGGCGCGCCGAGGACACCATCGAGATCGTCCAAGTCGAAACGGGGAAGGGCATCTGATGTTTGAAATCGGCCTGTCCCATTACATGACGGTCTCGGCGATCCTGTTCACGCTGGGCATTTTTGGCATCTTCCTCAACCGCAAGAACGTCATCATCATCCTGATGTCGGTGGAACTGATGCTGCTGGCGGTCAACATCAATCTGATCGCGTTCTCGGCTTACCTGAACGACATGGTCGGCCAAGTGTTCGCCATGTTTGTGCTGACCGTTGCCGCCGCCGAGGCCGCCATCGGGCTTGCCATCCTAGTCGTCTATTTCCGCAACCGCGGCTCCATCGCCGTCGAAGACATCAGTTCGATGAAGGGCTAGGGAAAGGCACGCATGGAAATTTTCGCCGTCTTCCTGCCGCTGTTCGGGGCCGTTTGCGCCGGGTTCCTGGTCTTCGTCCATTCCACCGACAGCCATACTCCCAACCGTGTCGACCGGGCCGCGCAATATGTGACCTGCGGCGCCATGATCCTGGCCGCCGTCGCCGCCGGGGTCGTTTTCCAGGACGTGGTGTTGGGCCAAAACCCGCACACGGTTGAGCTTTTCACTTGGATCGATTCCGGCGCCATGGAGGTTTCCTGGGCGATCAAGCTGGATACGCTGTCTGCGGTGATGCTGCTCATGGTTACCGTGGTCTCATCGGTGATCCACGTCTATTCCATCGGCTACATGGGCCACGATTCCTCGATCCCGCGCTTCATGAGCTACCTCAACCTATTCACCTTCTTCATGCTGATGCTGGTCACGTCGGACAACCTGGTGCAGCTTTTCTTCGGCTGGGAAGGGGTCGGGCTGTGCTCCTACCTGCTGATTGGGTTCTGGTACGACCGTCCGGCGGCCAACGCCGCCGCCATCAAGGCCTTCGTCGTCAATCGGGTTGGCGATTTTGGCTTCGCGCTCGGCATTTTCGCCATCTTCATGATATTCCAGACGGTCGATTTAGATACCATCTTCGCCGCCGTGCCGGACAAGGCCGATGCGGTGATGACCGTTTTCGGGTTTGAGTTCCACGCCATCACCGTGGCCGCCGTCCTGTTGTTCATCGGCGCCATGGGCAAATCGGCGCAATTGGGCCTGCACACATGGCTGCCCGACGCCATGGAAGGCCCTACCCCGGTATCGGCCCTGATCCACGCGGCGACCATGGTCACGGCGGGCGTGTTCATGGTCGTTCGGTTTTCGCCGTTGTTCGAATATTCGGAGACCGCGCTGACCCTGGTCACCGTGGTCGGCGCCTCGACCGCCATTTTTGCTGCCACCGTCGCCTGCGTGCAGAACGACATCAAGCGCGTGATCGCCTATTCGACCTGTTCGCAGCTGGGCTACATGTTCTTCGCCGCCGGCGTGTCGGCCTATTCGGCCGGAATCTTCCACCTTGTCGGCCATGCCTTTTTCAAGGCGTTGCTGTTCCTCGGCGCCGGTTCGGTCATTCACGCCATGTCCGACGAACAGGACATGCGCAAGATGGGCGGGCTGTGGAAACTGATTCCCGTTACCTATGCGCTGATGTGGGTGGGCAACCTGGCCCTGGCCGGAATCTGGCCTTTCGCCGGCTACTATTCCAAGGACGTGATCCTCGAAGCCGCCTATGCCGCCGACACCCTGGTCGGGGGCTATGCCTTCTGGCTCGGCATCGCGGCGGCGTTCCTGACCGCGTTCTATTCCTGGCGTCTGTTGATCATGACCTTCCACGGCGCCCCCCGGGCCAACAAGAAAACCATGGCCCAGGTGCATGAAAGCCCGAAGGTGATGATCGTGCCGCTGCTGGTGCTGGCGGCGGGGGCCATGTTCATGGGCTACCTTGGTTACGAGAACTTCGTCGGCACCGGCGCCAAGGCGTTCTGGGGCGAGGCCATCCTGGTGCTGGAAAGCCATCCGGCGCTGGAGGCCGCCCATAATGTGCCGCTGTGGGTCAAATACCTGCCGCTGGCGGTGGCCGCGGCCGGGATCGGACTCGCCTACGTGCTCTACATGCTGCTGCCCGGCCTGCCGGGGCAAATAGCGGTCCGGGCGCGGGGGTTGTATCAATTCCTGCTCAACAAATGGTATTTCGACGAGCTTTACGACCTGATCTTCGTCCGGCCCGCCTTTTATCTCGGCCGCGGCTTCTGGAAAGGCGGCGACGGCTCCCTGATCGACGGCGTCGGCCCGGACGGCGTTTCCGCCGCCGTCCGGCTCCTGGCCCGGCGCGCCGGGGCCATCCAGACAGGATACCTCTACCACTACGCCTTCGCCATGCTGACCGGCGTCGTCGTCCTGGTGACCTGGTATCTGTTCAGGAACTTGGGGTAAGGGGGGCCGATGTCGCAACTTCCGATCCTGTCGCTGTTGACGTTCCTGCCGCTTGTCGGCGCGTTGTTCATCCTGACCATTCGCGGCGACGATGAGGTGGTCGCCCGCAACGCCCGCCATGTGGCGCTGTGGACATCGGTCATCAACTTCGCGTTGTCGCTGTTCATCTGGGTCCATTTCGACCCCAAGACGGCGGATTTCCAGTTCGTCGAATACGCCATCTGGATGCCGGACTTCAACATCGGCTACAAAATGGGCGTCGACGGCATTTCCATGATGTTCGTGCTGCTGACGACGCTGCTGACGCCGATCTGCGTGCTGGCGAGCTGGGAAAACATCCAGAGCAGGGTCAAGGAATACATGATCTCGTTCCTGGTGCTGGAAACCTTCATGATCGGAATGTTCTGCGCGCTCGACATGGTGGTCTTCTACATTTTCTTCGAGGCGGTACTGATCCCGATGTTCCTGATCATTGGCGTCTGGGGCGGGCCGAACCGGGTCTATGCATCGTTCAAGTTCTTCCTCTACACCCTGCTGGGCTCGGTGCTGATGCTGCTGGCGATCATGGCGATGTATATCGAGGCCGGCTCGACCGACATCCCGGGCCTGCTTGCGTACCGCTTCCCGGTCGAAATGCAGACCTGGGTGTGGCTGGCGTTCTTCGCCTCGTTCGCGGTCAAGATTCCGATGTGGCCGGTGCACACCTGGCTGCCGGACGCCCATGTGGAGGCGCCGACGGCGGGCTCGGTGATCCTGGCCGCGGTGCTGTTGAAGTTCGGCGGCTACGGGCTGTTGCGCTTTTCGTTGCCGATGTTCCCCGAGGCCACGGTGATGTTCACGCCGCTGATCTACACGCTGTCGGTCATCGCCATAATTTATACCTCCCTGGTGGCGCTGGCGCAGGAGGACATGAAAAAGCTGATCGCCTATTCCTCGGTCGCGCACATGGGGTTCGTCACCATCGGCATCTTCACCCTGACGGTGCAGGGCATCGAGGGGGCGATCTACCAGATGCTGTCTCACGGCATCATTTCGGCGGCGCTGTTCCTGATCGTCGGCGTCGTCTACGACCGCATCCATTCGCGCGACATCGAAGCCTACGGCGGGTTGGTCCACCGAATGCCGGGCTATTCGCTGATCTTCATGCTGTTCGTGCTGGCCTCGGTGGGGCTGCCGGGAACGGCCGGGTTCATCGGCGAGTTCCTGATTCTGGTCGGCGTCTTCCAGGTCAACACCTGGGTCGCGGCGCTGGCCGCCACCGGGATGATCCTGGGCGCGGCCTACATGCTCTACCTTTACCGCCGGGTGATCTTCGGCCACCTGACCAAAGACAGCCTCGCCGCCATCAAGGACATGAGCCTCCGGGAAGTCGCCGTGTTCGCGCCGCTGGTGGTGCTGGTCCTTTGGATGGGGGTCTACCCGGCGCCCTTCCTCGAAGTCATGCATGTCTCCGTGGCCAACCTGATCAGCAATATCGACACCGCGCTTAACGCCGGTGGCGGCGTTACCGTCGCCGGGGCCGTGGCCGGACAGTAAGGGAGGGCGGGACATGTCATTGGCTGAAATTCCCAGCATCATCCCGGCCCTTCCGGAGCTTTTCCTGGCCCTGGTCATCATGGCGCTGTTGATGCTGGGCGTGTTCCACAAGACCGGCACCGCCAAGGACGACACCAAGGCGTCGAGGCTGATTTCCCTGCTGTCGGTGATCGCCCTGCTGCTGGCGCTACTGCTGGTCACGACGCTTTCCGGCGGGCGGCTGGTGACGTTCTCCAACATGTTCGTCAGCGACACCTTCGCCGTCTACTGCAAGGTCCTGGTGCTGATCGGCTCGGCGCTGACCATTATCATTTCCCGCGGTTTCCTTGAACGCCACGACATGGCGCGGTTCGAATATTCCCTCCTCATCCTTTTCGCCACGCTCGGCATGATGATGATGATTTCCGCCAATGACCTGATCTCGCTCTACATCGGCCTGGAACTGCAATCGCTGTCGCTCTACGTGATCGCGGCGTTTCAACGCGACGACACGCGCTCGACCGAGGCCGGACTAAAATACTTCGTCTTGGGCGCGGTGGCGTCGGGGATGCTGCTTTACGGCTCGTCGCTG
>Ga0066376_10005996_pt1 | contig 10129 bp, 11 predicted proteins | sample Knorr_S15_td_Bot_FD_77009 | JGI IMG/M metagenome (GOLD analysis project Ga0066376, IMG submission 77009) | Marine microbial communities from Southern Atlantic Ocean transect - Knorr_S15_td_Bottom_ad_5009_LV_A | ecosystem: Environmental > Aquatic > Marine > Oceanic | place: Southern Atlantic... | reverse complement strand
TGGGGAGAGCCTATGAGGGTCACCCGACGAGGGGCCACCTGATCAGCTATCCGGGATCGCCAGGTTGCGGCTCTCACCACCGTGCCTGGCCAGGGCCGCCAGGGCGTCGTCGAGGGTTGACACACCTTCGATGGCGAGATCACCAGCGTGCTCCCGTGCGTCGGCCAACTCGGTGGTCGGCACGAGGAACAGGTCGATACCGGCCTCCCGGGCTGCCGCCACCTTCTGGCTGATCCCCCCGATCGGGCCCACGTTGCCCCCGATGTCGATCGTGCCGGTCGTCGCCACCCGCAGACCACCTGTCAACTCCCCCGGGGTCACCAGGTCCAGGATCGACAGCGTCAGGGCCAGTCCGGCCGAGTTCCCGCCGACCCGCCCCGTATTCACCAGGACATCCACAGGAAGATCGTCCACGTCCTCCCAACGCGTCTGGGGCACGACACCGAGGAAACCGATCGTCGGATCATCCTCCCGCTCCCCGAGCGTCACCTCGACCACCCGCGACGTTCCACCCCGGACCGGCTCCACCTCGAGGCGTACGACCTCGCCGGGGACCCGACCCCCGATCGCATGCACCAGGTCCATTGCCTCGCGTACCTCGATCCCGTCCACCGACAGGATCACGTCGTCGGTGGTCAACAGCCCGGTCGAAGGGCCGACCACCTGTGCCATACCCACCCCCGTCGCCTCGATCGGGTCGATACCGAGATGACGCAGGGCCACGGCGACCGCGGTCGACTTCGAGACCCGCATCAGTCGCATGTTGAAGGACCGGTTCTCGTCACGGCTCCGGCCACCCAGCACCTGGTCCTCGCTGATCAGCGTGAGGGAACCCTTCACCTTCGCCTCGAGGTACTCCCAGCCGTTCACGGTGGAGTCCTGGCGGACCGTCGTGAAGTACACCTCGCCCACCGGATCGAACCGCTCGCCACGGGTGATCGTCACCCTGTCACTCAACGCCTGGACGGAACCCGGCCTGAACACGAAGTACGGGAGTCGGATGAACGTCAGGAGCAGCGCCGCCACGACGACGATGACGAGGACCGTGACCCACCGTCGGCCGGTAGAGCCCCTCTCGGGGCCCGGATACACACCGTCACCCTGACGACGACGTCCGGGCCAACGGGCACCGCGCCCGGAGCCGGCATCCGGCACGGGTAGTTTTCCCGACGTGGAACTGCTCTCACCCATTTCAGGCGATTGGCTCCCGACGCCGCTGTTGGTGTCCTCGTGGTTGATGGTGCTGGTCCTGGGCGCCGTCGGCTACGGGTTGACCCGCCGGTCACAACCGGGGGCCGTCCAGCCTGCCATGGTCCGGGTCCGGTCTGGCGCCGCCACGAGACAGGGCCACCCGGTCCGACCGGACCCGACATTCGGCCCCGCAGGGTTCCTCCTCCGGAGCCTCATCCCGAGCCTGGCTCCTGTCACTCCCATCCACCGTGCCGGGCATACGCGCCTGCCGCCATCAGGGGACGTCGAATACGCCGTCGACCGGTCCTGGAGCCCCGGCGCCCGTCTCGGCATCTGGTACCAACCTCCGCGACGTGTGGTCACCGGCCGTCGGGCCCACATCCGTTGGTGGCACCGGATCCGTTCCGTGGTCCTGCTCACGGCTTTCGTGGTCATTGGTGGGGTGGCGATGGCCACGGCCATCGGTATAACCCTGTTCCTCTCAGGGTTCCTGGTGGAACAGGCAATCGGTTGACGGTGGCCGAACCCGACCCTCACGAGGCCACCGGTCAGGTGGATGACGCCACCACGGGCGGCGCCCCTCCCGTTGGCCGCCACGTCCACCCTGATCCGGCACCCGATACCGACGTATCCACCCGTCGTCGACGCGCCATCCTCGCCGGCCACCGTGGCGACATCCGACCGGCACGTGACCTCCTTGCTGATCCGGCAGCGCCCGTCAGGGCCGCCGCACTCGGCGCCCTCGACCGGATCGCACGTTCAGGTGGGATTGACGGCCTAACGCCCGACGAGTTGGCGACCGGCCTGGCCGACCCGGAGCCTGCCGTCCGACGACGGGCCCTGGAGGCCCTGGCGGGTCCGGACCAGTCCGGCGAAACCCTCCTCGTCGATGAAGCAGGCCCATCTGACACCGCCGGTTCGGACCGGCCCGGGACCGGCCGCTTCTATACCGACAGGCTTTCCACGGTGCTGACAGAACTCCTTCTCGCCCGTCTGGTGGATACCGACCACTCCGTCATGGAAGTGGCGTGCTGGGCAGCCGGGGAACTCCCCGAGGTCGCCGAGGCAACCGTGGATGCCCTCACGGCAGTGGCCGGACCGGTGGACGGACCCGAACCCGGAGGCCACGAGGACGCCCTCTGCAGGGAGGCCGCCGTTGCCGCCCTCGGTGCGCTCGGCCACGAGCGGGGCCGGGCTGCGGTACTGGGTGGCCTCAGGGACCGGCCTGCGGTCCGACGCCGGGCCGTGCTGGCCCTCGCAGCGTTCGAGGGCGCCGACGTGGAAGCAGCTCTGGAACTTGCACTGGAGGACCGCGACTGGCAGGTCCGTCAGGCCGCCGAGGACATGCTCGGACCGGGCACCACCGACGACCTTCCCTGAACCCCGGACGTAGCGCCAACCGTCCCCGGACCCTGGTGCTAGCGGCGGCCTTCCATGAACATCGCCCGCATCGCGTCGAACGACTCGATGCACTTACCTGCACCGTTCACCACGCACTCCATCGGTGTCTCCACATAGATCACGGGAACCCCCGTCTCCTCGGACAGCCGGATGTCCAGGCCACGCAGCAGGCTTCCACCCCCCACAAGGCAGATGCCCTGTGCAAACAGGTCCTGGGCGAGTTCCGGGGGGGCCTGGGAGAGACATTTCAGAACCGACTCCACCATTGCCGCCACAGGTTCCTCAATGGCCTGACGGATCTCCAGCGGTGTCAGGACCACCGTCTTGGGAAGGCCGCTCACCAACTCCCGACCCTTCACCTCGGCCCGCACCTCGTCCGGCGTGGGGGCCGCCGACCCGATATGGCACTTGATCTCCTCGGCTGTGCGCTCGCCGATCGAGAGCCCGTACTCCCTACGTACGTATGCCTGGATCGCAGCGTCAATGTCGAAGGAGCCGACCCTGACCGCCTCAAGGACCACCACCCCACCCAGCGAGAGCAGCGCCGACTCCGAGGTCCCGCCCCCGATGTCCACGACCATGCTTCCGATCGGCTCGCTGATCGGGAGGTTCGCCCCGATCGCCGCCGCTATCGGCTGCTCGATGAGCTGCACGTCAGCCGCCCCCGAACTGCGTGCAGCATCGGAGACCGCCCGGCGCTCAACCGCCGTGATCGCCGATGGCACGCAGATGAGCACCTTGGGTCGATTCATGCGACTCACGCCGACCCTCTGCATCAGGAGTCGCACCATGCGCTGGGTCACGTCGAAGTCGGTGATCGCACCTTTCCGTAGAGGCCGCTTGGCCACCACGTGCGGAGGGGTCCGCCCGATCATCTGCCAGGCCTCTTCGCCCAGGGCCAGGACCTCACCGGTGCGCTCGTTGATGGCGATCACCGATGGCTCAGCCAGGACCACGCCCTCCCCGCGGGCATAGACCAGAGTGTTGGCAGTTCCCAGATCGATCGCCAGGTCGCGGGCCATGAGGTGTTCCTAGCCGTCCCGCCGGCCATCAAGGGAGCCGGACCCGTGATCCTCGTCACCGAGGATCCGTATTCCACCCTCACCATGGGTCGGCCTCGGACGATCCCTGGACTCCATCCGTAGAGCCCGCAACGTGTTTCGAAGGTGGTTCGGGTCCTCGACGCGGTTCCTGGGTCGGCTGAACAACCACACGACGACCGACAGCACCACGGCCAGCACCACCCCACCCAGCAGGAACAACACGGCCGGGTTCACCGGTCAGCACCCGCCGGATCAGTCACGTGCTGCGCGTCCAGCCCCCAGCTCTCGCCGCCATCCCACGTCTCACGCTTCCAGATCGGCACGGTCGACTTGAGGCTGTCAATGCACCACCGGCAGGCGTCGAACGCAGCGTCACGGTGGGGCGACGAGACAGCGACCACCACGGCTGCCTCTCCGATCGCCAGCGGGCCGATGCGGTGGAGCATCGCCACCCTCGCCAGTACAGGCCATCGGCTTCGGGCCTCGGCAGCCACACCAGCGAGACGCGGAACCACCTGGGACTCGTACGCCTCGTACTCCAGGGCGGTGACCCCGTCCCTCCCATCGGAGTGGTCCCTGGCATTCCCGGTGAACACCACCACCGCTCCACAGTCCGGACGACCCACCCACCGGGTGACCTCGTCGACGGGAAGGCTGCCGGAGTCGAGCCCCAGCCAGGTGTCCGGATCCGCGGCGTCCGGAGACGGAGCGCGAGCGGCAGACGACACGCCTACCGGCGGGTCGGGCTCCGAATCGGCAGACATTCCAGCGACCATCGGGCGCAATCGTACGGGGCCACGCCGGTCTGTGTGGGTCAGTGCCGACGTGGACGGCGGACCAGCCAGACGACCACACCCAACAGGGACGCCAGCAGCAGTCCTGCCGCCGCCAGCGAGAGCTGCTGCTTTGACCTGGCGGTCAGGCGGTCCAGGACACCCGGCTCGTGGCCGGCGACGTACGCCTCCTCGTTGGAGTGCGAGGGCGTCCAGCCCAGCTCGCGCAACCGGTCGTTTGAGACCACCCACGGATGCACCGTGTAGGGGAACACCCCGGGAGGCGCCGGCGACAGGCCGACACGGAAGAGCACCCGTCCGACCAGCGCTGCGAGGTTTCCCGGTAGGCGCAGTCGCGGTCCCGGTCCTCCCAGCTGAGCCATCACGTCCACGCCTATCCACCCATCGGGAGCCACGTTCAGTGGACCGTCGTAGCGCGACTCCACAGCACAGACCGCGGCGTCCGCCAGGTCATCCGAGTGGAGGAACTGGCCGAGCGGTTCACCCTCGTCACTCCTGATCGAGGTCGCCGCACCGACCACGCTGGCCAGGCCACCCGGACGCTCCTCAGCCACCGTCACCGCCGGCCGAAGCACTGTCAGCACACGGTCCGGGTCGCCATCAGCCCACGCTGCGGCCATCTCCTCCAACCGTGCACGGTGGACTGCGAACGAGAAGTCGGGGCAGGGCCGCACCGGAGCATCCTCGGTGAGAGGTACCGGGTTGTCGGGCCACGCCCCATAGACCATGGCCGACGACCGCACCACCAGGTGACCTACGCCCACGTCACCGGCTGCGGCCAACAGCCTCTCCACCACGGCCAGTCGATCGTGTCCCGTGTTCCCGCCCACGTCACCGGCCGTAACCCCCGACGCCAGGTGCACCACCGTGTCGACACCGGCGAGCAGCTCACGCAGGTCGGCGACGGCCAGATCCACGACCCTGATCTCGACGCCCGGGGCCGGTGGAACGCTCGAACGCCTATCCAACCCCATCACGTCATGGCCGTCCGCTGCGAGGCGGGCACAGACCCGTCGCCCCACGGCACCGGTGGAACCGGTCACGATGACCCTCACAGCTGGGTGGGGCGGAGGCAGGCGGGGCTGGTCACCGTCATAGAGTGCCTCCGTGAGCAGCGAGGATCCACCAGAGTTCCCGGGCAACGGCCCCGGAGGCCCGGACGACCCCGATCCTCCGGACGGACCCGGTGCTTCCGATGACCCACAGGACCCCTTCGCAGGGCTGTTCGGAGCGCTCGGCGAGATGTTCGGCGGAGGCTTACCCGGCCTGAGCGGCCTCCCGGGGCTGGCTGGTGGGTTCCAGACCGGCGCAGCTGCGGGCGGACCCGATCCAGCCCGCCAGATCGCCATGGCCGTCGCTTCCGAGGGGAGCAGCGAACCCAACGTGGATCCCGTGGTCCGGATCCAGTACGAATCGCTGCTCCGGGTCGCCGAACTCCAGATCGCGGACCGCACCGGGCTACAGGTGGCGCACAGCGGCGCACTACGCCTCCGGCCGGTCACCCGTACGGCATGGGCGTCCGCGTCGGTCGATGCCTATCGCCCCTACCTGGCCAGGATGGCCCAGATGCCGGGCACCGCTACCGGCGAAAACCCCGACCCGGCTGACCCGGGCCTCGATCTGGGCATGAGTTTCGGCATGGACCCCTCGGGCCCGGACGGCGACCCCTCAACTGCCTGGCTGTCCGGCCTCCTGTCAGCCATGGCACCGATGATGGCCGGCATCACGACCGGCACGATGGTCGGCCGGTTGGCGCTTCGCAGCCTCGGCACGTACGACCTGCCCATCCCACGCGACGGCGACGAGCTGCTGATCGTCGTCCCCAATGTCGAGGCGTTCGCCGCCGACTGGAGCCTGCCGGCCGAGGACCTCCGGCTCTGGATCTGCCTGCACGAGGTCGCCCACCACGCCGTTCTCGGCGTCCCACACGTCCGGGCAGCGCTGACCGATCTGCTCACCCGACACGCCGGGGCGTTCCGTAACGACGGTTCAGCCCTGCAGGACCAGCTCGGAGACATCGACCTGACGAGCGGCCCCGAAGCTCTCGCCCGTCTCCAGGAGTCCCTCAACCCGGAGATGGTGCTCGGTGCTGTCCGCTCCCCGGAACAGGAGGCCCTCCTCCCGTACCTGGAGGCGTTGGTGGCGGTTGTGATCGGTTACGTGGACCACGTCATGGACGACATCGGCAGCACCCTCATCGGGTCATATCGGCAGGTCACCGAGGCCGCCCGTCGGCGCCGGGTAGGCACCGGCGACGCCGACCGGTTCGTGGAACGGATCCTCGGGCTGGACCTCACCGTCGAACAGGTGGATCGTGGCGCGTCATTCGTCGCCGGGGTGGTCGAGCGCAGTGGCAGCGATGGTCTGGGCCGTCTCTGGGCCTCCGGACGGAACCTCCCCACACCGTCGGAGGTGGACGCCCCGGGCCTCTGGCTGGCCCGTATCGACCTACCCGACGAGCCGGGCCGGCCCGACCAGCGGTAGCCGGTAGCGACAACCCCCGCCCAGCCCGCCCAGCCCAACCGGCCACACGGCCGGCGACGGGGCATGCCACGATTGGCTCCCGGGATGCAGCCTGTGCCCCCCTGACCGACAGGAGAACCTGTGAGCGCATGGGTGGTCGTTGATACGAAGATCACGAACCCGGAGGCCTACGAGGAGTACAAGGCCCTCGCCGGACCGATGGTCAAGAAGTACGGAGGCAGGTACAGGGCCCGTGGTGGCGAGACCGACGTCGTCGAGAACGACCTCTGGTCACCCACCCGGATGGTCATCGTGGAGTTCCCCGACATGGAGGCGGCCCGCCTGTTCGCGTATTCCGAGGAATACGCACCGGTCGCCGCTATTCGCCACGCCAACGCCGACTGCACCGTCGTGATCGTGGACGGCATGGACTGATCAGTCCCGACGGGTACCGGCCGCCGGAGGATCCGCTACAGGGTCAGTCCCGACGCCAGAACCCGAGTTGCCCATCGGGCCGATCAGGCTCATCGGGGGTCGCTATGGGCCTCGGTGTGAGGGGCCCCAGCTGGAACCACGCCAGGGCCGCCGCCATCGCCACTGCGACGATGAGATAGCCGTGCTCCACCTGCAATGGCAGGAAGACCGCCATGAAGGCACCCACGGCCCACGCCATCTGGAACCTGCCCTCGAATCTGGCAAACGACCGGCCGTGGTTGGCCCCCGGCGCGTCCCTCTGCACAAGCGAATCGAATGCCAGTTTGGCTGTACCACTGCAGAGGGCGACCAGGCCGGCAATGACCACTGCGCCCCGTATGCCTCCCAGCCATGTGGCCAGCGCCGCACCGCCCACCCCCAGGAACAGGACACCGCGTATGAGGAGTTCCTCTGTGAACCTGCGCCTCAGCTTCGGGGCCAGGGTGGCACTCAGGAACGCCCCGATGCCCACGGCGAGAATGACCAGACCGAAGTACCAGATCGGCGCGGCCGGGCTCCCCAGGACCTCCTCGCCCCTCACGATGCCGGTTGACGCACCGGCTGCACGGCCGGCAGCGTCGATGGGCACACCCTCCTCACCTCCCCTGAACTCGAATGCCAGCAGGAACGTCGTGAAGCCGACCACCGCCCGGAAGACACCGACCGCTGCTGCCGCTGCCCTGATCCCCTTCTGGCGGAGCACAGCCATCTCGCCTGCTGTAACCCGGGTGGCCGCCACCAGCACAGTCGGCACCCGCCAGGCCAGAACTAGGGTGATCAGGTAACCGGCCATTGCCACCCGGGTCGGTCCAGCCGGTCCGACCATCAGGGCTATACCGCCGATCCCGGCGCCGAGCATGCTCCCCACGGCACTCAGCATCGTCAACTTCGCATTCGCCGCCAGCAGGTCCAACTCGTTGTGGATCAGGGAGGGCACCACGGCGCTCTTGGCCACGGAATAGCCCTTCTGAAGCACCAGCAGGCCGAACGCCAACGGGAACAGCAACAGGCCATCCAGATTGGTGGCCATCTGCCAGGCGATCAACCCACGCCCGACGACCGTGATGAGGATCATCCCGCGACGCCCACCCCGGACGCTGTCCACCAACGGACCGATCAGAGGGGTGACCACGGCGAACGGGGCGATCGTCAGGACCAGGTAGACGGCGACGCGCCACCGGGCCGCATCGGGATCTATAGAGAAGAAGATCGAGCTGGCCAGGGCCACCGTGACCATGGCGTCCGACATGGACCCGAACACGTGCATCCGGGCGAAATGGGTGAACGGACCCACCGGACCCCTGGCGACCGGGTCGGACCCTTCGCCGGTACCTGAACCCGCTCGATCAGCCGCCACGGATCGGAGGATACGGGCTGACGATCCTCAGGGCCTACGCCTCGCCACCCATCAGGGACGCAGACCACTGCGCCAACGGCAGCACCAGGTCCAGAGCACCGGTCGGTAGGAGCGGTGTGATGGTCGCCCACCCGGCCACGAGCAGGGCGCTGTCGGTGCCCTCGGGCACCGGACGGTCGTTGGCTATCAGGTCCAGGTCCAGGCCGTGCTCGTCGCTTCCGATGATGACCGTCCGCACGCCTCCCACCGGAGCCAGCCCGGCGTTGCGGAGCCCACGCACCTCGGACAGAGGCGTATCGGGCACGTTCAGGTTCAGGACGGTCCGCGGCTCTGCCGCCACCAGCCAGGGCAGCACGGTGCCGACGACAGCGGCCGCTGTTCCCCAGTGCGGCTCGCCAGGATCCTCCCGGGTCGGCCCTCCTTTGGCAGACCCACCGGGGATTCCTACGTCGAGGCTCACGGCCATGCCCGACCAGCCGAATCGTTCTCCGGTCAGGACGGCGCCGATCGTGCCGGAGAACAGGGTGGACCGCCCGGTATTGGGTCCACGGTTGATCCCGGCGACCACCATTTCAGGCGGCTCGCCGAAGCCGCCCAGGTCAGCCAGCATCGAGACGAGGGCCGGCGGCGCCCCGACCGAGTACCCGGTCATCGTGGAACCACCCGGAACCGGAAATGAGACCCGTTCGACGGACACGCGCTTCGGATCCTCCAGGGGCCCCAGGCAGGCCGATGCCCCGCTCCAGTCAGACGAGGGAGCGGCCACGACCACTTCGTGCCCGGATGCCGCGACCGCTGCAGCCAGGGCGTGGAGGCCCACTGAGTGGATCCCGTCGTCGTTGGTGACGAGTATGCGCATGGGGGTCGACGCTACGCCGGTGGGTTCCGCCGCCGACTCAGCCTTCTTCCCTGAAGCTGTCCTCGTCGAAGTAGTCGAGTCGGTCCACCGGCATGACCACAGCGGTCACCACGTTCACGGAGTGGGCGGTGATCCGCTTCAGGAACCGGAAGAGGAGGGCCCGCGGAACCGCATGGCTCGCAACCGTGGTGGAGTGGACCAGGTCCGTCACCAGGCCGTCGAACTCACGGCGCATCACATCCCCACGGGCGATGTAGGCCCTGGCCCGCTCAGCGTCGCGGGTCGTGAGGATCTCACCCATCAGGGCGATCCGGGACGAGATCTCGTCGCGGAAACCGAGGATCCGTTCCAGGTCGTCCGCGTCCACGAAGGAGACGCCCTCCTCGGCCAGGTCGAAGACGTTCTTGTTGTAGTCGCCGATCCGCTCGAGGTCCTTGATCATGTTCATGAACACGAGCATCTCGGTGGCATCGCCATCGGCGTGGACCGAGAAATGGACGACCAGCTCCCTGCGGATCTCCATCTCGGTGATGTTTATCTGGCGGTC
>Ga0066376_10005994_pt1 | contig 10130 bp, 7 predicted proteins | sample Knorr_S15_td_Bot_FD_77009 | JGI IMG/M metagenome (GOLD analysis project Ga0066376, IMG submission 77009) | Marine microbial communities from Southern Atlantic Ocean transect - Knorr_S15_td_Bottom_ad_5009_LV_A | ecosystem: Environmental > Aquatic > Marine > Oceanic | place: Southern Atlantic... | reverse complement strand
GATGGAAGTGATCGAGTATGCCGAACGTCTCGCACGCGCTGGGTTGCGCGAGTTGCCTGATGGGGAATACTCGTTTGAAGATTGGATCGATGACGATGGTATTGATCGTGATCAGCCGATTCGGCTTTTCTGCACCATTCGTAAGCACGGTGATGCAATCCAGGTCGATTGGGATGGCAGTGCGCCGCAGGTGAAAGGCGCCATTAACTGCACTTTGTCGTTCACCAAAGCGGTGTCTTATGCCGCAGTGAGATCCGTTCTGGCCTTCGATATTCCGTGTAACGAAGGCTTGTTTCGAGCCATTGACGTGACGGCACCGCTCGGCACGGTGACCAACATGGTGTTGCCGGCGGCTTGTGCTGCGCGTGGACTGACCGGCTTTCGCATGGGTGATTGTATCTACGGCGCGTTGGCTAAAATGCTTCCGGATAAAGTGGGCGCGGCATCGGATGGTGGCAATACGGGAATCACGGTCGGTGGTTACGACGATGACAGAAAGCCATTTATTTTCGTTGATTTTGCCTGTGGCAGTTGGGGTGGGCGGCCATGGGCGGACGGTGTTCAGGGTAATTCGAATATGTTTGCGAACATGGCGTCCCAATCGATAGAGCTGATCGAGGCGGAAAATCCGTTGCAAGTATTGTCGTATGAATTGATCCCGGATCGGGCCGGTATTGGTGAATACCGGGGTGGAGTGCCTTATCGACGTGACTACCGGTTTCTGGAAAAAGAAGCGGTCTTGCAGGTGCGATCGGATCGACGGCGTGTTCGGCCCTACGGGCTTTGCGGTGGCCGACCGGGCAAACCGTCCTGCAATATCCTAAACCCGGACCGCAATGCACAAGTACTGGACTCAAAGTTCACCATGACCTTATACCAAGGCGATGTCTTTCGGCATGAACTGCCCGGCGGCGGGGGATGGGGCGATCCGCTGAAACGGGATCCGCAAAAAGTACTCAAGGACGTACGTAACGAATTTGTCAGTCTAGAGTGCGCGGCCACAGATTACGGAGTAGTGATAGATGATGCCACGTGGCAGGTAGATGAAGCAGCAACTACTCTACTGAGGGAGGCCCATCGCGAAAAACGTGGGGGCGAACCGTTACCGACGGTGACCTGGGAAGACGCCTGAATGAACGCGGTTGGTGACGAGAAGTCGTCCACTGACGTTTATCGCGTCGGTGTGGATATAGGCGGTACTTTTACCGATATTGTCTTTGTCTCGCCGGACGGTGCGGTGATTACCCGCAAAGTCTCCTCAACTGCGGATGACTATGCGCGGGCCATTATTGACGGGATCGGTCAGGTCATCACCAGTCATGTCTTAGAGGGCACTTCTATTGGTGAGGTGATGCACGGGACGACGGTGGCATCCAATGCCATTCTCGAGATGACCGGTGCACGAACGGGGTTAATTACGACTCGAGGTTTTCGGGATGTGCTTGAGTTGCGTACTTTGCGAATGCCCAGGCTCTATGATCTTGCCTGGGAGAAGCCTCCACCGTTGGTTGAGCGCTACCTGCGCATGGAAGTAGATGAACGCATTGACACCAACGGCAATATCCAACGCGAAGTGGATTCGGCTGATATCGGGCGGGCGGTCGAACGGTTGTTGGCAGAAGGGGTGGAGGCGATTGCTGTTTGTTTGTTGAATTCGTTTGCGAATCCTGTCCATGAGCAGATGGTGTTAGAGGTTTTAAAAACAAAAGCGCCCCACATTCCTTGCTGCATCAGTTTCGATGTTTTGCCCGAGATGAAAGAGTACGAGCGGACGTCGACGACTGTCATTAACGCTTATTTGTTACCGGTGGTGTCGAATTATCTCGCTTCACTGGTTCGAAAATTAGCGGAGATAGGCGTTAACGCACCACTGCTGTTAATGCAGTCGAACGGTGGATTGACAACGGTTGAACAGGCCCGTCGTTTGCCTTGTCACATCATTGAGTCAGGTCCAGCGGCTGGGGTGGTTGGGGCCCAGGCGTTGAGTCAGGCGAGCGGTATTGATGATGTGGTTAGTTTCGATATGGGCGGTACCACTGCGAAGGCCTCGCTCATTGAGAAGGGTATGTACTCGCGCGCTGTCGAATACAGTGTGGGAGCGGGAATCATGGTTGGGTCTCGCTTATTGACTGGTGCGGGTTATCGACTGAAAGTGCCGGCGATTGATCTGGCTGAGGTTGGCGCGGGCGGGGGTTCTATCGTTTGGTTGGATGCCGGTGGTGCGATGCAGATCGGCCCGCGTAGCGCAGGCGCAAGTCCGGGCCCTGTGTGTTACGGACTAGGTGGTAGCGAGCCCACGGTGACGGATGCAAACGTGGTGCTCGGCTATCTCAATCCCGATTATCTCGTGGGTGGAGAGCTTAAGATTGACTCTGAGTTAAGTCATTCGGTATTGAGCCATGTGGTAGCCACACCGCTTGGCATCGACTTGGTCGAAGCGGCCCATGGTGCGCATGAGATTGCAGCGGCCAACATGATTCGTGCGGTGAAGGCCGTGTCCAGCGAGCGCGGTCGTGATCCGCGTAGTTATGCCATGGTAGCGTTTGGTGGCAACGGGCCGCTTTTTGCGGCCACCATGGCGAAGGTGCTTGGAATGAAACGCATACTGGTTCCGCTGAATCCCGGGGTATTTTCAGCCTTAGGGTTGCTATCGGCTGCGGTGGAGCATCATTACTCTCGAACGTTGCGGCGCGTAGTGCGGTTGACCGATCCTTTGGAATTTGAAACAGAGTGGCTGGCGCTCGAGACAGAAGCGCGAGCGCAGCTGGCGGTAGATGGCTTCACACCGGACAAGACGGCGCTATACCGTTCCGCCAACATGCACTATCAGGGACAAATCTATGAATTGAGTGTGCCGGTAGAGGCCGGGCCTTTTAATGCGGCGTCGGTGCCTGTATTGGAAGAAGCCTTTGCCAGTGAACACGAGCGCACTTACGGGCATCGTGCCGGTCCCGATGAACCGGTGGAATTGGTTAACCTTGAACTGGTGGGTCGCGGGTTAACAGAAGATCGCGGACTACCGGTTGACCAGGGTGATTCATGCGTGGTGCCTGAAAACACGGGTTTGCGGCGCGCTTATTTCGGTCGCGCAGACGGCTGGATCGATACGCCAGTGCTTAAAGACCGTCGGCAATTGTCCGGCGCTCATGATGGGCCATTAATTATTGAAGAATATGATGCCACGTGTGTGGTTCCCCCAGGCGCCTGTGCCGCCCTGGATGAGCAGGGCAATATCCTCCTGACCCTGTAGTGGAAGAGTTCATGTCCCCGGTTCGAGCGCAGTTGGTGAGACAAACAGAGGTTGGGTTCATGATGGTGGGATGCATTTGATGTTGAAGACGGTGCGGGGTTTTCGCGGTGCCGTGACCTCTCCCCACCACGCGGCTTCACACGCTGGCCTTAACGTGTTGCGTGAAGGTGGAAATGCGTTGGAGGCCGCGATCGCAACCGCGGCGGCGATCGCGGTTGTCTATCCCCACATGAATGGCCTTGGTGGTGACAATTTTTGGCTGATCAAGCCGGCGGGACGTTTACCCATTGGGATTGATGCCTGTGGGGCCGCTGCTAAAGGAGTGAATGCCGCGATGTATCGAGAGGCGGGTCACACGGCGATTCCCTCGCGAGGGGGCCAAGCGGCTCTGACGGTCGCCGGTGCTGTGGCTGGATGGCAGGAGGCGTATGCGCTTGCAAAGGAGTGGGGCGGGCGTTTGCCCTTGCCGCAGTTGTTGGAAGAGGCTATCCATTATGCGCGCGACGGTTTCGCGGTCACGGACAGCCAGTACTCCAATACCATCAATAAGCGCGACGAATTGTGCTCGGTACCGGGTTTTTCGAATGCGTTTCTTGCTGACGATGGCGTTGGAGCACCGATTCCCGGCGCGTTATTTAAAAACCCCGCGCTGGCAACGACTATCGAGCGTTTGGCGCACCATGGCTTGGAGACTTTTTATCGGGGCGATCTTGCTCACCAAATTACCGACGAATTATCTCAAGCGGGTAGTCCGCTTGGGTTCGCCGATCTGGATGCGATGGCGGCACGGCGGGTGACACCGTTGCAATTGAACCTCAATGGTCATGCGCTTTATAACCTGCCACCGCCGACCCAGGGCCTTGCGTCGTTGATGATATTGGGCCTGTTCAGTCGTTTAGAGGTGGCCTCAGCGGAGGGCTTTGATTTTGTTCACGCGTTGGTCGAGGCGACCAAGTGTGCGTTTCGAGTTCGAGATCGCGAGATTGGTGATCCGGCTTACATGAAGCGTGACCCCAAGGCCTTTCTAGAGTCAAGCTTGTTGGATCAAATGGCAGGCAGTATTGACAGGGGGCAGGCAGCGTCCTGGCCCGATGGTGGGGGAGATGGCGATACCGTTTGGTTCGGTGCGGTGGATAGCGATGGCAATGCGGTAAGCTGCATTCAGAGCCTTTATTGGGAGTTTGGTTCTGGTGTCGTACTGTCCGGCACTGGAGTGACCTGGCAAAATCGCGGAATCAGTTTTTCGCTGGATGCGGCGCATCACAACCAATTGATGCCCGGACGCAAGCCGTTTCATACGATACAACCCGCGTTGGCCTGCCTGGATGATGGTCGCGTCATGGTTTACGGGACGATGGGCGGTGACGGTCAGCCACAGACACAGGCCGCGCTGTTTTGTCGTTATGCGATGTACGGCTATCCACTGCAGGCTGCGGTGACGGCGCCCCGCTGGTTACTCGGTAGGACCTGGGGTGAGTCCTCGACCAATCTCAAGATGGAAAGTCGTTTCCCCGCCGAAGTCATTGCGTCTCTTCACAGGGCGGGTCACGACGTTCAGCGTGTGGCGGCATTCGACGAGATGATGGGTCACGCGGGTGCGCTCTGTCATCATCCCAATGGACTGATCGAGGGTGCCAGTGATCCTCGCAGCGATGGCCAAGTCGCCACGTTCTGAAGTGCCCGCTGCATGGCCTTGGACGGCGCTAGTTGTGCGGCGTTGTACTCGGAGGTTGGACAGTTAATCCAGCGGCGGACTCGTATTTTTTAAGCAGGATGCCGTCATCGCCACAACAAGTGTCCGGGCACTGAGTTCCAGCGTAAAGCAATGCGGGGTCCCCTAGGTAAGCATCAACTGGCAGATTCTCAGTAGCGCAATCACACCCTTTGTCTCCATGGACATAGACTCGAGTCAGGCCCGCCTCAGTGGCCATCTCCTGCGTTCGGTACAGCAGCTCGATGGGGGTAGCGGGAACGTGGGAAAGTTGGTAAGCCGGAAAGAAACGGGTGATGTGCCAGGGACTGTCTGCGCCCAGGTGATCACGGATCCAGTGGGCGATGGCCATCAGATTATCAGGCGCATCGTTAAGCCCCGGGATTATGTTGGTTCGGGTTTCAACATGTATACCCAAGTCCTGCGCACCCTCAACGCACTTCAGTATATCGCTAACGCGCGCTTTACCGCAGATACGCTGGTAAAACGCGTCATCCATGCTCTTGATGTCCGAGCACAGCACATCGACTCGCCCCGCTAGCAGGGCCAGCGCCTCATCTGTGACGAAACTGTTAGAAACGTAAACGGTGAAAAGCCCGGCACGCTTGGCGGCCTCGCAGACATCGAGTACATACTCGAGCCACACTGCCGGCTCCGAATAGGTGAAGGCGATTCCCTGAACACCCGCTTCAATAGCGGTAGCCACGAGTTGTTCTGGCTCTGCAAAAGCGGCTTTCGATTGACCTCGAGCCAACGCATCGAGCGCCTCTTCTCCCCACGAGATTTCCAGATTGTGGCAGCCACCGCAGCGGAAACTGCAGCCATAACTTCCCACAGACAGCACTTGACTGCCCGGTCGATAGTGTCGGACGGGTTTATCTTCGATGGGTCCGACATCCATGGCGGAAATAACGCCGTAAGAGAGGTTGTACAGCCTGCCGTCTCGGTTGACATGCGCCTGGCAGAAGCCGCGTTGACCATGGCGCAGCCGACAACGCCACAGACACAGATTGCATCGAACCGTGCCATCGGAAAGGTTTTCCTGGAGTTTCGTTGGAACCAGTCGATACGTCATAATTTTTGGACCGTGGTCTGTTAGCTGCCCATTGTACGCTACGAGCGTGCATCGCTAGGGTGAACCCCGGTCAATGTGATGGGCTTCTTGCTGAGTGTCCGGTTAGAAAGCGTTAAGCCGAGCGTATATGATGGGCGAGTCGGGATAACAAACCCAAAGGAGAGTGTCGTGATTGTCGAGCAGATCTGGACCGCCAACAATTGGCGTAACTTCAATTATTTGGTGGTGTGTCCCGAAACAGGTGAGGCGTTGGCGATCGATCCGCTGGATCACATCAAGTGTCTCAAGAAAGCACAAGACAATGGTTGGGAAATCACCCAGATTCTGAACACCCATGAACACGGGGATCATACCGGCGGCAACGTTGCCATGATTGCGGCCACTGGAGCGCAGTTGCTGGCCCATGAGAATGCAAAGGATCGCATTCCCGGTGTTGATGTGGGTTTAGTGGCGGGCGACCGAATTACCGTGGGTAGAAGTGTCGAGCTGGAAGCATTGGATACGCCAGGACACACGATGAGCCATGTGTGCCTCTTGTCGCAGGGCAATCAGCCAGCACTCTTTTGCGGCGACACACTTTTTAATGCCGGCGCGGGTAATTGTCACAATGGGGGCCACCCGGCGGAACTGTATGAGACCTTTGCGACCCAGCTTTCAAAATTGCCGGATCAGACGCGCGTTTATCCGGGCCATGACTACTGGAAAAACAATCTAGAATTTACGTTGAATCGTGAACCGGACAATGCGCGGGCTCGAGAAATGCTGGCCGAGACCGGAGTGCAGGACCCGGAAAACTCACTGGTATCCACTTTGGCTCTGGAGAAAGAAGTCAACACGTTTTTCCGTCTTCACAGTCCTACGCTGATTAAGACACTGCGGGATGTGTATACAGATCTGCCGGACAATCTTGATGCAAAAACGGTATTTCTCAAATTGCGTGAATTGCGCAACGACTGGTGATGCGAAACCGCTGCAACTCAGTTGGTGGGTCTCTAGGAACTACACAGCAGAAATGGTCTGTTTTATGTCGTGGGAAGGTTGCGATCTTTCCAGGCCTGGAATCCACCCACGATATGACAGACATCGTCAAACCCTTGATCGATAAAAAATGAGGCGGCCCCTGCACTTGAAATGCCATGGTAGCAATACACCAGGAGGGTGCTTTCGCGGCTGGTTTGATCCAGAAACTCGCTAAGCGTGCTGTCGTTAAGTTGAATCGCCGATTCAAGATGGCCTGCCAGGTAAGAGTCCGCATCGCGTATATCGACGATCGTTACGTGGGAATCTGTTATGAGTTCGGCTACTGCTTCAGGCTGGATTTCTTTATACATGGGTGTGTTGTTCATCAACGGGGTTAGTATGTCAGAGGGTACCGGTTTGCCGCCCTTTGTGGCAGGTGTCTGGAATCAGCTAGTATTGGGAACCTGCTGTTAGCTAAGCATAGCATTGGAGGAATGATATGGCCGTCGGTTCCATGACACCCAAGGAACGTTTTATTGCTGCGCTCAATGGGCAACCGGTCGATCGCCCGTGCGCGGCCAGTATTACCTCGGTGGTTAACTTCGAACTCATGGATCTGGTGGGACCCCATTTCCCCGAGGCCAACACAGAGCCCGAGCCCATGGCGGAACTTGCTGCCAGTGCGCACGATCTGATGGGCTTTGACAGTGTGATGCCAATTTTTGGAATCGCACAGGAAGCCACGGCAATCGGGTGCGTTGTCGATTTCAGTGATCCAGACAATATGCCGACGCCGCAGTTTGCGCCCTGGGCTGATCGTGATGCCGAAATTCGTTTGCCCGATGGGTTCCCAGATTCGTTCTTTGAGGATAAGTACGTGAAGTGTGCGCTTGATGCGATTCGTTTATTGAAATCGCATTTTGGCGACAAGGTCATGATTCTCGGTAAGGTGATGGGTCCGTGGACCCTTTCGTATCATGCCTACAATGTGCAGGAATTCCTCATGGATACCATTGCGGATCCAGATCGAGTGCGAAAATCGCTCGACACGTTGTCACAAGTACCGATTCTGTTTGCCAAGGCCCAGTTGGAAGCGGGTGCTGATGCGATCGTCTGGGCTGACCACGCCACGGGAGATTTGATTCGCAACACCATGTACCGTGACTTTCTTCTATGGCGACATCAGGAGTTGGTGCCTCAGGTGCCGGCGCCGGTCATACTGCATTGCTGTGGTCGTTCGCTCGATCGAATCGAGTATTTCCGGGAGACCCCATTTGCCATGTACCATTTTGAATCCGCTAATGCTCCCGAAAAAATGGTGGCAGGCGCCGAAGATAAGATTCGCCTGGCAGGTAACCTCAATAATCCGCAACTATTGATGCAGAAAACGCCCGAGGATGTTCGAGTGGAGGTCCAGCGAGTGATTGATGCTGGCGTCGACATCATCGCTCCTGAATGTGCGGTGCCGTTGCAGACACCTGTCGAAAATCTTAAAACGATTGTTGCTGTTTGCGAGGACAACCGGTGACACTGATGGGGTATTGGGATTTTGCACGACAAGACCCATCCTCCGTGAGGTAATCGTAGGTCTGGGTTATACCGCCTAATGGCAAAGAAAACCGTCCTTGTTACTGATTTCACCTGGCCCGCACCAGATATTGAGACTGCAGTGCTGGCGGAAGTGGATGCTAAGTTACTGTTGGCTCCATCGAGTGACGAATCGGACCTGATTGAGTTAGTGACCCAGGCGGACGCCATTTTGACCTGTTTCGCCCACGTGACTGAATCCGTTATTCGGGCTGGAGAAAAACTTCAGGTCGTCGGGCGTTACGGCATCGGTGTAGACAATATTGATGTTGCGACGGCAACGGCATTGGATATTCCGGTCACGTATGTTCCCGCTTACTGTGTTGATGAGGTTGCAGAGCACACGCTCGGGTTTATTCTCGCGTTGGCTCGTAAAATTTCTCTATACGATCGTGCTGTGCGTCAAGGCAGTTGGAATCTAAAGGATGGGTTGCCGATGCATCGAGTGCGTGGTCGAACGTTAGGGTTGGTTGGATTCGGCCGCATCGGTCAGGTGGTTGCCGAGAAGGCGCGGGGATTCTCGATGAATGTGATCTATTACGATCCGGATCCTTCCCTCAACGCGGTTATGGATGCGGGACTAGCGAGCGAAGTGAGCCTGGAAAAACTGATCACCGAATCAGACTTCGTCAGCTTACACGCACCGTTGACCGAGGGAACTCGGACGCTCGTCAATGCGGACTTTATGCACGCAATGAAATCAACGGCCTGCCTTGTAAATTGCGCGCGTGGCGGTCTGGTTGACCATGATGCGTTATTGACTGCGTTGCGCGAAGGTGACATTGCAGGTGCGGCACTGGATGTGTTTGAGCCCGAACAGCTTTCACCGGATCACCCGTTACTGCAATTAAATAATCTGATTGCGAGCCCCCATGTTGCTTTCTATTCGGCTGAATCAGTAGCGGAATTGCAGCGTCGTGCGTCCATGAACGTCGCGGCCATCCTGGCTGGTCGTCTACCGGAGGCCATCATTAATCCAGAAGTGTTGGAGCGCCCGCGGTGGCGACACCTTACAGGCAGTGTGGACTGAAGCTATCGCGTGTTGTCATGAACGCTGTCAGCATTTTCGGGCCTCCACAACCCGAGTAACATTGGGTGGAGCATGCTGTGTCCTTGTCGATGTTCTCAACGACCTAATCGAGATTCGCCCTTAGGCGGCAACTTTCAAACGTGGTAATCCCCTGTGTTACCTGACCATGGTGCAATGGTCATCGGTGGAGTGTGAGCATGTTTTGTCTAGCGATGCACCGGTGCACAACCCCAGTGAGTATTATGAGTGGAGTATAATGATCACTCTAATAGCCCCGCGACTGCGGGGTTTCTTGTGCGCTAAGTGGTTTCGATTCCTTAATATCCGGAGATGTTTTTATTCTGATGGCCATTAGAGGGTCATTTTTTTACGGCTGGGTGGTCGTGGGCGTAATGTGCGTTGTGATGATACTCGTCTACGGCGTGCGTCATTCGTTCTCGGTTTTCTTTCCCCCTATTCTCGATGAGTTTGGATGGGGCCGGGGAGAGACGGCAGTGATGCTGTCTTTGCATCTTTT
>Ga0066376_10005993_pt1 | contig 10130 bp, 7 predicted proteins | sample Knorr_S15_td_Bot_FD_77009 | JGI IMG/M metagenome (GOLD analysis project Ga0066376, IMG submission 77009) | Marine microbial communities from Southern Atlantic Ocean transect - Knorr_S15_td_Bottom_ad_5009_LV_A | ecosystem: Environmental > Aquatic > Marine > Oceanic | place: Southern Atlantic... | reverse complement strand
GGCGTTGGTCAGATCCTCGATCGCCGATAGGGTGGCGCGGGTAAAGACGTCGCCGTCGCGTGGCGCCACCACGTACATCAAGTTGTCATTGCGCAGATAGATTTTCTCGATCGCGTCGAAGACCAAAAACTCCGGATTGTCCTCGCTGAAATAGATTCGCAGATCCTTGTTGAAGCCGACCCCCTTGAGACCGGCGGCCATGGCGGCGAAGCTCAGCAGGCAGGCGAGAATGATCCACCAACGCCGGCGCAAAACCCATTCGCCGTACGCATATGGGGGCGTCGGCGCCGGATGCTCGTCGGGCGTTTCGCTTGTCATGGGCTTTCTCCGAGGACGAAATCGATTTTCGTGGCCCGTTTACGCGTCATGGACCGCCGGGCGCGCAATCGTAATCGCTACACGGCTTTATAGTTCGCCCGACAACTGTACTTTAGTGTATAAAATTCCGGCCACGCAAGACCATTAATGAGGTGGGGAAATTGGTCCCCCGTGACATTGCGCGGTGCCCGCCGGGCTAAGGCGGACCGTGATTGATGGTGGGCGATACCCGGTTCGAACAGGTGACCTTCTCGGTGTAAACGAGATGCTCTTCCAGCTGAGCTAATCGCCCTGATTGCTCATGCGCGGGACACGGGACCCCGACATGACAATGCCGACCACCTGGACGGCGACCGGCATCGTCTGGAACCATCGGTAGAATCAGTTGACGGCGTCCTTGAGGCTTTTTCCCGCTTTGAACTTTGGATGTTTTGACGCCGGAATTTGGATCTTTTCACCGGTGCGCGGATTGCGTCCCTGCGTTGCCGCGCGCGCGGCAACGCTGAATGTACCGAATCCAACCAGACGAACGTCGCCCCCGCCTTTTAAGGTACTCGTAATCGTTTCGAACGTTGCATCGATTGCCTTTGCCGCATCGGCCTTCGAAAGATCGGCCGCGTCCGAGACTGCGGCGATGAGATCGTTCTTATTCACTATCGGACCCCCCTGTGTGTGTCGACGATCTGGTGAGAACTACAAAAAAATTTACGCGGCTGGCGCTCCTGATCGTACACCCGACATCAAGGACGCAGCCCGCCTGCCGGCCGGCCGGCCACCGGCCCGCCAACACCGTTTAGTCACTCTAAACGGCACGGACCGGCGACGTCAACGCAAACCTAGTCTTGATATAAAGCGGCCCGTTGAGGCGTCAGTGAGTCACCACGGTGTCGGTGTCGCTTGATTCGGCGTCCGATGCCACGGCCTCGACGTCCACCCACTCAATCGGCACTGGCGCCGACGTAAGCGCGCGTTCAAGGACTTCGTCCACGGTGGAGACCGGAACGATGTTAAGGCCCTTCTTGACGTTGTCTGGGATCTCCGCGAGGTCCTTCTCGTTATCCTTTGGAATCAGCACCGTATCCAGGCCGCCGCGCAACGCCGCGAGGAGCTTCTCCTTCAATCCGCCGATCGGCAGGACACGGCCACGCAGGGTAACCTCGCCGGTCATGGCAAGGGTGCTCTTGACCGGAATTCCGGTCAGTACCGAAACGATTGACGTGGCGATGGCGATACCGGCGGACGGCCCGTCCTTGGGCGTCGCGCCCTCGGGCACGTGAACGTGAATATCGGTCTTTTCGAAAATCGGCGGCTTGATGCCAAAATCGACGGCGCGCGAGCGCACATAAGACACCGCCGCCTGCACCGATTCCTTCATGACGTCGCCCAGCTTGCCGGTGATCGTCATCTTGCCCTTGCCGGGCATGGTCACCGTTTCGATGAGCAACAGGTCGCCGCCCGTGTCCGTATAGGCCAGGCCCGTGGTGACGCCCACCAGATCCTCGTGGTCCACGCCGCCATGGCGATAGCGGCGCACGCCGGCGTAGGTCCCGAGATTGCGCCGCGTGACGCGAACGCGTTCGGTTTTCTTCAGTAGAATTTCCTTGGTCGCCTTGCGCGTCAGGTTGGCGATCTCACGCTCCAGGTTCCGCACTCCGGCCTCGCGCGTGTAGTACTGAATCAGATTCCGAAGCGCGTCCTCGGAAATCGACCATTCATCCTTCTTCAGGCCATGGCGTTCGACCTGCTTGGGAATCAGGTGGCGCTTGGCGATCTCGACCTTCTCGTCCTCGGTGTAACCCGACAAGTGGATCACTTCCATGCGGTCCAACAAGGCCGGCGGCAGGCGCAGCGTATTGGCGGTGGTGATGAACATCACCTCGCTGAGGTCGTAGTCCACCTCGAGGTAATGGTCGTTGAAGGCCAGGTTCTGTTCCGGATCCAGCACTTCGAGCAAGGCCGAGGCCGGGTCGCCACGGAAGTCGGCGCCCATCTTGTCGACCTCGTCCAGCAGAAACAATGGATTGGACGATTTGGCCTTCTTCATGCCCTGGATGATCTTGCCCGGCAGCGAACCGATATAGGTGCGCCGGTGGCCACGAATCTCGGCCTCGTCGCGCACGCCGCCCAGGCTCATGCGGATGAAGTTGCGTCCCGTCGCCCGCGCGACGGACTTGCCCAGCGAAGTCTTACCGACACCGGGTGGGCCAACCAGACACAGGATCGGTCCGCGCATCTTGTTGGTGCGCAGTTGCACCGCCAGGTATTCGAGGATTCGTTCCTTGACCTTTTCCAGCCCGTAATGGTCCTCGTCGAGAATGCGCAGGGCGACGTTGAGGTCCTTCTTGATGCGCGTGCGCTTCTTCCACGGAATCCCCGGCATCCAGTCGAGATAGTTGCGCACCACCGTCGCCTCGGCCGACATCGGGCTCATGTTGCGCAGCTTCTTGACCTCGGACAGGGCTTTCTCGCGCGCTTCCTTGCTCAGCTTGGTCTTGGTGATCTTTTCTTCGAGCTCGGCGGTCTCGTCGCGGCCATCCTCGGTCTCGCCGAGTTCACGCTGGATCGCCTTGAGTTGCTCATTCAGGTAATACTCGCGCTGGGTCTTGTCCATCTGGCGCTTGACCCGCGAGCGAATCTTCTTTTCGACCTGCATGACGCCGATCTCGCCCTCGATCAGCGAGTAGACGCGCTCCAGACGCTCGCCGACGGACGGCACTTCCAGCAGCTCCTGCTTGTCGGAAATCTTGACCGCTAAATGCGAGGCGATGGTGTCGACCAACCGGCTGGGATCCTCGATCTGGTTCAACGAAACCAGCACCTCCGGCGGCACCTTCTTGTTCAACTTGACGTAATTCTCGAACTGCGAAATCACCGAACGCGCCACCGCCTCGACCTCGGCCGACTCGCTGTCCGGTTCGGTCAGGGCCTCGGCGACCGCCTCGAAAAACTGCTTATTGGAGGTGTATTTCGTGATCCGCGCCCGAGCGCCGCCCTCGACCAGCACCTTGACCGTGCCGTCGGGCAGCTTCAACAGCTGCAGCACCGTGCCGACGGTGCCGACGCGGTAGATGTCGTCGACATCGGGGTCGTCCTGGCCCGGGTTCTTTTGCGCGACAAGCAGAATCTGCTTGTCGTTCTTCATGACCTCTTCCAGCGCCCGCACCGATTTCTCGCGGCCAACGAACAGCGGCACGATCATATGCGGGAAAACGACGATATCCCGCAAGGGGAGAACCGGGTAAGTGGCGGTGGACGCGATTTCTAGCATATTTTCTACCCATTGTTCGGGCTATTGGCGCACCGCCGGAAGAGACCGGCGGCAAGGGAATTTCAGCGATCTCCGGTGACCCGAAGCCTTGGCGCGTAGACCAGAAACTTGGCCGTCCGCGGCGCCATTTTCAAGGGGCGCCGGCTCAAGAGGCGGTGGACCCAACGTCGTCCCTGCGGTCCGCGTAGATATACAACGGCTGGGCCCGGCCCTCCACCACCTCGCGGTTGATGACCACTTCCTCGACCCCGTCCAGGCCTGGCAGTTCGAACATGGTGTCCAACAGGATGCTTTCCATGATCGAACGCAGGCCACGCGCGCCGGTATTGCGCCGCACCGCCCTCTGAGCGATGGCGTTAAGCGCGTCGTCGGAGAACGCGAGTTGCGTATCCTCCATATCGAACAACCGTTGATACTGCTTAACCAGCGCGTTTTTGGGCGTGGTCAAAATCTGTTCCAGGGCTGATTCGTCGAGGTCCTCAAGTGTCGCGATGACGGGCAGGCGACCGACGAATTCCGGGATCAGGCCGAATTTGAGCAGGTCTTCGGGTTCGGTGCGGCGCAGAATCTCGCCGGTCTTGCGATCGTCGGGCGCCTTGACGTCAGCGCCGAAGCCGATCGAGGTGCCTTGGCCGCGCCGGGTGATGATCTTTTCCAGTCCCGAGAACGCGCCGCCGCAGATGAACAGGATGTTGGTGGTGTCGACCTGCAGGAACTCCTGCTGCGGGTGCTTGCGTCCGCCTTGCGGCGGCACGCTGGCGACGGTGCCTTCCATGATCTTGAGCAGCGCCTGCTGCACGCCCTCGCCCGAGACGTCGCGGGTGATCGAGGGGTTGTCGGACTTACGCGAAATTTTGTCGATCTCGTCGATATAGACGATGCCGCGCTGGGCGCGCTCGACATTGTAGTCGGCCGACTGCAGCAGCTTGAGAATGATGTTTTCAACGTCTTCACCGACATAACCGGCCTCGGTCAGCGTGGTCGCGTCGGCCATGGTGAAGGGCACGTCGAGGATGCGCGCCAGGGTCTGGGCAAGCAGCGTCTTGCCACAGCCGGTGGGGCCGATCAGCAGGATGTTCGACTTGGCCAGCTCGACGTCGTTGCTCTTGTCGCCATGCGCGAGTCGCTTGTAGTGGTTGTGCACGGCCACCGAGAGGACCCGCTTGGCGTGGTCCTGACCGATGACGTAGTCGTCCAACACGGTGCAGATGTCGGTTGGCGTCGGTACCCCGTCGCGGGTCTTGACCAGATTGTTCTTATGCTCTTCACGGATGATGTCCATGCAGAGTTCGACGCATTCGTCGCAGATGAACACGGTTGGCCCCGCGATGAGCTTGCGGACCTCGTGCTGGCTCTTGCCGCAGAAAGAGCAGTACAGGGTGTTCTTCGATTCGCCGCCGCTGGACTTGTTCATGCGAGCTCCGCCACTTGCCGGGCCGTCGGTCGCCGATCCGCTTGGCGAATCAGCACGTCGATGTTAGACGCGTTTTCCGCAACGGCTCAAGGATAGAATATGCGTTCCAACCCGTTGTGACCCAAGAGCGTTAACGCAAAGTAAACGATAAAAAGCGTCCGATGTCATTGCCGCCGCCTATCCTTCCGACTCGGAATCGTCCTCGGACACCGGCCGATTGACGACGACATTGTCGATAAGGCCGAATTCCTTAGCGTTTTCAGGGCTCAGGAAGCGGTCGCGTTCCATGGCTTCCTCGATCGTTTCCAGCGTCTGGCCGGTGTGCTTGACGTAGATATCGTTAAGGCGGCTACGCAGGGCCAGGATTTCCCTGGCGTGAATCTCGATATCGGAGGCCTGACCCTGAAAGCCGCCGGACGGCTGATGGACCATGATTCGCGCGTTCGGCAGGGCAAAACGCATGTCCTTGGCGCCGGCGCAGAGCAGCAGCGAGCCCATCGATGCCGCCTGGCCGATGCACAAGGTCGAGACCTTGGGGCGGATATATTGGATGGTGTCGTAGACCGCCAGGCCGGACGTCACCAGCCCGCCCGGCGTGTTGATGTATAGCGAAATGTCCTTGGTCGGGTTTTCCGACTCCAGGAACAGCATTTGAGCCGTAATCAACGACGCCACCATGTCGTCCACCGGCCCGGTCAGGAAAACGATCCGTTCCTTCAGCAGGCGCGAAAAGATGTCGTAGGCCCGCTCGCCCCGGTTGGTCTGCTCGACCACCATCGGCACGAGGGTGTTCATATAGGTGTCAATCGGATCGCCCATGGATGTCTCGGTTCTCCTGAATTCCCCGCGAACGGACGTCACTCGCCCTCGCCCTTGTCCTCGCCCTTGGCCGCCGCCTCGGAAACCTCGTCGGGGTCCCCCAGCAGCTCTTCGGGCGATACGTCCTTGTCGGTCACCGTGGCCATTTCGATAACGAAATCGATCACCTTGTCCTCGTAAAGCGGCGCCCTGAGCTCGTTCATCGCTTCCGGGCTTTTCGAGAAGTAATCGAAGATCTTCTGTTCCTGTCCGGGGTAGCGGCGCGCCTGTTCCATGACCGCCCGATTGAGCTCGTCCTGCGGGACAAGAATCTCGTTCCGGCTGCCGAGTTCGGTCAGCACCAAGCCCAGGCGCACCCGGCGCTCGGCGATGACGCGGTATTCGGCGCGCGCCTCTTCCTCGTTCTGGCCCGACGATTCCTCCGACTCGTCCCCCGACGATTCCCCCGACGATTCCCACGTCGCGCCGGTGCGCTCCATGTCGTCCTCGATCTGTTTCCAGATCGATTCGAACTCGCGCTCCACCATGCCCTCCGGCACGGCGAAGTCGTGCGCCTCGGCGAAGGCGTCAAGCACGGCGCGCTTGAGATGGACCCGCGACGCGCCGCTGTACTGCCGCTCGATCTGCGCGCGCATGGCGTCGCGCAATCCGGCCAGGTCCGGAAGACCGAACCGCTTGGCCAGTTCGTCGTCGATCGCCACCGGCTTGGGCTCTTGCAGCTCCTTGATATCGACCTCGAAGGAAGCGTCCTTGCCGCGCACCGCCTCGCTGGCATAGTCGTCGGGGAATTTCACCGCGATGGTCCTGTGGTCGGCAACCTTGGCGCCGACAAGCTGGTCCTCGAAACCGGGAATGAAGGAGCCGGTTCCCAATTCCAGGCTGGCGCCCTCGGCGCTGCCGCCATCGAAAACCTCGCCGTCGATGGTGCCGACGAAATCGATCACCACCAGGTCGCCTTCCTTCGCCGCGCGCTCGCCTTCGACCGCCACGAAGTTCTTCTGGTCCCCGGCGATGCCCTCGACCGCCTTATCGACCGCCTCGTCCGTGACCGCCGCCTTGAGGCGCGTGAAACTGAGCTTGGCGGGATCGGTCGCCTTGATGTCCGGCAGGGCCTCGACCGACATGATGTATTCCAGGCCGGTTTCCTCGCCAAAGGTCTTGACCTCAATGTCGGGCCGCAGCGCGGGCCGCACGCCCTGGTCCTCGAGGGCTTGCGCCGACGACCGGCCAACCAACCCTTCCAGCACCTCGCCCAGAACTGACGGGCCGAACCGCTTGCGCAGGATCGACATGGGAACCTTGCCGGGGCGGAAGCCGTCGATCTTCACCGTGCGGCGCAACTCGTCGAGCTTGCTCTCGACCTCGCCGCCAACCTCGGCGGCGGGAACCACCACGCGGTACTCGCGTTTCAACCCTTCGGCGCTTGTCTCGGTAACCTGCATGAACGTCTCTACGTTATCCTATGGTGTCATATCGTCCGCCAACCATGCCCACGAGCCAGGCGGCGACGCGATTGGTGCGGGCGGAGGGATTTGAACCCCCACGGCCTAAGCCACCAGATCCTAAATCTGGCGTGTCTACCAGTTCCACCACGCCCGCCAAGACCCCGGCACGCCCATTGCGCGGCGGCGCGACCCCGCGACCGTCGGGCCGAAAAACGGAGCAACATGTAGCCACTTAGCGGCACATTACAAGCAAAACTTTAACTTCCCGGCCACTGTCCGAAGCGCCCGCCGGCGCGCCGGCCCACGCGGCGGCGATCCATCCTTGACACCAAGACGGAGATGGACAATGAGCCATGCAAGAGCTCGCGGCCGGGCGGGCGAAACGCGGGAGGATCGCATGAACGGGCAATACGACCGCGCCACCGAGGATATCGGCAATATCGTCGCGCTGGAGCACGTCAATATCCGCGTGCCGGACCAGCGGCTCGCCACCCTGTTCTATATCTCGGGGCTGGGGCTCACGCGCGATCCCTATCTCATGACCGGCGTGACCAACATGTGGGTCAATGTGGGGCGCGGCCAGTTTCACCTGCCCACCGGCGAGGCGCAGGTGCTGCGCGGCCGGATCGGCCTGGTGCTGCCCGATCTCGACACGCTGGAGGGCCGTCTCGCGGCGCTGCGCGTCCCGTTGGACGGGACCCGGTTCGATTTCTCGTTGGCGGAAAACCATGTCGACGTCACCTGCCCGTGGGGCAACCGCATCCGCTGCCACGCGCCCGACGCGCGGTTCGGCGCCGTGGCGCTGGCCATGCCCTATCTCGAATTCGACGTGCCCGAGGGCGCCGCCGAAGGCATCGCCCGCTTCTACGACGTGGTCCTGAACGCCCCAGCGGTGGCGGAGTCGGGGACCGCGCGCGTGGCGGCCGGGGCCGGCCAGACACTGGTGTTTCGCGAAAGCGCCGCGGCGCCGGTGCCCTACGACGGCCATCACATCCAGATTTACGTCGCCGACTTTTCGGGACCGCACGGGCGACTCGGCGGGCGCGGGTTGATCACCGAGGAAAGCAACCGCTACCAATACCGCTTTAAGGACATCGTCGACCCGGCCAGCGGCGCCATGCTGTTCACGGTGGAGCACGAAGTGCGCTCGATGACCCACCCACTCTACAGCCGCCCCCTGGTCAACCGAAACCCCGACCAGACCAACGCGGCCTTCGCCGCCGGCCACGAAGAGCGGCCCTGGGCGTTACCGTTCTCGGATTGATTTTGTAGCCGTCAACGCGCTGTCCAGAATGGCGGCGGCGGCGTCCGATTCAGGATCGAAGCCACGGGCCCGGCGCCAAACATCCGGCCAAAGGCCAAACAGCGCCGGAAAAACTGCTTCTCGCTCTATCTCTACCGCGACCGCAACTCCATCGAGCGCATGTTCGAGCCGATCAAGGACTTCCGAAGGACCGCGACTCGTTACGACAGATTGGCCACGAATTTCCCTGCCGCCGCCTGCGTCTTCGCCACTGTCTGCTACTGGTTAGGAGTTCGGAGGCTACGGATTCCGCACCGGACAGATTTTTTAGGAGAAACAGCCTCAAAATCCCCCGCTTGGCGTGTAAGTGTCCGGCCCGAAAAGAGTTGAGTGATTTCAATCAGTTGTGATTCGATGGTTGTGGAAGCAATCACCGGAGACACAACATGTGGACCGAAATCACTCGCCCGAAGTATGAACGCCCCGGGCCGCGCTATGCAAGCGACCTGACGAGCGCGGAATGGAATTTGATCGAACCCCATATGGCGCCGGCCAAGGCGGTCCGGCGACCGCGGACGACGGATTTTCGTGAGGTGGTGAACGCGATCTTGTACGTGCCGCGCGGCGGTTGTCCGTGGCGCATGCCGCCGAAGGACTTTCCGCCGCGCTCGACGGTGCGGCGCTACTTTTACGCTTGGCGGGACGACGCGACATGGCGGCGGATCAATCATCATCTGTTGATGGCCGCGCGCGAGGCCGAGGGACGCGAGGCCAGCCCGTCCGCCGGCGTCATCGACAGCCAGTCGGTGAAGAGCACGGAAAGCGGCGGGGAGCGGGGCTATGACGCGGGCAAAAAGATCAAGGGCCGCAAGCGCCATATCCTCACCGACACCGGCGGTCCGCCGGTCACGGCGCTGGTCCATGGCGCGGACATTCAGGACCGCGACGGCGCCCCGGCGGTGCTCGCTTCCATCCGTTACGCCTTCCCCTGGCCGCGCCATGTCTTCGCCAAGCCTGTCCCCGACTTGATCGGGGGGCGCCCCGAAGCTCGAGGACGCGCCGCGACGGTTGGGTCGATGGACGCTGGAGATCGTCAAGCGGTCCGATGCCGCGCAAGGCTTCGAGGTCATACCACGCCGCTGGGTGGTCGAGCGCGCCTTGGCCTGGCTCAACCGCAACCGACGCCTAGCCAAGGACTTCGAAGCCACCGTCGCAAGCACCGAAACATGGCTCTTCCTCGCCAGCGTTCAGCTCCTGACCCGCAGGTTGGCAAGAGCCTGAAAACATTCAATTCATTTTGAGTCGGACCCTCAGGGGCGCGAAGTGACTTGCGACGGTGTTCGACGGCTGACCCGTGCGCGTCAGTTGGACGTGAGGCGGAGGACGTCGCGCGCCGAGACATGAATCCAGGCGCCGGTTTCGTTCAGGGAATACAGGGCGCGGTAGAACGGCACGGCGTGCCACGGGCGCACCGCGTCGGTCTGATTGTCGAGCACCAGGGTTCGTCCGTCGCCTTGGACCAGTAGCACCGCGTGGGGTCGGCCGCGGAGGGTGTCGATCAGCACCAGCAGGCGCAAGGCCTGGGCCGGAAAACCCAGCGCGCGCAGCGCCAGATACTTGGCG
>Ga0066376_10005991_pt1 | contig 10131 bp, 8 predicted proteins | sample Knorr_S15_td_Bot_FD_77009 | JGI IMG/M metagenome (GOLD analysis project Ga0066376, IMG submission 77009) | Marine microbial communities from Southern Atlantic Ocean transect - Knorr_S15_td_Bottom_ad_5009_LV_A | ecosystem: Environmental > Aquatic > Marine > Oceanic | place: Southern Atlantic... | reverse complement strand
ATTGCAACCCTTCCAATAAACCGTATCGTCAGGTGGATTAAAATCCTGATCATTACGTCCGTTGTATTGGGTATCGTGTTGTGAACATGTTGCAAGATGTTCAAATGCATGGTTCGGGGAACCGGTTTTTGATTCATTTCGGAACAACTCCGATCGCCGATCTTCTGGGGAAGCTTGATGGTGCTGATGGTCTTCTTGTTGTCCAGAGTGATGACAATGGAGTGCAGATGCGTATTTTTAATGCAGATGGCAAGGAAGCCGAGCAGTGTGGCAACGGGCTTCGATGTGTTGCGCTGCATTTGGTACGCAGTCGATGTGTGCATGGCAACGAGGTCGTCATCAATACCCTTGGAGGAATGTGCACATGCCTTGTCCATGAAGATCGGAACGAAGTGGAGGTCTCTTTGTGCATTCCGAAGCTTGGACCAGATGCATGCTTGGTCGACTCGGGTGCAGATACCGACTTGCTGGAATTGACATTCGTCAATGTTGGAAATCCGAACGCTGTCCTGTGGACCGAAGAAGATCCAGTTTCGGTTCGTGACAGAGTTGGTGATGAAATATCGAACCATCCCGCCTTTAAAAAAGGAATGAACGTGCATGTCGCGCGCCGTGATGGCGAGCAGCATGCAACTGTTGCTTCGTGGGAAAGGGGGGTTGGACCAACGCTTGCTTCGGGCACAGGAGGTGCTGCCGTCTTTGTGGCGTCCAGTGTTGAAGGTCCGTTCTATGTTTCGAGCATAGGTGGGACTTTGACCTACCGATTCAACGACATCGGCGCAATTGTAAAAACAGGTCCCGCGAGTTATGTGTAGACAATTTCCACATGGTGTGCGGTAACGGTCGCAACACAGCCATGTCCACAAGAAAACTCGCGAGGGTCTGTCACATCGTCCGCAACGGCGCTTGCAATCGATTGGACAGTGTCAAAGGTCGCGTGCTCACCCACCGCGCCATGGACTGCTGCTGCGATGATTGGAAGGGAGTGCTGGGACAGGGACTTCCGCGACCATTGCGTTCCGTTTGGAATAAATGAATCGAAGGCGTCCGTTGCGGCTTGCAATATTGTCGATGCATTTGCTGCATGTCTGTCTGCTGCTGGCCAGAGATGACGAAGAACCGGAATGACATCCCTTCTCAACCGTCCACGGGGGGTTGTTGGATCGTCATTTGTGGGATCGTTGCACCACACCACATCAGCCAACCGGCACACTTCTTCCAACTCTTCCTTGTCAACATGCAGCAATGGGCGGATCAACGCGATGTCGTCGGATAGTTGCCTTGAGGGTTGCATACCAGCGAGCCGTTTGAGACCACCGCCTCGGCACAATGCCATGAGCATCGTTTCGAGTTGATCTGCTGCATGGTGGGCGACTGCAATCGTTGTTACGCCAAGATCTTTGGCAATATCAAGCAGTTGTCCATATCTCGCTTCCCTTGCACCTGCCGCCATGCTTCCGCAGACCGGCTGCACTTTGATCCCCCTGACTTCGCACCGCACCCCCAGATTCACACACAGATCCACAACCATCTGCTGTTCATCGTCCGCCTCATCGCGCAACCCATGATGGATATGGGCACAAATAACATCAAATGACGCTGATTTTTGTGAAGCAGCGGCGCAAAAAAGCAGCAACAACGCAACGGAATCCGCACCACCGCTGACACCGACAAGAACATCTCTGTCCAGTAGAGAATTTCTAACGGTTGCAACAAGTTTGTGCCTGCGCAATGCAAGCGGAAGGGCGTCCTTGTTCATGTCGTCGAGGGTGCCTGCATTGGTTCAAGCACCTCAATTCCGTTCATGTATGGATGCAAGCAACTCGGAATTGAGACGGTTCCGTCACTTTGTTGGTGCATCTCGATGAGTGGGATCAATATTCGTGGACTTGCAAGAACGGTGTTGTTGAGTGAATGTGCAAAAACCGTATTCCCATCCGCATCCCTGTACCGCAAGTTGAGGCGACGGCATTGGTAGTCATACAACTTAGAAGCAGAATGGGTTTCACCCCAATTACCTGTTGGTCTATTGTCGTCATTGATCTCCCCGCGACCCGGCATCCAGCATTCGATGTCGATCATGTCTGCATTTTTTGAACCAAGATCGGCTGTGCAACATTGCAACAAACGGTAGGGGAGTTGCAACTGTTGTAGCAATTCTTCAACGATCGAGATCATCTCAGCATGCCACCTTTTGCTCTCCTCCTCCTCAGCCTTGCAGATGATGACTTGCTCAACCTTCTCAAATTGATGAATCCTGTACAAGCCAGCAGTTTCTCTGCCGGCTGCTCCAGCCTCTCGCCTGAAACATGTTGAAACAGTCGCCATTTTCATCGGAAGTTGGTCTGCATCAATGATTTCGTCACCAAACATCCCCATCAATCCTACTTCACCGGTACCGGAAAGGAAGAGGTCATGTCCCGCCCCGCGCGCCGATTCCATGATGTGATATGCCTGATCTCGTCCCGATGGAAAGAATCCAGTTCCAACCATGCATTCTTCCTTGAGTATCACAGGAACCGACATCGGTGTGAATCCATGGGTGCTGGTGATGACATCGAAAGCAAAACGCAACGTTGCCTGATGGAGTCGCATGCCGTTGGCGGTTAGAACATAGTGCCTCGTTCCAGCCATCTTTACGCCACGTTGGAAATCAACGAGTCCGAGGGAATCCACAAGTTCCAGATGTGTTTTTGGCTCAAATCCACGGTTGTCAGCGAATGAAGCACCAAGATCGAAGTCCGCGGGAGCCCATGTTCGAATTTGAACATTGTCTTCGGTGCTCTGCCCTACCGGCACATTACTGTCGGGTGGTTGCGGAACCTGCAGCAACAATGATTTCCATTCTGGTTCAATCTTTGCGATTGAATCGTCGAGTCTCTTGATTTCCGCTTTCAGGGAACTTGGTTTGTCCTCCAACTGGGCGAGTTGCGTTTCTATCCCTGCGCGACCTTCTTCATTCGCAGCGTTGAGTTCACCCTTTAGTTTTCCAATTTGGGGACCAACTTCTTTTGAAAGCCGTTTCTGCTCCGCACGCACATCCTCCCGCTCACGGGTCAGTCGACGACGCTGCTCGTCGATTTCAAGGAGCCTGGAGATGTCAACGGTGATCTGCTTGGCTACAGCACCGTCCATGTAGCGTTTTGGATCTTCGCGAAGTAACTTGATATCAATCATGGGGTATCCGTATTGATGCTTAGCCGGGAGGGGCTGCCCAGTGAAGTTTATCGACAAGCGTGTTCCAGTAGGTGCTGGATGGGTTGAGAACTATTGAAAGTGTGTATTCGGATCGCTTGACATGGACGTGCATTCCTGTTTTAAGTTGGCAGTGCACCTTTCCGTCAATGACGAGGGAAGTTCCCTTGTTCGCTTTCAAGATGTCTACCGTCACTTTGGCACCGGCATCAAGAACGATGGGGCGATTCGCCAGTGAATGTGCGGCAACGGGGGTGAGTACGAAGGCATCGGCAGACGGGTCCACACTCGGTCCACCAACCGATGCACTGTGGGCTGTTGATCCTATGGGTGTTGAGACGATGATGCCATCGCCGTGGAGAGTTGGTGCTGGCACATTGTTGATCGAGAGCCCCAGTTCTAGAATTCTAAACGGATGACCCGCTGCGATCATCGCCTCGTTCATTGCGATGGTTGCCTGACCATCGTCAACCCTGACTTCCAGCATCATGGCTTTAAGGGTGGGAGGCGGTTCGGGGAAAATAGCCCCGCGTTGCTCGATTAACGATTCAGCATCGAATTTTGCTAGAAATCCAAGATTCCCGCAATTGACGCCAACGAGTGGAATATCCCGCATTGCGAGCATTGGTCCATGGCTGATTAGGGTGCCATCTCCGCCAATCGCAATTGCAAGTTGTGCTTCGGACAGATCATCACCATCGACATCGATGAATGCCACTACATCGGCAAGCCCAGATTCCAATGTCGAGGCAGTGGCGTCCACGTCCGAATTGCTGCGATCAGCGAGCAAGATTACAGGGCATAGGTTCATGTTGGGTGAATTGTACTAAAAGGGGGAGTGGCGTACACCGCTCAACTGACAAGCCCTTTTGTCAGTCGCATGAAAGCGGTTTCTAGATTGACTTGTTCTCCCTGCATCGAGTTGATACGGAACCCCTTTGCGATGAGCCGGTTGGGTAGTTCTGATTTATCCAGTGTTGCGTCCGCATCGATAGTGACGTCAATTCGCGTTTGCCCGTTTCGGGTAACGACATCGACTGTTTTTATTCCATCGACGGTTCGAAGAAGCGTTGCGGCATCTTCGACTCGGTCAACAACTTCAAAGTGAATTATTTGCCCTACTTTTGCCATCGACATGATCTCGTCCACTTTTCCGGAGAAAAGGAGTTTCCCTTGTTCGATAATACCCACACTCGTGCACAGTTCTGCAAGTTCGTGCAAAATGTGTGAACTGATCAGAATGGTTTTTCCCATTCGGTGCAATTCTTTGAGCAATTCACGAATTTCAATTCGAGCACGCGGGTCAAGACCAGATGCTGGTTCGTCCAGAAGCAGAACCTTCGGATCGTGGAGCAAAACCCGGGCGATCGACAAGCGTTGACTCATGCCCCGGCTTAAACTTGCCACTTGGGAAGTCGCCTTGTAGTTCAGATCGGTGAGTTCAAGCACATCCCCGACAGCGCGGTGTCTTTCAGAGCCACCGAGTCCGTAGCATGAAGCAAAAAAGTCGAGGTATTCACTGACAACCATGTCATCGTACGAACCCATGAAATCGGGTACATATCCGATGACCGGTCGTATCTCCGGGTTTTGATATCCAATGACCTTTCCATCGACCCTCGCTTCGCCCCAAGTCGGTTTCAAAAGGGTTGCGAGTATCTTGATGGTCGTTGTCTTGCCGGCGCCGTTTGGACCGATGAAACCGTAGCATTCTCCCTCCTCGATCTCGAGGTTCAAATTGTCAAGGGCAACGAGGTCACCATACTTTCGGGTTAGATTTGTTGTTTGAATCATGGTGTTTGTTCTAAAGGATAAACCCAACGGACAAAAGTTACACCCTCGCTGTCTTCCACAATCTTTCCATCGACCCTGATTGGTACTGGAATGGGTGAATTTTGCAAGAATCCCATGACTATAATACACGGACGCCCGAACCACCACGATAGATCGAGCGATCGACCATCGTAACGAACGCTCCTGAATGTCTTTGGTCCCTTCTGGTTAGGTTGTTTCTGATACCACGGAGGAGCAAGATGCGAATACAGAGAGAGCATCTCCATGCGGGTTCTCATCTCTGCTACAGAATACCGACCCGTGTGCCACGGGTTGAGTTGATATCGGCTCTTGGGGTTGGAAAATGAACTCTCGGGATCTGCGATCAGTTGATCTAGAGGTAAGATTTCTTCTGACTCCCATTTTGTTTGTCTCCACACAAATGCACGGTTCAGCAGATTGCCACTTTCGGATTCTCTCACCCACGGCATTAATTTGTTGCTCTCGTTCCGGTCGAGTTGTGGGGGATTGTTCCTGCCGTTTGAAATCCAAATGATGGTGACATTATGAAATGTTGCTCCCGAGCGGTTCACGATCGAACCGGCAAGGCCAGTTTGGGAACCGTCATCTTCGGATTGCACTCTCGGCTCGTCGTTCGGCGTGACACGGATCAGTGAACTATGGAAATCGTCTTCAATACTACCGAGCCATTGATATGAAAAATTCGCAGTGGTTGCCCTTGAAGGCTGATCGAACGAATCAAGCGGGTGATCGAGATTAACGATGATCTCTCGTCTGTCGATGAATAACGGGGTCATCGAAAGAGCTGGTGGTGACCACGGAAGCAGCACAGCCTGCTGATCACCCAGCAACTCAACTTCTTCTCGACCAAAGCTTGGCAGAAAAACGGAAAACCAACCGATAGCCCGTTGTCCCATCGAGCCGTACACATGATCAACAACAGTCACATGTCTCAGCGTATTGCGGACATCAGATGTCGTTGCAGCCATGAGCCATGTCCCAAGAGTGAAAATGCACGCCGTGCAAGCAAACCATAGCCAAGACCAACGTTGTTTTTTCTTGCGACCCAAAAGGTAATACCCGAGGGGACAACCGACAAGCCAATACGAAATAATCAGGATAAACACGGTTCCAAGTCTTCCGCCCGCTGTTGTGGACATCGCAATTTCTTGGGCCGCCATGTTTCCTAGTGACAAAACATTTTCCGAGTACACGGTATCCGACCATCGATCAGCAGCTTTCAGTTTTTGAATTGTGTTCTGTGTTGGTGTGTCGGATCGTCTGCCGAGCACCCTGTTCCAAAGCACATCTGCCTCGGGTAAACCAAGCGACGTAAGTTTACCATTTGTAAGGTCGATCCCGATGACCGTGACTGCACCAAAACCTATCGTTTGTTGAACCGCGACGACTCGACCATCTTCAAGCCAAATCAGGGGCGTAAAATCGCTTGCCCATCTGTCTCGAACATTGCCAAAGACGTGAATGGGAATGTCCAGTTTCGGCCATTGGGTGTTGCGCCCAAGCACATTATGCATCGAGGAGAGAGGTGCTTGATCGAGGGTTGGATTTACATTTACCAGCAGAGCAGCAAGGGGACCATTTTGCGTACCGAGCGACCAAGGATTTCCGATCATGGACAGCGTGATGACCAGATGACCACCGCGATTGATCCAATTCTTCAACGCCTCTGATTGACGGTAGCTGAATTCGGGTGTTGCATCCGCCCAAACGAGTGCATCGAGTGACAGGTAACTTTGCCACGAGTCAGGAAGATCAGAACCTGTCAAGCCGGAGACCACCTTGGTCGCCTCCTGTTTGGGTTCAATCGAACTTGAAGGCAGAAACCCCGACAAGCCAACTCGTCTGTTTCCCAGTACTGCAATCCTGCCCTCGGTCGCCTCGACGATCTGGGCACCGGTGGATGCCGGAGAAAACCGAATCGCCTGTAATTCTGCACCAGGCTCGTTGTCTTCCCACGATCGAAGCCGGATGGTCCACACGGTGTCGTTCCGATCCCACGTTCGGGTTGGAGCATGCAACCATGTTGATGTTGTGCTTTGTGGTGCTAGGGTGATCTGGCGTCCCCAAAGGACCATGTCACCATCACCATCAGGAACTTCCCATTGAACCCATGCTGTCATAGCCGGGTTTGCATTCGATGAAACACTCACATGTATCGGCGTGATGTCACCCGCCCGCCACTGATTGCCGATTCCCACACTGTTGACGGTGATCGAATAGTCCTCGGCTGCGCCGAGGGTGGTTGCCAACAAAAGGAAAAGGCGGGTATGCATGCAGGGAACCGTACGCTTCAAGAATCGCAGCATGTGACAAGATGCCGCGATGGAAACAAGAAACTTCGTATTTTTCATTGGGTGCATGAATCAAATCATCGTCAAGGGAGAATCCAACGAGGACCGCATCGACACCGAGTATCTCTTGGAATTCTCCAACGACAGGGATCGAGCCTCCGGTTCCGATGAGCACAGCAGGGTTGGGGAAGATGCTCGTCAGCGCATCGCTTGCGGCTGAAAGCCATGGGGAGTCTGTCGGTACGGCAATCGCGGGTGCAGCACCAAACCCCTTCAGCGTCCAATGACATCCAACTGGTGTTCTGTCTTCCAAGAAGGCAAAAAGCGCCGCTTCAATCTTTTGGGGATCTTGGCTTGCTACAAGCCTGCAACTGATCTTCGCGGACGCGGTCGCACCAATGACGGTCTTTGCCCCCTCACCCGTGTAACCCGCCCACAATCCGTTGATATCACATGTGGGTCGAGACCACAGTCGCTCAAGCGTTCCATATCCCTGCTCGCCGAATGTGGCTTTTGCGCCGGAACTTTCAAGCACGAGTGCATCGGCATCGCCAAGCGAATTCCACTGTTCGACTTGCCATTTGCTGACCTCGTCGACATCGTCATAAAACCCTTCAATTTGAACACGCCCACCACTGTCATGGAGTTGCCCGAGAATTTCGGTGATTGCATTTGCGGGGTTGACGACCGAACCGCCATATCCACCACTGTGTAGATCATGCGAAGGACCATGAAGGGTTGCCTGAATATAGACAAGACCGCGTAGACGACTTGTAATGGCGGGCGTGTCTTCGTCCCACATGCTTGTGTCGCACACGATGCAGGTGTCGGCTGACAAGGCTTCTTTGTGTTCTTTGAGGAAGGGAGCGAGGCTTTCACTTCCACTTTCCTCCTCACCCTCAAGCAAGATGACTACACGAACAGGAAGGGTGCTGTGTACCGATTTCCAAGAGCGTATCGCCTCGACGAACGTCATCAGTTGCCCTTTGTCGTCGGATGCACCCCGTGCAACGATACGCCTGCCCCGAGGTCCATCGATTACGACACCGTCGAACGGAGGATGATTCCACTCGTCAAGCGGTTGGACGGGCTGGACATCGTAATGACCGTAGTACAAGACGCGCGGTGCATCGGGACCAGCGGAGTCGTCGGTTGCAACAACCATGGGATGTCCTTGCGTGTCGTGCATCGTTGCCTGTAGACCGATCGATGCCAAATCGTTCGTCACATGTTCGGCGCACCGCCTGACATCGGGGGCATATTCTGTGTCGGTGCTGATGCTTGGGATTTGTAGAAATCCTTGAAGCCGCTTGATTGCGTTGTCAAGATCGGCATCGATCAGATCAAGCACCGGTTGCAGGGTTTCAGACGCTACCAAATCAGACATACTGGGGTCTCCGCTTCTTCATTCTCGATTGCGCACTTGATGATTCCATTTTCGATTGCAACAACAAGTGGTGTTCCAATGATCCAGTCCACCCCGATTTGAAGCTCAGTTACGTCACAATCGAAACATGGGTTTTCAAACTCGCCTTCTCCGAAGAATCCATCGATTGACTCCGGAATTGCAACAAGTGTTGTTGGTGCACGCAGGTCGACTTCAAAGTGCCTGTACAACAATTCTTCACAGTGGTCACAATTGCGTCCATAGAAGATCACATATTGTTTGCCTTCGCGAATGTCGTGAGGCCAATTCTCCACCCAGGCAAACACATCGACATCGTCGATCGATGCACCAATCCACGAAGAAAGATCTCGGGGGTACCACGATGCTGGAAGTGAACCATTTGACGGCTTGGCGTTTTGAATGGTTACGAAAGTGTATGACCACGCGATTGCAATGAAGACACAAGCGAGTATTGGACCGCGATTCTTCCCGTTTGGGGCGCATGTGCTGCCACGGGGTCTGCAAAGCACGATTCCCAGCAGCATTGCAAAATCGATCCCGAACATGATTTTTGGATCCAAGGAGTGCTTCCCCAGGCAACCACAACTGACCGCACCGTTGTAAATTTCAACGCAAAGGACGAGCAGGAAAATACCGAGTATCGTGATGGCGGCTTTTCTCGCCAGTTTCGGGATGAAGAGCATGAGCCCGATGAAGAAAAACTCGATCGATGTCAGAACGGAAAGGAGGAGAAAGTGGTCGGTGAATCCAACCGCTTCACCAGCATTGAGAATTGACCGTGGAAGAGATTTCGGTGTTGCACCGCTTACTTTGGACAAGGCGCCGAACAAGATCCATCCCGGAACAATCAACCGCACGAGCAACGTGCCAACCCAACCAATAATGACCCGCCATGTGGTGGGTGCTGTAACTTCATTCATATTGGGATTCTAGCGGAGTGTTGGGTTAACGACGTCTTGGTCTGTATCCAAGAGCAACTGCCGACAATACAAGGGCAACGGGGGGTGCTGGAATGACCATTCCAGTGAAAACGCTCGTGCCATCGAGTTTGAAAGCATTTGTGGAAACGACATTCCAACCGCTTTCACCCCAACCAACGAATTGGAATGTTTCATAGTCCAGTGCACCACCAATTGTTCCACTATCGACAAAGGTGTATGAAATCGCGTCACCAACCGAGAGTCCGGTCCATGCAAATCCATCCCCGCTACCACTACCACCCCAAACAAAGAGCGTTCCTATTGTCTGGGATCCAAACGGTGGGTCGATCAGTGTCCAAACATCTTGGTCGTAGTCGTTGATATACATCCCCAATGAACTTGGGGCAGTACTGGAGAGGGCGATGGACGCATCGATGCCGGTATCACCAAATCCGAGTTCTTGATCGACAAGGGTGAGCAATGACAAGCCGGCATTTGTGGT
>Ga0066376_10005989_pt1 | contig 10132 bp, 12 predicted proteins | sample Knorr_S15_td_Bot_FD_77009 | JGI IMG/M metagenome (GOLD analysis project Ga0066376, IMG submission 77009) | Marine microbial communities from Southern Atlantic Ocean transect - Knorr_S15_td_Bottom_ad_5009_LV_A | ecosystem: Environmental > Aquatic > Marine > Oceanic | place: Southern Atlantic... | reverse complement strand
TACCGCAACGCCCACAGCAGCTTGCCCATATCGGCCTTGTCGCCAGTTCGTACAAGAAACAATCCCAGTATCGAAGCGATGATTCCGATGCCAGCGATAACCAGCGGCAGCACAGCCCTTGGCCAATCCAACGAGTACGAACTGCCCGCACTCAATGCGATGAATGCCAGTGAAATCGTGGCGATGATCGAACCGACGTACGACTCGAACAGGTCTGCGCCCATTCCCGCGACGTCCCCCACATTGTCTCCCACGTTGTCGGCAATCACGGCCGGGTTGCGGGGGTCGTCTTCTTCGAGACCGGCCTCGACCTTGCCCACGAGGTCGGCGCCAACGTCAGCGGCCTTCGTGAAGATGCCGCCCCCGACACGGGCGAACAGGGCGATAGACGATGCGCCGAACCCGAATCCGGCAATTACGTTCGGGTTTTCGAATATCAGCCACAGTGCCGAAACCCCGATGATGCCGATTCCCACAACGGTCAGCCCCATTACCGCACCGGTGCTGAACGCCACTTGCAGGGCCTTGTTCAAGCCGTGCTGGGCGGCTGTGGCAGTGCGCATGTTGCCTCGAACGGCAATGCTCATGCCTATAAAGCCGGCCAGGCCAGAACCTACGGCCCCGGCAAGATATGCAAGGGCCGTCCACGGGCCATCCGACTCGATCGCTCCGCCCGCACCGAGCCTCTCTATGGTCGCATTGGCGAGAATGTTGTAGTCGATGAAGACCGCAAGGATCACGAACATGATCACCACGAACACGGCAAGTATCGAATACTCTTTGCGCAGGAACGCAGCGGAACCTTCCTGGATGAGGGCGCCGATCTCCCGGACCGCTTCGTTGCCCGACGGCTGCCGCATGACTCGCCACACAAGTAGGGCTGCCGCAACGAGGCCGACGCCTCCGGCTGCGATTGCAAGCAGGATCGAATCCATCTATATATCTCCGCGAAAGAACCTTCCACGGTCGAACGCCCGGAATAACCTGGGCATCACGGGAAGTTCCGGTAATAGAAGTTGGAACACCAGTTCACCGATCAAATCCGTAAATCGAAGCCAATGCAGCGCCGTCCAACTTCAGGTTGACCTGAGAACGCTAGCATTGGCCTAAAGACCAGTCAACGAATCGAAGGGCCGATTACGATGATCGAAACCATGAGAAATAATGTGGTGAGTCCGCTCGAGTGTGCTCAGATTATTTACCTGACAATTTGAAATTCGACTCGACACGGGATGCGTACCGAGCCGGTTCCCCCTTTCCCGCCGCCACCCTGTTACGGGAACCGCCGCTGGCGATATGCGCCCTCAAACAGACCGACCAGCTCAGCCGTAGCGGCACCAATATCTTCCGCCAGGGTGATGGCCGTGGCGACACAAATCGAGTCAGCTCCAGCCGCAACAACCGATTCCAAATTGGAAGCGTTGATGCCGCCGATCGCAACAATATGAGACGAACAGGAATCGCTTACAGACTGCAAAGTTTTCAGGCCGGCAGGGCGGGTATTCGCCTTCGTGCTTGTCGAAAATATCGCTCCGACCGCCAGGTAATCTGCACCGGTCCGTTCCGATTCCCTGGCTTCACCGAGCAAGGCATTGGAGGTCCCGACCACCTGCCGGTCCTCGAGCACAAGCCGGCAATCCTCCACCCCAAGATCGCCCTGCCCCACATGCAGGCCGTCTGCGCCGATAATACGCGCAATATCGGCATGGTCGTTGACGATAAAAAGCCTGCCCGCCTCTTGTGCCAGCTTCTGGATCTGTTCAGAGCATTCCGCAATCTGCCTCTTTTGCGAGAGTTTATCCCGCAGCTGAATTACCGAAGCACCTGCCTCGAACGCGGCACCGGCCACACCGACCACATCGCGCCCATTCGTGTGCTCGGGGTCAACTATCAGGTAAATACCTGTCATTCGCGCAACTGTCTGGTCGCGCGGCGTTCCTGGTGAACTCAAAACTCTTCTTTCCTGTAATTCACGGGTATTTATAGTCTCCGAATTCGATCTGCTCGACTGTGCTGAAACAGGCCGGGACCAAAAAAAGGCCATTCGGCGAGTGTCGCTGAGGATCTCTGCAGTTTTACAGGGCGAACGCAGGATCTACCCTGAATTCTACCGTGGAACACCGGTCCTCAAGTCCCGTCGCCCGGAGCGTCTTGTAAGCTTCACCGACTTTATTGATCATGCACGCCGAAGCCCCGCGGTTTCCCGTCGTGCAATAAGGAGTAATTGCGGATGACTGTGGCATGGCCGTCCCAGGATGATTTGCTGAAATGGATGAGCTCCGATTTACGCAACTGGGGGCGCTGGGGTGACGACGACCAACGAGGGACTCTGAATCATCTTTCACCTGAAAAAACGTTGCACGCGGTAAGTCTGGTTTCTGAAGGTGTGACCGTGAGTTGCGCGAGGCCCGTCGATTTCAAAGCGTCCGTCGACGTTCCCCGTCCCCCACAACATTTCATGGTCTCGGCTGGCGATACGTACCGCCAGGGAGAGTCTGTAGACCGCCAGGTGGCGATGGACTATTTCGGCATGATCTTTCATGGACACACCGTCACCCATATCGACAGCCTTGCTCATTTTTTCTGGGACGGCCAGACGTACAACGGGCGTCCATCAAGCGTCGTATCGACCGCAGAGGGCGCTACAGAGTTCGATGTTATGGCTGGCTCCGGCGGCATTGTTACAAAAGGAGTTCTGGTCGACGCTCCACTCCTCCGAGAGGTCGATTTTATTGAGCGGGGCGATGGCGTAGGCCTTGCCGATATCGAGGCCGCTGAGCGAACTCACGGTGTGAGGGTTGAAAAAGGCGACGTGCTGCTGCTGCGCACGGGCCAGCTGGGGCGTCGGGAGGTAGTTGGTCCCGTCGATGTCTGGGTAGACGGCTCTGCGGGGCCCTCACCGGAAATTCTCCCCCTGCTTCATGAACGCGAGGTTGCCGTGCTGGGCTCAGATACCGGTAACGACGTCGGGCCAAATCCCTATGAACGGTTTTCCAATCCGGTCCACCAGGTCGGGATAGTTTCGATGGGTCTCTGGATCCTCGATAACGCATGGCTAGACGATCTTGCTGAAGCCTGCAAACAGCGTGGGAAATGGGAGTTCATGATCTCCATTCTGCCGCTGAAACTACCGGCGGTCACAGGGTCACCAGTAAACCCGATAGTGATCTTCTAATGCGGAAAACTGGCCGTCTTCGGCTGTAAAATGGCCCGGAAATATAATTATAAAGTCGAGTGTACTGAAATGCTGGAGTCGAGTGTGCTGAAACGCCGCCCGGATATGACGATGGAAACAGCATTATTCTTCGACCGCCCACTCGATATGGTCGATTTGGATCACCCGTCCGGAGCGATCCATCTCAACGCTGAGCAAATCGATACGCCAGTCCGAGTTTTCAAGATTGTTTTCAGCCAGGTAACTCCGGGCCGCCGCCCGTAGCCGCAACGACTTTTGAACTGAAATCTGCTCGACCCCGGAACCAAAAGACCGGTTGGTCCTGGTTTTCACTTCAAAGAAAACAAGCCAGCTACCAGCGCGGGCCACGATGTCGACTTCTCCCTCGCGAGTCCGGTAGTTGGTTGCCACAATCTCATAACCGAGTTTGTTGGTCACATGCGTTCGCGCTGCCGACTCACCGGCCCGGCCGGTGCCCGGGGGAAGGTTCAATTTTCCGCTTGAGGACCCCAAAGTTGCCTTTATTCCTGACTTGCCGTTCAACTGGAAATCGACGTACGGGCCCTGCTAGCGGCTCAATGGCCCAGAATGTCGCTGACGGGCTTGAAGCTGCGTCTGTGGATGGGGGAAACGCCCAGTTCCTTCAGCGCGGCCATGTGCATCGTCGTTCCGTAGCCCTTGTGTTCCGCGAACCCATAACCTGGATAGTCGGACTCAAAAATGGTTGCCATAAGGCGATCTCTTGTCACCTTGGCGATAATTGAAGCGGCCGCCACACTCTGGCTGCGTGAGTCCGCCCTCACGATCGAAGTTTGCGGGACCGGAACCGAATGCAGCTCAACGGCATCTATCAGCAAGTGGTCTGGCTGGGGATCTAGTTCCGCGATGGCCCGCGACATCGCAAGTCTTGTAGCCGGAACGATTCCGATCGAATCGATCTCATCGGCGGTGCATGCGCCAACCCCGTAACCGATACACCAGCCAATTAGCCAGTCGAACGCCCGTTGCCGCTGCGCCGCAGTCAGCACCTTGCTGTCATTGACGATCCGGACATATTCAGCCGGGACCGGCCCCGGCAGGATGGCCGCGCCCGCTACAACCGGTCCGGCAAGCGTACCGCGACCAACTTCGTCCACCCCGGCAATCAGCAACCGTGCACCGTTTGCAATTTCGTTTTCTATCGAAAAATCAGGAAACTGTCGGACGGTCTTCGGCAAAAGGAAATCCACAAACGGCTGACGATAATCAGGCTAAGCGTGCGCCGACGGAAACCCATCGACGGCATCCGCTCGCATACGCGACCACAAGCGGATTGAGCCAGAAGCATACCGTTACCGTGGGAAAATTCAGGCCGTTATGTCCGAGTACTGACGAGCCAGTTCACCCGGCACGAGAGACCGCAAGCTGTCCACCACGTCCGGGGTTTACCGCCGGTACGTCATCGACCATAGTTCGCTCATCAGGGTCAACCGCCCGCTCCGGTAGCGAGTACTCGATCAATCCGCCGCCGATCACCGTCTCTCCATCGTAGAAAACAACAGCCTGTCCGGGGGTAATAGCGCGGACCGGGTCATCGAACTCGATTTCAGCCCCGCTGTTTGGCAGCGCCCGAACCCGCGCCGGACTGTTACCACCGTTGTACCTGATGCGAGCACCGACCCTGATCGACCCGACCGGAGGGGTTCCCGACAACCAGTTGACGCTTGACGCGTAAAGGCGAGTCTTCATAAGTTTTTCTGCCGGTCCAACGGTGATTCGCCCCGACTCCGCGTTGATATCAGTCACGTACAGGGGGCGCGTGGTGTTGTTGACGACCGGAAGTCGCTTTCGCTGACCGATCGTGAACCCGTGTATACCATCGTGCTTCCCAACGACGGTCCCATCCGCATCGACGATCTCGCCAGGAAGCTTTTGCTTCAGGCGCGGCTCAATAAAGCGGGTGTAGTCGCCATCGGGGATAAAGCAAATATCCTGTGAATCGGGCTTGTCAGCTATCGAAAGATCGAGGTCCCTCGCGATAGCTCTGATCTCGTCCTTCGAGTAGTCGCCAATCGGGAATGACAACTTCGCCAACTGCTCCTGTGAGAGCGTATACAGAACATACGACTGGTCTTTCAGCTCATCGATCCCGGCAAGCAGGCGGTATTTGCCCTCGACCTGTCGGATCCTCGCGTAGTGACCAGTCGCCACCACATCGGCGTCCATCAACTCGGCACGGCGCACGAGGAACTCAAACTTGAGACGGTCGTTACAGGCCAGGCATGGGTGCGGCGTGCGGCCACGCTCGTACTCGCCGACGAAATAGTCAACCACGTGCTTTTGAAATTCTTCTTCAAAATTGAGAAAGTAGTGCCTTGCACCGATCTTTCGGCAGACACTGCGGGCATCTTCGACGTCCTCGACCGAGCAGCACGACTTGTTCAGCCTGGCCACTTTGTCGTTTGGCGCGTTGAACAGACGCATCGTGACGCCCACAACGTCGTAGCCTTCGCGGGCCAGCAACGCAGCGGCGACAGACGAATCTACCCCGCCGCTCATTGCAACAACGGCACGGCCCTTCTTTTTCTGAATTTGCACCATCGTTTCAGAATACCACCGGACCTGTTCCGGGCCCGAGCGCACCGAGAATTCCCACTGACGATTAATTGCCTGATTCTGCGGTTCGAATCTGATGTTGATGTCTATAATTCTTGGTGATGGAAGACACCACCAAAAAACCCGACGACGACACCCCGGCCACCGGCTCGCCAGAAGGTGCTGCAGGAACTCCCGCCTCAAACGAGGACTTCGCGCGGGCGTCAGTCGATGAAGCATCGGAACATCTCGGGTCAGATGTCGTGTTGCTCGATACCCGGGGCGTCAGCAGCTTTGCCGACTTTTTTGTGATCGTCAGTGGCGAGACCGACCGGCACATCGAATCGATGGCCGATGACATCAGCCGCCGTGTACGCGCGATGGGCGTTCACATTGCACACCGCGAGGGATCGGGAAAAGGAGGGTGGGTGCTCCTCGACTTTACCGGCTTCGTCGTCCACCTGTTCACAAGGGAACAGCGCGAACGCTACGGCCTTGAGCAACTCTGGTCACGGGCCACGGAAATCGTCCGGGTCCAGTAGCTACTCCACGATCCAGGGCTGAGAGGCCCGGTCGTACGCGACCAGTTCCGAATCGTCGAAGAACAGGGACACTTCCCGGGCTGCGTCTTCCGCGTTAGCCGATCCGTGAATCAGGTTGCGACCCATATCGACACCCAGGTCGCCACGAATCGTTCCGGGCTCGGCGTCGGCCGGGTTGGTCGCACCGATGATCTTTCGAGTTGTCGAGATGGCGCTCGGGCCCTCAAGTGCGAGGGCGACTACCGGAGAAGACGTGATGAAACTGACAAGACCGGGATAGAAAGGCTTTTCAGCGTGCTCTGCGTAATGCCGGCTGGCGAGTTCCTCGGGAATCAGCATTAGTTTCATCCCGATGATCTGCAGTCCGGTGCGTTCTAGCCGACTTATTATTTCGCCGGCCAGGCCACGTTGCACACCATCGGGTTTAACAAGTACGAGTGTTCGCTCTGCTGACATTTTTTCTCCAAAAATAACTCAAACGATTTCGTATCAACTCATTGTGCCCCCCGATGGCGATTATTTCAGCGCGGCACAACGCGACAGCAACATTTATTCACCGGCCACATACGGTTGAGTCGACTGGCTACTGTGTCTTCGGCTGGCTGATCGAGGGAGGACGTGCGTAAATCGGCCTCAGCTCTTCGTACGGCGTAACCACGCCAGCGCCAAACCTCGCAGTTGCTATATCGAGCAGGGAATTTGGGTCACGCAGCGTGTTTGGTCCGCCCTCCATGAACCGGGATTTCTCTACCAACCCGGCCATCAAATCACACGCCTCCCCGCACAACAGGGCATCCGGCTCAAGGCTGTCCAACAGTTCGCCGGGGGCGCCCAGACCCATCTGAACATCCAGGTCGACCCCGCCCGGCGTCACGCCGTGACGCATCCACGATATTTCCCCGCGGCCCGCCGGGATCAACGAATAGACCGGGACAGCGCGTGTGACCAGTTCGAGATATGGTTCGACTTCAATTTCGTGTGTCGGCACCCCCAGGACTGGCAGTTTTTTTGCCACGACGAGGCCCAGCGCAGCGCTGATCCCGACCCGGACTGCGCTGAACCCACCCGGACCAAGTGCGATGGCGAGGTGGGTGATATCAGTTGGGCCGAGCGATAGTTCAGCTAAAGATTCAACCAGCTTCGGCATCAGCTCACGCCCGTGGTTCTGATCCGACCGCCAGGTCCGGGTAGCCCGTTTTCCCGTGTCGTCGACCACGCCGACCCCCGCAAACCTGGTCGAGGTATCAATGACAGCGAGTATCAACCGGACGCACCCCTGGATTCAGATTGGAAAGACAGCCCGACAGCCGCATCGATAGACTCGAATACCGCGGCTGACCTGCTCAACAGGCCGGCCGATCGCGGCCCGGTGGGGGTGAACGTGATCAACCGCTGATCTTCATGCTCTCCGTTTAAGAGTTTCACGTAAAGAGCGTCCTGCGGAAGTGCCCCGGCGCCAACCTCGGGCCACTCGACAACCAGTGCGCCGTCTGCCAGGCGTTCATCGAGTGCAAGTTCCTCGACCTCGTCGACCGAACCTATCCTGTAAAGGTCGCAATGGCTCAACCGGATTCGACCCGGATATTCGTTCACGATCACGAACGTGGGACTACGGGCCGGGATGGCGCTCTCAATGCCTTCTGCCATCCCATGAACGAGCCGGGTCTTTCCTGCGCCCAGCTCGCCCGATAGCAACACGGTGTCGCCTATGCGCAGCGCCTGTCCAATAGCGCTGCCAATCCGAACCGTTTCCAGTTCGGAATCGGACACAAGGAGCAGGGCAGGAGTGGGGGCGGCGTCCGCGCGAAAATTACTGTCAGCCATCGAGGTGGTCCCAGCCTTTGCGGACCGGGTCGTAAATTGCCCCTTCCGCATCGAGCACATTCACTCCACCACCCGGAACGCCATCCTCGGCCACCCGACCGATAACGTGAATGCCAGGAATTTTTGGGCTGGGAGATCGCCGCAGTGATTCGACGATATTTTCGGGCGCTGTGAACACCAACTCATAGTCCTCACCCCCGCCCAACGCCAGGTCGATTGCACTCGTCCCAAACATGGAAATAAGCTCGGTCGGCATGGGGACATCGGCCATCTCGATATTGATTTCGACTTTGCTGGCACGGGCGAGTTTCTCAAGGTCACCGACAAGCCCGTCACTAATGTCCATGGCGCAAAGGACACCCGATTCCACCAGTAGTATTCCCGTTTGAATTCGCGGGGTAGGGCGGAAATGACGGTCGACTAGGGCCTTGCCGCTTGGATTCGTGTCACCTGAAAGCAGAACTTCCAGGCCGCCCGCTGAGCCACCCAGCGGGCCGGTAACGCAAACCAGGTCGCCGGCCCGTGCAGCGTCGCGACGGAGCCACGAACTCACCCCACCCTGGCCACCGGTCTGTGAAGGGTGGCCGGTGAGCGCAAGATTTACGAACATCGTGGGTGAAGAAACCACGTCGCCGCCCACGATGCGGCCACCAAATTCGGCGAATGCCTCGTTCATTCCGGAATAGAAGTCGGTGAACGTCTCAGCTGATGCGCCTTTAGGCACCCCTAATGTGACCAGCGCGTGATCGGGCACTCCACCCATCGCCGCGATGTCGCTCAGGTTGGATACTGCACACTTCCAGCCGATGTCGTACCAGCGTTCGTCGACCGAACGAAAGTGAACACCGTCAACGATGGCATCAGTCGTGAGCAGCATTTCACCAGACGGCGTCGAAACGACCGCAGCATCGTCCCCGATTCCGGTCAGGACCGACTCCGCATTGGCCAGGTTTTCTGCCATCCCGAACTCGGCAAGCCGGTCGATCAACCCGAATTCGCCCAGGCCACTAATTGTGCTGTCGGCCTCTTGAGAACCGGTGCCGTTTTCGTCGCCGGGCCCGTCGTCGCGCCCACCACTATTTAACAGGGAATCCTTCATCTGGATAATTATATTGGGATAGCCACCGGCCTTACGTAGCAAGATCCGCTTGTGTCGGCGGTCAGGCGTCTATAATCCACCCGATTCCACGGTCGCATCCCTACGATTTCAAGGAGAACGAAATGCCGGTAGTCAATATCTCACTGTACGCAGGCCGCACAGCCGAGCAGAAAGCCGCCCTTGCCCGCGCCGTCACAAAGGCAATATCCGAAACGGCCGGGATTCCAGACTCTGCCACTACGATCATCTTTAACGACGTAGAAAAGACCGATTGGTCAATCGGTGGAGTAATGGCCTCAGAAAGCTAGTCCAGCCGGAGTTACGGGCGCGACTGGACGACGCACCTCGTCTCGATTCCCATGCGATTTGCCGTTGACACTTTCTGCCCCCTCCGATTGAATTGTTAACAGTGGCGGGCTAGCTCAATTGGCAGAGCAAGTGACTCTTAATCACTAGGTTCGGGGTTCGAGTCCCCGGCCCGTCACCAAACTGAAACCAAACGTAAAGAGCCGAGTGTTATTTCAACCGACATTCGGCTTTTTGCCCACTAACTGCCCACTAACTCTTTTCTGAACCTGCCATCACCCGAGCGAACACGCTAGCCGCGAGTTCATCTTCACCTGGGATTACGTGACCGTAGACAGACAGCGTCACCATCGGACTGGAATGTCCTGCTCTAACTTGCACTGCATTTATAGGTACGCCATTTCTGAGTAAGTTGGAAATGTGGAAATGCCGTACGTCATGCAAGCGTGCATCGACGCCAACCGAATCGGCAGCCTTGCGCCATGACTTCGTCAACACGAGTGGGTCGAGGATGCTTCCAACGGCCGTTGTGAACACCCAGCCATCGTCTATTACCGCTCCTTGATGCTCTTTGACGGGATCTGTCAGAACTCAGGGTACAGGGTCTGTTTG
>Ga0066376_10005988_pt1 | contig 10133 bp, 8 predicted proteins | sample Knorr_S15_td_Bot_FD_77009 | JGI IMG/M metagenome (GOLD analysis project Ga0066376, IMG submission 77009) | Marine microbial communities from Southern Atlantic Ocean transect - Knorr_S15_td_Bottom_ad_5009_LV_A | ecosystem: Environmental > Aquatic > Marine > Oceanic | place: Southern Atlantic... | reverse complement strand
GATCTGATGGCATTACAGGGCATGCGGCTGAATTCCTTCTATTCCAGCGCCAATGTCTGTACCGCGGCGCGGGGAGGATTACTGACGGGTCGATATCCAATCCGCCTGAACCTGGTAAGCGATGTTGCCAGACCAACTAACGAGATTCATATTGCCAGGGATGAAATTACCCTGGCCGAGGCGCTTAAAGAACTGGGCTACAGCACTGCCCTGTTTGGCAAGTGGCATCTCGGCAGCCGCCTGGAGTGGTCCCCGATCCACCACGGTTTCGATGAGTTTTATGGCGTCCTGCATAGCAACGACATGACACCGCTGGAGTTGTATAGCGGCGAGCAGGTGATAGAAGACCCGGTAGACCAAACTACCTTGACCCAGCGCTACACGGCAGAGGCGTTGCGCTTTATCGAAGATAACCGGGATAATCCTTTCTTTCTCTATTTGCCACATAGCTTCCCCCATGTACCGCTGTTCGTTTCCGATCAGTTTACTGGTCAATCTGATGCCGGACTCTACGGCGACGTGGTGGAGACGATTGACTGGAGCATGGGCAGGATCCTGGACCAGGTGAAGGCATTGGGGCTGGACGACAATACCCTGATTATTTTCACTTCCGACAACGGCCCCTGGTTTGAAGGCAGTTCCGGTCCCTTTCGTGATCGTAAGGCCAGTTCCTGGGAAGGCGGATTGCGAGTCCCGTTTATCGCGCGCTGGCCCTCGGTTATCGCACCGGGTTCGGTGAGTCATGAACCCGCTATGGGGATCGATATATTCCCCACTCTGGTTAAATTGGCCGGCGGCACCCTGCCAGACGACCGCGAGATCGATGGGAAAAACATAATGCCCATGTTGTCACAAAATGCCGCTACCCCTCATGAAGCCCTGTACCTGTTCAATAAAGATCGCATCGCCGGCGTTCGCAGTGGCAGGTGGAAACTGGTGGTGGAGTCATTCTATCGATCGGTGTTGGTAAGTTTCGATCACCCGGACTCCTACTATGCCCCGCTGGGCTTACTGTTCGACCTGGAACTCGACCCCACCGAAACCTATAGCTACACCCGTGAAAATCCGGAAGTGGCAGCCAGGCTGCGAGGCTACCTGGAACGGGGCCAACAGGCCCTGAACACCACCGTACTCCAGCAAATGTGGAATCGCTGACCCCAGCATTATGAAAACTGTAGAAGGACCTATCCTATTCCTGGCGCAAATCGCCGATGACACAGCGAATACGCGTATTCCGGATATCCCATGACCGTTGCAAAAATCAGATTAGGCATGGTGGGCGGCGGCCAAGGCGCCTTCATCGGCGCCGTACATCGCATTGCGGCGCGCCTCGATAATCGCTACGAGCTGGTTGCCGCTGCTCTCAGTGCCGACGCCAAGCGCGCCACCGAATCCGCCGCAGAGGTGGGTATCGCCAGCGCTCGCAGCTATACAGACTTCAGGGTGATGGCGAAGAAAGAAGCCAGCCGGAAAGATGGCATCGAAGCCGTAGTCATCGTCACCCCAAACCACCTGCATTTCGACGCGGCCCGGGCCTTTCTCGAAGCCGGCATCCACGTCATCTGCGACAAGCCGCTTACCTCAACACTGGAAGACGCGGAAATCCTGGTCAAGCTGGTAGCGGAGCGCGACCTGCTCTTCGCCGTCACCTATAACTACAGCGGCTACCCCATGGTGCGCGAGGCCAGAGAAATGATAAGCGCCGGCGCCCTGGGTGCTATCCGCGTCATCCAGATCGAGTACGCCCAGGACTGGCTCGCCACCAACATCGAAACCACAGGCCAGAAACAGGCCACCTGGCGCACCGATCCAGCCCGAGCCGGCGCCGGTGGTGCAATCGGCGATATCGGCAGCCATGCCTTCCATCTCTCAGAGTTCATCAGCGGGCTGGAAGTCACTTCCCTGCTCGCGGATCTGGATGCCTTCGTCGCTGGTCGCACACTCGATGACAACGCCCACATACTCCTGCATTTCAACAATGGCGCCAGCGGCATGTTGTGGGTAAGCCAGGTCGCCAGCGGCAAGGAGAATGGTCTGAGAATTCGAATCTACGGCGACAAGGCTGGACTGGAGTGGGCACAGGAAGATCCCAACTACCTCCAGTTCACCCCCCTGGGCGCGCCCAGACAAATCCTGAGTAGAGGCGGAGCCGCCACCAGCGCCGCCGCCATCGCGGCGACCCGCATTCCCGCGGGCCACCCCGAGGGGTTTTTAGAGGGCTTCGCCAATCTCTACCGGGAATTTGCCGATGAGATCGTGGCACACCGGGATGGCACGGCGCTCGACTGCGTATCTCTGGTACCGACAATTGAAGATGGCTTGAAGGGAATGCGCTTCATAGAGAAAGCGGTAGCATCCAATAACGCGGGCAATATCTGGCAAAGTTTGGATTCCTAGCATCGAAGCTAGTGGCGGGAGAGCTGGGCTTGGAGCTGTTTTCCCGTTCCGTTGGGCCATCCCTGTCGCTAGTCACTAGAAAACAATCCCAAGCCCAACTCGCTTGAAGCATCCAGCCAGATTTAGGCTCTATTTTATCGTTTTCTGATTAGATACACTGCATGTCCGACTAGCGGGAATAACATAATGAATAAGCAGATTTTGAAGCATGCTCAATCCAGACGTAACTTTCTAAAAACCGCCGCCATTGCCGGCGTCGCCGCGGCCGCCCCCTGGCAGCGAGTTCTGGCGCAGAGCCGCCGCGTCGGCAGTATCGGCCTGCAACTGTATTCCTTGCGCAGGGAGATGGGACAGGATTTCGAAGGCACACTGAGTCGACTTGCCGAGTTAGGTTTCGAGGAAATGGAGTTTGTCGGCTATTTCGACAAGTCGCCGGCAGAAGTTCGGCGCATTCTCGATGGTGTCGGCATGACATCTCCAGCAGCGCATATCCAACTCACTGCAATTCGGGAAAACCTCGAACGCGAGATCGAAACCGCCGCCACCATCGGTCAAAAATATATAGTGGTCCCCTCCGTACCGGGTAATGAACGCTCCATCGACGACTATCAACGCCACGCCGACTTGCTGAATCGCGCCGGTGAGGCCGGCAAGGCTGTCGGCATCCAAATGGGTTATCACAATCACAACTTCGAGTTTGAAGAGCAAGCTGGCAAGACCGGTTATGACACCTTGCTGAATTCGACCGAACCCGCGCTGGTGAAAATGGAGATGGATTTGTACTGGATCGTGGACGCCGGTGAAGACCCGATTCCCTACTTCGAGAAGCATCCCGGTCGTTTCGCGATGTTGCACGTGAAGGACCGTGCAGGCGATGGCAGCATGGTAGACGTGGGCCGGGGCGGAATCGATTTCGCCAAGCTATTCAGCTACGCCGATGTCGCCGGATTCGAACACTATTTTATCGAGCATGATAATCCCGACGATGGCATCAACTCGATCGCATACAGTTACAACAATCTCAGTCGCATCCGCTTTTAGTGTAGTCCAATAAGGGACAGCAACGTAAATGGCAGCACACGAATATGATGTCATCATCGTCGGCTCTGGTGCCGGCGGCGGTATGGCCACTCTGCAGTTGGCCAATGCTGGTCTCAGAGTCGCCCTGGTCGAAGCCGGCGCCTATTACGACCCCGCCGATGAAGCGCAACGTACACAACTAAGAAATCCCTGGGAATCTCCACGTCGGGGCGCCAGCACCGCGCGTCGACCCTTCGGTGACTACAACTCCTGCATCGGTGGCTGGGAACTGGATGGGGAGCCTTACACGCAGAAGGGCGACACAGAATTCATGTGGTGGCGCGGCCGCATGCTCGGCGGCAGGACCAACCACTGGGGCCGCATCGCCCTGCGCTTCGGGCCCCTGGATTTCAAGCGCAAAGACTCCGATGGCCTCGGCGATAACTGGCCTATCGGCTACGAAGATGTCAAACCCTATTACGACAAAGTCGACAAGCTGGTCGGCGTATTCGGAAGCAACGAAGGACTCTACAACGATCCCGATGGCTTCTTCCTGCCGGCACCAAAACCCAGACTCCACGAGCTGTACTACATAAAGGGCGCACGCAAGGTCAACGTTCCGGTTATTCCCGCGCGCAAATCCATGCTCACCAAACGCATCAACGCTGAGCGTGGTGTTTGCTACTACTGCGGTCAATGCAGCCGCGCCTGTTCCATCCATGCCGATTTCTCATCCGGCACCGTGCTGGTTTTTCCCGCGCTCAGGGGAGGCCAGGTAGACCTCTATACCAATTGCATGGTGCGTGAAGTCACCACCGACGCAGCAGGCAAGGCCACCGGCGTTTCCTATATCAACAAGAAAGATCGACAGGAGTATCGGCTCGAGGGTCGCAGCATAGTTCTAGCAGCATCCGCCTGTAGCTCGGCACGCATCCTGTTGAACTCGCGAAGCGCAGCACACGAAAATGGCCTGGGTAATAGCAGCGACCACGTTGGTCGCTACCTGCATGACTCCACCGGCGCCAGTCGCGCCGCATTTATTCCCGCACTGATGGATAGAGATATCTACAACGAAGACGGCGTCGGTGGCATGCACGTCTACACCCCCTGGTGGCTGGAGAACGAAAATCTCGACTTCAGCCGCGGCTATCATCTAGAGATAGGTGGTGGCATGAGCATGCCTTCCTATGGCTTTGGTTTCGCCGCGAACCAGTACAACGAATTCCTCGGCGCACGGGTCGGTGGCTACGGCAACGAACTGAGGGACGACATACGCCGTTTCTACGGTTCCCGCCTCAGCATCGCCTGTCGCGGCGAGAGCGTGCCCCAATACAATAACCGCTGTGAACTTGACCCCACGGTGGTGGACGAGTGGGGAATTCCAGTGCTGCGTTTCGATTACAAGTGGACCCAAAATGAAATCAATCAGGCCCGACACATGCAGGATGCCATGGAAGAGTTATTGGAGGCCTCCGGTGGCGTACTGTTAGGCAGCAAGCCCGGCGCCGATCGTGATTACGGCCTCACCAAACCCGGCGAAATTATTCACGAGGTGGGCACCACCCGCATGGGCTCAAACTCGGCAACATCGGTCACCAACCAATTCGGTCAACTGCATGATACAAAAAATGTCTTCGTCGTCGATGCCGGCACCTTCGTCTCCCAGGCGGACAAGAACCCCACCTGGACAATCATGGCGCTAGCCTGGCGAACATCCGACTACATCATCGAACAAATGCAGCAACAAAACCTATAGTAAGGAAACCAACGTGGATAGACGTGAAACCCTGAAATCATTATTACTCGCCCCACTAGCCAGCGGCGTCATCGCTACGTCTGGCTGTGTTACCAGCAGCAACAACTCCGCCGCCCGCGTCAGCTGGACACCGCTGCCAACGAGTTACTCCTACGGCCGCACCGAAGTCGAGCAACAACGTGACCGGGAACTCTTCGCCGAGTCCTATTTCCGCGAGCACGAACTCATCACCATCGCCATCCTCTGCGACATCATACTGCCCAACGACCACCCCAACGGCGGTGCCCTGGACGCAGGCCTGCCGGATTTCGTAGAGTTCATGGTAAAAGATCGTGAGCGCTACAAACTCCCGGTCCGCGGTGGTATTGCCTGGATTGACAATCGCTCCATAGAAAAATTCGGCGCCGACTTCATCAACATCACCGAATCCCAACGCCTCTCTATCTGCGATGAAATCGCCTACCCAGACATCCAGGACCCAGACCTACAACCGGGCATCAGCTTTTTCACCTTAATGCGAAACCTGACCCTAACCGGCTACTACACCACCGCCCTCGGATTCGAAGACCTCGGCTACAAAGGCAACACCCCAAACATCTGGGACGGCGTCCCCGAAGAAGTTTTAAAAAAGCACAACATGACATATGAATCAGAGTGGCTAAAAAAATGTGTCGATCAAACCCAAAGAGATATCACCGCCGAATGGGATGACGATATGAATCTACTTACGTAGATCCAACTTATAGGACTCGATTGAGCCGAGCGAGAGGCGTGTGCTGTTTTGTAGTGAGTAGCGCCAGGGACGGACGCGGGACCGGGCCAGGAATGGCCCAACCGAACGGGAAAACAGTACACACCTCTCGCTTGGCGGCAAATTCAACGCCATACTTGAGAAGATCACCATGACTTCTGATAGTGAAATTAAGATCAAAGGTGAAATCGTGAAATGGGAGACGTGAGGATCGTGCACAGGCCGGACTTGGACAGGGGTTCCTTCTCCGTTCGAGTGGGCCATCCCTGGGCCGGTCCCGCGTCCGTCCCTGGCGCTACTCACTGCGAAGAAACCCCTGTCCAATTCCAACCCTCGAATTCAGTGTAGCTTCGGAAAATTTAACAAATCAAAAATAATGGAAGCCAAAAATGAAGAACCTTTTACTCGCTTTGACACTTTTACCTATTTCTTCGCTAGCTTTTTCTCAGGCTAATGACAGTGGTGAAGTTTATGAACCGGTGCCGGCGTTGGTCACTGGTGTGATTGACGGCGCGCCGCCATCCGATGCGATCGTGCTTTTCGATGGCAGCAATCTTGATGCCTGGAATAGAACCGCAGATGATGCGCCGGCGCGGTGGTTGATCGAAGATGGTGCTATTACGGTGCAGAGTGGTGTCGGCACGATAAAGACCAGGCAGGCGTTTGGAGATATTCAATTGCATGTTGAATTTCGTCCGACGGACGTCATCGATGGTAGTGGGCAGGGTCGGGGTAATAGTGGCGTGTTTCTGCATTCATTGTATGAGGTACAGGTGCTGGATAGTTGGGAAAATGACACCTATGTTAACGGGCAGGCCGGCTCCATATACAAACAACAGGCACCGCTGGTGAATGTATCGAGGCCGCCGGGGCAGTGGCAAAGTTTTGACATTATTTTCAAGGCGCCAGTGTACTCAAGTGCTGGGGAGCTGGAATCTCCGGCTTACGTGACAGTTTTGCAAAACGGCGTACTGGTTTTGAATCATTTTGAAATACTGGGGGCGACCTTTACCGAGTCGCCGGAGTACGCTGCCCGTTGCGGACCCTACTCCCAGGAACAACGAATACAGGATTGCAGCGGCAAGATGCCAATCACCCTGCAGGATCATGGGCAGATAGTGTCGTTCAGGAATATTTGGGTTCGTGAATTGTAAAACAGGTCTTGCCGTACTGTTTCGCCTATATAGTAAAGAATTCAGTTTACTATATGTGAGACAACGCCGGGTCAGCTTCAGATTGGAGTAGCACCAGCCCTATTGAGGGACTCAACGGGCGATTCGTTGTGCTTGAGATACACTATATATAGTGGTAGTGTTGCTCTTGTAATACAACATGCTGGCATCATGGTGTATTGCAAATACTTTTGTCGCGGCAGCTACACCTCTGTCTGCGTCAAGGTGCTCCTTGAGTATTCCTGCCCTCCGTCTGGTCCACACCAACCCTGCGGAGGGTAGGAACGCTCGCTACCAACGGTTTTCACCACCTTCCTGGATTTTCTCTATGTTGCGCCAATTTATGCGCGCGCCGCGGCCGAGAGCTGATACAGTAGATGACATCTTTTTCGCGGCTCTAAGACGGCTATCGAGCCCATGACCGACGCCGTATCGACCAAACTCGACTCTTGCCAGCATTGTGGAGAAGCTCTGACCGGCGATTTCTGTGGCAAATGTGGCCAACGCCACAAGGAAAGCCGGCGCGCCTTCATATTATTGCTGCAGGAGACACTCTATACAGTCTTCGAACTGGATGGTCGTGCCTACAAGACACTCTGGTATCTCTTCACCAAACCGGCATTTCTGAGTACCGAATACACCAAGGGTCGGCGGGCCAGCTACACTCCGCCACTGCGACTTTTTTCTGGTAATCAGTATCGGCTTCTTCTTGCTGGTCGCCTTGAGTACATCTTTTCAGTCCATAAGAAATACTGTCATCGGGGTCGATCCCTCTGGCACGGTGACGGCAGATTTTAATCTGTCTTTTGGTGACGGGAACGTGGAAATATTAACCGCAGAAGATCTTGCGGAACTCGGTGAAGAAGACATCGAGGACATCGAAGAACTCATAAACTTCGTTTCAGAGATCGAACTGTCCTTTCTGTCGGCACCGGCGAATCAGAACCTGCAGGGGTTTTTAGCCTCGCAAGTTGAGGCCAATTTCCAGGACGTCGTCGACGATCCAACCTCGTTTTTCATGGGCTCACTCGAATACATCACCCTATTCATGCTGTTGATGATGCCGCTGCTGGCCTTGATTCAACAAATCCTCTACATCACCCACAAGCGGTTCTATGTAGAGCACTTCATACTGACGCTACATAACCATGCGTTTTTGGTGTTTTCAATTTTCTTGCTCTCGGTGGCGGAGATCATCGAGGAATTGGAAATCACGCTGCTTAGTTCCGGGTTCAGCTGGATCAGCACCGCTGTCGTTTTTTGGATCGTGATCTATTTATACCTGAGCCTGAAAAGATTCTTCGGAGAAGGTTATTTTGTTACCACGTTAAAATTCGTCACCGTCTCCCTCATCTATTCAGTATGTGTGGGTGTCGGCATCATGTTGTTTTTCTTTTTGTTGTTTATCTTTTCTTGACAGCCTCGAATAGCAAAGATATCAGATCGGACAGCCGCCTAATTTTTATCCAGATGCACACCCATTTGTGGAAAGGGAATTGATAGTCCCTCCTGCTCGAATGTCTTGTAGACCTCTTCATTCATTTTGTAAAAGACAGCCCCGTAATCAGACGCTTGTACCCACACGCGGACTACAATTTTTAGTGAGCTGTCTGCAAGTTCGAGCAGTCTCACGAAAGGTTCAGGATCTTGCAGTATTTTGCTATCAGCTGCGATCAGACGCTTCAACACCGCAAAGGCTTGCTCCAGGTCATCGCCGTAGGCAATACTGAAGGTCCAGTCGACACGACGAGTTTTCTGTGCCGAGTAATTGATCATGGCATCGTTCGCCAGAGCGCCATTGGGAATCAGTACCGTCTTGTTATCAGACGTAGTCAGAACGGTGATGAAAATTTGAATTTCCTTTACCGTACCAGTAAATCTCTGGGCCTCTATGTAGTCGCCAACCCTGTAGGGTTTGAACAACAGAATCATTACCCCACCGGCAAAATTCTGCAGCGTCCCAGACAGTGCCATTCCGACCGCGAGACCAGCAGCGGCGAGAATAGCGATGAACGAAGTCATTTCGATGCCCAACATTCCCAGCGCAGTGATGTAAACCATGACTTTGAGAACGATGGAAATCATGCTGCTCAGAAAACTCTTCAGGGATGGATCGACTCCACCGCTGTCGAACATCTTGGCAACCACGCCGTTGATTACCTTAACCAGATAAAGGCCGACTACCAGGGTAGCGATGGCCGCCAGCAGTTGGGTGCCATAGCCCACCAACAGTTGGCTTAGTGCCGCCGTATCGATTTCCATAAATACACCTTTCTGTTTTCTTGTCGGTTTACCTTCTAACGCAATAAAGGGAACATCAAGCGATCTTCCCTCCTACATATCCAATTCACCTACTTCGATTTCCATACAAAACCCCATCGCTTCATCTCCCGGCCAGATGAGGCTCGAGTTGCTGCGACTGGCAACCTGGGTTTCGACAGGGAGATTCTACAATGAATTCAAAAACGCCAGCAGTTGTTCTTGCTGCTCTGCACCCAGAGTCGCAAACACATCTGGCATCAGGGATTCATCAGAATCTGTTACCGATTTAACCCGGTCTTTGAAATAAGTCACCCAGCGACGCCCGTCTTCGCTCTGAATCTGCACAGCGAGTTCAGAGTCATTGCGATAGCGTCCACGGATCGTGGTGCCATCCGCCTGTTCCACTACTTTGGCGCCATAACCGCTGGCGATAGACGCAGAGGGGTTTAGCAATACTTGCAACAATGCATCCTCGCCCAGTCGGGAGCTGACACCATCGAGCACCGGGCCGACATTGCCCCCCTGGTCATCGTAGGAGTGGCAGTTAGAACATCCGGCGCTACCGTTGAATAATTCTGCGCCTGCCAGGGCCATGGGATTATTAGCCATACCCGAATCGTCGGTAGCCAGATTCAATCCGGGCTTACCCTGTAATGCGCGCACATAGGAGGCGACATCGAAGATCTCTTCGTCGCTGAAGGAACCGGCCCAGGCCACCATGCCGGTGCCGGCACGGCCGTCGGTGATAACCGCGAGCAAATCTTCATCGGACAAG
>Ga0066376_10005985_pt1 | contig 10140 bp, 19 predicted proteins | sample Knorr_S15_td_Bot_FD_77009 | JGI IMG/M metagenome (GOLD analysis project Ga0066376, IMG submission 77009) | Marine microbial communities from Southern Atlantic Ocean transect - Knorr_S15_td_Bottom_ad_5009_LV_A | ecosystem: Environmental > Aquatic > Marine > Oceanic | place: Southern Atlantic... | reverse complement strand
ATCATCTGATCTCTTTTGTAAAAACCTTGAATCACAATGATGATTTTTTTTTGTGGCTAGATTAAAGAATTCATTAAAAGTTAATCCACACTTAGAACATACTTGTCTTCCTAGAATTCGTTTTATGACAACATCCTGATCAACTTTAAAACTAAATGCACATAATATTTTTTGGTTATATTTTTTTATTAAAACATCTAAATGTTTTGCTTGATGTAAGTTCCTTGGATAACCGTCAAAAATTATACGATTAAAATAATTATTATTAGATAAAATATTTTCAATTAAATCATTAATTATATCATCGGAAACTAATAAACCTTGCTCTATTATAGATTTAATTTTAGTACCTAATGAACTTTTTTTTTTAATCTCTTTTCTAAGTAAATCGCCGGTAGAAGCTTTAAAGAAATTAAATTCTTTCACTAAATTTTCCGCTTGAGTGCCTTTGCCAGCACCAGGAGGGCCAAACAATACAATATTCACTTAACTATCTCCCAAATCGTGTTTTTTTAATCAATGATTCATATTGTTGGCTCATCATTCTAGTTTGTATTTGTGAAACAGTGTCCATAGCTACAACTACAACAATTAATACCGATGTTCCTCCTAAATAAAAAGGGATCGGATATTTTGATATTAAAAACTCAGGCATTAAACAAACTAAAGTTAAATATAGAGCGCCAATAGTAGTCAATCTTGTCAAAATTTCTTCAATAAAATATGCTGTTCTTTCACCGGGTCTAATACCTGGTACATAACCTCCTTGTTTTCTCAAATTTTCCGCAGTTTCTTTTGGATTAAAAACTATTGAAGTATAAAAAAAAGAAAAAAATATTATTCCCGAAGCATACAAAAGCATATACAAAGGTTTTCCTTGAGAAAATAAAGAAGAAAAATCCATAAATAATTCAGAATTAGACATACCAAAATTTGAGAAGGTTATTGGTAAAAGTAATAAGGCTGACGCAAAAATAGCTGGTATAACCCCCGCTGTGTTTATTCTTAAGGGTAGATGTGAGGACTCTCCTCCATAAATTTTTGTTCCCATTTGTCTTCTGGGATAATTTATTAAAATTTTTCTTATTGCCCTTTCAATAAAAACTATAAAAGCAACGGTCCCCAACAATAATACAAATATAATTAAAATTGCTGAAACTGACAAAGCGCCTGTTCTTCCTAGCTCAAATGTTGCAACTAAAGCTCGAGGAATCTCAGCAACTATTCCAGAAAATATAATTAAAGATATTCCATTACCTATTCCTCTTTGAGTAATTTGTTCACCCAACCACATTAGAAAAATAGTACCAGCCACTAAAGTAATCACCGTAGTCAATCTGAAGAATGTTCCAGGATCTATAACAACGTCAGAGGAACTTTCAAGACCAACTGACACTCCATATCCTTGCACAGTAGCTAACAAGACTGTACCGTATCTTGTATACTGGGTAATTTTTTTTCTACCTATTTCTCCTTGTTGTTTTAAATTTTTAAAATACTCTGAAACTCCAGTTAATAATTGAATAATAATAGATGATGATATATAGGGCATAATTCCCAAAGCAAATATAGCCATCCTCTTAATTGCACCACCTGAAAAAACATTAAACATACCTAAAAGACCTCTTTGATTAGATTGCATTAATGCTTGTAAGGACTGGGCATCTATACCAGGCAAAGGAATATAAGTTCCCAACCTGTAAATCGAAAGCATCAGAATAGTAAAAAAAATTCTATTTCTTAAATCATTGTCTTTAGAAAAAAAGCCTGAATTTGAATTTGTACTTTCCATTGGATTGATAAATTGTAATTTAATTACCTACTATTCAATTAATGTGATTTTTCCACCCAATTTTTCTATTTTTGCTTTTGCAGAATTTGAAATAAAATTTACTTCAACATCAAATTTTTCTATTATATCTCCCGATCCCAGTAATTTTAGTTTACTATATTTTTTATTTACTAGTTGAGATTTTTGTAAAGTTGATAGATTTACTGTAGTATTAGGTAAAATTTTCTTTCTTTTTATAATTTCTTGTATTTGGGATAAATTAATTATTGCAACAGATTTTTTTACTTTATTACTAAATATTTTAAATCCACGCTTTGGCAATCTTCTATATAAAGGCATTTGTCCACCTTCAAAGCTTTTAATGGCTACCCCAGATCTTGATTTTTGTCCCTTGTGTCCCCTACCACAAGTTTTTCCTTTTCCTGATCCTATACCTCTTCCAAGCTTTTTCTTTAATTTCTTTTTTTTTATATTTTTTAAAGTGTTTAATTGCATTTGTTTACTTTGATTCCTTACTCTTAATTATCTTCGAAATATCTTTTCCTCTAAGTTGTGCTATTAATTTTGGAGAATTTTGATTTTTTAATCCTTTTAAGCAAGCTCTAAGAACATTTGTAGGATTTGAGGAACCTAGTGACTTTGCGACAATATCCTGAATCCCAATTACTTCACAAGCTGCTCTTATTGCACCTCCAGCGATAATGCCAGTGCCTGATGGTGCAGATCTTAATAAGACTTTACCAGCGCCATCTTTTCCTAAAACATCATGGTGTAAAGTTCTGCCTTCGCGTAAAGGAATCTTAATAAGTTTTTTTTTAGCCATTTCAGTAGCTTTCTTTATCGCATCTGGAACTTGTTTTGCTTTACCCTGTCCTATACCAAATGATCCGGTTTGATCACCAACGACAACTAAAGCTGCAAATGCAAATCTTCTACCACCTTTTACTACTTTGGTTATTCTATTAATTGAAACAAGCTTGTCTTTAAATTCACTTTTATTCATAAAATATATTAAAAATTTATACCATTTTTGCGCAAAGTTTCTGCAAAGGTTTTTATTCTTCCATGATATTTATATCTACCTCTATCAAAATAAACTGTAGTAATTTTTTTTTTTAAGGCTCTTTTTGCTAATAATATAGCAATATGATTTGACAAATCACTTTTTTTATTCTTATCAATTAATTTTTCTCCTACAGAAGAAGCTGAAACCAAAGTTTTATGATTTTTATCATCAATAATTTGTGCCGATATATTTCGAGAAGATCTATAAACAGATAATCTAAGTCTTTTTTTATTAACATGTTTAAGTTTTCTTCTTATTCTTTGTGCTTTTTTTTTATTGATTGTCTCATTCATTTTATTTTTTTTTACCTTCTTTTCTTAATACATACTGGCCTTTTACTTTTATTCCTTTTCCTTTATAAGGTTCAACAGGTTTTAGGTTCTTAATTTCTGAGGCAACTTTGCCAACTAATGCTTTATCAATTCCATTAATTTTTATGATAGTTTGCTTCTCCACCGTAAGTTTTATACCTTGTGGTAATTCATATGTAGTATCATGACTAAATCCTAACTGTAAATTTAATACATTTCCCTTCAACATTGCTCTATTACCTACACCAGTTAACTCAAGTGTTTTTTCATGCCCAACACTTACTCCTATAATTGCGCTATTAACAATGCTTCTTGTAGTTCCCCAAATCATGTTTAGTTCTTCATTTTTTTTTATTAGTTTTAAAATTAGATTATTATCCTTTGATATTGAGGTAGTAAAAATTTTATCATTTACACTCAATTGCCTCGAACCTTTGGGTCCAGTCATAATTAATTTTCCATTTCCAACTTTAACTGTTGTATTTTTTGGTATTTGAATAGGTTTTTTTCCAAGTTTAGACATATCAAATTAAAATACTCTACAAATTATTTCACCACCAACCTTTTGGCTTCTAGCTTCATCATCTGTCATAATTCCTTTTGATGTAGATACAATTGCTAGACCTAATCCATTTTGAATTTTAGGTATGCTGTTAGCCCTTGCATATATTCTTCTTCCTGGTTTTGACACTCTTTTAATTTCTTTTATAACTGGTGATCCATTATTATATTTTAAATCAACGGATAAACTGCCTTTATTGTTTAAATCAGATAAAACTTTATAATCAGAAATATATCCTTCTTTTTTTAGAACATCTAAAATTTTTACTCTAAATTTAGAACTGGGTATTTTAACACTGCTTAATAATCTCATTTGAGCATTTCTAATTCTAGTTATCATGTCGCCGATTGGATCTACAAAACTCATATAATTACCTCCATATTATTTACCAACTTGATTTAGTCATACCAGGAATTTTACCTTTTAATGATAGTTCTCTGAGTGCTATCCTAGAGATTTTAAATTTCCTATATACTCCATGAGGTCTCCCAGTAATTTCGCATCTATTTCTAATTCTAGTTTTTGATGAATTTCTCGGAAGTTTAGCAAGTTTTAATTGCGCTTTAAATCTTTCATCTAAGGGCAATTTTCTATTTTTTACAATCATTTTAAGAGCTTCTCTCTTTTTTGAAAACTTTTTTACAAGATCTATTCTTTTTAAATTTTTTTTTATTGAGCTAGTTTTTGCCATAATTTCTTAATTAGTTATTTTTTTTTTAGTTTTTTTATTGAATGGAAAATTCATTTCTTCTAATAAAGCTAAAGTTGTTTTTTCACTTTTTCCACTGGTAACAATTGTTATATCCATCCCTCTAATACGATCCACTTTATCAAAATTTATTTCTGGAAAAATAATATGCTCTTTGATACCAAAACTATAATTTCCAAATTTATCAAACCCATTTAAACTCAAACCTTGAAAATCTTTAATTCTTGGTAATGCAATATTCACATGCCTATCTATGAATTCATACATTTTTTTTTTTCTTAGTGTAACTTTTACACCAGCAGTTGTGCCTTTTCTTGTTTTAAAGTTTGAAATAGATTTTTTAAATTTTGTAACAAATGGCTTTTGGCCACTTATTAAAGAGATATCCTCAATACAATTTTGAATCTTTTTTTTATCATTAGCATCAGCTCCTAGACCCATATTTAAAACAACTTTTAAAAATTTTGGAACCATAAATTTACTTTTCAAAGAAAATTTTTTTTGTAAATTTTCAATTGTTATTTTATCGTACTGTTCTTTAAGTCTAGGTATCATTTTTTGCTAACATTCTTCGTCTCTTTAATATCAACATCTAAATTTTTTAAATTAGAAATATGTATATAATTTTCTTTAGATATAATTCCTCCCTTTTTTTCCTTTGTTGTTTTTTCGTGTTTTTTAATAATATTTATGCCTTTAACTTTAGCTCTATTCATTGGTTTTAAAATTTCAATTACCTCACTTTTTTTGCCTTTATCTTTACCGCAAAGTATCTCAACTTGACTGCCTTTTTTAATTATTTTCTTCATAAAACCTCAGGCGCAAGTGAAATTATTTTGGTTTGACCTTTTGCCCTCAATTCTCTTGTAACGGGACCAAAAATTCGAGTACCCATAGGTTCACCTTTCTCATCAATTATCACCGCAGCATTATTATCAAATTTTACTTTGCTTCCGTCATTTCTATGTATTGAATATTTGGTTCTTACTACAACGGCTCTATGAACAGATCCTTTTTTAACTTTTCCATTTGGGATAGCTTCTTTTACACTAACAACAATTTTATCACCCACTGAAGCATATCGACGTTTTGATCCGCCAAGCACTTTAATGCACTCAATGACTCTTGCACCAGTATTATCAGCAACATTTAATTCCGTTTGCACTTGTATCATTTATTTATTAAGCGTCTCCCACCTTTTTTTTTTTGAAATTGGTTTTGATTCAATTATTTTCACATCATCGCCTATTTTAAATTTATTTTTTTCATCGTGAACATGAAATTTTTTTGATGAAGTTACTACTTTATCAAAAAATGGATGAGAATATTTTCTTTTGACCAAAACTACTATAGTTTTGTCATTTTGGTCTTTAATTACTTTTCCGTTTAATATTTTTTTAGCCATATCAATTTTTTTTATTTAATGATGTTAAAAGCTTTGCCACATCTTTTTTTAATAGAGAAACTTTTGCTGTATCATCAAGTTGTCCATTTGCTTTTCTAAACCTAAAATTAAATAAATCTTTCTTTAAAGAAACAATTTTATTCCGCAATTCATCAATAGTAAGTCTTTTAATTTCTTTATTTTTCATAACCTCTAAAATCTTTTTACAAACTTAGTTTTAACAGGCAATTTAGTGGAAGCTTTGTACAACGCTACTTTAGCAACACTCTCGCTAACACCATCTACTTCAAAAATTATTCTTCCGGGTTTAACTCTACATACCCAAAATTCAGGAGAACCCTTACCTTTTCCCATTCTTACTTCAGTAGGTTTTTTCGAAACTGGTATATTCGGATAAATTCTTAGCCAAACTTTTCCAGTTCTTTTCATATATCTAGTTAAAGCAACTCTGGCGGATTCGATTTGTTTTGAGATAATTCTTTCAGGTTGCATCGCTTTAAGACCATAAGCTCCATAATTTAAAGTTTTACCTCTATTAGCATGTCCATGAATTCTTCCTTTATGAGCTTTTCTATATTTTGTTCTTGTTGGTTGTAGCATTTTTAATTTCTTTCTTGTTTATATTATTTATATTTTCTAAAAAAACATCACCTTTATAAATCCAAACTTTAACACCAATTATCCCATAGGTTGTTAATGCTTCAGCTTCGGCATAGTCTATATTAGCTCTAAAAGTATGCAGGGGAACGCTTCCTTCTCTTAACCATTCCGTTCTTGCTATTTCATTACCAGCCAATCTTCCGCTTAAACAAACTTTAATACCTCTAGCACCTAATCTTAGGGCGGATTGAATTGCTCTTTTCATGGCTCTTCTATAAGATATTCTTTTTACTAATTGCTGAGTTATATTTTCAGCAACAAGAAAAGCATTTAGTTCAGGTTTTTTTATTTCCTTAATATTTAAACTTATTTCACTACTAGATATTTTGGAAAGGTTTTTTTTTATCTTGTCAACGTCAGATCCTTTTTTACCAATAACAAATCCTGGCCTTGATGTGTAAATGGATACAATACATTTTTTTGCTGATCGTTCGATTATAACTTGCGAAACTCCAGAATTAATAATCTTCTTTTTAAGATAGTCTCTAATTTTATAGTCTTCTATCAATAAATTTCCATATTCCTTTTTTTTTGCAAACCAAATGGAATCCCAAGTTCTATTAATTCCAAGTCTCAAGCCTATAGGATTAACTTTTTGTCCCATGTAATTCCTTTTTGTTAATTATTTTTTCTGATAATACAATAGTAACATTGCTATAACGTTTTTTTATACTGCTAGCTCTTCCTTTGGCCCTTGCTCTAAATCTTTTTAATACCATTGATTTTCCAACATATGCTTCTTTTATATACAAATTATCAATATCATATTGATAATTATTTTCCGCATTTGCTATTGCCGATTGAACAGTTTTTTTAATATCAAAAGCAATTCTTTGTCTAGCAAAAGATAAATCTCTTATGGCGATATCAACTTTTTTTCCTTGAATATTTTTAAGTAAAAGATTTACTTTTCTTGCACTTGATCTAACGTTTCTGTTTATTGCCTTTACTACATTCTTATTTTTTTGCATCACCAGATCCAACATTTAATTTTACTGTTTTTGATTGGTCTGATTTTACTTGAGCAGCTTTTTTATCTGCTGGAGTATGACCATGAAATTGTCTCGTGGGAGAAAATTCGCCCAATTTATGTCCAACCATTTCTTCAGATATTTTAATAGGTATAAATTTCTTACCATTATGAATTAAGAAACTAATACCAACAAATTCTGGAATAATTGTTGATTTTCTTGACCAGGTTTTAATTGGAGGTTTGTTAATTTGATCTTTTAATTTTTCAACTTTTTTAATTAAACTTGGATCAACAAAAGGTCCTTTCCATACAGATCTAGACATAGATTATTTTCTTTTTTTTCCTCTTGAAATTATATATTTGTTTGTCCTTTTATTTCTGCGAGTTTTTAGGCCTTTTGCTGATTGGCCCCAAGGTGATACTGGGTGTCTTCCGCCAGATGTTTTGCCCTCACCTCCTCCATGTGGATGATCTACCGGATTCATAGCTACTCCTCTTACAGAGGGTCTCTTACCTTTCCATCTATTTCTGCCCGCTTTACCAATTTTAATATTTTGATGATTGCTATTTGATACTGATCCTATGGTTGCCCTTGCTGAATTAATTATTTTCCTTATTTCACCTGAAGCAAGTTTGACTATACAATAATTTTCATCTACACCTGAAATTTTAGCTGAAGCTCCAGCTGAACGTACGAGTTGTGCGCCACCATTAGGCGTTAATTCAATATTGTGAATGTCTGTTCCAGTAGGAATATCACTTAATGGCATACAATTGCCAACTTGAATTTCTTTTTTTGTTCCTGAAATAACTTCATCTCCTATTTTAATTTGTTTCGGCGCAATTATATAATTCATTGTTCCATCTTCATATTTTATTAAAGCAAGATAAGCCGATCTGTTAGGATCATATTCAATTCTTTCTACTTTCGCTTTAAGATCATCTTTTTTCCTGTAAAAATCGACTAATCTATATTTATTTTTATGTCCCGCGCCTTTACTTCTTACAGTAATTCTTCCCAAATTATTTCTTCCACCAGTAGAACTTTTTCCAAACGATAATGATTTTAATGGTTTGCCTTTCCATAAACCATTTCGATCAGCTAAGACGGTTCCTCGTGTAGATTTCGTATATGGTTTAAAGGTTTTTAATGACATAAAATTAAACTCCCGTTGCCAAGTCAATACTTTGACCTTTTTTAAGAGTTACAATTGCTTTTTTATAGCCAGGCTTATGTGATTTTTTATTTCGAACTATCTTAGTTTTTCCTCTTAAATTAATTGTATTTATTTTGATTACATTTACTTTAAATATTTTTTCTATACTTTTTTTAATTGAGTTTTTGTTTGCACCCTTGTGTACTTTGAAAACTACTTTATTAAATTCTGATAAAGAAGTTGCTTTCTCAGTTATGGTTGGTGAAATAATTGTATCTAAAAAAATAAGTTTTTTCATTTTGAAAGTCTATCTTGTAATGATTTTATTGACGTAGTTGTAAATATAATATTTTTATATTTTAAAAGATCATAAACATTAGTACCTTCTGGCTCAATGATTTTTAAATTAGGAATATTTCTTGCTGACTTTATTATTTTTAATTTAGAATTTTTATCTGAAATTATAAGTGAATTTTTTAATTTATTTCTTTCTAAAAACTGATTAAATAACTTGGTTTTTGTTATTTCTTTTTTAAAATCTTCAACAACAAAAAGCAAATTTATTCTATTTTTTTGAGATAACAATTGAAGTAAACCAAGTTTTTTAATTTTTTTATTAATCTTTTTGACTTTATAAACAAATCCTTTTGGACCATGGGCTACACCACCTCCAACAAATATAGGAGCTTTTCTGCTCGAATGCCTTGCGCCTCCAGTACCTTTTTGGGCATATATTTTAGAAGTAGATCCCGTAACTTCATTTCTTTGCTTTGTTTTTGCGGTTCTTGTTTTAAAACGACTTATTTGCCAATCTACCAAAGATTTGATTACATTTTGGCTAGGCTTTACTGAAAAAATTTTGTCCGATAATTCAATATTATTTGTCTTTTTCCCATTTATGTCAATTACCTGAAGTCTCATTTTTTATTTTTTTTCTTCCTCATTTTTTACTGTTCCTTTATTTTCTGCTTTTGAAGGTGAGTTTTGTGTGCTTTTTATTATTATTGAATCTCTTTTTTTACTGCTTGTATTGACAGTTTCTGTTTGAATTTTATTGTTTTTTTCTAAAGTAGTTTCTCTATTAATATTTTTTGATATTTTACGTATTAAAACAAAAGAGTTTTTTGATCCTGGCACGGAACCCTTTACAAATATAAGATTATTTTCATAGTCAGATTTTATTATTTCAAGATTCTGAATAGTTCTCACTTTATTGCCCATATGCCCTGCCATCTTTTTTCCTTTAAATACTTTGCCAGGGTCCTGGTTTTGTCCTGTGGATCCTTGTGCCCTATGTGATACAGAAACTCCGTGTGAAGCTGGACCCCCTGAAAAATTATGTCTTTTTATAACGCCAGCGAAACCCTTACCTATGGTTTTTGAGGTAATATCAACAAATTTTTGATCTTTAAAAAGCTCGAGTCCTATTTCATTACCTTCTTTGAATTCAGAAATATTGTTTACTCTAAATTCTTTCAAGAATTTCTTTGGTTCGGTTGATTTTT
>Ga0066376_10005984_pt1 | contig 10140 bp, 7 predicted proteins | sample Knorr_S15_td_Bot_FD_77009 | JGI IMG/M metagenome (GOLD analysis project Ga0066376, IMG submission 77009) | Marine microbial communities from Southern Atlantic Ocean transect - Knorr_S15_td_Bottom_ad_5009_LV_A | ecosystem: Environmental > Aquatic > Marine > Oceanic | place: Southern Atlantic... | reverse complement strand
AGGTGGGGATATATGGAAATTCATATCTTGGTGTTACTGTTAGACAGGCTGTTGTTGCAAATCCACCTCATTTGAAAGCCGCTGTTGCATATCTAACGGGAGCTAACTATCATCAAGGTTGGACATACACAGGCGGTGCGTTTGAATTGGGATTTAATCACAGGTGGGCAATTAAATTGGCTTTGGGGGAAGTATCAGGACTGGCCGAAAGTGAAAGAGAGATGGCAAAAAAACATCTAAACTATGCAGCTGCTCATTTGCATGAAAGTATGTCCTATTTACCACATAGAAATGCCCCAGGACTAGAGAGAGAACTAGTGAGTTACTATCAAGATTGGTTGGACCACCCAACGTATGATGAGTATTGGGAGTCCATAGATGCTACTCAAAAAGCATCTGATGTGTCTGCTCCAACTTTGGACATAACAGGATGGCAAGATCTCTTTTCTAGGGGTCATATAGATATGTATAATGCTTTGAAAGAAAGCGGAAAAGAAATTCCGAAAAACGAACAAAGATTGCTGATCGGACCGTGGGCCCATGAATCGTATATGGGGTATGCGAATGATAGAGTGGGAGATAAAGTATTTGGACCCATAGCATCTAGTGCTGCAGGGTTTGTTGGACCATTTATATTTGCGTGGTTTGATGCGTGGTTGAAAGGAGAAACTGAGAAACTAAAAGAGTTGCCCCTTGTTCGCTATTTTGATATAGGATCTAGAGAATGGACCAATGCGGATACATGGCCTCCAGAAGGCAGAGATATTAGATATTACTTGCATAGTGCAGGGCAAGCCAACACGAGATTTGGTAATGGTACTTTATTGTTGGATACCCCAGATACACAAAGTCCAGATAGTTATCAGTACGATCCACTTGATCCAGTTCCAACCAAAGGGGGTCGGATTCAAATGCCAGAGGTACAAGAAGCGGGAGTAAAAGATCAATCGGTGATTGAAGAAAGAGAGGATGTGTTGGTATACACAACTCCGTACTTAGATAAAGCTGTGAAGATAGCAGGTCCTGTTGAAGCAAGATTATTCGTATCTAGTTCTGCAGTGGACACGGATTTCACAGCGAAACTGGTAGATGTAGAACCAAATGGTTACTGTGGAAATGTTACAGAAGGTATCTTGAGAGCTAGATACAGAGATTCAATGAAACAGGTGGATTTCATGGAGCCTGGAGAGGTATATGAAATTTTTGTGGACCTGTGGCACGTTGCCCATACATTTAAACCAGGACACAAGATTAGATTAGAAATTTCTTCGAGTAGTTTCCCTAGATGGGATAGAAATTCAAATACCGAAATTCAACCTTGTGATGCGACAGTAGGAGATATGCAAATCGCCACCAATACGATCTACCATGAATCAGAAAAGGAATCTTCCCTATCTCTTCATGTAGTGGAATAAAGCTAAAGCTACAAACTATAATTTTTTGTGGGTTGAAAGTCCATGTTCTATGAGAGAGGGAAGGATTTTTTGAGGAGATAGAGGTAGCTCTCTAAAACGAACTCCTGTTGCATCATAGACAGCATTGGCTATTGCAGCAGGGAATGGTAATAATGCACCTTCTCCGGCACCTCTTTGTCCATGTGAAGTGGCAGGATCGGGGGATTCGATTTTATGCATTTTGGTTAGTAAAGGTACGTCTACAGTAGTTGGAAGATGGTAATCAACTAGAGTTCCATTGTGAGGATATCCATGGGCATCATAAGTGAAATTCTCGAGTAAAACGTCCCCAGTTGCGTGTCCGATACATCCTTGAATTTGTCCCTCAACTAAGAGTGGATTGATCACACAACCTAGATCCTCTGCGACACATATATCAACTATATCTATATCGCCAGTACCTAGATCTACGTCTAGGATAACGCCGACAGAGGAATGGGTGTACGTATGAGAAACATTTCCCAATCGGGTATTTGGATCTACGGTTTGTGCTTCTAAACTTTCGAAAGTTGCGTGGCCTATTAGAGACACTCCAATTTCGTTTTGGTCCAGTTTGGTGGAAGGGTCATCGAATCTAGCACGATGAGCAAATTCTGTGAAGTCCATCCCATGGTCTGGGTCAGATGAGTCAAATATTCTATCATCCGAGAGGGCTACATTTATAGGATCTATTTGCAAGAATTTGGATGCAATTTTGGTGATTTTTTCTCGAAGATTTTCTGCGGCTTTCGCGGTGGCGCTTCCAATGAAAACTATGCCTCTATCGGCGCCCACACCGTGACCATCTGCGATCGTGTCTGTATTTCCGGTTATAACTTTGATTCTCTTTTGAGAAACACCTAAAATTTCTGATGCTATTTGGGCAAGACTAGTTTCGGTCCCCTGACCAACACTAATAACGTCCGAATATATGTAAACTGTTCCTTTGTTATTGACCTCAACAGTAGCTTTAGAAAAGTCAGAGTTGGCACCTTTTTTTCCATTTCGTTTGACAGAAACGGCGATCCCCATACCTCGGAGTTTATTTTTTGGGGGAGGGGTTGAAGGAGGAGAGAGAGAATCTCTTACTGCGTTAATACAAGAAGGTAAATCGGTGTTTCTCCATTTAATCCCAGTTGCGGTTGTAAGTGGCATTTGTTCCTTAGTAGCTATATTTTGCAATCTTAAATCGATAGGATCTCTATTGAGTTTTCTAGAAAGTGCATCAACGAGTTGTTCTCTGACAAAGGTATATTGTGAGTCGCCGAACCCCCTAACAGCTCCAGAAGGTACTACATTTGTATAAACAACTTTTCCAGATATATTTTGGTGTTCGATTAAGTAGGGACAGGCTGCGAGAAGTCCAGGTGTTTCAGAAGTGTGAATGCCGTATGAAGCATATGCCCCAGTGTTTTGAATCATGTCGACCGTGAGTGATATAAAATTCCCATTTTTATCTGCGGTTAAACATGCCTTAAAATGTTCTTCGGGCCGGCCTCGTCCCGTTTGCAATTCTTCCAATCGATCGAGAATTATTTTTACGGGTTTACGAGTTGCAATGGTGAGTGCAGCGGCACAAATTTCATGAGAGAGTAATTCTGCTTTAGTGCCAAAAGAACCACCAATATCGGGGACATTCCAGGTGATAGTCCCGGGTTCAAATCCAAATATATTTTCTAGTTGTGTTACCATTGAGTGGGGTTTTTGATTAGGGGAATGGATAGTCAGCCCCCTTCCGGGTGTATAGCTAGCTATAACACCGTGGGGCTCGAGCGCAGAGGGACTAGTTCGGTTGGTCTTGAAGGAACCAGATACAGAAATATGAGGAGATTTTAAAGTGGTTTTAATATCCCCAGTTTTGATTGAAAAGGAGTGTAATAAGTTTCCTTTGACAGAAGAACTAGGATCCAGATCCAGACGGGGATGTAATATAGGGGATGTAGATGACAGAGCGTCTTCTACACTAGTAACTGCGGGGAGGGAGTTGTAGATTATATTAACAGCTTCAGATGCTTCAAGCGCTGTGTGGGCGTCTTGGGCTAGAACTATTGCAACTTCGTCGCCAACATAACGAGCCCTATCAATAACAAGAGGCTCCTCGTCAAGAATATCATGTCCAAAATGATTAGAATTCAGATAAGGAGATAGATCATCCCAGGTCCAGACCAATTCGACTCCAGGAATAGAGAGAGCGGAAGAAATATCTACTGAAACGATTTCGGCGTGAGGATGTGGGCAACGAACAAAACGTGCATGGAGCATTCCAGGGAATGTCATATCATCGATGAAACTGCCAGAACCAGTGACAAAAACTTCCCCCAATTTTGAAGGAATCCGAGAACCTATCGAATTTGTCATAGGGGTTCTAATTAATAGAAAGGGATAGACACATCGGAGAAAACATTATATGTATCTGTCGAAGATCGCTTTTGCCAACCTCTTGCCTATATTCCCCCCTAACCAAACATTGAAGATTCCGATGTAAAGGAGCCAAACGAGTAAAACATTTACAAACATGACTCCTGGGCCGGGGTAACCCCAACCACCATATCCAGCGATTCCATCGACGCGGAAGACAAAAAGGGGCGATAATACAAGAATATCTATTGTTAACATAACTATAGCGAATAAGATTTGTTGTGTGAGGCGGAGCATTGATTTTACCTAACCCCTATATGACGTGCTAGTGGATAAAACTACAGGAAATGAAAAGGGGGTTATTTAGATAGATTGAGAAGTGCTACACGTTCAAGAACTAATGACTCTATATCGGTGGAAGAAACTTCAAGTTCTGCGCGGGTTATGTCGAAAAAAGTGCAAAGCAATTCTATGTTTTGAGTGGGTTCTATCACATCAGAGGGCAGAATTAACTCCCGTAGTAAATTAGAAGAAATGGTCTCTTTTTCTCCGTAGATAACTATTACGATACCGGTTGTTTTGGGATTGATGCACATCTCCATTGCACGGTTTATTTGGCGCCTCCCTGAAGCATATAAAAGAAGTTCTACTGCGGGATCTTTAGCGATTGAATTTTCACGTTCGAACGCCCTTTTAGAATATTCGGTTGCCAAGATTAGATGAGATTTTCCAACTATGTATCGAGCATCGAAAGATTGGATAACACATTCATACTTAGTGGCTATTGCAGTTAGATTATCAAGAAATGAAGAAGTATCTTTGGAGATTAGATATCCTTCAAGGATAATCATTTGAAGTCTCCTAGATTTGCTTGTTCTTCATCTTCCTGATCGGACGGTGTTTGGTTTTTTATAGAAGAAAATGGCCGAGAGGGGATAGCATCTAAAGAGGAGTCTGTACGTCCTGCGTTTCGGAGAATTTGTTCGGTGGTGAGCCTTCTTCCAGAAAGGGCATTGAGGATAAGTTGTTTGTCTGCTGTGCGTAAATCAGATCGTGTGTGGATTCCGTGGTTGAATAATTGCCTCGCCCGAATCCTACCGATTCCTTCAACTGCAACTAGTTCAAGTAACTCTTCTTTTACCCCATATTTAACCCGTCTTTGTAGATTCCGAATGATAGAAATTGATTGTAGATCTAAAGAGATGGCAAGTCTCTCTGCTGCCCGGAGTAGCCAATCTGCAGTATCTATTTTAGCACGTATGTCTCCAGGACCTATTCGATAACGTTTGGTAATTGTCTCTTCATCGATTTCCTCGGTCCAATCTTCTATCATTTTTGCTGTTTTAAGAGCAGATAGCCAGTCTTCCCAATGGGGGTCGAATTCAGAGGGAGAAGATCCTAATAATTCTGATTGATATTCGTAAGCTAATTGGTAATAAAAATCTCGGTCTCCAGACTTGAGATATAAGGGGTAAGTATCAGGGGTTCGGCTGATTAGATGGTATATACTTAAAGGGCTAGGATTTTCAGAAGCTTTTAGTCCATAAATTATTTCTGCTGCAGACATTGGGTCGAGGTAGATGCGAGATACTTCTTCTCCTATTTTGGTAGCTACAATATCACTATCCGATATGGTGAGGAAACCATTGACTTCCAAATATTTGAGTACAGAACGCGTAACAAGTTGTAATCTCCTTGTGTCAGTTGTTTGGGTGGCATAGAGAGTTCCATCTAAAAAATCTAGGAGTCCTTCTTTAGTAGTAGCAAATCCAGTAGCTATGGCGGATAAAATATGAGTTCTTAAAGCAGGTTCTACAGCTAATTTTGATTCGACTGATTCGGGTTCTGCTTCAATATATCGGTCGAAAAGTTCATTGAATTCATCGGGTCCAGAAGCCAACAATATTGCTTCTCCATAGGGATCTAAGTTAGGACGGCCAGCACGGCCAAACATTTGGTGCATTTCTATGACAGAAAGGGGTTCCATACCACCACGGAAGGAATTGTATCTACGCCAATCTCGAACTATAACGCGTCTACTGGGCGTATTGACTCCAGCTGCCAGAGTTGGAGTGGCACATACAACTTTTATTGTGCGTTCTCGAAACGATTTTTCAACCAATCTACGATGATTACTCACCAGTCCGGCATGGTGGAATGCAGATCCCTTTTCAATAGAACTAGCTAATGTATTAGCCAGTTCAGTTTCACCTTCTTCTCGGACTTGGTTTGCTAGTTCTATTAGGTTTGGTTTGGTTTTATTAGTAAAGTTGTCAGTGATGTTAGAGATTTTTTTGGCTGCAGATTCTGCGTTCCTGCGAGAACTTACAAAAACTAGAGCAGATCCATCTTCTTGTAGAACATCGTGAATTATATCCTCAACAGGGTTGGATTTTTTAGGAATGTCACGAGTAGTTCCGTCGTCGAAATGGATAGAACTATCATGATAAACACCGATTCGAAGAGAAATCGGACGCCAAGAGGATTCAATCAGGGTTGCGTCGAGCCAGGTTGCGATTTGATCCGCATTTCCAATAGTTGCGGACAGGCCCACTATTTGTATGTCGGGGTTGATGTGGATGAGTTTTGACAAAGTCATTTCTAGAGTGGGGCCTCTAGAAGCGTCGTCTAGAAGGTGAATTTCATCTGCTACGACGCAAGTTAGATCAGAAATCCAAGGGGTAAAATTTCGAATTAAAGAATCTACTTTCTCAGAAGTTGCGACTATGATATCCTTGGTTGCGAGCCAATCATCGGTACTTTCATAATCTCCAGTTGAACTCCCTACAGAGATATCAATGGCATCGAACCTATCGAATTCTTGTTTTTTTTCATTGGCTAGAGCTCGCAATGGGACTATGTAGAGGGCTTTACCCCCACGGGCTATTGTAGAAAGCATTGCTAATTCTGCTATGAAGGTTTTTCCACTGGCTGTTGGGACACTAGCTACGATACTGTTCCCCTGGGTGATGCCCGCTTCGACAGCGAGGATTTGGGGAGGATAGAGTGTGTGTACACCACTAGATTTGAGCAGTGCTATTGCATGATCAGGCAGATCGGATATGTCATCTACATTCACGTATGTTGTTAATAAGAAGTTAGCGAGAGTAATGAGTATGGTGGATAGAATCTTCAGATATTGGTTGTGAAATCTCGGCATACATAAGACAAGCTAAGACTAAAGAGTAGATATGAAAATAGAATTTGATCGGTATACCTGCACGGGAATGTTTCAATGTGTTCACGAGTGGGAAGTATTTCAGAAAAATCTTAAACATGGGAAAGCGGACTTGAGAAATTCAATAGAAGAAAGGGAAAATATATTCACAATAGAAGTTCCAAAAGGAGAAGAGTTTGAGGCGGAAATGGCCGCCCGGGTCTGTCCGGTCGATGCTATAAAATTATATGATGATGAAGGAAATCGGATTGTGTGAAGTGTTTGGGTAAACTATTTTAGAAGGGCGTACTCAGAATCTAATTTTTCTGCTGATTTTTTGAGGGCATCTTCCTCAGAATTGGAGAGGTCCCACTCAAGAATTTCTTTCATTCCAGCAGAATCAAGATGGGCGGGAACACCAAGACTAACATCAGATAAACCATATTCACCGTCGAGGACTACAGAACAGGGTAAAACTTGATTTTTGTTTTCTATGATGGCGGCCACCATGTGATATAATCCGGCAGATGGTCCCCATTGAGTAGCTTTTTTCTGTTCAATTACACGCATGGCAGATTCTTTTAGACTAGAAAGAATAGATTCCTGTTCTTCGATTGAAAATGAGATCGTAGTGTCTCCAGGGAGCTTAATTTGGGAAAAAATAGGCACTTGGGAATCGCCATGTTCACCTAAAATTGTTGCGTCAATATCAGTTACAGGGAGAGAAAGAGTTTTAGAAAGTGTGTAACGAAATCGTGCAGAATCAAGAATACCACCAAACCCAAGCACACTTTTGCGGGGGCGATTGCCCGATTCAAATACGTATCGGTTTAGTAGATCCACGGGATTGGTTGTGATAATTGATATGAAATCGTCGTTGTATTCTAAAAGAGAATCAAGAATAGAATCTAAAATGGCCGTGTTATCAGTGGCTAGATCAATTCTATTTTGTCCAGGTTGTCTTGGTTTTCCTGCAGTGATAACGATGATATCGGAGTTTTCCGTGTCGGCATATTCTCCGCAAGAGACATCAGTGTCAGAATGATATGCTAAGGCATGATTTGTATCTTCTACTTGTCCGACTGTGAAAGAATGTTTTGAAGGAATATCGATGTATACTATCTCATCGACTATAGATTGGATTGCTAAGTGGTATCCAAATGAGGAACCCACCGTTCCTGCTGCACCAATGATAGAAATTTTTGACATTACCAGAAACAACTCGGGCGGGTATTTAAAATGCTTCGAAAAGGAACGGAGAAATAATTGGTTCTTCGGAGGATTTTTCCCCCGATGGATTTTTAGAGATATCAATGGCAGAAATTGATAAAGATGCAGAAAGAGAAAAACTTCGTTTACAGTTTGAAAAAGAAGCTAAAAGTAGAGAATCCGCCCAGGTGATGAGTTCCCTATTATTACAGGGAGCGACTATGACTAGAAAACACTGTAAAACGTGTGGAAATCCTATTTTCCGTCAAGAGGGGGAAGAGTTTTGCCCAACTTGCAAAAAAGGAAAACAGGCCACAACCGAGAAAGAAGTAGATAGTCAAAAGGACCAAAGTGAACGGAAAAGGACGGGGGCGCAGCTAACAGGGGCACGAACTGTAATAATGAATAAAATAGAAGATCTCACTGAAAAAGTGGAACAGGAAGAAGATATACAGAAAATGAAAGAATATCTAAGTGCGATGAAAGAAGCTACTGAAGTTCTTCGGATGATGGATGAAGTTGGAAAATAGCAGTATTTGTTTCGTGAGTTTGTCTAGCCTAGTCAGAATAGCGAATGCGTCACGAAGAGTAAGGTGAGGAAGTGATTTTCTTAATACGCTCTGCCGTTATTTTTCCAACCCCTTTTACTTGTTGGAGTTGGTCTTCGCTAGCTGACATGATAGCTTCGACAGTATCAAAGTGTTCTAACAAGAGTTGAGCGGTTATGGGGCCTATTTCTGCAATTGAAGAAACTACATATTCTTGTTGTTCGGGGAGGGTTTTTTGTGATTTTGATCCATGAACTTGTATAGATCTCCCTGTAGAAATTTGTTCTCTGCGTGCGATTATCTCAAGCATCTGTGCTGTGTCGTTTTCATCAGAGGTTCTCAATACACTAGCACCAAAATTTATTGCGAGTGATGCCATGGCTCCTCTGATCGCGTTGGGGTGTATATTTCGCCTAGAGTATAGAGATCCCTCTCCTTCTATAATAACAAGTGGACGGGAATAATTTTGAGATAAGTTTTTCACTTGATCAAATAAAGATCGGTCGTTTCCAACAAGTGTATCTAAGAAATCATCTATCGTTTTTCGCTCGACTGCGACACGGTCAGATAGAATATAATCTCCCACAGCGAGTGTTTCTAGTTTGATCTGTATATTTTCTTTGGAAGATAATTGCTTGGTTATTGAAGAGTTTAGCTCCCTTTGGTCGATGATGATTTCAATTTTGGGCGAGGAGTCAACAGTAGTAAAATCAGTGAGTGTGGGTTGCGCAGGGTGGGGAGGATTTGTAGGGGGCAATTTAATGTTTAATTTTGCAACAGAAGATCTTAAAGATCTCAGTTCGTTGTGCATTTGTTGCTCTCTTTTTCGAGAGATCCAGAAGTAGGTTTCATCACGAGTGTCATTCGCGATGATAACAACTACCTTTCCTTGGGTCCCCCGCCCAGTTCTTCCTCTACGTTGTATGTTCCGAATAGCTGTTGGGACAGGTTCAAAGAAAATAACTAGATCTACGTCGGGAATATCTAGACCTTCTTCGGCGACAGAAGTTGAAACTAAAACGTTGAAATCCCCATTTTTAAATTTGGAGAGTGTTTCATGTTGCTGTTTTTGAGTCATTCCAGAGGACCCATCCCTAGTGGTTTGTCCAACAAATCGTTCTGTTGTAAAATTGGGAGATAAAAATTCAGTGAGAGAATCTGCAGTATCTCGTGATTCGGTGAAAACAATGACTCGTACACCACCAACAATCCCAAGTTCCTCCGCAATTAGAACACGAACGGTTTCAAATTTCGGGTGGAGTCCTTGATATTTTTTTGCAAGATGTTTTGCTTGCTGAGTTAATGGATCGGATATAAACCTCTGAGCTGCTTTTGAAGCTCCAGAGGTTCGGGATGCATTCTTTTGACGTTCAAGGTATTGATTTAATGCATCTACACTTTGGGTTTCTACGTAATTGATGCCAACTTTTATCTT
>Ga0066376_10005983_pt1 | contig 10142 bp, 6 predicted proteins | sample Knorr_S15_td_Bot_FD_77009 | JGI IMG/M metagenome (GOLD analysis project Ga0066376, IMG submission 77009) | Marine microbial communities from Southern Atlantic Ocean transect - Knorr_S15_td_Bottom_ad_5009_LV_A | ecosystem: Environmental > Aquatic > Marine > Oceanic | place: Southern Atlantic... | reverse complement strand
TTGTTCTTTGCGAGGGGGTCAAATCTCCGACCGCATCGCTGCTTACTTCGTCATACCGATTTTTTGTGAACAATCCTCGATTGGGGCTCGTGTCACAAAAGACCATGAAGCTTGGTCACCTAGAGGGACGCCTCATCAACGTCGACGTTTCGGGAGAAAGATTCGAGAAACGGTGGTCGGAATTACCGATTTTCCTCCGCTTTGCCTGGCCGCTGGCTGCCCTGTTCTGCGGCCTCTACTTGCGATACTTCGGAACCCGGGCAGTCATCGCGAGTTACTTGGGTATGAACCTTCGGAAATCGCGCCGAGAGATTCTTGAGAGTGACGATTTTGAGGAAGTGAAAAATGTCCTTCTTAGCTGGCGAGATCGAAACTTGATTGATGCCATCGAGCAACAACGATTACAAAATCGGAATGCGAACTTCTCTATCGCGGTTCTGTTCGGCGCGAGACATATGAGAGCTGTGATACATCACCTGTTAAACGAGCCCAAGCCCGGCTATCGGGTCGTAAATGCGGAATGGATGACCGTGTTCACGCTCTGACCGCCGTATCTAGAGTGGGTCAAACCTCATAGTCGCGGCTGGCGGGGGCGGCGCCCGCCGTGCTAAAGTCGCGCCGCCGAAAGGGAGGAAGCCGGTGACGCCATGTGTGGCCAGTCCGGCGCTGCCCCCGCAACTGTGAGCGGCGAGGGTCCGGTAACATGCCACTGACGCGACCGCGTTGGGAAGGCGCCGGACCTGAAGACCCCGAGCCAGGAAACTTCGTTCGGCCTTGGTGATGTGATCCTCGGAGGGAGGGGAGGCCGATGACGTCTTCACTGCCGCGCCTGACCCTGGTCCTGGGCGGCGCGCGTTCCGGAAAAAGCCGCCATGGCGAGGCGCTGGTCGAAAGCCAGCCGGGCGCTTGCGTCTATCTGGCGACAGCCGAAGCCAGAGACGCCGAGATGGCGGCGCGGATCAGAGCCCACCGGGCGCGGCGCGGCGCGCGCTGGCGCACCGTCGAGGCGCCGCTGGATTTGATCGGCGAATTGGCCGGCGCGGCGCGCCCGGACGGCGCGGTGCTGGTCGATTGCCTGACCCTGTGGCTGTCGAACCTGATGGACGCCGGGCGCGACGTGGCCGCCGAGAGCGAGGCCCTGACCGCCGCGCTTCCCAACCTGGCCGGCCCGGCGGTGCTGGTGTCCAACGAGGTCGGCTTGGGCATCGTGCCGGACAACGCGCTGGCGCGGCGCTTCCGCGACGCCGCCGGCGCGTTGCACCAATCCATCGCGGCGCTGGCCTCCTCGGTGGTGTTCGTCACCGCCGGCCTGCCGCTTATCCTCAAGGGCGAGACGTCATGAACGCGCCGGCAAAAGTTCCCGTGACCGTGATCACCGGCTTTCTCGGCGCCGGCAAGACCAGCCTGATCCGCCATCTGCTCGCCACCGCCGGCGGACGGCGCCTGGCGCTGATCATCAACGAGTTCGGCGATGTCGGCGTGGACGGCGAAATCCTGGCGGCCTGCGGCGTGGTCGGTTGCGGCGCCGACGATATCGTCGAGCTGGCCAACGGCTGCATCTGCTGCACCGTGGCGGACGATTTCGTGCCCACCCTGGAGACCCTGTTGGCGCGCCCCGCGCCGCCCGAACATATCGTCATCGAGACCTCCGGGCTGGCCCTGCCCAAGCCGCTGGTGCAAGCCTTCAACTGGCCGGAAATCCGCACCCGCGTCACCGTGGACGCGGTGATCGCCGTGGTCGACGCCGCCGCCGTCAACGACGGGCGCTTCGCGCACGACCCGGACGCGGTGGCGGCCCAGCGCGCGGCGGACGATGCGCTCGATCATGACAGCCCGCTGGAGGAGCTTTACGAGGACCAGTTGGCCTGCGCCGATCTGGTGGTGCTCAACAAGGTGGACCTGTTAGCCCCGAAGGCGCTGGCCGACACCGCTCGCGCCGTGCGCGCCGGGCTGGCGCCCCGCGTCAAGCTGATCGAGGCGGCCAACGGCGCCATCGACGCCAGCGTATTGCTGGGCCTGGGCGCCGCGGCCGAGGGTGATTTGGCCAATCGCCCGTCCCATCACGACGACGGCGCGCCGCACGATCACGACGAGTTCGAAAGTTTCGTCGTGCGCTTCGGCGAGGTCGTCACGCCGGACGAGTTGGTGGCCCGCCTCGGGCCGGTCATCGCGCGGCACGACATATTGCGCGTCAAGGGCTTCGTCGCCGTGGCCGGGCGCGACATGCGGCTGCTGTTGCAAGGGGTCGGCGGGCGCATCCAGCATTATTTCGACCGCGACTGGCGCGCCGGCGAGACGCGCGCGAGCCACCTCGTGGTGATCGGCCACGCCGGCCTCGACAAGGCGGCCGTGACCGCCGCCATCGCCGGCTGATGCACCTCCTGGCCGCGCGACCGGGCGAAGTGGTCGATGGCTCGCAAGCCGTCGATCTGGGACAAAGCCCGGCCGACATCGTGGTGCTGTCGGCGGCCGACACCGAACTGGCCGGGCTGTCGGCGGCGCACGCGCGTCTCGGCGCCGGCGCGCCGACCCTGCGTCTCGCCAGCCCGCTCAGTCTGGCTCACAACCTTTCGGTCGATACCTATGTCGATGACGTGATCGCCCATGCCCGGCTGGTCGTCCTGCGCCTGCTCGGCGGCACCGGCTACTGGCCCTACGGGGTGGAACGGATCGTCGAGACCTGCCGCGCGCGCGATATCAAGCTGGCGGTGCTGCCCGGCGACGACCAGCCCGACGCGGAGCTGATCGGCCTGAGCCTGCTGCTGGGCGATGCCTGCCACCGGCTGTGGCAATACTGCGTGCACGGCGGGCCGGACAACGCGGGGAATTTCCTCGCCTACGCCGCCAGCCTGATCGGGCGCCCCGCGCCGTGGCAGGAGCCGCGCCCGATGCTGCGCGCCGGCCTGTACTGGCCGGGCCTCGCCGACCCCGACCTCGAGGCGCTGCGCGCCGCTTGGCCCGACGACGCACCGGTGGCGGCCCTGGTGTTCTACCGCGCCTTGATCCAGGGCGAGAATCTGGACGTGGTGGACGCGCTGATCGATGCGCTGGGCGAGGCCGGCATGGCGGCTTTGCCGCTTTATACCACCAGCCTGCGCGACGCGGTGGCGGGGGAAATTGTTGGCGGATTTATCGAAGCCGCGCGCCCGGCGGTGATCCTCAATACCACCGGGTTTGCCGTGTCCAGCCCGGGCCGCCAGCGCCGCGGCACGCCGTTCGACGCGGCCGATTGCCCGGTGCTGCAAGTGGTATTCGCCGGCGGCACCGAGGAGGCGTGGGCGTCCGGCGCCAACGGGCTGTCGGCGCGCGACATCGCCATGAACGTGGCCCTGCCGGAAGTCGACGGGCGCATTCTGGCGCGCGCCGTGTCGTTCAAGGCCGAGGCGCGCTACGACCCGGCCACCGAGGCGCCGGTGGTCAAATACCAGCCCGTGCCCGACCGTATCGATTTCACGGTCGCGCTGGCGCGCAACTGGGCGCGGCTCGCGCGAACGCCCGCCGGGGACCGCCGCGTCGCCGTCATTTTAGCCAACTACCCCAACCGCGACGGGCGCATCGGCAACGGCGTCGGCCTCGACACCCCGGCCAGCACGCTGAAGCTGCTGCGCGCCATGGCGGCGGACGGCTACGAGACGGGTGCGCTGCCCGATGACGGCGCGGCGCTGATCGCGGCGCTGGCCAAGGGACCGACCAACGACCGCCGCGCGCGGCGGAGCGGCGGCGAGCGGCTTTCGCTGGCCGACTACCAGGCGTTCTTCGCGGCCCTGCCGGACGAGACGCGGGAGCGGGTCGACGAACACTGGGGCCCGCCCGAGGACGATCCGTTCTTCACCGACGGCGCGTTTACGCTTTCCATCGTCCGCTTCGGCAATGTCGTGCTGGGCCTGCAACCGGCGCGCGGCTACAACATCGATCCGGTGCGCACCTATCACGACCCGGACCTGGTGCCGCCGCACGGCTATCTCGCGTTCTACGCCTGGCTGCGCGGGCCGTTCGGCGCCCACGCCGTGGTCCACATGGGCAAGCACGGCAATCTGGAATGGCTGCCCGGCAAGTCGGTGGCGCTGTCCCGCGGTTGTTTCCCCGAGGCCGCGTTCGGCCCGCTGCCCCACGTCTACCCGTTCATCGTCAACGATCCGGGCGAGGGCAGCCAGGCCAAGCGGCGCGCGCAAGCGGTGATCGTCGATCATCTGACGCCGCCGATGACCCGCGCCGAGACCTACGGCCCGCTGGCCGAGCTTGAGTTGCTGGTCGACGAGTATTTCGAGGCGGCCAGCCTGGACCCCAAGCGCCTGGCGGTGCTGCGCCCGCGCATTCTCGAACTGACCCAGGCGAGCGGGCTGGACCGCGACAGCGGCATCGCGGCCGGCGACGATCCTGACGCGGCGCTGGCCAAGCTCGACAATTACTTGTGCGAGCTCAAGGAAATGCAGATTCGCGACGGCCTGCACATCTTCGGTGTTTCGCCCGAAGGCGCCCAACTGACCGGGCTCCTGGTCGCGCTCGCCCGCCTGCCACGCTTCGAAGGCGAGGGCGGCGACGCCTCGCTGATCCGCGCCCTGGCGCGCGACCTCGGCCTCGGCGGCGATTTCGACCCGCTCGACTGCGTCATGGGCGAGGCGTGGACCGGCCCGCGTCCCGCCGCCCTGGCCGGCACTAGCGCGTGGCGGAGCCACGGCGACACGGTGGAACGGTTGGAGGAATTGGCGGCGCGGCTGGTGGCGGGCGAAACGATGGCCGCGCCGGACTGGACGCGGACCCGCGCCGTGCTGGACAAGATCGCGGATGAAATCCGCCCCGCCGTGACCGAGAGTGGCGCTAAGGAAATCGCCGGCGCGTTGACGGCGCTGGCCGGGCGCTTCGTCGAACCCGGCCCGTCCGGCGCGCCGACGCGCGGGCGCGGCGACGTGCTGCCGACCGGGCGCAATTTCTATTCCCTCGACACCCGCACCGTGCCGACGCCGGCGGCGTGGCAGTTGGGCTGGCTGTCGGCCCACCGCCTGCTCGACCACCACCGCCAACAACACGGGGCGTGGCCGCGCCGCCTCGCGCTCAGCGCCTGGGGCACGTCGAACATGCGCACCGGCGGCGACGACATCGCCCAAGGCCTCGCGCTGATGGGCGCGCGCCCGAGGTGGGAGGTCGCGTCGCGCCGCGTCATCGGCTTCGAGGTTCTGCCGCTGTCGATCCTCGACCGCCCGCGCGTCGACGTGACCTTGCACGTCTCGGGCTTCTTCCGCGACGCCTTTCCCGGGCTTCTCGACCTGTTCGATTCGGCGGCGCGCGCGGTGGCGGCGCTGGACGAGCCCGATACGATGAACCCGCTGGCCGCGCGCGTGCGCGCCGACACCGAACGCCTGACCGCGAGTGGGCTGGATAAGGAAACGGCCCGCGCGCGCGCCGGCTTCCGCGTGTTCGGCTCCAAGCCGGGCGCCTATGGCGCGGGCCTGCAGGCGCTGATCGACGAACGCGGCTGGGAAGACGAGGCCGACCTGGCGCGCGCCTATATCGCCTGGGGCGGTTACGCCTATGGCAACGGCGCGAAAGGCGCCGCCGCGCACCCGCTGTTCGAGGCCCTGCTGGGGGACACCGAAATCGTCGTCCACAACCAGGACAACCGCGAACACGATTTGTTGGATTCGGACGACTACTACCAGTTCGAGGGCGGCATGACGGTCGCCGTGCGCCATCTCTCGGGCACCCAGCCGGTGGTCTACCACAACGATCATTCGCGCCCCGAGAGCCCGCGCATCCGCACCCTGGAAGACGAGATCGGCCGCGTGGTGCGCGCCCGCGTGGTCAATCCCAAATGGATCGCCGGCGCCATGCGCCACGGCTACAAGGGCGCCTTCGAAATGGCGGCCACGGTCGATTACCTGTTCGCCTTCGCCGCCACCGCGCGCGCCGTCGCCGACCATCATTTCGACCTGGTATTCGAGGCCTATCTGGGCGACGACGCGGTGCGCGAATTTCTGCTCGACGTCAACCCGGCCGCGGCGCGCGACATCGCCGCGCGGCTGATCGAGGCGCAGGACCGGGGTTTGTGGCGGCCCCGCTCCAACGCGGCTTATGGCCGGCTTTCGGAACTGGCGGGGGCGGCCGAATGAGCGACGAACAAGACATCAACCGGCGCGCCAACGAAAAATCGCGCAAGCGCAAGGCGGCGCGCGACAAGATGCTGGCCACCAAGACCATCGAGAAGGGCCTGCTCATCGTCCACACCGGCAAGGGCAAGGGCAAGTCGACGGCGGCCTTCGGCCTGGCCGCGCGCGCCATCGGCAACGGCATGAAGGTGGGCATCGTGCAATTCGTCAAGGGCAAGTGGCAAACCGGCGAGCGCGTGGTGTTGGAGGCGTTCCCCGACCTGGTCACGGTGCGCACCATGGGCGAGGGCTTCACCTGGGAAACCCAGGACCGCGCGCGCGACATCGCCGCGGCCGAGGCCGCGTGGGACGTATCGAAGGACATGATCGAGGCGGCGCGCGGCGCCACGCCGGCCTACGACATGGTCATTCTCGACGAGCTCAACATCGTGCTGCGCTACGACTACCTGCCGCTCGACGACGTGATCGAGGTGCTGGCCAACCGCCCGCCCGACCTCCACGTCGTGGTCACCGGGCGCAACGCCAAGGAAAAGTTGATCGAGATCGCCGACCTGGTCACCGAAATGACCATGGTCAAGCACCCGTTCCGCGCCGGGGTCAAGGCGCAGAAAGGCATCGAGTTTTGAGCGCCGCGATCATGCTTCAGGGCACCGGCTCGGACGTCGGCAAGTCGCTGCTTGTCGCCGGACTGGCGCGCGCGTTTACCCGGCGCGGCCTCGCGGTGCGTCCGTTCAAGCCGCAGAACATGTCCAACAACGCCGCCGTGACCCCGGACGGCGGCGAGGTCGGCCGCGCCCAGGCCTTGCAGGCGCGCGCCTGCGGGGTTCCGGTTTGCACCGACATGAACCCGGTGCTGCTCAAGCCGCAGACCGATTGCGGCGCGCAGCTCGTGGTGCGCGGCAAGCTGCGCGGCACCGCGCGCGCGGCCGAATACCAGGCCACCAAGGGCGAGCTTCTGCCGGTGGTGCTCGACAGCTTCGCGCGGCTGTCGGACCAAGCCGACCTGGTGCTGGTCGAGGGCGCGGGCAGCCCGGCGGAGATCAACCTGCCCGGGCCCGATATCGCCAACATGGGCTTCGCGCGCGCGGCGAACGTTCCGGTGCTGCTGGTCGGCGATAGCTACCGGGGCGGCGTGATCGCCAGCATCGTCGGCACGCTTTCGCTGCTGGAGGAGGACGCGCGGGCGCGCCTGAAGGGCTTCATCATCAACAAGTTTCGCGGCGACCTGGCCCTGTTCGATTCGGGGCTGACGGAAATCCGCGCGCGCACGGGCATCGAATCGCTCGGCGTGGTGCCTCATTTCCCCGACGCGCGCCGCCTGCCGGCCGAGGACGCGGTGGCTGTGGAACGGCCGGCGCGCGCGCCCGACCGCGCCATCAGGATCGCGGTGCCGGTGTTCTCGCGCATCGCCAATTTCGACGATTTCGACCCGCTCGCCGCCGAGCCCGATGTCGCCGTGGACATGGTGGCGCCGGGCCGCGCGCTGCCCGGCGACGCCGACGCGGTGATCCTGCCGGGCACCAAATCGACTCTCGGCGACCTCGCCTTTCTTTACGACCAGGGCTGGGACGTGGACATCGCCGCGCACCACCGGCGCGGCGGCGCGGTGCTGGGCATCTGCGGTGGCTATCAGATGCTGGGGCGCGACGTGCGCGATCCGCGCGGCGTCGAGGGTGCGCCGGGCGCGCGCGCCGGCCTCGGCCTGCTCGACGTGGAGACCGAACTGTCCGGCGACAAGACCTTGCGCGAGGTCCAAGGCAACGAAGTAGCCTCGGGCGCCGCCGTGAGCGGTTACGAGATGCACATGGGCCGTACCACCGGACCCGACACCGCGCGGCCCATGCTGCGCGTGCCCGGTGGCGACGGCGGCGCGGTCTCGGCGGACGGCCTTGTGCGCGGCTGCTACCTGCACGGCCTGTTCGCCGCCGACCGCTTCCGCCATGCTTTCCTGAGCGGCCTCAAGGACCGCGCCCCCAGCGGCGTGGCCTACGGCGAAGAGGTGGATCGGGTGCTCGACGACTTGGCCGCCCACCTTGCCACCCACCTCGACCTCGACCGCATCTGGGAGCTGGCCCGTGCCCGGTGATGTTCTAAATAAGCACCGCCGCCAGCAGGCCGGCCGCCAAAATTGCGCCGGCGGCGCGGTACAAGGCCAGGGCGCGGCGGATGTCGCTGGCGTCGGACTCGCGCCGGCCGTCGCCGACCCACGGATCGGTCACCTCCTCGCCCGGATAGGACCGGGGCCCGGCCAGGGCGACACCGAGCGCGCCGGCCAGGGCGGCCTCGGGCCAGCCGGCGTTGGGCGAGCGATGCTTGGCCGCGTCGCGCGCCATGCAGCGCAACGCCGCGCCGCCGCGCGCGCCGGGCAGAACGAACGCCGCCAGCGCGAACAGCAGACCGGAAAGACGCGCCGGCGGCCAATTGACCGCGTCGTCGAGGCGCGCCGCGAAGCGCCCGAAGGCGGCGTGACGCGGGTTTCGGTGGCCGATCATGCTGTCGAGCGTGTTGATCGCCTTGTACGCGGCGAGCCCGGGAAGGCCGAAGCAGGCGAACCAGAACAGCGGCGCCACCGTGCCGTCGGAAAAGTTCTCGGCCAGGGATTCCATGGCCGCCCGCGACACCCCGGCCACGTCGAGCCGCGCCGGCTCGCGCCCGACGATGTGGGCGACCGCCGCGCGGCCTTGTTCGAGACCGGCGTCCAGCCCCACCGCCACCGCGCGGACATGATCGCGCAGGCCGCGATAGGACAGCAACGTGCTGGCCAGGATCGCCTCGCCGATCCAACCGAAGGGGACGGCGCGCAAGGCCAGCGCCAAACCCCAAGCGATGGCCACGGCGAGAACAATCACCAGCCCTGCCGCCAGCACACCAAGCCACGTGCGCGTGGCCGCGGTGAGCGCGGGCCGGTTCCACCTGTCGTCGAGGACCGCGATGAGCCGGCCCAGCGCGGCCACGGGATGCGGCGCGAAACGGTAAAGCCATCGCGGGTCACCGATCGCGGCATCGATGGCGAGCGCGGCCAACAACACCAACAACATGCCGACGCCGCCGTAAGCCGGCAACCAAGGGTTCAACATGGCGCGAACATGAAACGCGTCGCCATTCGGGTCAATGCGGCGCCGCGTGGCGCCGAAATATTCCCCCTCCCCCGCGTTGGGGGGAGGGGGAAATGAAACGGGAGGATACATGTCGAAAATCGGTGTGATGGTGTGCGGGCACGGCAGCCGCGACGCGGACGCGGTGCGCGAGTTCGAGGCGGTGGCGGAAGGCATCGCGGCGCGGCTTCCGCAATACACCGTGGCCAGCGGCTTTCTGGAATTCGCCCGCCCGATCATCCGCGACGGGCTGGACAAGCTGGTGGCCGAGCGCGTCACCAAAATTCTCGCGATCCCCGGCATGCTGTTTTCCGCCGGCCACGTGAAGAACGACGTGCCGTCCGTCTTGGCCCAATACGCGGCCGAGCATCCCGGCGTTGAGATGCTGTTCGCCCGCGACCTCGGCCACGACCTCAAGCTGATCCGCGCCGCCGGCGATCGCATCGCCGCCGCGCTCGACGCCGCCCCGGCCGGCGTGGCGCGCGAGGACACCCTGCTGATGGTGGTGGGGCGCGGCACCTCCGACCCGGACGCCAATTCCGCCATCGCCAAGGTCACGCGGCTGTTGTGGGAAGGCCTGGGCTTCGGCTGGGCCGAGACCGGCTATTCGGGGGTCACCTTTCCGCTCACCGAGCCCGCCCTGGAGCACGCCGCGCGGCTGGGCTACCGGCGCATCGTGGTGTTCCCCTATTTCCTGTTCACCGGCGTTCTGGTCAAGCGCATTTACCACTACACCGACGTGGTGGCCGCCCGTCACCCGGACATCGAATTCGTCAAGGCGCCCTATCTCAACGACCACCCGCTGGTGCTCGACACCTTCGCCGAGCGGGTCGAGGAGATCCTGCGCGGCGACAACGCCATGAACTGCCTGCTGTGCAAATACCGCGACAAGGCGCTGGGATTCGAGGACGAGGTCGGGCTGGTCCAGCAAAGCCACCACCAT
>Ga0066376_10005982_pt1 | contig 10142 bp, 7 predicted proteins | sample Knorr_S15_td_Bot_FD_77009 | JGI IMG/M metagenome (GOLD analysis project Ga0066376, IMG submission 77009) | Marine microbial communities from Southern Atlantic Ocean transect - Knorr_S15_td_Bottom_ad_5009_LV_A | ecosystem: Environmental > Aquatic > Marine > Oceanic | place: Southern Atlantic... | reverse complement strand
ATGTTAGTGGTATTTCCGATCCAGGCGGTATCATTGTTGCAGGCACGATTTATGAATTTACTGGTTCATATGCTAATGCATCTGTATTAACACCCGGCCATGGATACTGGGTTAACGCAAGCGCAGATGGGGACATCACCATTTCAAGCGGTGGTGCTGCGAAAACAAGATCAGCATTTACAGATCATACAGTAAAAGCCAATAAACTCAGCTTCAATGGCAATGACCTCTACTTTGGCGTATCTATACCGGAAGAAGAGATGCTCAGTTATCAGCTTCCACCAAAACCACCGGCAGGTGCGTTTGATGTGCGCTTTGCTGATGACATGAAAGTCGCTGAAACAGCGGGTGCCATTGAAATAATGAATAACACTGACATGCTCACCATTGCGTACACGATCAATATTGATGCCGGTGAACATATGAACTGGGTGCTTACCTCAGAGAATGGCAAAGATCACATCCTTGAAGGCAGTGGAGAGGTAACTGTTCCATCGGCTGAAAGATTTGTACTAACCAGAAAACCTGTGATCCCCATCACATTTGTACTACAACAGAACTATCCCAATCCCTTCAACCCGATTACAACCCTCAGGTATGACTTACCAGAAGATAACCTTGTTACGCTTACTGTTTATGACATGCTTGGCAGGGAGATAACACAACTTGTCAACACCACCCAGAAAGCAGGCTACAGGTCAGTACAATGGGATGCTACAGACAGTTTCGGTAAGCTAGTAAGTGCTGGTGTATACCTTTACCAGATACAGGCCCGCAGCGGCAGGCAGGCAGTAGATCCTTCATCAGGTTCAGGACATGGTTTTGTGCAGACGAAAAAGATGGTTCTCCTCAAATAAAAAGACCTGTTAATAGTATCCACTAGCCGGCGGAGGGGATTGGTGGTGTTGTTGAAGTAAGAAATTGATTTTACGGTGTAAATAAAGGGAAACATTACACTCCTCTCTTATAGTACAAAGTAATCAATCTCAGTAATCGGAAGTGGTGCGTAGTGCCTAGTTTTGAAGGTGTTTCCCACAAATCTGTGTCCCACATTCGACTATATTTGGTATAGATTTGACATAGATTGAATAGGATCAGGATCAAAGTTTCGAATGCTAAATAATGACCCCCCCCCCGATAATCAATCAGGGACTTTCGACAGAAGTCTATAGTAGTGGGCCCTCAGGGACTCGAACCCCGGACCAATAGATTATGAGTCTACTGCTCTAACCAGCTGAGCTAAGGGCCCAATAAATAAGATTGCAAGGTACAGTTTATTTTTTAGAAACTGAAGAGGAAAATACACATTTTAACTGGGAATAAAGGAAAATATTGTATGAGTAATATTTTATAATTTGCTATAAATAGCTACTTTTTTGTAAAAAACTGAATATTTTTTACACGTTTACAGTTAGATAATTTTTTTATACTGTAACCATTATTTTTCTGTGAGGGTCCAAACACCGTCCCAGTCTTTCTTGGGGGAATTCTTTTGCAAATATTCACACCGCTTTAGATAAACTGAAGAAGGATTTGTATTCCTTCCTGGAAACATATCCTCCAATAACGCGGAGGATTTAAAGCCCTTTATTGCCTGCACCCAGTTTTGATCGAAGTAATACTCCTGAGCTTTGTGAAATCTGGAAATGACTTTTGCAGTTTTTTCATCTAATTTTCCTTTCTCTGCTAATAACTCATATGTTTTTACCGGTGTATTTCTGCCTTTAACACGGATAAAATCAACAAACCGCCACTCAAAATAATCCTTTACAGTTCCATAAAGCGACTCCTCAATATGAATATAAATACCATATTGTTTTGCCGATGATTCCAATCGCGCAGCCAAGTTTACCATATCCCCCATCATAGTATAATTCATCCGCATTGTACTCCCCATATTGCCTGTGACAATTTCTCCCAAACTTAAACCGATACGGTGCCGCATGTTGTGGACAAGCACTGGCCAGTCCCTCTCTGATTTCCATTTTTCCCGAAGTTCTTTCAATTTTTCCATCATCTCGAGGGAAGTCATGCAGGCAAGATATTCATGATTTTCAATTGATACCGGCGCATTCCAAAAAGCAACAATAGCGTCACCTATATATTTATCGAGAGTACCTTTCCGGTTAAGAAGAATTGAAGTCATTTCAGTGAGATATTCATTCATCAGGCTCACCATTTTATCTGGTTTTAAAACCTCAGAAAATGAAGAAAAACCCTGGATATCTGAAAAAAATGCAGTGTGCTGTCCAATTTCACCTCCCAATTTCGGTTCCTGTTTCTCATTATACATTTGATCAATCAACTGGGGTGAGATATAAGTACTAAATGTATTTTTTAAAAAACGTTTATCCTTTTCAGTTATCAAAAAGTTATATAAAAATACACCCGAGTATGTAAGGCCAAAAGAGAACAATGGTCTCACTATTTCCCACATAATTAAGTGATTGAAAAACTGATTATACGAAAAAATCATCCAGCCAATAGTGGCCAATATCGGTACCGGCAAAGAATACAATGGTTTTTTTGGAATGCTAACAGAAATACCAAGTATAATTGCAAGAATAACTATTGACCAAAAATTTACTTTTTGATCTTGCGTCTGGACAAATTCGTTATTGAGAATACTATAGAGGACATTTGCATGAATCTCTACACCTGCAAAGGTTTCCTGAACAGGGGTATTCCGAAGATCCATTAATCCAGGAGCAGAAGATCCTACAATGGCAATCTTATCTATCCAATATTCAGGAGGTAATAACTCAGGGTCCTTGCAATAAACATAAGGCAGATAGTAAAATGTTTTAAAGAGCCCTTGATAGTTCACAAACATCATTCCATGATCATCAATAGGGATTTTCCGTACTATTTCACCTGATTTATTATTCAATTTTAAAACGGCATTTTCGAAATCGTACCTGAATCCATCCTGAGGAACATCAAGGATATCCATTGCCGCGGACATAGCTAAAGAGGGGTAAACATGTCCAGGTCCTTCAAAGTATATGGCAGTGGGTGCCCTGCGCGTCAGTCCATCCAAATCCTGAGGGAAATTAGGACTTCCGACACCAGCCCCAGCATTCAAAAGTGTAATGGGCATGTTGCCAATGCGCGTATATCTTGGTAATCTACGGGCATCATTTTGAGGAATATGAATGATATGCTTTTCAAAATCAAACCCCTCAGGTTCCGCTTCCATGGGATAAAGAAACATGAGAGTGTCCTCCCTTTCAAAAACCATTGAGTGGTGCACTTTTCCACTTTGAGCGGTTGAGATGAAAAACTTTTCAGGATCACGCGAAGCAAGATATTGCTCTGTCATATTTAAAAGAGAATCTTCAACAAACGTTTTTTCCCTATACAGTTTACTTATAAGATCAAAATCTGAGGTGTTTTCAAGGTCAAAAATGATATCAAAAAGTATTGCCTTTGGTTGTCCGGATGAAACCACATCAATTAACCTACCATGATAAGCATAAGGCCAGTCCCGATACCGTCCCAAACCGCCTTCTTCTTTCGGTGCCATGGAAAGTTGATCAATATCAATGACCACTACATCGTCAATTGAATGTTCCGGAACATCTTTTACTCTTCCCTCCATACGAGCATCATAAGAACGAAATTCATATCTATTTAGGAGGGTTGTTAAAAAGAAACCATCAATCCGGGTACAAATGGCAACGAGTAGGCCAGCTATCAATCCAATACACGTCCCAGTGCTGGTTCGTTTTAATAAATCAAGCAACATTTAAAAATTGAATCTATTTATATTTACTCAGTTTACTCTTTCGCATCCTGTTCCTTGTTCCATTTTACAAAGTCCAATTCCCCATCTGCGGTTTTATTAAATTCAAATAAACTATATTTCCCATCTTTTCGAACATTAATTTGCCATCCTTCCACTAACTTTATCCAATCTTCGAGAGATACTTCATATGGACCCGGTACTTCCGTGGGGCCTTTAACTTCATCTACAGGTCCAAGCTTGAATTTTGGCTTGCCCTCCGGCGTATCTTTCTCATCTTTGCCTTGAGCTTCAACTACATTCTTCGCAGCGTTCACATCTACTTCACCTTCATAGATCAAGACTGAGCTCTCAGCACTGTCTGCTATTGCCCTGTATTTCGTTCCACGAATTGCTGCTACCGCTGTTGGAGTACGTACAGATACATTTTTCTTTTCTCCAAAAGCTGCCTTTGCAGATACCCAGATGTTGCCCCTTTTTAAATTAGCGTTATAATTCTTTTCCATGGGTTTAATATCTGCACTTACCAGCTCCAGTTCGGAATTTTCCCCGATGCGTACCTTTCCTCCGGTTTTTAAAGTGATTTCACACCTGGACTTTGAAAGGGTACGAATATAATCACCTACAAATACCTTTTGGCCAGGCAAAGCTCGCCCCCATTTGTCAATTTTTGGTTTTTTAACACTGACTTTTCCCAGGGGGAGGGAAATCTTTCCAAATTCATTCCCTGTCGTTTGGGCACAAATCAGACTGAGAAACAGGAATAGTAAGAAAAATTGTCTCAAAATAATATTTTATTTTACCAGGAGCATTTTCCGGGACTCATGGAACAGAGATCTTCCTGAATCATTTTTAATGTCTGCCTGATAAAAGTATATTCCGGTAGGAGCTGACAAACCGGCGGATGTCTTTCCGTTCCAGATAAGACGATGGAATCCAGCTCCAAATGCTGAACCTTTTTTTCCCCAGTTATTGTATCAGAAGCAGTAGTGTCTTGCTCCTGTCCTAGACCGGTTGAAAAAATTAAAACGGCAGTTACAAGACAGGTTGTTTTAATACATTGCAAAAAGTTTATCGACTTTGATCTCCTTCAATTTATTAGTCCAGCAGAATGATTATCCTGCAATCTTTTAGAACACCATAGCTGGTATTTGCTGAACCAACCCTTTTTATATCATCATTGCCTATAATGATGTCCGTGCTGTTTTTTCCGCTTACACCTGTTGCTTTGATCACAAGCGGATTTCCTTTTACTCTTTGATCTTCTCTTGCTGACTCAATGGTTTTAGAGTATCCGACTACTCCTTGTGTTACCGCATATTCCCGGCTGTAATCCCCAGGCCCGTAGACAATACCACCATCCTTGTCTATCACTTTTGGTGCCAGGGCCGGGCGGACCTTGAGTCCCTGCGCATCAATTATAATTCCTGTTATGTCACCAGAAGAGGGATCAACCATTTTATTAACAACCGCTTTTTTTTCTGTTCCTGTGTTTTCCAGCGCAGCCGAAATAATAGCAGGAGGGATTAACACTTCTGAAATTCCACTCATTTTAACCTGATACTTTACTTCCACAGATGTATCACTCAAATATTTTGGGTCTCCTGTCCGCTCTGCGCCCCGGATGACACCTTTTACCTGGGTCTTGATTTCATCGTCAAACATGGCTCCTGAGACAGTTGTTTCGCTTGTTACGACGATTCCGTTTACGATCTCAACAAGATTCCGCAAGGCATCCTGCTTCGCAATCCGGAGGGCTGATCTCCGGGCCTGACCGGCATTGATAGCATTCTCCGGAATAAACCCAATCCCAATGGCGGTGATGGTTCGATCAGCATAATTTACCGAACCATTTTCCAGTTGATCCCCAATAAATCCCTGCGAAAAGAGGGGAATGCCCAAGCCAGCAATGAAAAGCAGTGTTTTAAACATCCCCATATTAATCTTTCCTTTCATAATTATCTAGTGATCTCCAGTGTAATTCTATTTCCAGAGACACCTGTTACTTTGAAGGAAATACCATCTGGTGATGTCCTGGTCAGTCCCATTGCAAGGTCTTTGGTTTTTCCCTCAAATTCAACTTCATACTCTGCAACACCATCATTGAAACTTTTGGAATAAGCATTCCGGATCCCGGAAACCGTTTGTGCCTGGAAGAAAGACTCAAATGTCATGTATGAACCAAAATCAGCATTTTTCAAAATAATATATACTTTTATAAAATTGGATTGTTGTATGCTCCATTTTTCAATTAGCTGACGGATAATATCTTTGCCAAGGATCTCTGCTGCTTCATTCACAGCTTTAGTCCCGGCTGTTGATTCTGAGATATGAGGCTTTTTCCCATGAGCATTAGGCACCACTGCCAGAATTTGGCCTGTATCTGTGCGTACAATTTTCCCGCTAATATCTGCCTGGCCGGAATACATGTTATAGATTTTTCCACCGGATGAGATTTTAGCGGTACCCAGTACAATCACCTCCGCTCCTAATTGATTTGCAATGCGTGAAGCGGCTGTAACATCTCCGCTCAATGCTTGAGCATAATCTTGCTTGCTTTTTAGTGCGGCGACAAGCTGGCGGTCTACCACATCAAACCCTTTTTCGTAGAACATACTCAGGAGCTTCGTCTCAGTAAAATCTGTAGAGGTATTATCAATGAGATTTTCTTCCCGGATAAGGAAAATAATTTTGGGACGATTCATACTGTTCAAAAGGGTTTGCATGGCCGCATCATCCTGCATGATCTCATCTAATATTTCTGTTACTTCAGCATCAATGGTTATCTCCCATAGATCATCCGGTCCCTGTTTTTCTTTTGTAACCGTAAAGGATTTGACAAAGCCTGTTGCTCTGGAATAAATATTATCGCTGAGGGAAGTTTCAGTAACAACAGTTACTGAAGCAATGTAAGCACCCAGTCCTTTTTCCACTGCATCACGCTTTGCCTGTTCTGTTGCTGCTTCCTTTGTGAGCCCGTATCCGGTCCCCGTGATATTCCCAGCCCAGGCATAAGCGGTTACATAGATAATTGTAAATAGTGGGAGGAAATACCGGTTCATATGTTTATATTTTTTTATTATATGGAAAAATCAATATGCTACCCGGAGTGATTTTTGCAAAGTACGAATGATCAGAAGAGCATCCGGCCCGCTCACGGGGCCCAAAGAATCAAATTTCCCTGTTATAACATCTGCCTGCATAATACCACGTTCGGTACAGATTGCCATTGCGTTGTAAGCAGGATGGCTGCTGGGAACATCGTTGAATCTTGAGGGCGACTCTCCAAAGTATCGTGTTTCTATGCTTTCATCATTGGTAGCTGCTGCCAATATTCGCTGTATTGCTATGGCGTATTCAGCCCTGGTAATAAATTTATCAGGATAAAATTTGTCATCCGGACTGACGTTTAATATATCATATCTCAGAATGTCTTTTATCCAGACTGATGCCCAGTGATTTTGAACGTCGGGAGGACTTTTGGTTGTCTGTTTTTCACTGGTAAATTCTGTAGGACTGTAAAACTTTGAGGAATTAGCCTGATTCAATTTTGCAAATAAATCTTCAACTTTCAACTCTTCAACAAATAGTATTGATAAGTCCGCCCGGGTAATTTTTTCATGGAGAGCAACTTTTTTACCTGCAAGTGTGCCCGGCATTGCTCTTATAATTTTTTGGGAAAGATTCCATTTGTCATCAGCTTTCCCCATGTATTCACCTTTTTTCTCTACTACTTTCCTAAAATAGTTTTCTGCTCCACGAAAATTAAGGCGATATAGATTTATTTCTCCTAAATAATAAAGCGCTGACTCATGATCTTCATGTGATTTCATCGCGTTTTTCAAAAGGTTTTCAGCATTTTTAAACCATTTTTTTTCTGACTCACGCATTGCGATCCACCCACGGGCACAGAGAACAAGAACGTCAGGATTATTTTTCCCGCCATCCTTTGCTTTTTCAATGTTCCTTTTAGCTTTTTTATTATCGCCTAAATAAGCATAAGTCAGCCCTAATCCTCCATAACCAAGTGCAAATTTTTTATTTAGTGCTATAGAATGTTCAAAGGAATTTTTTGCAGTATAATAATCTCCCCGGTCCAGCGCGCGCGCGCCTGCTTTATAGTGATAGATGGGTGTGTCTAAATCGCTTTCTGGTACAATTTCACGGCTGCACTCAGAAAATAAACTAAGGATAAACAGTGATAAGATTATTATTTTAGTATTTTTATACGTTTTTATCATTTCTGAAATATACTCATTATCCATTGTAATAGAGGTGTTCATTTTACCAAATTAACCCAGGGTGTATTCTGGTGTCTGATTCATTAGTTTTTATTAAAATAGTTTTCATATTCTTTAATCATATTCACAACTCTGGAATCACTTGGCATAGAGAGCAGCATGGGTTCTAGCTTACCAGATTTGGTTAGGATTGTATTATTATAATAAGTCACTGTGCACCACACCCACATAATAACCATCCTTACCTGCCTGAACAATGAGAGAACCGTTGACCTCTTTTGGTTCCCTAATTACAGATTGACTGTGTCCTCCTATAATGATGACCAAACTGTCTTTAAACCCGTCGTGGGAAAACGTCGTAAAATCACCAACATCTATCAGTATTGTGTTAGGATGTTTTACTAGAAATTCTTTTACAAAGACCACACGTTTTTCTAAGGATCCCAAAGGATGATCGGGACAATAACAATTTTCCAACGCACCATTTGTGTTGTTTGTGTGTAAAATAAACAAAGAATCTTCTACTATTGATTTATCAATTGCGCTCTCATTATTAAACAAACGATCATGCTGTAATTCTTCCTTTAATTGAGTAGTATATTTTTTACCTCTCCATATAAAGACAGCGTTAGGTCCATAGTTTTTTCTGGCTTTTGAAAATGCAGAGCTAAACGTGCCAGAGTTATTTTCTTCTTGTGTGTTTACAGTAGCAATGATTGTTAATAACAGAAAATATATAGGTATTTTATTCATTTATATTTATTTCCCTATGTGAGGGTTAGCTGCTCTAACCGATCGAGCTAAGGGCCCTTAAACAGATGTTAAATCAAAGTTTATTCTCTATAAATTGACGGTTAGATTACAAATTTTAAGGAAAAATAAAGCAAGAAAATATAGGGCTGAAAATACTAGAAAATGCCGTAAATAGCTTCTCTTTCACTTTTGCATTTAATCTTTAATCTTTTTCTGCTCCGTCTCAACTTTTTTGTACCAGGCCCAAGTTACTGCTCCATTATTTTTCTAAGCATTTCTTTATCATCTTTTAACAGACCTGAATTAATCAACCGGGGGGTCATTGTTTTCAAATCGGGATTCCGTTTAAACACACTTTCGAACACAGGCAGTGCATCCTCCAATCGACCACTGTTCACCAGAGCAATAGCGGACCAGTAGGGCAGTTCTGCATTTTCAGGGTAATATTCTGCTGCCTTAGAATATTCCAGTAAGGCTTTTTCAATTTCTTCTGTTTCCATATAGTGGTCACCCAGATTGGCATGCTGGTAGGCGCGGTGTATCCTGATCAACCGTTTTAATTCAACCAAGGGTGTAGGGTGATCTTCAATTCGTAAACTCAATATTGTATCTTTCCAGTCCACACCAGTTGGATCACCTGATACAATAACCATAGCAGCAGACTGTTTACCGCGGATGTCCCCGCCTTCTGCTTCTGCGGCATCCAGCACAGCCATCATTCTGTCAGCAAGGTCACCTTTAGAATTTTCAAATGCACTTGCCATTGCTTTGGGAACAGTACCATGAGCCATCATGTTGGACTGGACAGAATAATTGACCCCGGTGATATGTCCAGCATGTTTTATACAACGCTCACCTGTATGTGCTGCAACATTCCCGTTGATATCTATCATGCCCACCTGACGAACAGCTTCACCTTCATCCTGGGATATTAAAATCTTCAAAGCTTCATCGGCTGTCATCCCAGCTTCCATTAGCCTCAGGCCCTCTGGACCATAGTCCACTTTTACAAATGATTGAGTGGCTACTGCGCCAACACCGGCCTTGGCCCAAGGTACTAAAAGGCCAACCGAAAACCAATGACTCTGAACTGCAACACCCAATTCCCCCGTTGCTTCATCCATTGCTACAATAGAATATGTTGCTACAGGTCTTGATGGCACTAGTTGTTGCGCGGTTCCTGATGGAAATAAGCACAAACCTAATAAAGTAATAATTGGCCATTTCATTAGTTGCTCCTTTTAATAGTTAAGGGTTCTGAATAAGGTAAAAAATTACAGTTTGCCATTTGAAAACCGATTAATATTTTTTCTAGAGTTGAAAAATATTCTCTCTGGAATCCTTAAAATTAGACTGAAACCTTTTTAAGGTTATCAGAATATTCGTGCTAACACGGTTTCGCT
>Ga0066376_10005980_pt1 | contig 10143 bp, 10 predicted proteins | sample Knorr_S15_td_Bot_FD_77009 | JGI IMG/M metagenome (GOLD analysis project Ga0066376, IMG submission 77009) | Marine microbial communities from Southern Atlantic Ocean transect - Knorr_S15_td_Bottom_ad_5009_LV_A | ecosystem: Environmental > Aquatic > Marine > Oceanic | place: Southern Atlantic... | reverse complement strand
CCTTTATTCACCGCAGACCGGTGAGATCGAAGTCTTGTTCCCGACCCAGCACGTCGCCGCCGATCGCAGTTGGGGTGATGAGAGTTGTCCACCACCGGACCTGGTGGCTTTTTCGCCCCATGGAATAGACCTGGAACAGCGCGCGGACGGGAGAGCGATGCTGCTCGTGGTGAATCACGGTGAGCGGGAATCTGTAGAATTTCTCGAGGTGTTGCAACGCGGCGACACCGTCATGCTCGAATGGCGCGGATGTGCGATCGGTCCTGACCAGGCCGCGTTCAACGACGTGGTAGCGAAGCGTGATGGCGGGTTCTGGGTCACCCAGATGATGCCGAGCGATAGCCAGACGAGTGCCATGCTCAAAGCCCTGCTGTTTGGCAGCGATACCGGCTTCGTCTATGCCTGGGACAAATCCAATGGTTTCAGCCCAGTGCCCGGCAGCGATGGTCCGTTTCCCAACGGCATCGAGAAATCGGCGGACGAGCGCCATCTCTTCATCAACATGTACCTGGCAGGTGAGGTTCGCAAACTGGATCTCGCCGCGGCAGAAGTGGTTGCAATCGCTGACATCGCGAGCCCGGACAACCTCACCTGGTCGGGCGACGGCAGGAAGCTGCTGGTCGCCTCACACGTCGACGGCTTCCTGGAACTCATCGCCTGCCAGGGACTCGAAACAGGCTCGTGCGGTTTCAGTTTCGAGATTGTTGCCCTCGACCCAGCCGACATGACCGGTAGCGTCGTGCTGGCTAACCGGGGTGCACCGATGGGTGCTGCAACTGTGGCAGTCGAATTGGGCGATGAACTCTTTCTCGGGACCTTCGCCGGTGACCGGATCGCCCGCGTCAGACTGGACTGAGGATTTTGGTATGACGAGTTGCTGTGCCGACACCGAGAGCGAACTGGAGAAGATGCAGACCAACCAGCGGCGCGTGCTGGTGGTGGTGCTGCTGATCAACAGTCTTCTTTTCCTGGTGGAAATCACCGCTGGTCTCGTCGCCTCTTCCACCGCGCTGCTGGCGGACTCTCTCGATATGCTCGCAGATGCACTGGTGTACGGATTCAGTCTTTACGTCGTGTCACGCGATGATTTATGGAAAGCGAGATCAGCCACCATCAAGGGCTGGGTGATGATGCTCTTTGGTATTTCGGTGCTGGCGCATACCTTCTACAAAATATCGTTCCCCCAAGTTCCCAGTTTTTCGATCATTGAATCCATTGCGCTGCTGGCACTGATCGGCAACACCACCTGCCTGCTTCTCCTGTGGCGCCATCGCAGTGACGACGTCAACATGCGTTCAATCTGGTTGTGTTCGCGCAATGACATCATCGCCAACGTCTCGGTACTCGCTGCAGGCGTATGCGTGTGGTTTTTTGTTTCTCAGATACCGGACATCGTCGTCGGCTTGGGGATCGCCGCGCTCTTTCTACGTTCTGCGGTCAGTGTTCTGCAAGACGCCGGGGTCGCTCGAGCTACCGCTCTGCAACCTGCGGCCCAACTGCAGGAAGTTACCGGATTACAACAGCCCTAGACTCAGAACATATCCATACTGGTAATTAACCAGGTACCTTCCTCTTTGGTGAAGGTGATTGTCGCGGTGATGTTGAAACCCTGGGCCACCAGTTTCACCGGGGTCGCAGTTCCCGTGCCGTCATCCTTTATGACAATCTCCGCTTCATCGATCGTCAATTGCAGACCGGCCGCCCCACCAGCACCGCTCATCGCGGTCAGGAAAGTTCGCACAGCACTCTTTGTCGTCCCCTGCGCATCCGCATAGTTCTCAGAATACAGCGCCAGAACCCCATCGACGTCGTTCGCCAACAGGCTTTCCTGAAAGGAACTCAACGCCCCCTGGACGAGTGCCTCGTCACTGGGGCCACTGGTGAGCTGGCAGCCAAACAGCCACAGCACGCACGCAACGCCTAAGCCAATTTTCAGCGTGGTTTTCATGAAGCAGAACCTCCTTAAGATCTACATTCATGTTGCCACACCAGATGGCCGAATAGAAGTTCCAGAAACCCCGGTAAGGGTTACCATAGCCAGCGCTTAGCGCTACCTGGGGAAGCATCATGCGACGGTTCATTTTCGTACTATTCATACTGCCTTGCAGCGTGCTTCAGGCAGCGGAATTAGCAGGGGTTGGCGCCATCAGCTTCCCGACGTCGGCCATCGGCGAGGCCCAGGCGCATTTCCAGCGCGGGGTCAGCTTCCTCCACAGTTTTGGCTGGAAGCAAGCGAGGCTCGAGTTTCAGGCGGCGCAGGCATTAGCACCGGACTTTGCCCTGGCCTATTGGGGCGAGTCGTTGTGCTACAACCACCCGTTGCTCAGCGCGTGGGACCTCGAGACACCTCGAGACGTTCTCAACAGGCTGGGAAGTACCCCGCAAGCACGTCTGGCGAAGGCGCCGACGGATCGAGAAAAAGGTTTCATCCAAGCGGTAGAAGCCCTGTTTTTTACTGGGGGCGACAGCATGGCGCGGCGCACGGCTTACAGCCAGGCCATGCATGCATTACGCAATCGCTATCCAGCGGATGACGAGGTAGCTGCCTTCTATGCACTCTCGCTGTTGATGTCTGCCGGTCCGGCTGGAGGGACGGGGCATCGCAACAATGTCCTGGCTGGCGCCATCGCGATGCAGTTGCTGGCTCGCAACCCGCGCCATCCGGGTGCTGCGCATTACACCATTCACGCATTCGACGATCCGCTGCACGCACCACTGGCACTACCTGCGGCACATGTATTTGCGGATATTGCAGCGGCCGTTTCGCACGCCCGTCACATGCCCACCCACATCTTCATCCAACACGGCATGTGGGATCTGGTGGCAGCCAATAATCAATCGGCCTTCGCCGCAGCCGTGGACCTGTATGAGCCCGGCGACAGTGTGGGCGACATGGTGCATGCCCTGGACTGGGGCCAGTATGGCGATCTGCAACGCGGTGACTACACTAGCGCGCGGCAGTGGATAGAGCGCATGGAGAAAATCGCAGGCACAGCGAGCGAGCAATCACGTGCTGTGGGTACGATGAACCGGGTGCGGGCACGGCTGATACTCGAGACGCGGAACTGGCAGACGCAGCCTGTTACCGATGAATCCTCAGGCGCTGAGTTGCTCGCCACCGGTATCAGCGCTGTGAAGCTCGGTGATTTAGCGACCGCGGGGAAGGCAGCTGAACGACTTGGCAAACTTGCAGCGCAAGCTGCGGCGCAAGACGGCGATACATCGTACTACTCGAGAAACAGCAAACCGCTGCAGATCATGCACCTGGAGGTTGCCGGACTGCTGTCGATCGCACAGGGCGATTCTCGAGCGGGACTCGTGAATCTGCACGATGCCGTAGCCATCGCCGAATCCATGCGACCGCCCAACGGCGCACCTAACCCGCTGAAGCCGCCACATGAACTTTATGCTGAAGCATTACTGGAATCAGACAAGCCGGCAGACGCACTACCGCTGTTCGAAAGATCGTTGTTGAGAACGCCTAACCGGCCGTTGTCGCTGCTTGGCGCGGCACGGGCACATGTCGCGCTCGGCAACGCCGAGGAAGCGACGATCAAATACGGTCAGCTTACCGAGGTATGGCACGATCGTGAGATGGCTGCTTTGCAGGAAGCCAGGCAGTACCTGACAGCGGTTGGAAAAAAGTCGGGCCAGTAGTCATCACAACCAAGCATGAACGACGCGAACAAGAAGTTACCTCAGACGAACGTAATCCAACCGAGCAGAACGACTGACACATCCATCAGAAACCGGAAAATCGGCACGCCGATCATGGCCAACACGACCAGTCCCAGAAATACCTTTGTGCCGTAGCGGGCGTTGAACCGCCGGTAGCTCTGGGCGAGCGCGTCTGGCAGAAAATGCGGCAGAATGTAGTGACCATCCAGCGGGCCGAGCGGAATGAGATTGAACACCATCAGCAGCAAGTTGATTTGTGCCAGCAACACGAAAAATGTCTGGGCACCAACGTTGTCCCAGCCATAGCTGCGCAGCAAAAGATAGCTGTTCCAGGTGACAAGCGCTAACAGCAAGTTCATGAACGGCCCAGCGGCCGCCACCCACAAATCGGCTGTTTTAGACTTGAATTTGCGTGGATCGGTGGGCACGGGCTTGGCATAGCCAATGCCGATCAACACGACCATGAGCAAACCCATCGGATCGATGTGAGCCAGTGGATTGACGGTAAGGCGACCCGCGCGCTCGGCGGTGTCATCGCCATGCCACTTCGCGACGACGGCGTGGCCGAATTCATGAAACGACAGCGACGTGACCAGGGCAATCAGCAGCAGGATGAATACCGCGTATTCTCCGCTGGTCAACAGGGAGATCACTTTGCGCTACCCGGCGCCGCTCATGCCCGGGCGGCCAACAACGCCTGGGCTGCCACGTTGGTATCCACATACAGATGCGCCATGCCTCGCACGAACTGGTTGCTGCTCCAGTCGATAGTCTGCGGTGTCAAAGTCATGTTCGGATACCGCTGCAAAAGGGCATTGATGGCAACTTTGGCTTCGAGTCGCGCCAGTGACAGACCGAGGCAAAGATGAATGCCATGACCGAAGGAAACGTGCTGCACCGACTCACGGGTGATATCAAATGTGTCAGGATCGGGGTTGGCGAATTCGTCACGATTAGCGCTCGCGATGGAGACCAGCAACAACTGATTTTTCTTGATCTTGTTGCCATAAAAATCGATATCCTGTGCTGCGATGCGCGGCATGAATTGCACCGGTGGTTCATAGCGGAGCATTTCTTCCACGGCATTCGGCGTCAGTGACGGATCGCGTTGCAACATTGCGAGCTGCTCGGGATGCTGGAGCAGGGCGCACATGCCATTGCTGATCAGGCGGGTTGTGGTTTCATGTCCCGCGGTGAGCAGCAGGACGCAGGTTGCATACATTTCATGAGCAGTGAGTCGATCACCTTCTTCCTCGGCCGCGATGAGTTGAGTAATGAGATCCTGGCCTGGTGATTGGCGTTTCTGCTCGATGATCTGTTTGAAATATTCCACCAGTTCCACATTAGCAATCGTCGCCAGAGCAATCATTTCGGGATCATCCAGCATCGTCAATCCCAACAAGTCATTGGACCATTTCTGAAACTGCACCCGGTCTTTTTCAGGTAAACCGAGCATCTCTGCAATCACGATGGCGGGTAGCGGTTTGGCAAGTTGGTCAACCAGATCAAATTTGTCGGCCGTCAGATCGATACCATCAAGGCACTTATCCACAATCGTCGAGATGGCGGGTTCCAGTGATTGGATGTATTTATGGAGAAAGCCGCGGGCAACCAGTTTTCGCAGACGGGTATGGTCAGGCGCGTCGAGGTTCAGCATCGAAGGCTCATCCAGGATCGGCACCTTCCTGCCGTCAGCCGCCGCTCTGATCACATTGACTATGAATTTGTTCTTGCGCAGATCGCTGATGAAGCGTGAATCCTTGAACACCGCTTGTACTTGCTCAAAGCCCAGTATTATCCAGCCCCGGTTGGCATATGAACGTAAGACGGGACCATTTAACCGCAATAGTTTGTACTCGGCGTAGGGATCGCGCCGCATATCTGCAGCATCCACACCGGAATGGCTGCCGTTAACAAGACGATCCACAAATCTGAGCAGACGCAGTGTTGCCGGTCCCGTTGTTTGAATAAGACGACTTTTTATCGACATGTTCCAGGCAATCCCTGCGCGATGGTTCCGTTGCAGCGCATTCTCCCGCATATCCGTTGTACGAAATGCCAATTAGCGCCAGTCTTAGACAACTCCGTCAGCTGAATTTCAGGGTGGCAGCGCCCGGAGATGTCACATCACCCTGGTCGTTTTTGACAAAGAGCGTCACAGTCACCCGGCCACTCTCGGTGTCTACTGCCGTGACCGTGCCACCCGTGGTCAGAGTTTCGCCGAGGTACGTCGCCTTGCGGTTGCTGTAACTGAAACTCTCGAGCGTGGCGAGGTCTCCCACCCAGTTCAACGCACATTGGCACAGCCAGTCGCCCTGCAATGGTCCGTCGATTACGACACCTGGATGGTGTTCGACGTCGGTCGTGTACGCTTCATCATAGTGGATGCGGTGTGCATTCCACACAGCGGCGTTATACAGAAAGAGACTGACGTTGCTGGCCGTGTGCTCGCGAGTAGGCAACTCGTCACCCACATGAATGTCGGCGATTGTCGTCATCGGTTGATACTCGTCTGAATCTCATCAAGCACTGGCTCTCCCGCCTCATCGGTAACATTCATCGTTCTAACAGTAAAGATGAGCGGCCCGGTGGAGCCCTGCTTTTCAAACAGGTCCGTGATGCGCCGCGTGGCGATCAGACGATCGCCCGGGCGGATGGGTCGATGCGGGCGAACTTCCGTACCCCCTGCCATCACCCGCCGCAACGGCAGCCGAAGGCCTAGACCCTGCCCCTTGGGTAAGCCGTCGGTGCGCAGGTCTTGCAACTCGCTGAGCGGACCAAACAGATTGAACACGAACATTGGCGGCGCTTCATCGCCGAGCAGGTATTTGCGTTGGGTCTGCTCGGTCGCCAGCGAGTACTTGACGATGTCGCGGCGGCTCACCTCCACTGTGATCGGTGGTTCAGCCCGGCCGATCCAGGCGCGGTGCGCATCTGTCAACAACGTGCTCACAGGCCTGCGCTCCCCAGTCGTTGCACGATCTCCCGCAGTTCACGCATCTCCTGTTCCAGCACCGCCACCCGGGCGCCGAGCTCGGGTGACACAGCCGGTGCGTGCACGGCTGGCGGGGGGGTGTGCCCGGGCTCGTCAGCGGCCTCAGATTCGATCACCCCGGTGAGTAGATGGGCGTATTCACAATCCTTGCGACCCACTGTGCGCGGCAAGCGGACGACAAGCGGCCCCTCCACGCGATCGATCAGCGCTTGCAGCGTTTGCGCCACTTCGTCGTTATCGGTAAAAGGATGCAAGCGCGCGCCTCGGGTTCTGAGTTCCCCCGGGGTTTGTGCTCCGCGTAACAACAGCAGACACATCACAGCGAATTCCTCGGCGGAGAACTGAAACTCGGCGAACGGCGTGTTGCAAAGCCGCTGAGTGTACTTCTCCACCCGAGAGTTGAAATTTTCCTTGCTGCTGAGGAGGTGCTTTTCTTCCAGTTGCCGGGCGGTACGCTGGACGAGGCCCATCTCCAGCGAGAGCACGGGATTACGGCTCGATTTCTGATTGCAGGCATTGGTGAGAGCGTTCAGGGTCAAAGGATACTGCTCCGGTGTGGTCACGGATTTTTCCATGAGGCAGCCAAGCACCCTCGTTTCATTCAGCGTCAGTTCGATATTCAAGCATTCGTCCTCAATCGGTCCTCAATAGCTGGTTCCTGTCCAGAAATTACCGTTCAGCCGTAAGAGCGCTGAGTGGTACCCGGAAAATCTGCCGATTCTCGTTCGTGATCAACAGCGAATCGTTGTTCTCCCAGGCGACTGCTTCGTTCTGTTTAACCAGGCTACGATCCAGCGCCAGCACCCGCGCCGGAGATTGCAGCCATTTGTCCCCCTCGTCCGGGCGGTCGAATACCCACAAGTGGGTATACGTCAAAATGGCAAGGTGTTGGCCATCGGGTGAGACGTCAGCACCGGTGGCCAATGTCACCCCATCATGGCGGTCGACAAGTTGCAGAACGTTGTCACGATCGGTGTGGTTCGAGTTCAACCGGTAGAGCTTGGTACCCTGTTCCCATGCCAGGGCTTTGCCGGGTTGTCGGTGTTTGGTGAGGAAGTAGAGTTTCCCGGCAAACGTAAAAACGGCTTCACAATCGAAATGCCAGAGCTTTGCCGGGTACTCGGTCTGATCCGGATAGCGAACCGGCAGGAAGCGGACTGCCCGTGCCCCGGCCACATACCGCGGATTGGGTTCGTTTACCACGTACACGCCCAGATCCCGGCGCGCGTTGTCGTTATTGCCGATATCGGCCAGGTAGAGGATACCGTCGGCGAGTGCGATGTCTTCCCAGTCGTAATGCCACGCATTATCGATCACCAAGCCCGGCCATTCGTCGGTGGAACGCGCAGGCGGCAGGTACCGCGGTACGACGATGTCGCCATTGGCGTGAATGGCAAATATCCTCGCGGTGTCACCGGAGTCATTATGAACCCAGAAGATATCGGGGTAGGACGAAGCGACGATACCACTCATCTCGCCGAGTGCGGGATGCGTCACTTCTGCGATGCGTTCGATCACTTGCGCATATAGGGGCAATGCAAACAGCGTCGCGACCAACAAAGTCGCGACCGACAAAACAATTCGTTTCATACCACTCCCGACCAACGAACAGGCCACCATTTCAAGGCAACGAATGTCGATTCCCAGGCAACGAATGCCGTTTTCAAGGCAACGGCCGCCGGGCGTTCCAATTTTCATAACTCACGAGCCCCAGGAGCAGGCCGTGCAGTCTTTTGGGGTGAATGAAACCGCCAAAATCCGTCCCCTGCCAGCCACTACCGGTGGCAGTGACACGCTGTTTGATCTCGGGGATGGCATCGGTTTCGATGCTGGCCATGTAGATGCCGGTGCTGTTGCGCTGGACAAAACGGGCCACCGCCTTTGCCGGATCATTGGGCTCCAGATATTCGAGGCTGTCGAGTAGACCGCCGTCGCGCGCGTCGAACCAGGTGATGGCGCCTGCGTAGCCGAATTGGTCGCTGGTGTAATAGTTGGTGTAGTCGTCATGCAGGCCGAACAGGTCCGTGTAGTGTGCAACTGCAGGCCCAAGCTCCACCATGGCGTACGTGAGCTGCCATATTTTGTCGTTCAACCCCACGCGTTCTCGTTGCACGCGCGGTGACAGAATCACCCCCGTTCCACCTAGGTCCTCCGGCAGAATCAGAAACCGTCCGCCGACCTGCTCATGCACGACGAGCTTGTCGCGTAGCTGAGCGACGAGTGCCGAGGGGTCGGTCAGCGCAAACCCGCCGGCGAATATACCGCTGCGTCCGGCCTTCATGAAGCGCGCGACTGCGCCCTCCCCAATAGGTTCTAAAAGCTCAAGCTGATCCTGACCCCACTGCAGGGTGGTACGCATGGCGCCCACTTGCGCGTCAGGCGCAATACTGACGATTTCAGTATCGAATATCGCTGCGAAGTCCTGCGCGGCGATGCTTGCATCGTGAACTGCAAGTGCCAGGCGATCGATTCTCTCAAGCATGTGCGGGGGCCCTCCGCCCACTCATTGTCAGGGTTGTCACCAGCGATTGTCAGGTGGCCTTTTTACCACGCGCGCTCGAGGTGCATTACCCCGATTGCTTTACGTGCTTATTCGCATGCAGTTCCGGTAGTTGCTCGTTGGACGAGATCTTGCGAATGAATCTAGGATTCTTTGACGACATGTCGATCTGGTAGAGGGTGTCTGCCCCCGGCAGCGCAATACCAAGGACCTCGCAGAGGCTACGCGCCAACCATTTTTCGATTTTCAACACCACCATCTTGCGCCTTAGACGCCCTTGCACATCACGGTTCAGCACGGTCGGCAGCGTGTTGAGTGTGAGAATTTCACTAATCGCCGTGTTAGCCATTTTTTCACGACCCTCATCGCTGGCATAGAAGTGGGAGACCGCGAAAACTATCTTGCCGAGGTGGATCTTCTGCAGGAACTGACAGGACTGCACCACAGTCGAACCCGTGCGCACCATGTCGTCAAACAGCACGACATCGTGGCCGTCGATCTCATCAAAGGTGGATTCGCTCTCTGCGTGCAGCTTGATTGCGACTTCACGCTCGCCTGAGCGTTCTTTGTCGAGCAAGATAAACTTCGCTTTTGGCAAGCCCAACTTTACATACATTTCCTTCACGTAGTCTCTGGCACCTTTATCCGGTGCGCACAACGCCAGGCCTTCACCTTCAGGCCCATAGCTGACGATGTTGGAGTTGCGCAGGTAGTCGATGTAGATCTCATAGGGAATCAGGTTGAAGAACTGTCCATCGAAGACCTGACCGAAAATATTCTGCACCGAATAGGAATGGTTGTGCACGGTGAGCACGCTATCAACGCCCGCCAACTTCAACATCTGCGCATACAATCCAGCCGTAAAAGGCTGGCCGTCGAACTTCTTCAGGTCGAGTTCGTCGCGCTCGAACTTCGTCTCGCCGTGTTCGCGACCGGGACCGCGGTCCTGAGCGCTGTAGTACAGATCCGG
>Ga0066376_10005979_pt1 | contig 10143 bp, 7 predicted proteins | sample Knorr_S15_td_Bot_FD_77009 | JGI IMG/M metagenome (GOLD analysis project Ga0066376, IMG submission 77009) | Marine microbial communities from Southern Atlantic Ocean transect - Knorr_S15_td_Bottom_ad_5009_LV_A | ecosystem: Environmental > Aquatic > Marine > Oceanic | place: Southern Atlantic... | reverse complement strand
AGCCCTGCCATCCAGTTAATGTAAGCTTTCTCAGCACCTCTTTCCCCAGATTTGACAACGATTTTTCTGGAAATTTTGTTCATCGCTACGCGCAGGAATTATGTGATCTCGGTGCTCATATTGAAATCGTTGTTCCGGATGATCCCGCAGCCCTCCCCCTGGCAGAAAAATTTAGTTTAGTCCGTTTCCCCTATTTTTTCCCAAGATCATGGCAAAAACTTGCTTATGGTTCAGGAATTATTAATCAGCGCAGTGTGTTGGCCTGGTTGCAACTTCCTTTTTTATTTATATGCTTTTTTATAACTGCTCTACGGTCAACCCGTAAGACACAACTCGCGCATGCATTCTGGTCCGCTTCCGGGATAGTCGCTGTGGCAGTGAGTTATTTCAAACCCCGACCCGTGGTTGTCACCCTTTGGGGTTCCGATAAGCTGATTTTGCAGTTGCCCTTTTTATCAAATTTAATAATACGAATTCTAAATAAAGCAGACGCCATTATTTGTGAAGACAAAAATTTAAAATCCTCTCTAGTTGCACGCGGTATGGATTGCCAAAAAATCACCCTGATCCAAAATGGAATAGATTGTTCAATTTTTCGCCCCAGTGATTCTTTAAAAGCCAAAAACCATTTAAACCTGCAAGCGGAGGAAAGAATCATTCTTTCAATTGGCAGTTTGAATAAAACAAAAAATCATTCCTTACTCATCAATACTTTTGCAGAAACAGCGGCTTTGAATAATACCTGGCGTTTGTATATCATCGGCGAAGGTGTAGAACGAAAGTGCCTGGAAAAACAGATTCTGGATTTAGGATTGAATAAAAAAGTTATTCTGCTCGGGTTGCAAAATCACAGTTCTCTGCCGCAATGGTTGAATGCGGCAGATATCTTTGTTCTTCCCAGTCAAAGTGAAGGAACCCCCAATGCATTATTAGAAGCCATGGCTTGTGGTTTGCCGGTAATTGCCTCCAACGTAGGAGGAATTCCAGAACTCATTCAAGACAATATCGAAGGTTTGCTATTTGAATCCGGCTCAAAAGACGATTTAAAAGAAAAGCTGAATCGGCTTATTCAAGATAAGGGATTACAGAAAACGCTGGCCGAAAATGCAGGAAAGAAAATCACATCCCAGTATGGTAGTTGGAAAACTCAGGCGGAAAAATTGTTATCTTTATACGAGCAGCTTCTTTCCTCAAGGATAAATTAAATGCCTCGCGTTTTGACCGTGTATTACAAGCATAAACCGGGCGGGTTCTGTCGACGATTGCAATTCAAAATCGAAGCTTTTCTCGATAAGGGTTGGGAGGTTCACTACATAGCGGTCGAACCTTTCCCATATACGCATCCAAATCTAAAACCACATATACTCCCAACACCCCTGTCCAACCATGATTCCATTGTATTCTGGGTCTACTTTTTTACTGCCCTCCCCGGATATCTGCTATGGACAGGTATCAAAAATAAAATCAATCTTATCACCGCCGGCTCTCCTCTTTATGCTTTTTTCTGCGGCCCGGCGAAATGGATGCTGCGGGTTCCTTTACTAACTCTTATTTTAGCAAAACCCAATTTTCATGCAGAATCTAAATCTATCACCAAGGCATTCTTCAGAATTGAAAGTTGCCTGGAAAGACGGGGCTTGAGATGGTCAAATATTTCTTTGGCGAACTCATGGGGAAGTGATGAAGCATGGAAAACCCTGTATCCACAAGATGGAGAAAATATTACAGTTTTTCCTAACCATGTAGATGCGACCTCCTTTGACAAAACGGTCAAAAGGCAAAAACTACTCGATGAATTTTCATTAGGCAGCCGTTCTTTTATAATTTCAAATACAGGACTTTTACAAAAACTAAAGAATCTGGAATGCTTGATTCAAGCTCTTGCAAAGGTAAACAATCAACAGGTGATACTGTTGCTGATCGGTGAAGGGAAAGAAAAGGAATCCCTGCAGAAATTAGCAGAATCAATTGGGGTGACGGATCAAGTTATTTTTACAGGCTGGAGAAAAGATGCCAGAGAATTGGTTCAAGGCTCAGATTTATTCGTCTTCCCTTCCTTGAGAGAAGGCATGGCTGAATCACTTCTCGAAGCTACAACCTGCCAACTGCCTTGTCTGGTTAGCTCCATACCGGAAAACACCGATGTCATCCAGAATATCGAACAGCATTTTCCGCCTGATTCTCCAGATATCCTTGCAGGAAAAATCAACCGGCTAATTGTTGACAAGGAATATTATCAATCTCTTTGCGAATCGACAGATGAAGATAAAAAGCGGTTTGTTTTTGACTGGAAAGAGAAATTTATGGAAATTGTAAAAAAACTAATGCAGCAGAATTAAGCTCGTAAACGATTTACATAGCGAATGGTTTCAGAGGAATATTTACCGGTGACCTGATGTAAAACGTTGGCAACCTGATCCCATCGGCTGACGTTTTCCACCTTTTTCATCGCCTTGGCAATATTTCCCATTCCTGCGTTATAAGCCCCTGCCGCAAAATTCCAGGCTTCGTTTTCAGCAATACCTTCCCTTGTATATTTATCGAAAAGTTTTCTCAGGTACCTTGCCGAAGCATCCAGATTCGATTGCGGATGCAATACGGAACCGATCGAGTGATCTTGTTTTAAATTTAGCCCAAGCTCTTTCGCTGTAGCCGGCATCAATTGCCCCAAACCCATCGCACCTCGAGAACTTTTAGCATTCGGATTAAATGCAGATTCGGTTTGAATTAATGTCTGAAATAAACTTTCCGGAACATTATTTTTTTGCGCAACTTGATTGGCCATTTCAGCTAAAGAACCTTGGACGGGTGAAGAGGAATGTGTATGAGAACTAACTTTATATTTTTGCAACACCGAATTAGCATTTGGCTTGGGAATAGAAAATCCGCTTGTAATTTTCATGAGTGATTGAGTGAAATCAGGAATGGCTGGAGATAAATAATTTTTATCCGAATTCCAAGCTTGAATCATGTTTAGCTGATGCTTGACCAAAAGAGAATAAAAACTGTTTTTTGAAAATTTTTCTTTGGGAGACGCAGTGGATGAGTGGATGGCCGATTGCATTCGTTCAATTATATTCAAGTCCAGCATGATCCTCCTGATGGCAAATTTTTGACATTTGTCGCTTATATCAGGAAAAGAGCAATCTGCATGCCAAGGATGGACTAAAATCTGCCAAAGTCTATTAAAATGCCATTTTTCATGGAACCTGTCGGACTTTCATGTGGAAATAACAACTTGCCACCATCAACCTCATCGGGCTGCTAACTATTCCTTTGAGGCATCCATTCTTCAGCTTGCAGATGCTCTTGCAAATACGATGCAAAATTGGGCAGTAACGGAGAAAAACCCTTCTCAGCAAACAAGGATGAAGAATTATGGGAAGGTATGCGAGTCTCTGAGCAAATAAGCCTATTTGATTTTAAGGAAAAAATATCTGCAACCTACGATGAAACCGTGAGCCTTTTTCTGCAAGCAAGCTAGAGTATCCTATTTTCAGTTCAAGCCAAACCTACGGCTTGCGCCTGCTTATCCGCCAGGTAAGAACTGCGAACAAGAGGGCCTGCCTCCACATGTCCTATTCCTAAAGACTCGCCAATTTCTTTATATTCAGAAAATTTATCCGGATGAATGAACTCGACCACTTCAAGATGCCGGGGCGATGGACGAAGGTATTGCCCCAAAGAAAGAATCTGACACCCTGCATCCAGCAAATCTTTCATTGTGCGAATCACCTCTTCTTCTTTTTCTCCAAGCCCAAGCATGAGACTGCTTTTCACAATCAGGTTTTTTCTAGCCGCTGCTGTTGCAAGCGTATCCAGAGACCAGGCATACCGGCATTGCGGGCGCAATCGGTTCTGTAGAGACTCGACTGTTTCCAGGTTATGCGCAAGGACATCCGGTTGCGCTGCGCAAATTTTTTCCACTAAATTCATTTTGCCCTGAAAATCAGGAATCAAAGTTTCAATTTTCATTTGCGGACATTGGGTACGTACGAGCTGAATGGTTTTAACCCAATGCTCAGCACCGCCATCGATCAAGTCATCGCGATCCACAGAAGTAATCACCGCATAGCGCAAATTTAACTTTGAAAGAGTTTCAGCGATTTGTGCCGGCTCATCGGCATTCGGCGCGAGCATATTTCCAGTATCAACATCGCAAAACCGGCAAGCACGACTGCAGGTATCGCCAAGAATCATAAACGTTAGTGTTCCTGCATCCCAACACGTTCCAATATTGGGACAAGAGGCAGACTCACAAACCGTGTTCAATTTATATTTCGCAACAAGCGACTTGAGTTGGAAAAATTTTCTATTCCTGGGAAGTTTTACCTTTAACCAATTCGGCAAGCGTTTGGCTCTGTTTAATTTTGTAGACATAATAAATGGAGGGCCGTAAACCTCTAGAGGTTGTAGTATAATGAGGTAATGAGAAACTTGAACCCTCTCAACTTACCCGAATTCGATTCAAAAAGGTTTTTCTTGCCGCATGTTTTTCAAAATCATAGATAAATATATTTTTAAAGAACTGTTCAAACTTTTCATCATCAGTACCGGCGCATTGACCACCATTTTATATTTGGATAAATTTTTATTCATGGCAGAGATGATCGTAAATCGCGGCGTCTCTCTCATGGAAATGGTCATGATGATGGTCTATATCTCCCCGGCTTTTCTGGCTCTGACTATCCCCATGGGAGTTCTTCTGGCATCGGTGGTGACTTTCAACCAATTTTCAGTCAACAACGAATGGGTTGCTATGAAAGCCTGTAACGGGAGCTTTCTGCAACTGATGAAACCGGTGGCCTGTTTTGCAGTCATGGCTTATATCCTCGCCAACATTGTAATGTTCTGGGCCTTGCCCTGGGGAAACCAATCTTACAAAGTATTAATATACGATATTATAAAAAAACGGGCAAATGTCGATATAAAACCGAATGTTTTTAATAAAGATTTTAAAAACCTGATTCTTCTGGTAAAGGGACGCAATCAGGATTCAACTTTGCAGGGCGTGTTCATCGCCGATACCAGCCATAGCGAAACACCCCAGATCATTACATCAAAGGAAGGCGCAATCTACTCTAATCCCGAGACATTAAAAATCCAATTAAAACTAACGAATGGAACCATCCATGAATTGAGCAAGGAACGCGGAAATTACCAGACCTTGAATTTTGATCGTTACGACATTACATTAAGCTTACCAGAAACAGAAAAGCTGGAGAAAAAGGCATTGGTAGGCAATCGTGAGCTTTCACTCGCCAAAATAAGGGAGAAAATAAAGGAGTATAAAAAGAAGGGACTGCCTACATCGGGGGCCGAGGTGGAAATAAGTAAAAAATTCTCCCTCCCCTTCACCTGTCTGTTGTTCGCATTTTTTGGCGCGCCCCTTGGTGTTAAATCAAGCAGGTCCGGGAAATCAGGAAGCTTTGGATTAACTGTATTAGTAATCCTGCTCTACTATATAACATTGATAATGACGCAGAACCTGGGTCGCATTGGCGAAATACATGCCTACACATCGGTATGGATTCCCAATTTTATTCTGCTGATACTGGTAATATATACCAGCTATAAAATGCAAATGGAAAAACCCTTTAAGGCATTGGATAAAATTACCGACCTCTTTGTAGTTTCATACGAGTTTTTAAGAGGGATTTTCAAAAAGAAAACGAAACCCAAAAGGCGCTTAAGAAAAACCCAACAAAAACCCACATCGCTTGATGTGATCGATCAATTAAAAAAAGAAGCGACCCCTAAAAAATAAGCACCCGCGTGGAATTGATTTAGCCAGACAGGAGAATTGCAATGAAAACCGCAGAAGAGATAATGACCCGCGAAGTTATCACCGTAAATAAAAATTTACCGATAAAAGAATTATCAAAACTTTTTATTGAAAATCGATTCAACGGTGTCCCTGTTGTAAATGACGACAATCAGGTAGTTGGAGTCGTAACGCAGGGAGATTTGATCGAGCAGAACAAGAGCCTGCATATTCCCACCGTTATCGCTCTGTTCGATGCAGTGTTGTTTCTGGAAAGTGAAAAGAAATTTGAGGCCGATGTGAAAAAACTAACGGGAACAAAAGTAGAAGATATTTATCATGAGCATGCGATATCCGTTGCCCCAACAGCAGACATCAGTGAAATCACAACATTGATGGCAGAACAAGATGTCCACACCCTCCCCGTTCTGGACGGCGATAAACTCGTTGGCATCATCGGCAAACGCGATGTCATCCGTGCAATGGCTTGAATCTTATATTCATCCCACACAAACAAGGTCGATGATCTCGCGCCAGTCAATTTAAATAGTTCCCCCTACAATTATAATTAAATAATTAATTTGTTATTCCTATAATTTTCTGTCATAAAAAATTGACTGAGCGACTGTAAATTATATTTCTATAGTTTTTATTTATTTAACAACTATTTGTTTTTTTTATCCTTATAGCTTTTTACATGCTACCTGCAAAAATAGTTGTTGATTAGATATAAAAGCGGTACTAATTTTCGCATACCAAACTCACAAGAACAATCTCACCGAGCGAATCAGATGCCTAAATATTTGGCCGGTTTTAAATCACTCATGTTACCAGCACTTGTTTCCCAACTGGTGCTAAGTGGTTGTGTGGTTATCACTACCTATGAAGCCCGCCCCAGTGTTACGGAAAAGGCTGCTATTCGCGGCAAATGTATAAACCGTATTTACGATTGCAAGGGTGAATGCACTACCGATACGGTTTATGAGTTTGAAAGAGCTGGTGCTGATGAGGATGGGGAAGATCGACAATTAAAAAGACAAGAGCTTGAAAAATGCATGACGCATTATCAGGAAAACCTCAGAAGTTATTTTAGCAATAGTGAAGAGTACGAACCGAGCGATAATTATAAGAATATCTTTGAGCCAAAAACCCTGACCGAAACCTCTAAAAAGCAAGAAGACGTAGGCTCTAAAAAGCAAAAAGACACAGACTCTAAAAAGAAAAAAGGCGCAGACGCTAAAAAGCAAGAAGGCGCAAGCTCTTAAAAATAATTGACTCTACTCAATGATTAAAACATTGAACAACTACTAAAATTAAAGTTTGCTATGACGAGACGAAATCCCATCACCAAAAATAAATTTTTGATCCTTTTGCTTGTTCTTCTACAGCTAGGTATTTACGGTTGCCAGCCTAAAGTTTATTACCCGTTTGATTCCATTCAATACTCAGATAAAGATATTGTAGAATTTAATAATCGTCTGAGCACAATGATGCGACGGAATATGAACTGGAACGCCATCGTCCGTTATGCTTCAAGTGTGATTGTTATTGGGGCGGCGGCAACGGCAGGTGCGTTGGGAATCGCAGGTGTTTCGACTGAAATCGTTGGGTTCACTGCTTTGGGCGGTGGGTTCATAGCAGAGATGCAAGGCATATTCAATACCAGGGACAAAGCCCGCGCCTTTCAACAGGGAGTAGAGCTGATGGAAGAGGCCAGCGCCCGTTATCTGAAAGCTTTAGCCCTGGACCCTAAGAGTAATGGTAGAGCAAGCAATAGCCGCTTAACCAATTCAGGAGCGCGGTTATTTGAAGAATCTTTAGCCTCCTTAAAACTTGTCGAAATAACACTGATTGCAGAAATTCCAACCATAGCGGAGGTTCAAAAGGCAGCTGGAAAATACCAGCAGCTCAACATTTTTCCTGAGCATGTTGAATATGCAGATTTTGCTTTAAGCGCTGATGGCAAAACTAAAACCCTTGAGATCAAAGCCCTCGAGGGTGGACCGATTGTTGATTTCAGTTCTCCAGTCCCATCCGTTGTATCGGTCAAACGGAAAAAGGACAACAACAGCAAAATAGTATTAACATTCCACGGCGACAGCAAAACTACCCGATCCTTCAGCATCATGCTCATCAACGGTCAAAATGTAAAAGCACGAGTGGGCATTGGACCTAGAACGAGCACTGAGCAATCAGAGGATAAAAAAGAAACAACGCCTCCTGCACTGGCTGAGTTGCAAAGTCAATTAAAGAAGAAGACTAAAGAAATAGAAGATCTAAAATCTGTAATTGGACCATTAAGATTACAAAATCGTACTGCGAAAGAAAGTGAAACTGATTTAGATGAATTAATAAAGGCGGCGGAGCTAAAAAAGAAAGTGGCACAAGGGGAATTTAAAGATGCCACAACTGCTGACAAGGTTCGAAATCATCAGAAAATCATTGACGATTCCAATAAAGACATTGCCGATTACAAAATACAGCGTGATAAACTTAAGAGCGAAATCGCAAAATTAGAAAAAGCGGACGGAGAAGCTCATGCAATTAAATTGAAAATGGGTGAGCTCTTTGTAAACACGCTTAAAGAAGTGGAAACCCAGGTGATGCCTCTCCCCAAAAAACCTATTAGCAGCTTACCAATGGCCCCTGACCGCAGAATAGAACCCGACCGCAGAGTTGGGTCCGACCCTAAATAACGCCGCTACAACAAACAGCGTTATGAGATCTGGCAGTTCCCTATGCTTTCCGAAATTTGCGCAACGAAAATCAGTTCTTATGATTGCTCTTCTGAAACTCCAGCGATGACGCTACGAAATCCCGGAAAAGTGGATGAGGACTCATCGGCGAAGATTTAAACTCGGGGTGAAACTGGCCGGCCAGGAACCAGGGGTGATCTTCCAACTCAATAATTTCTACCAGATTGCCATTCGGCGATAATCCGCTTATCTTTAGTCCCGCCTCTTCCATCTGGATACGATACATATTATTAAACTCATAACGATGGCGATGCCGTTCTTCTATTTCGCGTTTTCCATAGGCCTTGTAGGCATTGGAATTTTTCCGCAATTGACAGGGATATTCGCCGAGTCGCATGGTACCGCCTTTATCGTCGCTAGCATTTTGATCGGGAAGAAGGTCAATGACCAGATAAGGCGACGTTGTAGAAAACTCCGAGCTATTGGCATTTTTCAGGTTTGCAACATGGCGGGCAAACTCAATGGCAGCACAATGCATTCCCAGACAGATACCGAAATAAGGCACTTTATTTTCACGCGCATATTGCACCGCGTTGATCTTGCCTTCTATGCCACGGTCTCCAAAGCCACCGGGCACAAGGACCCCGTCACAGTCCACCAATTGTTTTAAGCCCTCCTCTTTTTCCAGTGCCTCTGCATCGACCCAGATAAATTTAACGCTTACATTATTTCCTATGCCGCCGTGAATCAAAGCTTCGGTGATACTTTTATAAGACTCTTTAAGATCCACATACTTGCCCACAATGCCAATTCTCACTTCTCCGTCCGGTTTCCTTAGCACCCTGTTAATTTTTTCCCATCGCTCGAGATCGGGTTGTTTTACTTTCATTCCCAGCTTTTCAAGAATAATTTCCGCCAAGCCTTCCTTTTCGAGACTCAGGGGAACCTCATAAATAGAACTGACATCCATAGCGGTGATAACCGATTTCGCCTCGACACTGCAAAACAGGGCAATTTTATCTTTAATGGCTTGCGACAGGACCCTTTCTGTTCGACATAGCAGAACATCAGGTTGGATGCCAATCTCTCTTAGTTTTTGCACACTGTGCTGGGTGGGTTTGGTTTTTAATTCATCCGAAGTTTTTATATAAGGAACAAGAGTCAGATGAACATATAAAACGTCTTTTGGTTTCACATCAAACCGGAATTGGCGTATCGCTTCAAGAAAAGGCAGGCTCTCGATATCACCTACTGTGCCGCCGATTTCACAAATAACAACATCCACACCTTCCGCAACATTTCTGATATAGCTTTTTATTTCATCGGTAATATGTGGAATGACCTGTACCGTAGCCCCCAGATACTCGCCTTTGCGTTCTTTTTGAATCACATTATGATAAATTTTACCCGCCGTCACATTATTAGCGCGGCGCATTTTGGCATGTGTAAATCTCTCGTAATGCCCCAGGTCGAGGTCAGTTTCTGCGCCATCATCGGTGACATAGACTTCTCCATGCTGAAATGGATTCATCGTTCCAGGATCAATACTGATATAGGGGTCCAGTTTTAAGATGGTTATTTTGAGTCCCGAGCACTCAAGCAGGCTGCCAATGGAAGAGGCCGCAATGCCTTTTCCCAAAGACGAGAGCACGCCGCCGGTTACAAAAATATATTTAACTTTTT
>Ga0066376_10005976_pt1 | contig 10147 bp, 9 predicted proteins | sample Knorr_S15_td_Bot_FD_77009 | JGI IMG/M metagenome (GOLD analysis project Ga0066376, IMG submission 77009) | Marine microbial communities from Southern Atlantic Ocean transect - Knorr_S15_td_Bottom_ad_5009_LV_A | ecosystem: Environmental > Aquatic > Marine > Oceanic | place: Southern Atlantic... | reverse complement strand
GTGCCGTGGCCAGCCAGCCCTGGTTGTACCAAGCCTCGACCTTGCGTATGTCGCCCAGATCACCCCGGCGAATGAACTCCTTAGCCATCATCAGCATGGGGTGACCGGTATAGGTGTGGGCGAGGATGAAAGGGACATCGCCAGAGTCGACCAGCTGCTGCAGCTCCTCAGCTTCGGCCACCGTCATCGTCATCGGCTTCTCGCAAAGAACGGGAATGCCGGCCTCTATGAAGGCCTTGGCCGGGGCGAAATGGGCGTGGTTGGGAGTGACGATGGTGACATAGTCGAGTTCCAGAGCGCCATTTGTGCAGGCGTCGATCATCGCCTGATAGCTGGGGAAGCCCTCGATGTCGTAGTCAGTGGCTGCTTTCATGGCCGCGTCGGGGTCGCTGCGCAAGGCACCGGCCACCAGTTCACGGCTGCCGTCCAGCGAGATGGCGCGTTTGTGCACACCGCCAAAAAAATTACCGGGCCCACCGCCGCCGATCAGACCAACTCTGAGTTTTGCCATGTTCGTTTTTCCGTCCTGTTTCCGGGTGTCCGTGAGTGTGGCGCATCACCGGCACAAGCTATACACAGGTGACGGAAAAAGCCACGGCTCGCCGTTCGGACGCGGTCGGGGTGTGGATGCCAGAAAAGGGACTGTAGCGGTTATGGAGCTGGGGACGGGCAGGCGGGGGAGCGGGGTGGGGGGCTCTCTGACGGGACCGTCCCATCAATCAATTCCAGACAATCACCTCGATGCGACGGTTGAGCTGCTTGTTCTCCGGCGAGTCGTTGGGCACGATAGGGCGCGCTGACCCGTATCCGCGAATATCGACCATTTCCGACGAGATGAAGCTGTATCTGGCGACGAGGAAGTCCCTCACTGTCTTGGCCCGAGACTCCGACAGCAGCATATTGGTTTCGGGGTCGCCGTCGGAATCCGTATGCTTCTGGAATTCGTCCGCGGCCTGCCTGGTCAGCGAGGCCAGTCCCGCACCGAACATCAGGGTCGAGTCGATGACGATGCGCGGGGCCACAATGTCTCCCTTCATGGCTGACTTGCATCTGATCAGCGGATGGGAGATGGTGGCTGCACTCACCTCGAAGATACCCTCCGACAGCCCAGGCTGCGATTCGGTGATCGTCATCCTGCCGATCAGCAAGCGGATGGGATGAGGTTCGTTTCTTATGAGACTCTTCTCCCGATAGACATTCAAGACATCTCCCCGTTCTATGCCGGCTTCTACGCCACTGTCCATATAGTAGCGAAGTTGCTCGGGGTTGTGTGAATCGCTGACCTTGCTCGCAACTCGAGGAGGATCGAATTCTGCCTGCGATGGCGAAGGGACCAGGCTCGGAAGAAGAAGGAGGGCGCAGGCAACAGCCGGCATGGAGATGCCGCCAGCGTAGACGATTCGGATTCGCGGGATTCTGGGGGTGGGCGCATGTGCCGCGGCGCTGTCGCCGGTCTTGAGGCATGAGGTGGTCTGGGCGAACTCGGGCCAGGTCCGGTCTCTGAGAAGCATGGCGTTCCTAATTTGTCATAGACGCTGAAGAGGCTCATCCGAGGTGTCTTTTGGGGCCATGTCTGGTCAACGTCTATCCGGGGTGACCCACGACACGTCCACTGTCAAAGCGATACGCAATCATCATACCAGGACAGTGCGGGCCTTGTAAAACGCAACCTATGCCTTGTATTATCAACAACTTAAATGTCAAATTATTCAAACCTGTAGACCGATCGCCATTACAAATAGGGTTATACGACCCTTGCGTGTGGGGCAATTAGCCAACTGTTGAGTGCCATGGCGTAGATTCGTCAGGTCACGATGCCCGGCGCGTCCCAGTCGACGTCTGGATCCTGGATCTGCTAGGGTTTCGCACAGCCTGTTCCAAGCGTAGTTTGGTCTTCAGGTTCATCGTGGCGATGGCCGCTTTGTGGTGAGTGGTGGTAGGTATGCCGCGGCACAGGGGTACCCGAAACATCAAGCGAGGTCACATAAATGAGCTCTAAGAAGGTCCTGGTTACCGGCGCGGCTGGTCTGGTCGGAGGTATTCTGCGCTCGCACTGGGGCGATCGCCACCAGCTGCGACTGGCGGATATCCGCCCGGTCGAAAATCTGGCTGCGCACGAGGAGTTCGCCGAGACCGACATCACCGCCTACGACCAGGTCTTGAAAGCCTGCGAGGGGGTGGAGGTAGTCGTGCACCTGGCAGCCGATCCGAGCATGCACGCGAGGTTCTACGATACCTTGTTGCCGCTGAACGTCATCGGCGCGTATAATGCTTTCGAGGCCGCGCGGGAAGCAGGCTGCGAGCGGATCGTCTTTGCCAGCAGTATCAATGCGGTCCTGGGCCACCGGGGGCAGGCCGATGTCAAATGGGAAGCGCCGGTTTTTCCGCAGAATGTGTACGGGGCGACCAAGTGCTGGGGGGAGGCCCTGGCGCGCGTCTACGCGGACCAGCACAGCCTGTCCTGCATATGCGTCCGCCTCGGTAGCCCGCGATTCGACCAGGCCGGCGATTGGGATGCGGAGGCGATCAACGGGAGCCTCAGCCCCCGCGACTGTGCTCAGCTGTTTGGCCGCTGCGTGGAAGTCGAGGATGTAGACTTCGCCATCGTACACGGCATCTCGAGGCATCGACGCTCGTGGATGGATCTGGAAGTATCGAGGAGCGTGTTGGGATACGAGCCACAGGATGGAACCGCGTATCCCAGGGCCCAGGGGGGTGATCGCGCGCTGTAGCTGGCCAGCGCAGGCGCTCAGATCAAGCCTGGGTAGTGTTCTGAAAAACGAAGTCCTGAATCAGCGACTCGATGATGGCGATGTCGTTGGCGGAAATTTTGGACAGTATTAAGCCGGTATCATAGAAGTCGGGATTGACGTCGTTCTTGCACCATCTGCTCTGTGCATTGAAGACGATTTGCCTGCTTCCCCTGATCTCCTCTGGGAGATCCATTTTCAACTCAAAGGTCTTGCCGGTCTCAATGAACAATGGGGCTATCGCTGATCAGCATGAGGCCCTCAGTCGTGATGTCGACCAAGTTGCCAAGGAGTTCCTCCGTATTGCGGTCAAAGACCCGGAGGTAGTAGATCAGGTATTTTCTATCGTGCTTTCTCTGTTCTGCCATCGCTCTCCACCTCGCTTTAGACAAGGTTGCTACGCCGCTCACATGACATCGACGTATGCCGATGCTCCACCAAGCATTGTATTGGTCCAACACTTACAAGTCAAGTAAACCTGAGTTCGATTGTGCCTGAATTCAACAGCGCTTCTTCGGCGCTCTGGTAGCTGGATTGCTCGCCCTTGGCGGTGGCGATCTTAACCGGATAGATGTTGGGCATCCAGCTTCTCCCGCAATGAGCGCATGGCGCCATAGGTCGCTTTGTAGGTCTCGTAAAACGGACCGTAGGCGGAGTGAGTTGCCGTATTCGGCGAGATTACGCGAGCCACCTTCACCATCCGGTCAGAGGCGGACTGAACGTCCTGGTGAAGGCCGGCCCCGACCGAAGCGAGAACGGCGCATCCGAGCAAGGGCGCGTCCGCGACCTCGGTGAGGGTCAACGGCAGGTTGGAGACATCGGCGTGGATCTGCAACCAGAGGTCGGAGTGAGTGGCGCCGCCCGCCACGACGATGCGGTCAGGCTCGAACCCATTGGTGCGCATGGTTTCGAGAATCAGCTCGCTACCGAAGGCGATGCCTTCAATGGTCGCGCGGAAGAGATGACCCCGCCCGTGCTTGAGTGACAGCCCGTGCATAACGCCCCGAGAGCTCGGGTCTGTGTGCGGCGTGCGGTTGCCCTGAAAGTGCTCCTGAACGATCAGCCCCTCCGATCCAGGAGGCAGTTCAGCGGCACTGCGGTTGAGCTCTTCGTAATCGGCGGCGCCGAAGAGGTTCCTCAGCCAGTTGACTACGGATCCGGTAGACGTCTGCCCCCCTTCGACCACGTGTGACCCCGGAAGCAGCGCATCGCCATAGGTGCCCCAGATGCCCGTGCCGTGAAAGGGGGCGGCACTCAAGCCCAGCTGGAGGTGCGACGAGCCGGTGATGAAGGCGAGGCTGCCGGGGCGTACTACACCGAGACCAATCATGCCCACAAAGGCATCGGCGCCTCCCTGGACGACGGGCAGACCTGCGGGTAAGGCGAGATGCTCAGCTGCCCGCGCCGTCAATCCTCCGACGACCTGACCCAGGTCGAGTATCTCCGCCGGCCACTTCGCCGCCAGGTCGCTCAAGCCGAGTCTCTCCAGCAGTGTTTCGGGAACGCCACCCCGCCCTCGGTCGTAGTGCCAGCGGGCTGAGACGTTGGTGATACTGGCCACCCAACGGCCGGTGAGGTGGTAGTTCATGTAGTCCTGGAACTCGCACACCACGGCTGCACGCTTGAAGATCTCCGGTTCATTCTCCTTGATCCACAACGCCTTCGGCACCATCCACTCGGCGGAGACGGGCCCTCGTCCGTCACTGTTGACCCTCAGGGCGATGTCGCTGGTGGCGACCACCTTCTCGGTCTGAGGGGCGCTGCGCAGGTCCATCCAGATCAGGCATGGCCGCAGTGGCTCACCGTTTCCATCGAGGGCAACGACGCTGCAGCAAGTCGTATCCACCGCCATCGCCGCGATCTGCCCGGGACTGACGCCCGCTTGGTCGACCGCTCGGCGCACCGATTCGCCCAGCGCCCGCCACCAGTCCCGCGGGTCCTGTTCCGCCCATCCGGGATGCGGGAAGCGAGTTTCATATGCGGTCGATGCGAACGCCAAAGGATGGCCCTTGAGATCGAAGACCGCCGCTCTCAGGCTTTCGGTGCCGCCGTCTACGCCGATCAGGTAGGGTTCGTTCATAGTGAAACTGTTCTCGAGCATGAGTCTGCGGGTTCGAGCGGATCAAGGGTTTGAACTAAATCGGTTGGCGCTAGCGGGTCAACTGCGGGGTCGTGGTGGTTGAACAGTGGTTGATAGGTCGCTTTGCCGGCGCATCGTAGCGCGAATGGACTCTATCAACGGGCCGTCAGAAGGCGGCTTGACTGGCTGACAGCCTGATTCGAGTGTATCGTCGTATCGAATCAATTCCCGCCCCCGCTGTTGCGATGCCCATTATCAGAGGAGGTCCAGTGTGTCGTTGAAAAAGGTGCTCATCACCGGTGTGTCTGGTATCGTCGGCAGCTCAGCTTATCTCCAGCTGCGTCGGTCGCCGGAGAAGTACGACCTGTACGGCCTCGGACGCCGGCGGGCGCTATCGGAGCGCGTCGCGGATGCGCGCGACATCGATCTGCCCGAGGATAAGCACTTCGTCTGCGACATCGCCGATTTCGAAGCGGTGCGCAACGCGGTCGAAGGCATGGACGTGGTCGTGCACATGGCGGCGGATCCGGCTGGGGGCGAGTGGGAGAGCGTCCTGCGCAATAACATCGTCGGCGCCTACAATGTCTTTGAGGCCTGCCGACAGGCGCAGGTGGCGCGCCTAGTCGCGGCCAGCACCATCCAGGTATCCACCGGCCACCGCTCCCAGGAGCCGTACTCCGCCGTCAGCCAGGGGAGGCCGCAGGAGTTGCCGCCGGGGACAGCCAGAGTCAGCGCCGCGGTGCCGGCCGAGCCGCGCAACCTCTACGCCAGCAGCAAGGTTTTCAGCGAGTCACTGTGCCGCACCTATGCCTACAGCCACGGCATGTCATGCCTGGCCATCCGCATAGGCTGGGTGGTCGGAGAGGACCGCGTCCCCAATGCCAATGCCGCCGACATCTGGTGCAGCCAGCGCGATATCGCCGGCTTGATCGAGTGCTGCGTCAAGGCACCTGACGAACTGCGGTTCGACATTTTCTACGGCATGTCAGCCAACCAGTTCCTTTGGGTGGATATGGACAATGCCCGCGACAAGCTGGGCTTCGTCCCGCTTGACCGCGCCGAGGACAATCTGCCGGAGCGGTGAAAAATCCCATGATGGCGAGGCGGACGACCAGAGGTTTCGAGGAGTTCAGCCGGGGCACCTGCGGCAACGGGGGGCAGAATCTCTACGTCTCGCGGCAGGGCGTGCTGCAGCGCATCCACCAGTACGACTTCACCGGAGACGGGCACCTGGATCTGGTCTTCTGCAACAGCCAGAACCACTGGGAAATGCCGCCGGTTTATGTGTACAGCTCTCCGTTGGAGAGCACCGAGCGCACGGAGCTTCCCTCAGACGCAGCCCGTTGCGGCCTGGTGGCAGACCTGACGGGCGACGGCTGCGACGACCTGGTTCTGGGTATGGCGCACAACGGCATTCGCCCCGATTCGAACGCCCGCATCTACTTCGGCACTACTGCCGACGGCTGGAGCGAGCGCTACCAGCAACAGCTGCCGGCGCCGATGTGCTCGGCGGTGGCGGCGGGTGACTTCGACGGCGACGGGCGAGTCGATCTGGCCTTTCTCACCCGTGGGAAGCTGAGAGTCTTCTACCAGTCGGAACTGGGGTTCGAGGGCAAGCGCTTCGTCGACCTGGAAATCGATGGCGACCAGATGGCCGCTGAAGATCTGGACGGAGACGGATGCTGCGACCTCGTCCTGCGCGACGAGGCCGGCGAGGTGAGGATCTACTGGGGAAGCGGTGATGGCTTTCGGCCCGATAACTACACGATCGTCCCGGTCGAGGTGGATCTCCCTGAAGAGCGGTCTGATCACTCGCGTTACGCAGAATATGTGCCGGATGCCCGCCCGCTGGTACGGGTCCTCCATCTCAACGACGGGCATCCCTACGTCTTCGTCGCGCGGGCGCAGTCGGCGCACCTCGTACCCGTGCTGCCGGCGCGCCGCTTGGGGACAGCCATCGAGCTGAGCTGTGTCGCCCCGATGGCGGCGGCGGTGGGAGATGTAAACGGGGACGGCCACACCGATCTCGTGCTGGCCTGCCGCGACCCCGGCGAGGAGGGCGAGAGGTCGTGGATCTACTGGGGGAGTGCCAAGGGATATACCCGCTCTCGGCGCACCGAACTGCGAAGCGAGAATGCCTGCGACGTGGCCGTCGCAGACCTGAACGGGAATGGCAGCGCCGACATCGCGCTGTGTCAGAACCGCAGTGAGGATTCCTACACCGTCGAGTCACTCATCTACCTCGGCACTCGCGGCGGCGTCGATCCCCAGCCAAGGAGGTTGCCGTGCGAGGATGCTCGACGGGTCCTACTGGGCCGTCCCAAAGGAGACGGCGAGCGCACGGTGGTGGTGCTGGCCAATCACTACGCCCGCAACGCCCTTGGAAATATTGACGCCTACGTCTATTTCGGCTCCGCTGACGGCTTTTCCGCCGAGCGCCGTCTCGAGGTGCGCGGGTGGGGAGGGATCGAAGCGGTCTGCTGCGACATCGACGACGACGGCCGTGCCGATCTGATCCTCGCCAACGCCGCGGAGAATTCGCCCCAGCGGGATCCGGGCTCCTACGTGCTGCGCAACGGCCCCGACGGGCTGGCGGCGGAGCCAGCCTGGAGGCTGCCGACCACGCGAGCCCACGGTGTCTGCTGCGCCGATCTCGATCGCGACGGCTATCTCGATCTGGTGTTCTGCGGTTTCTTCAACGCGGAAATCCTCGTCTTTCACGGCGGGCCCACCGGATTCGACACCGAGAACCCGGACCGCATCCATCTCGAGTACGACGGTGTGGTGTACGACGAGCCGCGCTGGATTTATCTGGCCGATCTCGACAACGACGGCTGGCTCGACCTGGTCGTACCGCAGATCTCCTACGACCGCAGTTTCGTGCTCTGGGGTGGCCCCGACGGCTTCAGCATGGATCGCTGTCGGGTGCTGCCCGTCTATCACGCCGCCTGCGCCCGCGCCGCTGACCTCAATGGCAACGGCTATCTGGATCTGATCATGGGAGGGCACACGCCCTCGCGGGACGCGCCGCAGGACACGTTCATCACTATTTACTGGAACGGACCCGACGGGCTGCGGGAAGATCGCCGGACGCTACTGCCCGCGTACGGCGTCAACAGCATGGCGATCGCTGATTTCAACGGGGACGGAGCACTCGACATTTTCGCGTGCTCCTATCAGGACGTCCATCACCGCGACATCGATTCGTACATCTACTGGAATCGTCCGGGGCGCGGGTTCGCCTCAGGGGATTTTGCCCGCATGTTCACCCACTCGGCGTCCGGCTGCGTGGCCGATGACTTCGACGAGGACGGCCGCGTCGATTTGGCCATCGCCTACCACAAGGTGTGGGGCGATCACGACGGCCACTCGGCCATCTGGCGAAACGGTCCGGACGGCCTTGCCGAGGATACGCGTTTGCCCACGCAGGGCCCGCATGGCATGGTCGCGGTGGGACCGGGCAATATCGTCGATCGCGGGCCGGAAGAGTATTACGTATCGCAGGCGTTCGAGCTTCCCCAGGGAGTTACGGGAGCGAGGATCAGCTGGGAGGCGGAGTTGCCGCCCAAGAGCTGGGTGCGCGCGCAACTGCGTTCCGCCCAGAGCGAGCGGCAGCTGGCGGCGTCGGCGTGGACCGGGCCAAGGGGAGAGGGTAGCAGTTGGGCAGAAGGCGACGGCGATGAGCTGAGTGGTGGGGGCGAGAGCCGGGATTCAAACCAGGAGGACAGCCGCAATGGCAAGATCACGGCGGAAGCGAGGTGGGCGCAGTACAGACTGGCCCTCGGGGCGCGACATAGCGGCAGCAGTCCCCGGGTGACATCGGTGACTGTGCACTACACTGGAGCCAGCGGCAGGGAGACGACATCGACGATACCGCCGTCGTCGATCTCCACCCGCAGGCAACCGTCATCGATAGAGGTCGACCGTATGTCGGCGGTGCCGGAGTCGAGTTGGATCAACATCAGGAATTCAGCCGCCCGTCCCGCCGGCACAGTCGAGTGCCAGCGGGCGTGGTGCAGTTGAAGGTAGGCGCCTCTCGTGCCGTCCTCCGAATCCTGAGGGAACACGGCCTTGCCCTCGGCACCGAAGGTGATGGAGGTGATGCGTTCCGGCCAGGCCGGAACGACCCGCAGGAGGCCGGTGGCGGTGACGACGCCGTCCTCCAGGTCCACCCGCTGGAGTTTCCCCGGGCAGTGGATGGACCAGGCAGCGACATGCTCTTCAGTCGCCTGGCTGCCGTCCAGCACGTCGTGAACGAGGAAAAAGCGCCCCGCCTGCATCAACACAGTGCGAGTGTGAATGATTCCGGCGCTACCCAGGTAACCCGGATGCCGTCCCTGAACCAGCGATGCATCGGCGTCTGTCTGCCATTGCAGGATCTCGCCGTGAACCCGCCTTTGTCCAGGCGCCTCCCAGCTCTCCTGGTCCACGTCGTCGATGAGCACGGTGTTCTGGGAGCGCGTCGTGTCCATCCAGCCGCGGTAGTCGGGGTCGGTGTAAGCCTGGGGTGATCCGGGAGAGAGCGCGGCCGGTTTTCCGCCGAGGTAGAGGGAGAAGCTCCCCAGCGCCGGATAGGCGTGGCCTCCGACGGGTCGGCCGAAGTCCAGCACCATGACATTCGCCCAGCGGTCCCAGCCGTCGCGCAAGACGGCGACACCGCTGTCGGGCAGCAGCGTGGAGAGGGTGCTGGGTTTCACTGGGGCAACCCCCGTGTCAGGCCCGTCGCCGCTGGCGAGAATGCGAGAGCAGAGCGCGGGGATGGGCTTCTGACGCGGCACATACTCCGGTGCAAACCAGCGACGAATGTGCCAGGCGATCTCCGGATCCAGCAAGCGGCTGTTGGCGGCTATGAAGAAGACGAGCCAATCGTTGGAAGCGGCGGCGGAGTTCAGCACCGAAGTGGTGCCGTCCGATTCAGCTACATCCAGCCAGCGTCGGGTCAGCGCCGGCCAGTGGGCGCCAAACCACTTGGGCGCGTTCTCCGGTGTATAAAACCACTCTGGGGATGTGCGCGTGGCGAGGTGGCGGTGCCACTGGTCCCACCAATCCTCTTGATCTGGATCGACGCCAGGCAACGGGGTCGTCCGGCGAAAATCACGGTCGAGCTCGGCCCAATCGAAGCGAGAGGGCACGGTTCAGCTCATCTTCCTGAAAGGACTCGCAACGGCAGCCCCACCTGCTTCAGTCGCCGCCGCGACTGATCGGCTCTCAGCGGCTTCATGTCGGGCCCCCATGGCTGCTGCAAAGTCACCCTCTTCCCCAGAGCGCGGATGCAGTCGGGGAGGTCGAAATGGTGGAGGACGCCCCGGGGGAAATT
>Ga0066376_10005975_pt1 | contig 10148 bp, 13 predicted proteins | sample Knorr_S15_td_Bot_FD_77009 | JGI IMG/M metagenome (GOLD analysis project Ga0066376, IMG submission 77009) | Marine microbial communities from Southern Atlantic Ocean transect - Knorr_S15_td_Bottom_ad_5009_LV_A | ecosystem: Environmental > Aquatic > Marine > Oceanic | place: Southern Atlantic... | reverse complement strand
GATATAATACTTTTGGCAATGATTGCTGGGTTTATTTTTCTTAGATTAAGAGGAATATTAGGAAGAAAAACGGGTCACGAAGAGAATTTAGATGCAAATTTTACTCATGAATTTCCGTCTAAGAAAACTATCAAAGATAATTTAGATAAAATAAATTTTAATGATCAAGCAAAAAATGATTTTTTAAAAGGTGCAAAGATAGCTTACGAAACAATAATTACTAATTTTGCTAATGGAAATTTAAAAAATATTAAATCTTTATTAGATAAGAAAGTTTTTGATCAATTTAATGAAGCCATTAAAGATAGAAAAGACAAAGGTTATATTTCAAATACTACTTTTATTGGTATTAATTCTGCTTCTATTAAGGAACATAAAATAATTAATAATATTTTAGAAGTAACCGTTGATTTTGTTAGTGAAATTATTTCTTGCATTAAAGATAAAGATAATAAAATTTTATCAGGAGATCCCCAAAAAATTAAAAAAGTATATGATACATGGAAATTTTTAAAGAACACAAGATCAAAGAATTTAAATTGGCTGTTAATTGATACACAAACATAATTGAATAGTAAGCTCACAGATAAAGATAAAAAAGATTGGAAAAATTTTACCTCTAGTAGAGATAAAGCTCCTAATAAAGATTTTAAAATAAATAAAAAAAATATTGAAGAAAATACTAAAAGAATTATCGATCTTCATGGATTTTCTTTAGAAAATGCAAATATAATTATAGAAGAGTTTATTAATAATTCTTATCAAGAGGGAATTAAAAAAATTATTGTTGTAACTGGTAAAGGCACAAGATCTAAAACTGCAAATAATCCATATTTGTCTAGAGACTTAAGTATTCTTAAACATTCTGTACCAGAATTTATAAAGTCAAATTCGAGCTTAATGAACAAAATTAAACAAATCAGCGAAGCAAATATTGAAGATGGTGGTTCAGGAGCTTTTTATATATATTTTAAAAATTAGAGAATAAATTTAGATAAGTCCGAATCTTTAACAAGATCCTCCAAATTTCCCTTTACATAATCTGAGTTTATAATTATTTTTTCACCACCCCTATCTGTTGCAGTAAAACTTATATCATCAAGCACTCTTTCAATAATTGTGTGGAGTCTTCTAGCACCAATATTTTCCACAGTAGAATTAACCTCTGTTGCAAGATTAGCAATAGTATCTATACCGTCATCTGAAAATTCTAAATTCACATTTTCTGTTTGAAGAAGTGCTTTATATTGTTTTATTAAGCTATTATCCGGTTCTTTAAGAATTCTTTTAAAATCATCGCTTGTTAATGCATCTAATTCTACTCTTATCGGTAGTCGACCTTGTAATTCAGGTAAAAGGTCAGATGGTTTTGCAAGTTGAAATGCTCCTGAAGCTATAAATAATATATGATCAGTTTTTATTGTTCCGTATTTAGTACTTACTGTTGTTCCTTCGATTAATGGTAATAAATCACGTTGAACACCTTCTCTAGAAACATCTCCACCAATTCTATCGGTTCTTCCAGATATTTTGTCTATTTCATCTAAAAACACAATTCCATTATTTTCTGTAGCATTTTTTGCAGATTCAATAATTTTATCTTGTTCAATTAATTTATCTGATTCTTCATTAATTAAAATTTCATACGATTCTTTAACAGTCATTTTCTTTTTTTTGGGCTTAGCACCCATAGATTTACCAAGCATTTCACTAATATTAATCATTCCTACATTTGCTCCAGGCATTCCCGGAATTTCAAAAGAGGGCATAGAGTTGCTTTCATTAACTACTATTTCAATTTCATTATCATCAAGATCAGCACTTCTTAATCTTTTTCTAAAACTTTCTCTTGTTGCTATACTTGCCTTATTACCAACTAAAGCATCTAAAACTCTTTCTTCCGCTAACTTTTGAGCTTTTGCATGTACTTCTTTTCTTTTTTTTACTTTCTCCATGGCAATAGCAATTTCAAGGAGATCTCTTATAATTTGTTCAACATCTCTTCCAACATAACCTACTTCTGTAAAACGAGTTGCTTCAACTTTTACAAACGGAGCCTCAGCTAATTTTGATAACCTTCTAGATATTTCAGTTTTTCCAACTCCAGTTGGTCCAATCATTAGAATATTTTTTGGTAAAACTTCATCTTTCATTTCCCCCTTTAAAGCTTGTCGTCTCCAACGATTTCTAAGAGCAATTGCAACTGCCCTTTTTGCTTTTTTTTGGCCAACAACAAATCTATCCAACTCAGAAACAATTTCTCTGGGAGATAGAGAACTAACAAAGCTATTTTTATCTTCTTTACTTTTATCTTTGGGTACGAAAGAAGTTACGTTTGATTTTTCCATTAAATTTTTTCAATTTTAACATTGTTATTTGTAAAAACACAAATTTCAGATGCAACTTTAATTGCTTTTCGTGCTACTTTTTCAGCAGATAAATCTGTTTCCATTAAAACTTTTGCTGCTGCTAATGCGTAATTTCCGCCAGAACCTATACCAATTACATTATCTTCAGGCTCTAAAACATCACCAGTTCCAGAAATTATAAAACTTTTTTCTTTATCTCCTATTGCCATTAATGCTTCTAATCTTCTTAGATATTTATCTGTTCGCCAGTCTTTAGCTAATTCAACAGCTGCTCTAGTTAAATTACCTGCATGCTTTTCTAATTTAGCTTCTAGGCGTTCAAATAACGTGAATGCATCTGCAGTTGAACCGGCAAAACCTGCTATCACATTTCTTTTCTCAATCTTTCTGACTTTTGTAGCTGTACTCTTGATTACTGTATTACCCATGCTAACTTGACCATCTCCAGCTACAACAACTTCATTATTTTTTCTAACCAAAATAATAGTTGTTCCGTGCCATATAACATTTTCACTCATTTGTTATAAATGGATACTAATTAAAATTCTTCAAGAGCATTATTAGAATTATTGATATAACTAATTAATAAATATATACCTTAGAAAATTAAATGACTAGGAAAGCAATAATCTCAAGAAAAACTAAAGAAACGAGTATTAAAATTAATCTAAATATTGATGGTAAGGGCAAGTATAAGATTGATACTGGGATAGGTTTTCTTAATCATATGCTTGAACAATTATCAAAACATTCTTCTATTGATTTAAATGTAAAAACGAAAGGTGACACTCATATCGATCTTCATCATACGACTGAAGATACGGGAATTGCAATTGGCGAATGTTTAAAAAAAGCATCTAAAAAATTTATAGGCATAAAAAGATATGCACATGCAATGATCCCAATGGATGAAACTTTAACAAGAGTTGCCATAGATGTTTCAAACAGACCTTATTTAATTTGGAATGTAAAATTAAAAGTTGAAAAATTGGGTGAAATGGATACTGAATTATTTAAGGAATGGTTCCAAGCATTTTCACAGTCAGCTGGCATCACACTCCATGTTGAAAATATTTATGGTGATAACAGTCATCACATAATTGAGTCTTGTTTTAAAGGTCTTGCAAGATCTTTGAGACAAGCACTTGAAATAGACCCAAAAAATAAAAAGGTAATACCTTCGACAAAAGGATCATTATAAAAGTTGAAATTTAAATGAATATTGCAATAATTGATTATGAATCAGGCAATATTAGTTCGGTTATTAATTCTTTTAAATTAGTTAGTAAAAATACTAATATTGATATTAAAATTAAAGTAACTTCTGATTCAAAAATAATTTCAAATTCTGATAAAGTGATACTTCCAGGACAAGGTTCTTTTAAGGAATGTATGGAGTCACTTTTAAAAATTAAAAATTTGAGGGAATCTTTGGAAAATTTTGCAATCATTAAAGCAAAACCGCTGTTTGGCATATGTGTTGGGATGCAAATGTTTGCAGATATTGGACTTGAAGATCAAGAAACAAAAGGATTTGGCTGGATACCTGGAAAGGTTGTAAAAATAGATAATAAAAATAATAAATTTAAACTACCACACATGGGCTGGAACGAAATATTAATAAAAAAAAAAAGTAATTTGTTTAAAAGCATTAAAGATAAAGCTCATATGAATTTTGTACATAGCTTTGAATTTATTCCAGTTGAACAACAGCATGTAACAAGCACAATTAATTATTCAAAAGAAATTGTTTCTTCATTAGAAAAAGATAATATTTTTGGAACTCAATTTCATCCTGAAAAAAGTGATAAAGACGGATTAAAATTAATTGAAAATTTTATAAGTTTATAATTAATGAAAATATTTCCAGCAATTGACATTAAAAATAATAAATGTGTTAGATTATTAAAAGGAGATTTTAATAATCAGACAATTTATGACCAATCACCTTTTGAACAAGCAATTCAATATAACAAATTTGGTTTAACAAATTTACATATAATTGATTTAGATGGAGCTTTAACTGGAGAACTTATTAATCTTGAAACAATTAAAAAAATTATAAAAGAATTAAAAATTAATGTTGAAGTAGGTGGAGGGATACGTTCATTAAAAAATATAGATACTTATGTTAATTTAGGAGTTGATAAAGTTATTTTAGGCAGTGCTGCTATAAAAAATCCATCCTTTTTAAAAGAAGCTTGTGAAAAATTTGATGGAAAAATTGCTCTTGGACTTGATACCAAAAAAGGTTTGATAGCAGTTTCTGGATGGAAGGAATCAACAAATATTACTGCAGAAAATTTTTTAGAAGAAGTTAATGAATTTGGTTTTTCAAGGTTAATACATACTGATATTGAAAGAGATGGAACTAAAACAAAACCTAATATTAATGAAAGTCTCAAACTAGCAAAAATTTCTAAAGCACCACTTATAATTTCTGGAGGAATTGCAACTATTGATGATGTAAAAAAAATTAAAACATTAAAAGAATTTAATATTGAAGGCGTAATTGTTGGTAAGGCAATTTTTGATGGTGATATAGAACTTAATGAATTATCGGAGATAGTAAGTGCTTAAAAATAGAATTATTCCTTGTTTAGATGTTAAAAACGGCAGAGTTGTCAAAGGTATAAATTTTATTGATCTTAAAGATGCGGGTGATCCTGTAGAACAAGCGAAAATCTATAGTAAAGGTGGAGCAGATGAAATTTGTTTTTTAGATATAACTGCATCAAATGAGAATAGATCAACTATTTACGAAGTTGTTAAAAAGACATCCGAAAAATGTTTTGTCCCTTTAACGGTTGGAGGTGGTATTAAAAGTATAGAAGACATTAATAAACTTTTAAAATGTGGAGCAGATAAAGTGTCTATAAATACTGCAGCGGTTCAAAATCCAAAAATTGTAATGGAAAGTTCATTAAAGTTTGGTTCTCAATGTATTGTAGTTGCTATAGATGCAAAAAGAAAAGGAGATGGTTGGAAAATTTTTACTCATGGTGGCAGAAATGAAACAGGCATTGATGCAATAAAATTTGCAAAACAAATGGAAGAATATGGTGCAGGAGAATTATTAGTAACATCAATGGATAGAGATGGTACGCAAAAAGGCTACGATATAGATTTAATGAAAAAAATATCTGAAATGGTAAACATACCAGTTATTGCTTCGGGCGGGGTTGGTAATTTAGATCATTTAGCAGAAGGAATTACTCAAGGTAAAGCAAATGCGGTATTAGCCGCATCTATATTTCATTATGGAAAATATTCAATTAAGGAAGCAAAGCAATATTTGGACTCAAAAGGAATTCCTGTTAGAATTTAACTATGTTTAAAGGTTTGGAAGAACTTGTTAAAATTATTCGAGAAAGAAAAAACTCTTCACCAGATAGGTCTTATACTAATAAATTATTAAATGATAAAAAATTAAGTGCTGAAAAAGTTAGAGAAGAGATTAAAGAATTATTAGAAGCCGTTGAAAAGAATACTAATAAAATTCATGAATCCGCAGATGTATTATATCATTTATTGGTTTATTTGGAGTCCAATGGAATTAAAATAGAAGATGTTATGGATGAATTACAAAAGAGAAAAAAATAATTTAAGAAAATATATTTACAAAAATGAATAAGATTAAAATTATTTTTGCTATAGTTGTTATTTATTTTATATAAAAAGGATATACTGCAATAATGAATTTCGATTTAGCAGTTACAGAAAAGGTTCAAAAAATTGAAGAAATTGCAGATATTGAAAAAGAAAGTACAGTTATAGGTCTAATGATGTATATAGGTAATCCACTAGAATTGAAGGAACATTTAATGATGCCATCAAAAAGTAAATGTTTAGAAAAAAAAGAAATAGCTGAGTTGACTTCATCTGCATACTATGAATGTGCAGAAGTTAATGCTGTTGTAAAAGGTGGAAAAATTATTAGTGTTATAGAGGAAATAAAAATTTTCGAATGAAGTATGATGATAACAATATTTTTGCTAAGGTTTTAAGAGGAGAAATACCTTGTAAAAAAATTTATGAAGATGAGTATGTATTATCATTTCATGACGTTAATCCTCAAAAAAAAATTCATGCTCTTGTGGTACCCAAAGGAAAATATGTTGATCTTGATGATTTTAATGCAAAAGCATCAGATAAAGAAATTGTTGGTCTTATAAAAGGTATATCGATTGTAGCAAAAAAACTTGGTATTTCAGTCGATGTTGGTAAAGGATATAGAACTCTAACAAACACAAGTGATCACGGCGGTCAAGAAGTTCCCCATTTGCATTTTCATCTATTTGGAGGAGAAAAAGTCGGCAGAATGGTTCAATAATGGAAAAAATTGTAAGAAATTATTTAGAAATAAAATCTTTAGATGAATTATTGGTGGAAAAAAAACCAAGTAATAATTGTTCTTTAGAACAAGTTTCTCCAAATGATTTTCAGTTAAATAAATTTTTTTATAAACAAATTGGTAAAAACCATCAATGGGTTGATAGACTAGCATGGACAAATAAAAATTGGACGGAATATGTTTCTAGTCCAAATGTATTTACATTTATTTTAAGAAAAAATGGTGATATAGCTGGTTTTTCTGAACTTATTTATCATAAAAATAAATCCGAAATAGAAATTGCTTACTTTGGATTATTAAAAGAATACATGGGAAAAAAATTGGGTGGCTATATGCTAAGCGAAGCTATTAAAACATCTTTTTTATATAATGTTAAAAGAGTTTGGGTACACACTTGTTCTTTGGATCATAAAAATGCTTTAAAGAATTATTTATCTAGGGGAATGAAAATTTACAATATCGAAACAGCAAACATTAAATCTGCTTAATTTAGTTTAGGCAATGTAAATATTTTTTTATCAATTTTTTCATTAATTTTAATGTTTGAAATGAAAAAAATCGTTAAATTTTGATAAATATCCTCAGTTTGCCATCCTATTAAATTAAGAGTTTTTTTGTCAAAAAAAATATTAATTTGATTATTATTATTAATTAATAAAATATTTACATATTTGTCATTAATTATTCTTAATTTTAAATTTTCGATTTGATTTATCAAATAATCTTTATCTAGTATTAGATCTAGAGGTGTTTGTTTAAGCCGATAAAAGTATAATTGATTACTTATTTGATTTTTAATAACTAATGATTTGCCATTAGAGACTATAATTTTTTTGTTACGATTATTGTATAAACAATAAATTTTTTTTGGATATTCAATTGTACAAGATCCTTTTTCCTCTTTTTCAGCAATTGTTTGTGTAAAGTCAAAAACTAAATTATTTGTTTTTTTTAAATTAGCAATAATTTCTTGTTTAATAGATGCTTCTATTGAACTAATTGGAATAATTAAAAAAAAAAATATTATAAATAATTTTTTTACCATCAAAGAATTTCTCTTTTACCAACATGATTTGCTTTACTAACTATTCTTTCAGCTTCCATCATATCAATAATTCTTGCAGCACGATTATAGCCAATCTGTAGTTTTCTTTGCAATAATGAAGTTGAAGCCTTACCTTCTGATTTTATAATTTCCAAAGCTGATTGATATAATTCATCTTTATTTTCTTTGTTTAAGAAATTTTCTCCGATTTCTTTTTCGTCTGCAAAATTTAATATTTCATCTATATAATTTGGTTCAGCTTGTGATCTTAGATAATTATTGACTTTTTCTATTTCATTTTCGGATACAAAAGGAGCATGAATTCTTACTATTTTATTTGCAGATGACATATATAACATATCACCTTTGCCTAACAATTGTTCTGCACCTTGTTCACCTAAAATTGTTCTACTATCTATTTTAGATGTTACCTGAAATGAAATTCTTGTTGGAAAATTAGCTTTAATTGTTCCAGTAATTACATCAACACTAGGTCTTTGCGTTGCCATTATAATATGAATGCCTGCAGCTCTTGCCATTTGAGATAATTTTTGAATGTAGTTTTCAATTTCTTTGCCAGCAACCAGCATTAAATCAGACATTTCGTCAACAATTACAACTATGTAAGGCATTGGTAATTTATGTTTTGTATTATATCCATCAATGTTTTTAACACCTTCTTTTGTCATTAATCGATATCTACTCTCCATTTCTTTGACTACCCACCCAAGTACTGATGTTGCTTTTTTAGCTTCGGTTATAACAGGACAGAGTAAATGTGGTATTCCTTCGTATGTAGAAAGTTCCAACATTTTAGGATCAATCAAAATAAACTTACACTTATCAGGTGGATGTTTGTAAAGAAGAGATAAAATAATAGTATTAATACAAATAGATTTTCCAGATCCTGTTGTTCCTGCTATTAATAAGTGAAGCATTGAAGATAAATCGCCAGTTATTGGTAAACCAGAAATATCTTTTCCTAATGCAATTGGAAGCTTTATATCTTTTTTTTGAAAATTATTTTCAGATATTATTTCACTCAAATAAACATTTTCTCTTGAAGATTTGGGTAATTCAATACCAACAGTATTTTTTCCAGGAATAGTAGCAATACGAGCAGATTCAGAACTAGTGTTTCGAGCTATATCTTCTGAAAGATTTATTATCTTAGAAACTTTAATACCTGGTGCTGGTTCAAATTCATTTAAAGTTACAACAGGACCATGACTTATTTTTTTAATTTTACCTTCTATTCCAAAATCTAAAAGAATTTTTTCTAAAAAGTCTTGATCAACACCATTTTCATTTGAATCATTTTGCCGTTCTTTTTTTGTTGGTGATTTCAAAAAATCAAGAGAAGGCAGTTTAAATTTTGCTTTAAAATTTTTTTTCTCATTTTCATTGTTCGCAAATGGCAGATCTTCTTGAATTGGCTTAATATTACTTGTCGTTAGATTTTCAACTTCATTTACAACTTCTTCATTATAATTTATAGTTTTATTTTTTGAAAATAACTTAATAGTTAATTTTTTTATTAAACTGAAGAACCAAGAGATATTTAGATTAATGCTTATTAAGAAAAGTGTACTGATACTTATTACTAGAAAATAATATGCAATTTGTTTATTAAGATTAACTAACGAGATTAAAAATGTTTCGCTTAATAATTTTCCAATAAATCCCCCATTTCCATTTATTGTTAGCCAAAAAGTTTCAGGATAATAAATTGCAAAAAATAAAGATCCCAGAATAGAGTATAAAATTAAACAAAAAGAATTTTGTAAAATAAACAACAATTTTTTGGTTCTAATAATATTAATACCAGTTATAAAAAAAGTAATTGAAATTAAGATTGAAATTAATCCTATAGATTGAAAAAATAAATCAGAGACAAAACTTCCTCTAAATCCCAATATATTTCTAATTTCAGTATTATCAGGAAATATAAAGTTGGGGTCTTCGGGGTAATAACTTAATAGAGATATTAATAATAATGTTGATAAAATTGAAATTAATAGACCAAATACCTCAATAAATCTTTTAATGAGAAAATTAGATATGTTTTCTAATATTTTTTTTATTTCCATAATGATAAATTAAATTAATCACTTTGTATCATTTAATAATTATTGTTAAAATTAAATTTTAATTATGAATGTATGTTTAATGGGAGATGGTTTAATAAGCCTTACTTTAGCTAAAACTTTGATAAATAAAAAAATTAAAGTTTTTATGTACTATAGAAACAATAAAAAAGCACTAAACGAATCTAGAACAATTGGTATTTCTTCAGATAATTTAAATTTTATTCAAAAAAAAATTATAAAAATTAATAAAAATCTTATTTGGAAAATTAATCAAATTGAAATTTATAATG
>Ga0066376_10005973_pt1 | contig 10149 bp, 4 predicted proteins | sample Knorr_S15_td_Bot_FD_77009 | JGI IMG/M metagenome (GOLD analysis project Ga0066376, IMG submission 77009) | Marine microbial communities from Southern Atlantic Ocean transect - Knorr_S15_td_Bottom_ad_5009_LV_A | ecosystem: Environmental > Aquatic > Marine > Oceanic | place: Southern Atlantic... | reverse complement strand
TTATATTTTTTCGGGTACCGTGTCGAAAGATGCTGGGCCTGTAAAATAGCAGTTTCGTCGCCGCTCAATACCCAAAGCAGGTCTTTGAAAGGATCGTATTCCAGCATGAAAAACCGGTCCGCATCAGCATCGAAAATTGTACCTACAGCGCGTATTTTACCTTTTTGAATCGAAGATTTATTTTTGCGCCCGACGGCAAAAAGTTTAACCACCGCTTTGTGGCGGTGGAAAAATCCGGATGTATTTTTTATCATATCGACGGTGATGCGGTCGTGGCCTTCGAGATCAGCGACACCGGAAAAGACGTTCACATTGCCATTCAATTTTCCGTTGATTTCGATTACCTTCCGGAATCCTGCCTGAGTAAAAATATTTTTAGCGATGCCGGTGAGCGAACCATTCGCTGGATCGACAACCAGCAAAATATTTTTTAAATTTACCGATTCATCGATCCAGGAATTTTCCGGAGCCAAAGTGAACCGGCTGAAAAGTTGCAGAGCCGTTGCCCTATAATTTTTTCGCTTGCCTTTTAGTGGCGCGGTTTTGATGGCTGAATATTTTTGCTGCAAAACATATTTAGTCAATTGCATGTCGTCCGAAGGCAGAGGTTTCATGCCATGAAACGGTGAGAAGAGTTTTATTCCGTTCTGATCGTTAGGATTATGCGAGGCGGTAATCATGATGCCGCTGTCAGCCTTCTGGTGCAGCATAAAAAGCGGCACCAGCGGGGTAGGCACCACCCCCAGGGTCAGGGCGTGGGCTCCGGCTTTACGAATTCCTTTGATGACGGCATTGATAAAAATTCCCGAAGGGTCTCTGGGGTCCCAGCCCACCACAATATTTTTTACGGATTTCGATTTTGGCAGATTTTTAACATGCGAATAAGCATACAGTTCCATGAACTGCTCGGTGATCCAGCTTTTTTCCTGAAATACTTGTTGTGGGGTGAGCCCTTTGCATTCGGGGTGATTGGCGGGTTTTGTTTCCCGGCGTATACCATCGGTGCCTTGAAGTCTCGGTTTATTCATAAAACATCTGATTCAGGAAAGTTGCAGTAAAAAACAAGAATACCATATTTCAAAACTTGTTTAACCACAGATGCGCACTATAGTCCTCTCCCTCGGAGGGGAGAGGGATTTTTTTATCTGTGTTTATCTGCGACTTAAATAGATTTGGGTAGTTTGGTAAATCGTGAATTACTGCAACCCCCTTAATCCCCCTTCTCAGGGGAATTATTTAAGAACTGCATAGAAGCGCAATAGCTATAATCTACGTACGAAAGTTCTGCCCCCTTGCCCCCAGCCGCTGGCTGGTGGGTGGCTTTTGAGATGGGGAAAGGGTAAGCTGTTTGCTCTCAAAAATATTTGGATCAGATAGGAAATCGAGCTATGGCCTATAATGCTTTTGTAAAAAAAGAAACTATCAATGCCATCATTCGTACTGCCAGCGAGAAGATAGAGAGGAAGATTTTTAAGCTCCCGAATAATCGGCTTTTGGATATGTTGAATACGGGGGACGAGAGCTTTATTCCTGTGATCGATGCCAAGGTCTATTGTCTGGTCACCGGGAATGTTTTATTTGAATCCAAATTTCTTGCGGTAAACAAACAACATATTATTCTAATCGCCGATCATCTGGTACCCCATTAATAATTGTTTGTATTTATGCCAGGGAAATTAATATAAAAATATTAAAACCTGATTTTGCTTCGTTCCAACCACTGTTCCTCATCAAATTCCTGATCCAGGTATTCTTCAAAAAGCATCTCGTTATCGGACAACAATTTTCCATCCACCCACGGCATGGAAATTGTCTTTGACGTTTCTGAATCTTTGGCGTCGGCTTTCTTCTTTAGGGTGATTTTATTGCTATCCTGTTGACCGTCCGAAAATCCCATCTGCCCCGATTCTTCCACTTCCAGAAAATCTTTTTTCAGTTGTGTGAGTTCATCCTGAGTGACATCGTCCGTTTCTTTTATGATCTTGTCTATCAGCCGATCCACTTCCAGCACCAGATTGTATTCGCTGACATAATCCAAAAGGTCCAGTGCCTGTAATTGTTTGATGGAGTTCTTGACTTCAGGAGAGGCCAGGATGGCTTTGTTGATTTCCATTCACAAATATTCTGCGAGTCTTTTTTTATTCGGGGACATAATTTTCTCTCCAATTCGTTTGATTACTGAAAAAAGTATAGTCCTCTCGCATTACATAATTGTTAAGCGAATGTAACGAATTGGTTAAACTTGAACGAGGCGGGAAAGACGTGGGTAGCAGGGATGTAATGGGTGACGACCCGTTAAAGTTCAGGGTCGTGGAACCTCTCTTTTAGAACGTCAACAGGGCTTTTATATTTGTCGCAGGCGATCACTGCACTTAATTTGTAGGAGTCCTGTTTTCCAAGCTTCAATTCTTCCGCCAGAACAGGCTGCGCTCCACAATCAGGCCTTTCGTGGGAACAGAAGTCGCACATATTTAAAATAATCATGGAATTTGCCACGTTTTCCCCTTTGGGCCCTGAGATTACGATGCCCTGAAATAGCAAAATTAAATGCCAGCTGGCCTTAATCTTAGTGGGTCACACGCCTTTTGTAAATTATTTTACATTTTGAACATACCGGCCTGTTATCAAGAAATTGACAGAGGGATGGAAAAAACTGCCAATTTGTCCCCTGTGCGGGATGCCTCCTTCCGCACAAAAAACATGTCAAACCCTTATTTTATAAATAGTTACGCCCCATTTCTTATAGCAAGCTCTTTGGCATAGTCCTTGCTCTTAATAATAGGGAGTCAATATGCCTGAAATACTTGTAACTAAAGGGTTAACTTCACATGCAGTTTATTTTTCAAAAAAAGCAATTTTTTTTCCGGCTTTCAGAAATTGCGGGTCGGGTGGATTGTGGTGTGAAACCCTCTGAATTTTTGGAAGTAATCTCGATCGGAATCACGGGTGCGCAACAGAACTTTTGCAAGCTCAAGGCCTTTAGTTGCGGTAATTCAAGGGTTTTCTCAGCCTTGGTTTTAGCCTCAACTTTAGCTGTTTTTTTTCCGCTAAGATGAATATGGTGGTGGATTTGTATAAAAATTATTTCTACAGGAAAATTCTCATAGGGGTTGTTTTTAGCCTCTTGTTCTGGAGTTTTTTCGCCTTGCCCGCTTTTGCCCAGATTTCTCCCCAGGGACGAGATCAAACTTACAAGCAGGCCTCCCCCCTCCGATTCGAAGAACGCTTCAAGGAAAAGGCGAAACCGAAAGCGCGAAAGATACCGGTGCGACAGGACAATCTCAAGCCCATGTTTCCTGCTGAATTGCGCAAGGTAAAATTTATCTTGCAGAAAATGGTTATCAAGGGTTCAACCCTTTACAGCAAGCGCCGATTTTCCAATTTATTCAAAAAATATATGCGAAAGCGTATTTCGTTAGGGCGGGTTTATGACATTGCGCAAACGATTACGAATATGTATCGCAATGACGGCTACATTCTCAGCAAAGCCGTGGTCCCGCCTCAGCAAATTGACCGGGGCATTATCCGCATCGATGTCATCGAAGGATTCGTGGACAAGGTCAATGTTCAGGGAGATGTGATCGGCCCAAGAAAGCTGCTTAATAATTATCGCAAAAAGCTTTTAAAATCCAAACCGCTACGGGCCAAAGACCTCGAGAGATATTTGCTGCTGATAGATGATTTGCCCGGTGTAACGGTGAAGTCAGTATTAACGCCTTCGGAATCTCAACCGGGTGCTACAGATCTGACTTTGATTCTTGAAAATAAAAGATATGCGGGTGGATTGGGAGTTGATAACCGGGGTTCAAAATTCAACGGCCCCATCCAGTATTCCGGCAATGCCAGCCTCTATTCCATGTTGGGATTTTATGAACGCCTCGGTTTTCAGGGAGCGGTCACCAGCGACACAGATGAGTTGCAGTTCTTAAGCGGTTTTTATGAACAACCGATTTCTCCTGAAGGAACCAAGATTTATTTTTCCGGATCGACAAGTAAGTCCAAACCAGGCGCGGACCTGAAAATATTTGAGGTGGAAGGTGATAGCACCACTTTTACATTTAGGATAACGCATCCCTTCATCCGATCCCGATCTAAAAACCTGAATGCGTTTTTTGGTTTCACCCGCAGAAACTCTACAACGAAATTTTTGGACGCTACGGACTCCGAAGACAAGTTACGCATTCTCAATTTTGGTGTGTCCTACGATTTTGTCGACAGTTATCGCGGCGTTAATTTACTGAGTATTAACTGGAGTCAGGGGCTAGGAATTTTTGGTGCCAGCGAATCGGGAGCACCGTTGCTTTCACGTCCCGAAGGCAGAGCCAGCTTTTCAAAAGTTTCCGGTGAAGCACTTCGGCTCCAGCAAATTACTTCTTCCTGGATGTTGTTGGCGGCGGCTTCATGGCAATACTCTTTTGAAAAACTATTGGCCTCTGAAGAATTTGGAGTCGGTGGCTCGCAATTCGGCAGGGGTTTTGATTCTTCAGAAATCACCGGGGACAATGGCCTGGCTTTTAAACTTGAATTACAAAAAGCCTTCCAGATCAACAAAGCCTATATACGCGATATTCAGGCTTACACTTTTTTCGATTATGGAACGGTGTGGAGCCGCATCAAAACTTCAACCGGTTCCAAAAAGCAAGACCTCAGTTCAGTTGGTATCGGATTGAGATTCAATGTTACGGATTATATTTCTGGATATGTGGAATTCGATAAACCTCTGAACCGGGAAGTCTCGGCAGAAGGTAACAAGGACGCTCGAATGTTTTTCAGTTTGTCGACACATTTTTAAGGATTGAGATGAACGTTTTTAAAATGAACCAGAAGGCATTTAACCGGGCCACGCCCGCCAGCGTGACGCTGGACTCAAATCGCAAAGATGTGTTGGGCCGAGAAACACCCTTTGCAAGCTCAAAAAAGTTATTGCCCTCTGCCTCCCACGCTAGTGGGCGCGTGTTCCAACTATCCCGGAAGCCGGGTAATTTTGCGATCTTTCTGGTTTCGTTTTTGACTTATCTGGTAGGTATTTTCCCATCAATAGTTTTCGCGCTTCCTACCAACCCCACGGTTCAGTCCGGTTCAGTGACCATTGATACGGTCACGCCTGAAACCATGAATATTTACCAAAGTACTGACAAAGCAATCATCGATTGGGGAAGTTTTAGCATCGACACTTTGGAGCATGTTGACTTCCAGTTATCCCAGGGGGGAGTTACTTTGAACCGGGTAACGGGAAATGACCCTTCACAAATTTTAGGGAAATTGAGTTCCAATGGGGATTTGTGGTTGATCAATCCTAATGGAATCTTATTTGGAAACAATGCGCAAGTGGATGTGCGCGGCCTAATAGCCACCACAAGTAATATTACCAATGCCAATTTTTTGAGTGGCAATTATAGTTTCGATATTCCTTCCAGCTTTTCAAACACCATAGTCAATCGAGGCACGATAACTGCTGCCGAAGGTGGGCTGGTGGCATTAGTCGCACCGGGCGTACAAAACCTGGGTGTCATCAATGCGCGGTTAGGTCAGGTCAGTCTGGCTTCGGGGAAAACTTTTACTATCGACCTTTATGGCGATCAATTGATCAACCTGGGAATCGACAGCAAAGTGGTGGACCAGGTAACCGGGATGGACGGAGAAGTCTTGTCGTCACTTATCACAAACAGCGGCAGCATTTTTGCCGATGGCGGCGTGGTTCGGCTGGATGTCAACGCCGCGCAGGATATCGTTGACCATGTGATCAATATGGATGGCGTGATTCAGACGCGATCGGTTATGGAGAAAAACGGAAAAATTATTTTAATGGGGGGCGATGAAGGGGATGTCCATGTTTCGGGAACGCTGGATGCCTCAGGTTATAACGCAGGCGAAACAGGTGGCGAAATTAATGTTCTCGGCAACCTGGTTGGATTGTACGGAACTGGTTTCATAGATGTCTCCGGCGACTCGGGGGGTGGAACATTATTGTTTGGCGGCGACTTTCAGGGCAACGGCACCGTCCCCAACGCATTGGACACTTATATAGGACCGGACACACAGATTTTTGCCGATGCTGTTAATTATGGCAATGGCGGCAGAACGATCTTCTGGGCGGATCGAAAGATGCATTTCCTCGGTATCGTCAAAGGACGTGGCGGAAAATATTTTGGCGATGGCGGCTTTGTAGAAGTATCCGGAAAAGAAGAACTGTTTTTCGATGGCAGGGTAGACACATCGGCAGAAAATGGCAAGACCGGCACTTTACTACTTGATCCTGACACTATCCTTATTTCTGATGGAACTGATGTCACCACAGCCAGTGGCGCGACCACCTTCACCACCATTTTTGAAACTACCCTTGAGGCTGTTGGGGCGACTACCAATATCATCCTTCAAGCCAATAACGAAATCATCATTGGAAATTTGGTCGACGGTCTTCTCGATTTACAACAAGGCAACGGCAATTCGATTACGTTCAAGACAACTAAGCGTACGATCAACGCTACAACGATTACCGCCACAGGAGATATCAGGTTTATAGACTTCACTGATGAAATTCGTACTCAGGGAGGAGATATTATTTTTGACGCAGTGAATGATTTGCTAAATTTTGGAAAGCTAACCTCGAACGGAGGAAATATCTCTTTAAAAGGAAGAACCCTTGAACTCAGGGGAGCTGTTAATAGCGGTACAGGAAGTGTGAATATCGAATCTTTAACAAAAAATTTTCTTGGCGGCAGTTCGTTTACGGGCTGTGGAATCGACTGTGACATGTCCATCATTCAAACGGAGTTGGATCTAATCAGCGGCAACAAACTCATTATCGGCGGAATCAGTAATGGCGATATTACCGTGGATGGGGTCACACTCAATCAATTTGCCGGTGGCGTAGAATTAAATGTAGACACACATGTCTCGGGTTCAGATGGCGCCATCATTTTTATGGCAGACTCATCATTCTCTTCGTTGAACGCCAAAGCCGTTAACGGAATCAACGTCAATGCCAATATCGCGACCACGGGTGATCTTAGTTTGAACGGAGACTCTGATGGCGGTGTGGACTCCATCGAACCCATTGATAAAATCGTCTTCGCCAGCGGCGTTTCGTTGACCAGTAGCACAGGGGCCTTGAACATCAGCGCAATTACAGGAGGCATGACTGCAGCTGGAGGGTTGACGTTGAATGCGCCCACCCGTATTACTTTGACCGGCAACCTGACAGCGGCAGGAGCAGTTGCCCTCACTGCAACTTCTGGCATCACTTTAAATGGCAGCATTACCACAACATCCGGCGGCTTGAACATCAACGCAAATACATCTGCTTTGACATTAGGAAGTGGCATCACCTTGAGCTCGGCAGGAGCCTTGACACTTAGCGCCAGTAATACAACCGCCGCAGGAAACCTTACTCTTACCTCTACCGGTTCGGATATAACAGTTAACAACGCCCTGACCTCTGCCGGGGCAGTGACCATGACCGCGAGCAACGGAATATTAACACTCGGCAACAATACTCTAACGGCTACGGGAGATATCAACCTTCAAGGGGGTAGCTCGCTCAGCCTGGCAAGTGACATGAATATCTCTGGAGGAAATATAACTTTAGCAGCCTCTTCCATCGACCTGGCAAATAGCTCCCTCACTATAAATTCTACAGGCAGTATCAACATCAATAATGCGTTGACCTCTGTCACAACCGCAAACTTAACCGCAACCTCGGGAATTTCTAGAGCCGGCCTTTCGGCCAATGGCGCAGTGGCCCTGAACTCCGGCACCGGCACCACAACAATATCCGGGGCGTTGTCTACCACCAATAACGCCCTCACTATAACCGCCAATGATCTGGCCTTAACCGGAACAATAAATACGGGCGCCAGCGCAACCACTCTCAATGTGTCGAATAGCGGAAGCTTGGGTCTGGGATTCGTTTCCGGCTCTTCAAACATGAATATCAGCAATGCTGAACTGGCCAATATCACAGGCGACCTTAACCTGATCAACGGAAACATTACCATTCAATCCGGAACATCACTGGTGCTTACTGGCAAACTGGTCATCGGTCAAAGCGGCGGTAGCATTACCGGATTGGGGGCAATGACTTTGTCTGCCACAAATGGATTGGTCATCAACACCAGCACCATAACTTCTGCCGGTGACATCACGTTAGCGGCGACCACGGGAAACATCACCACCGCAGGGGCGATAACGCTTGAATCCACCGGCACAATAAACCTCAACAATGATTTCATAGCATCGGGTGCTATTGTCATCAAATCAAATGGGCTGACCATCGGAGGATCAACATTAAGCAGTGGCACCAACTCGACAACCATTCAAACCAACTCTACAGGCACCACCATCGGTTTATGTGGCGTAACATGTTCCGGTAGTTTTGGTTTCAGCCTGACAGCTGCTGAGTTTGCGAAGATTACTGCAGGCAGTCTGATCGTTGGCGATAACACGAATGGCAATATCACAGTAGAAGGGATAACAACTTCCATCGCAAATGTAACTTTAAACGCCACTGACACTACAACGGGACGTTCGGTTATTTTTAATTCTGCGGATTCTAATTTCCAGAGTCTGACTGTGAATGCCAGTGACGGGATTACTCTTTCATCCTCATCCGACCTGACCACCAACGGAACAACAAGTTTCAATGCGGATAGTGACGCAACTGGCACAGGTATTTTTTCTATCGCGGCAAACCAAACTCTGAACACGAACGGCAACGCATTGTCCATCACCGCCAATAATATGGTGCTGGGGACGAATACAAACAATTCGATCGACTCTGGAACGACAATATTATTAGCATCGCAAAGCGGTCAGACTATAAGACTGGGTTCAGGTGCCGGTAGTTTTTCTTTGGACAATAACGAACTCAGCGAAATCAATACCACAAATCTGACAATAGGAAATAGTTCCAACGGCACCATCACAATAGATGGCGTAACTTCTTTTTCTGGCTCATTGACCTTGAACGCAACTGCAACAGGAAGCGCAGTTAACTTTTCGGGTGCACTTTCATCCGGACTCGGCAACTTAACTATCAACGCGGGCACAGGCGGTGTGAACTTTGGCATTGATGTAGCCACAGGTTCGCTGACGGTAACATCAGGAGCGGCAATTACCGGTGCTGGCATATTAACTGTCACAGGCACAGCAAGCTTTAATAGCACCGGCAACACAACAGTGCTGAGTAATAGCGCGCTCACATTAGGAGCTTCCACAATAGGCGGTACTCTTGATGTAACCGTAGGGGGAGGTGGCTCACTAAATGTCAGTGGAGCTATTCAGACAGAAGGCAATGCAACTCTTAGAGCCGATGACGATATTATTTTTACAGCCGCAGGAGATATCACTACTAGTTCTGGAAACATTGTTGTGACCGCAGATAATGATTCGAACAACAACGGCTCAGGCGGCGAGTTGAAAATGGATCAAGGAACCATCTTCAATGCAGGAGCAGGGACTCTTGCATTATCTGCAGACGAAAACATCACACTGGGTTTGCTCACAACCTCAAATTCTTCTAACACCTCCATTACCCTGACATCAACAAATGGTGGCGTTCGTGATGGCGACACGAGCGCGTTGGATATCAGTACAGCCGGAGGCCTGAAAGCTGTCCTGAAAACAGGGTTTGGAACCGCAGACAATGCCATTGAAACAAACCTTACATCGGTTGACATTGAAAATTCCGGCACGGGGGACATCAATATATTTGAATCAGATGAAATAAATATAATTAATCTTAACCATACAGGAACGGGAAATATTTCTGTCTCTTTTATCGGCGCCGCCACCAGCCAGCAAAATGCAACGGCATTCGGTGGAACGGTATTATTCTCGCGCCGGGATACCGGGAACCTGCCAGTATTAAATAAAACATTAGACGAGCGTGCCAGTGAGACAACGGTACAATTATTTCCCCTATTTGAAGATACCGACTTCTTTTACCTGATTCTTGACGCTACAAGAAATAGCAATGCAGAGTTAGACTTATTCAGTGAAAATAAAAGTTTACTGGAGTTGGGTGAAGGGATGGCAGTCTTCTTCGACAATCTGGAAAACCTTGAAAATGTCTGGGAGGGCACAGGGATTGAGAACACCCAAATCGCGAAAAGGAAAAGATCAACGAAACGGTCTCTTGCAAAACGATCC
>Ga0066376_10005972_pt1 | contig 10151 bp, 9 predicted proteins | sample Knorr_S15_td_Bot_FD_77009 | JGI IMG/M metagenome (GOLD analysis project Ga0066376, IMG submission 77009) | Marine microbial communities from Southern Atlantic Ocean transect - Knorr_S15_td_Bottom_ad_5009_LV_A | ecosystem: Environmental > Aquatic > Marine > Oceanic | place: Southern Atlantic... | reverse complement strand
CTGTGGTGGGGGGAGCAGGACTCGAACCTGCGAAGGCTAAGCCAGTAGATTTACAGTCTACCCCGTTTGACCGCTTCGGTATCCCCCCGAATTTCTTTCTTTTTCAACTCGAAAGATGCCTGCAGAGCCCTGAAAACAAGCCTATTAAGATAGCGTACGGGAGAGCACTGTCAAGACGGCTTCGCCAGGTGCGTCAATCCGCTCGGCGGTAGTCGCCGAGGTCCTCCCAGGAAGGCCTGCTCAGGCCATCGCGGTCCCACACGACTTCTCCCCGTCGGAGGGTGAGGCGGCACTCCAGTCGCTGCGATCCGTTCATCCGGGCTCGTCCGGAATCGACGAATCCAAAGTTGCCGTCCTGCAGTTCCAGCACAGCGATATCCGCCTCCGCCCCGGCGCTGAGGTGGCCCAACTCGGACCGGCGGATGACTTCGGCAGGCTTCTGCGTGGAGCGATAGATCACCTCTCCCAGCGGCATGCCCAGGGCGAGGAACTTGGACATCGTCGCCGTCATGGTGGCGTTGGGGATCATGCGGCTCGACTTGTGCAGGTCGGTACTTATGGTGTCGGGTGGAAATCCCTGATCCATGGCCGCCACGGCGATGCGAAACCAGAAGCTGCCGGCGCCATGACCGGTATCGAAGAGGATGCCTCGCTCGCGGGCGTCCCGCACGTAGCCGTTTACTTTCTTGTCATCGTCGAGGAGGGGGATATGGGCGGCGTACAGGTGGGTGTGCATGTCCCCCGGACTCATGCGGTTCAGGAGCTCTTCGTACGAGCGCGTTGGCTTGGGGGCAAAATCGATCATGGCGATGGTATCGCTGAGCCGAGCCGCCTCGATCGCCCCGCCTGCCGATTCCCATCCCGGTCCGCCGAAGTGGGCGGCCTTGGAGCCGACGATGTGGTCGGGATGGCGTCGGATTACATCGGCGCAGGGCACCGGGTCCATCTCTTCCACATCCTGTTCGGGAGCGCCAATCATGCCCGCCCCGACGATGTTGATAAAGGCCAACACCCGAGTCTGCGAGGGTTGGATGATGGAGTCCAGGAAGTCGTCGAAGTCGCGCCACCCGGCCCCGCCCGTATCGACGACGGTGGTGACGCCGTCGGGCAGACAGTGCTGATCCGGGAAGAGCCATCCTTGATACCCGCCATAGGCGTGAAGATGGATGTCGAGAAGACCGGGCGTGACCAGGAGTCCCGCCACGTCCACGACCTTGGTCTGCTTCGAGTTGGGGATGTTGGGAGCGACCGAGTCGATACGGCCATCCTTCACCGCCACATCCGCTATTCCGTCAATATCGTTCTTGGGGTCAATCACGTGACCGCCCTTGAGCACCAGATCGAATTCAGCCATGAACAGCTCATGTCCTCTCGTCTTACGTGTGATGAGGTTCGTCCAGTCTGATCGCGATGGTGAATATAGCTGCGACGGCGAGGGGGGGGAAGACCGACCGGCGCTCTTAGGGGGTGCTGACTCGATCGGTGAGTCATGCGCCGGAGGCGAGAAGGACTTCGTCCTTCTCTCCCGGGGATGCAGAGATAGGGAGTACCGCTCCGTTCGGTGGGTCCTGCGTCCGGGGGATCTGGGCATCGTCTTTCTCTTCTGTGATGCCGACCCTCATGGTGCAGTCAGGTACCAGGTGGAGTGTCCGAGATCGTGTCGAAGGACTCTTGCGATTGAATCAGGTTTGCCCTCCGCGACGCGCTTGTGCAGATTTGTGGGCAATGGAGTTACGTGTGTGCACTGCACTACTTCCGATATCCGAGACTCACGTTTTGCAAGGAGTAGATGAATCATGGCCCGTACGGTTCGCGTTGCCATAACCGGCGCCGCCGGGCAGATAGGGTATTCCCTGCTGCCGCGGCTCGCCTCTGGCGCTGTCTTTGGACCCGATACTAGAGTGTCACTGAACCTTCTGGAGATCACCCCGGCGCTGTCGGCGCTCGACGGCGTGGTCATGGAGCTCGATGACTGCGCCTTTCCCCTGCTCGACGACATCGTCGCTACCGACAAGCCCGACGTCGCCTTCGACGGGGTGAACTGGGCCCTGCTGGTCGGGGCGAAACCTCGGAGCAAGGGGATGGAGCGAGGAGATCTCATCCGCGAGAACGGTCCGATCTTCGTGGGGCAGGGGAAGGCTCTGGCGAAAGCGGCCGACGATGTCCGCGTCCTCGTGGTCGGCAATCCCGCCAATACCAACTGTCTCATCGCCATGACCCATGCGGCCAGAGCAGGGGTGCCGGGCGAGCGCTTTGCCGCTATGATGCGGCTCGATCAAAATCGGGCCATGGCGCAGCTGGCCTCGAAGGCCGGGGTAGAAGTGGGCGCGGTCACCAACATGGCAATCTGGGGCAATCACAGCGCCACCCAGTATCCGGATGCCGAGAACGCGCGCATCAATCAGAAGCCTTGCGCGGACGTGATCGGTCACGTCTCGTGGCTGCAGAAGGAGTTCATACAGGTCGTCCAGCAGCGCGGCGCCGCGGTCATTGAGGCCCGCGGACAATCCTCGGCGGCATCGGCTGCCAACGCCGCTATCGATCACGTGATCAGCATGGAGACTGCGACCACGGGCGATGACTGGTTCTCCGCGGGCGTGCTGTCCGACGGCAGCTATGGCATCGACGCGGGCTTGATTTTCTCCTTCCCGCTTCGCAGCGACGGCAAAGGGGGCCGATCCATCGTTGAGGGCCTGGAGCTGAGCGACTTCGCCAAGGTCAAGATCGACGCCACCACGTCCGAGCTCAAGGAGGAGAAGGCGGTGGTAGCGGATCTCCTGTGAGGATCCCGGCGGAGCGAAAGGCAGGGGACCGATGGCAGGTGAATATGAAGGGGTCCAGGCCAGGTATTACGACGAGTACTTTTCCGGTGTTCCCGGTGATGTCGAGTTCTACCTCGAGGTAGCGGCGAAGTCGGGGAGGGAGGGCGTGCTGGAGCTGGGATCTGGCACGGGGAGAATCCTTCTGCCGCTGGCGGCAGCGGGAATACCAGTTGTGGGGCTCGAGCGGTCGGAGGAGATGCTGCAGCTGGCCCGGCGCAACCTGAAAGCCGTTCAAGCGGAATTCCATCAACGCGTGGAACTCGTACAGGGGGACATGCGGGAGTTCTCGCTTGGCCGGATGTTCCCCCTCATCATCGCCCCCTACCGGACGTTTCAGCACCTCCTCAACCCGGCGGATCAGAGAGCGGCACTCCGGTGCATCCGCGAGCACCTCGAGCCTGGTGGGATATTCGTCTTCAACGTCTTCGATCCGCTGCAGGATCTGGCGGCTCGCGCCTGGAGCGACGACACAGAATTGAGGAAGGATCTGGATTTCGACGACCCGGAGACGGGGGAGCTGATCGAAGTCTGGTACCGCCGAGGCTACGACCTCGTCCAACAGCTCCTCCAGCAGGAGCTGGTCTTCCGCCGCCCGGCCAAGAGCGGCGGGGAGATCAGCTCAGTTCCGAGCCGCCTGGTCCTGCGTTACGCCGGCAGGTTTGAAATGGAGCACCTTCTCGCGGGCTGCGATCTGCGGGTGAAGCACCTGTACGGGGGATTCAGAGGTGAACCCTACCCGGGCTATGGGGAGCAGGTCTGGATCGTTGAGCGGCCGCTCAACGCCTGAGCCGCGCCTGGGTGAGTGAGTGAGTGGGGGGGCGGATCGAACGGCGGGCCCGTTGCGGTCACCGCCCGGTTTGCCCGGCCCGGTTCAACGCCCTTGCCCCGACACCCAGGACTCCGAGGAGACCTTCTGAATCCCGATGGTCGAACTCGCCGACATTCTCCATGGATGACGTGTCCTCGCTATACAGTGAGTGAGGGACCATGGCGGCGGATCTGAAGGAGACATTTCCCTTGTACAGATCGACGGTAATCGTCCCGGTGGCAAGCTGATTGAGATGCTCGACGAATTTCCAGCAGGCTTGGGTGGCCGTGTCGAACCAGTAGCCCTGATAGATCTGCTCGGCGATGATGGTCGACATCTGATCGTATATCCGGCGCGTTCTGCGATCGAGGACCAGTTGCAGAAGATAGGCGTAGCAGGATCCCAGCAACTCCAGCCCCGGAGCCTCGTAAACCCCCCTGGATTTGATGCCGACGAAGCGGTTCTCTACCGCGTGCAGGCCAATGCCGATGCCGTGTCGGCCGCCGATTTCGTTGCCTCGGGAGATCGCCTCGAATGGGTTTACCGAATGGCCATCGAGTCGAACGGGGACTCCCTGCTCGAAGCGGACCTCAATCGCCTGTGATTGATCGGGTGCCCCGGTTGGAAAGACACCCATCTCCGCAGTCACCCTGGAAGTCGGGGTAGCCAGCGATTCCAGTTCGCCGGCCTCATGGGTCAAGCCGAGGATGTTGGAGTCGGTCGAATAGGGGGCCTCGTGAGTGGCGCGAATCGGCAGGTTGTGGGAGTTGCAGTAATCGATCATCTCCTTGCGGCCCCCGAATGCGGCCAGAAACACCGAGTCTCGCCACGGGGCGTAGACGCGGATATCGGGGTCGAGCATCTGGGCAGCCAGCTGGAAACGAACCTGGTCGTTACCCCTCCCCGTGGCTCCATGTCCGAGGACGGTGACGCCTCGGTCTCGCATCTGGGGAACCATCCCCGCCACGACGACGTGGCGGGCGATGCCCGTCGTGTTCCAGTACCCTCCTTCGTAACGCGCCATGGCCTGAATCAGCTGAATCCCAGCCACAGCTATATCACCCTTGAGGTCTGCGACGATCATTTCCTGAGCGCCGCAGGCCAACATGCGCGCGCGAACGTCCTCCATCCGCTCTTCGTCGGGTTGTCCCAGGTCGGCGGTATAGGCAACCACCTGCACTCCCCGCTGGCTCAGCCAATGGGTGATAGTACAACTGTCCAGGCCACCCGAGACAGCCATCATGACCTCGGTGCCCCCCAATTCGTCAACTGTCATCGTTCTTTTTCTCCCATCCGAACATGATCCCCCACGCGCTCACATGCAAATCGCCGGACGAGCTCGCTGGATCGTTTAGCATTCACTTTCCCTACCGTTAAATATAGAGAATATTTATTCAATAACAATGGATAATTATTCCTTTGTAGCTGGTGGTTCTGGAAGCGGTACACACCATCGTCGGTGGAAGTCATCCCGGACTGGGGCGTCCATCGTTGCCGGCCGACACCACCGCTGCGTGCGCTGCGAGATCACCACTGGCGCACGCGTTGCTCGAGGCATGAGTAGCCACCCGGACAGAGTGCGCTCCAGTAGGGCTTGCGTGGGCCGCGTGTTGCCGCGTGCGTGGCGATACGTCCGCAGTGACGCCGGACGCCGGCTACGGCTACGGCTGAGAAAGGTGGGGCAGATCGATGAGATATCCCGGGTTCCAGGCGCTGCTCAGGTCAGGCCCTCGCCATAACTGTGGAGGACCCGGTTCAAGCGCACAAAGGCGCCTTCGAGGCTCGCGGCGGAGGCCGGCGCGCGGCTCTCGCCGCGGCCCGGGAGCAACTTCGACACCGCCGTGGCCAGCCGACTTCGAAGCTGACCGAACTTCCCGGCCTCGGCAGCTGCGAGACCTCCCAGCGGGACCGGCGGGGATGCCAGCTCGGAAAGCGCTGGATTCGCGGGCTCGACGCCAGATTTCGGCTTGAGGACTCCCAGGAGGAAATAGGCGACAACGCCCAGAACGTCGAGGACGATGACGATCTTGAGAAGGTCGGTAAGAAAGTGCTCGAACATGGGGCAACTCGCTCAGTATGGTCCCCCGCCAAGGGAGGCAAATACAGGCGCCGAGCCGGCGCTATATCTCAACAATCGACAGGCTGAGCCATACTCTTTGTGATCCAGGTCACAATAACCCTCTTTTTTACTAACCCTCTTTTTTACTATAAAATAATACTACATGAGTTATCGTAGAGCTGTCAAGCCCTATTCTTGACAGCTCTTGGGCCCTTCGGTATTCTTCCTTGCCGGCTGTGGGCGGTATGAAGCCGTGCTTGGCGTTTTCGTTACTTTCATATTTACAATGGGATACGACTGTTTCCGAGATGATCATCGACGCTCATAATCACCCCAATTGGCACGGGCATGATGCCGGCAAGATGCTGGCTAATATGGATGAGCAGGGAATCGATCAGATGTGGCTGTTCAGTTGGGAAGTGCCTCTGGACGAGTACGACCCCTCCTATCACCGGGTTCTGCCGCCCACGGGAGACGGCATTCCCCTGGAGGATGTTCTGGCGGTTGGCAAGTCGGCTCCCGACCGCTTCGTCATGGGGTACATGCCACACCCGAAGCGCCCGGACGCCATCGATCGCTTGAAGGCGGCGGTGGAGATTCACGGCGTGCGACTGGCCAGCGAGCTGAAAGTTCGTCTTCCTTTTGACGACCCCGACGCCATCCGACTTTACCAGTTCTGTGGTGAGCAGCGGTTGCCGATCACCATTCACCTCGATTATCCTATCGATCACGGCAGGGGAGTCTACCCACGACCGAACTACTGGTATGGGGGCAGCATCGAATCCCTGGAGAGATCGATATCGGAGTGTCCCGAGACAGTCTTTATCGGACACGCGCCGGGCTTCTGGGCTCACATCTCGAAGGATGATCGGTATGATAAGGAATCTTATCCCAAGGGACCGGTCCTGCCGGGGGGCCGGGTCGCCGAGCTTCTGCGCACCCACAAGAACTTACTTGCCGATCTTTCCGCCGGTTCGGCGCTGACCGCGATTTCGAGAGACCGGGAGTTCGGCCGGCAGTTTCTCATCGAGTTCCAGGACAAACTCCTGTTCGGCAGGGACTACTTCGATACAAGGCTGATGGATTACCTCCAAGATCTGAAGCTTCCCCCTGAGGCGTTCGACAAGATCACCTGCGCGAATGCGCAACGCGTTCTCGACTCCTACCTCGACTGAACGACCCATTCCGGCATGCATTTTCCAGAGGGTGGTAGATCATAGAGGCGGCTCTAGAGTCGATGGGGCTGGGGGCGGCGATTGCGGCGATGACCATCTCCTTCGCTGTTCTGGTCCGCAGCGCGGATTGGTTGGTGCAGGGAGCGGTCGGTGTTGCTCAGCATCTGAAGGTGTCGCCGATGCTCATCGGCATCGTCATCGTCAGCATGGGTACGACTGCGCCGGAGCTGGCGGTGTCGATCTCGGCCGCTCTGGGGGGGCAGCCCGAGATCGCTCTGGGGAACGCGGTGGGATCGGTCATCTACGACGATGGCATCGCCCTGCCGCTCGTGGCTCTGTTCTCACCAGTGGTGGTCACCATAGACCGGTTCGTTTTGCGCTACACGGCCGTGTTTCTCATCGCCGTCGATCTTTTCGCCTACTGGCTGTGCGCGGATGGCGTCCTCTCTCAGGGCGAGGGGATGCTGCTGGTCCTGGGATTCGGTGGCTACCTCGCCTACACCTACCGGGTCCGGAGCAGGAGTAGCGCCGAAGGCACTGAAACCCAGGTGGAGCAATCGGGTGAGCCGCCCAAGGCGTGGGGACGCATATCGTTCCTTTTTCTCCTGGGCTTGACGGGAGTACTGGTCAGTAGTGAGTTGATTGTTGTCTCCGCGCCGATACTGGCCAGGGCGGCGGGCGTATCGAACACGATTATTGGACTGCTCGTCATCGCTTTTGGCACCTCCGTTCCCGAGATCGCCACCTGCGTAGCGGCGGCGCGCCGACGTCAGGGAAGCTTGGCGGTGGGCAACATACTCGGGGCGGACATCCTGAATATCTGCTGGATAGCCGGGGCGTCCGCCATGGTAAACGACCTGGTAGTGGCACAGAGCGATATCCACTTCATGTTTCCCTCGATGATTATCATCGTCGGCGTCATGCTGGCGTTGCTCCGACTCAACTACCGTTTTGAGAAGTGGAAGGGGGGAGTTCTTCTCCTTCTGTGTGTTGTGTATCTAATCGCGCTGTGGTCCAAGAACCCGGGTTCTGTATAACCAGCAGCTTGAGGTGTCGCCGATCGGTTTGGCAATACCAAGAAGCCAATACCAAGAAGCCATAACTGAGGAGTACAACCTTATGGACTTAGGATTGAAAGGGAAGATCGCCCTTGTCAGCGGTGCCAGTCGAGGGATCGGCAACCGCATCGCTCTCGCTCTGGCCGAGGAGGGCGCCAAACTGTGTATCTGCGCGCGGAACCAGGAGGGTTTGGAGAAGTCGAAAACGGAGATAGCCGCACTCGGCACCGAGGTGGAGGCAGTGGTGGCGGACCTCTCTGAGGCCAGCGCGGGTGAGCGCTTCGTCGACGCAGCGGTCAGTCGCTTCGGAGGAATCGACATCCTCGTCAACAACGTCGGTGGATCCGTGTGGACGCCGTTCGCGGACATTGCCGACGACGAGTGGACCAAGGTTTTTGAGCTCAGTTTTTTTTCCGCTGTTCGCGTGGCGCGGGCGGTGCTTTCGCCCATGGAAGAGAGGGGAGGTGGGAGCATCGTCAACATCTCCTCCATTTTCGGGCGGGAGTCGGGTGGGCCCGTATCCTATAACGCCGCCAAAGCGGCAATGATCAGCATGACCGCCAACCTGGCGATAGAGGCGGCCCCCAGGAATATCCGCGTCAATTCCGTGGCCCCCGGCTCCATTCTTTTTCCCGGCGGTAGCTGGGAGAGGCGGCAGCGGGAGGACCCCGAGAAAATTGCTCAGTTCGTCAAGGACAGTATCCCCAGCGGCCGCTTCGGCAAGCCGGAGGAGGTGGCTGCGGTGGTTGCTTTTCTGGCGTCGGACAAGGCCAGTTGGGTTACGGGAAGCTGCATAAACGTCGATGGAGGTCAGTCAAAGTCTAACATATGAGCTCACCTTGCCGGTGGCCGACCGCCATCGGGGTCGTCCTCTTGCTCTCCCTGGATACCGGATGGAGTCAGACGCGGACAGCACCGCGACTGGACTTTCTCAACGACCGGCTGCCTATTGCCGATTCAGATCTGTTCGATGAGAGTTCCTATATAGAGAGCGGTGTGGGCCTGAGCTTCGGGGTGGACAAGCGGCTGACCTATCTCGCCGGTGAGTACCAGGAGGCGGCACGGCAGTTCGAACAAGGCGTGTCGATGTTCAAATACAAAGCCGAGATATGGGTATACCTGGCTCGAGCTTATTTCTACATGAAGGCGCCGGACCGGGCGCGGCTGGCTCTGGAGCGCGCCCAGGTTCTCATGCCGTATCTAACCGATCGGCTCTGGCAACCCCTGGTGGAGAGCCTGCTGGCGGAGATCCGCAAACGCGCCAACAACCAGCAGATACAGGTGTATTTTTACTCACCCGGACAGGAGGACTTCCTCTCGCTGTTCCGACTGTACCTCTTCCTGGAGGACTACAATAGCGCGACCGGAGTCCTCAAGTCGGCCGCTGGGAGAGATGGCAAGCTGAGAGAGCAGGCCACGACCGTTTCGGGGGAAAGCCGTCAGATGAGGTTGACCGAGGCCGATAAGTGGTGGGCGCTGTCCCAGCAGCTCCGGGTCGAGCTCTCCGCTCTCGGTATCGAGGTGCCGCGGGATTCTCTGGCGGCGTGGGGGGGGTGGACAGAGGAAGCCGCCTTTTCCCCTGAAGGATCGGATCCGACTGGTTCATCGACAGGATCTCAAGCTGGGTCAGGTCGATCCAGCCAGGTCCGAGACCTCGAGGGGAGTTGGCGTTCGTGGTCGAAGCCGCCCGCTTCGGTGGTGACGACCGACCTAAAGGTTCTGCAGCTCAAAATCGACTATTATGGCGCCGAGGCGGAGGACTTTCGCACGCTCTTTGAGGCCTACCTGCAGGGCGACGATAACCACCGTGCCTCGGAGGTAACCGTCTCTCTCGGCCGGGAGATCGACCGTCTCGTCATCCTGACCTCGGTGGCACCGGACGTGCAGGAGGAGGTCCGGATCCAGGAGCGGGTCGATCTGTTTGAGGCGCTTAAGAAGGAGCTCGAGTCGCTGTTGCCACAGACGGTGAAGGCTGTCCCGTGAGCGCCACGCGCCAGCTGGATCAGGGGCGGGGGAGATCTTCCGCCCGAGCAGCTTCGCCCCGCCGAATGGAGCTCGTCGATACGCAGGCCTGGACTCGGGTCTGGGCACCTGTCTGGACTCGGGTCTGGGCACCTGTCTGGACTCTGTCCGTGACTCTGTCCGTGACTCTGTCCGTGACTCTGTCCGTGACTCTGTCCGTGACTCTGTCCGTGATTCTGTTCTGGGCGTGGCCCGCGAGTGCGGCCG
>Ga0066376_10005970_pt1 | contig 10151 bp, 10 predicted proteins | sample Knorr_S15_td_Bot_FD_77009 | JGI IMG/M metagenome (GOLD analysis project Ga0066376, IMG submission 77009) | Marine microbial communities from Southern Atlantic Ocean transect - Knorr_S15_td_Bottom_ad_5009_LV_A | ecosystem: Environmental > Aquatic > Marine > Oceanic | place: Southern Atlantic... | reverse complement strand
ACCATTCAACCAGCTGCTATTAGAATGGGCGTTGCTTTAGAAAGACATTATGGTGGTGGACAAACAATACGCGCGGTAACTTGTATCCCTGCATTAACTGGCGCGTGGCGTCATGTTGGTGGAGGTATAACTCAATTTCCAGTTTGGGAACACCCTTATAAATTTGATGTTATTTGTAGACCAGAGCTTATCCCTAAAAATACAAGAGTTATTAATGCTCTTCAAATTGGTAAGGCTCTTTTAGGAGAAACACATTCTGATATACCAATTAAATCAATGATGTGTTGGAATGCCAATCCTGTTACACAAGCACCTGAAGCAGAAAAGATTGTTGAAGGTTTAAAAAGAGAAGATCTGTTTTTAGTATCTGCTGAACATTTTATATCTGATACTGCTTCATATGCAGATATTGTTCTTCCAGCAGCTATGGGTGCCGAACTTGAAGATATTATTTTATCATGGGGACATCTTTATCTTACATACAATGAAAAATGTTTGGATCCTCCAGGAGAAGCTTTACCAAATAACAAAATTTTTCAAAAACTTGCAAGCGCAATGGGCTATAAAGATGAACAATTTAAATGGTCAGATTCTGAGTGCTTAGAAAATTATATTGATTGGAAGGCCCCAGCAAGTAAAGGAATAACTTTAGACTATTTAAGAAAAAATGGCTACGCGCGACTAAATGTTGGAACCAAAGATAATCGTGTACCACATAAAAATGGAAATTTTCCAACAGAAAATGGAAAATGTAATTTTATTATAAAAAATGTAAAGAATTTTGTAGCTGGTCCTTTTCGTCAAATGTATGAAGGAAATCAACCTGGTGAACCTCTTCCTGAGTTACCAGATTATGTGCCTCCTGCAGAGTCACCTTATACAAACCCAGAATTAGCAAAAAAGTATCCACTTAATATTATTTCACCAAAAAGTCATGCATTTTTAAACTCACAATATGCAAACATGGATAGTAAACTTAAAATTCAAGGTGAGCAATTTGTTCTTATAAACAAAATTGATGCAGATAGCAGAGGCATATCAGATGGAGAAAGTGTAAAAGTATTTAATGACAGAGGTGATTTTTATGGAAATGCAGAAATATCAGAAGATGTAAGTCCAGGGATAGTAGTTTCTACACTAGGTTATTGGAGACAAAAAAGTAAAACTGGTACAGTAAATAGTATTAGTTCAGGAAGATTAGCAGATATGGGAAATGCTCCAACATTTTCTGACAATTTAGTAGAAGTAAGAAAAGCATCTTAATTTTTTACTGCATTACCAAAAAATAATTGCTGACCATTTCTTCTAAATGAGTTTATTATTACTTGCCCTTGGTCTGATAATAACCAATTAATAAATCTTTCAGACAATTGAATTTTAGACTTTGGACACTTTTCAGGATTAATAGGAATAATTCCATAATAATTAAACAAAATTGGTTCATTCTCAACAATAATAATATGATTTTTTTTATTATTAAATGCTATCCATGTAGCCCTATCTGATAATATATAAGCATTTTTGTTAACTGCTACATTTAAAGAAGAACCCATGCCTGATCCAGTTTCCAAATACCAAGAATCTTTTCTTGTATTTATTTCAATACCCAAAGTTTTCCAAAGACTAAGTTCTTTTTTGTGTGTTCCGCTATCATCACCCCTAGAAACAAAATTTAATTTAGTATCATAAATTTTTTTGAATACTTCTTGAATTTTTTTAGTTCCCTTAATTTTCAATTCATCATTTTTAGATCCAACCAATACATAATCATTATACATTAAATCTTTTCTATAAAGTCCAAAACCTTCTTTAACAAATAATTCTTCAGAAGGTTTATCATGAACAAGTAAAATATCTGCGTCACATCTCATGGCATTTTTAATTGCATGGCCTGTTCCACCAGCAACTACCCTTATTTCAGCATCGTCAATAGTCTTGTACTTTGGTAAAATGTACTCATAAAAACCTGAATCTCTAGTTGAAGTTGTAGATTGAACGATTAAAAAATTTTCTTTTGCAAATGAATTTTTAGCAGGGATTAATTGAAAAGAAATCAAAAATATACTAAACAATATAATTTTAAAAATATTCATTGACTTGATTTTATTCCTTTAACAACAAGCCATTTTGAAAATATTTTGCTTGTTTACTTTTTGGGTTTTTAAAAAAATCTTTAGCTCTCGTTTGTTCAGTTATTTTTCCATTATGAAAAAATAATATTTCATCTGCTAATCTTTTCGCTTGAAACAAGTCATGCGTCACCAAAATTATTTTTATGCCACAACTTGAAGCTGTTTTTAACAAATTTTCTATCACTTGAAATGTTCTAAGATCAAGATTAGCACAAGGCTCGTCTAAAAATAAAAAACTTGGGCGTAATGCTAATGCTCTCATGATAGAAACTAATTGTTGCTGTCCCATAGATAAATTGCGTGCAGATATGTTTTCTAGATGTTTTAATTTAGCAAATTTTATAATTTCATCAATTCTTGAAAACTTTTCATTTTTTGGATATCCAGAAATAGAAAGGGCATGAGATAAATTTTCTTTTACACTTCTTCTTAATAAAATTATTTTTTGAGGAACATATCCAATTATTCTAGAATTTATTTCATTTCTAGGAAAAATTACCTCGCCAGAATCTGGTTCAATTAAACCAGCTAATAATTTAATACAAGTTGATTTTCCAGTACCATTTGGTCCGATAAAAACCGAAATGCCCTTTATTTGAATTCTAAATGATAATTTATTAAAAAAATAACTCTTACCTAGTTTTAAAGATACTTTATTAAATCCAATTGGCAGTAATGAATTTAAATTTTTATTAAATGTCTTAAAAATATTTTTAGTCATATGAATATCTTTGAGCAAATTCTTTTAATACAAAAACTAATAAATTTATTAAAATCGAAATAAAAATTAATACAAATCCAAGAGCAATTGCAATTTCTAAATTTCCCTTTGTTGTCTCTAAAAGCATTGTTGTTGTCATTACTCTTGTAACGTGGGCTATATTTCCCCCAACTATAATTATAGCTCCAACTTCAGATAACGATCTTCCCAGGCCTGCAAGAATACAAGTTAATAATGAATATCTAGCATCCCATAAAATAGTTAGAATCTTTTCTTTAGTATTTGCTTGTAACGAATTTAAAAGTTCATCATATTCTCGTGTCATTTCTTCCAAAACTTGTCTTGTCAGTGAAACGATAATTGGTGTTATTAAAAAAAATTGTGCAATAATCATTGCTGCAGGTGTATAGATTAACTCTAAAGCACCCAAAGGTCCTGATGCAGACAAAATAATGTAAAGAACCAAACCTACAAATACTGGAGGTAACCCCATCATGGAATTAAAAATTAAAATTAAAAGTTCTCTACCAGAAAATTTTGAAACTGCTAAAAATGCCCCTACTGGTAAACTAAAAATACAAGAAAATAAAAGTGCTAAAGATGAAACTTTTAAGGATAATAGAATTATTTCAAGCAAATCAGGGTTTAATAAGAAAATTAGATTAATTGAGTTTTCAAATATTTCCGTTAATTCAGTCATTTAAAAAAGTTTTTTTTTATTTAATATACAAAATATGTTTTAAAATCTAACATATACAAGACAAACTGAAAAAAAAGATATTTAAAAAGAAAAATGAAAGATACTTTTAATAGAGAAATAAATTATTTACGAATATCAGTTACTGATAGATGTGATTTAAGATGTATTTACTGCATGAAAGAAAAAATGGAATTCTTACCTAAATCACAAATTCTTTCAGTGGAAGAAATTAATAGAATTTGTAGTGTTTTTATTAATTTAGGTATAAAAAAAATAAGAATTACTGGTGGTGAACCATTAGTAAGAAAAGGAGTTCCAATTCTTTTAAATTATCTGGGAAAAAAAATAAATAATTCAAATTTAGAAGAACTTACACTTACAACCAATGGAACTCAATTGTATAAATACGCTGAAATGATAAAAAAAAATGGAATAAAAAGAATTAATGTCTCTCTAGATAGTTTAGATTCAAAAAAATATATGAAAATTACTAGGGGAGGAAATTTAGAGCAAGTCTTAGACGGTATAAATATTGCAAAAAAAATAGGTTTAAAAATCAAAATTAATACTGTGGCACTTAAAAATATTAATGAAGATGAGTTTGAGGATATGGTTCTTTGGTGTAAAAAAAAGAGTTTTGATTTAACATTTATTGAAATTATGCCAATGGGAATGGAGAATGAAACAAGAATAGAGCAATATTATCCTTTAACAAAGGTAAGATTACAATTAGAAAAAAAATGGCAACTAGAATATATAAAATATAATTCTGGTGGGCCTGCTAGATATTCAATAATAAAAGGAACTAAACAAAAAATTGGTTTTATTACGCCATTAACAAATAATTTTTGTGATACATGCAACAGAGTTAGGCTTACTTGCACAGGAAGAATATATTCCTGTCTTGGTCAAAATAAATATATTGATTTAAGGCAAGCCTTAAAAAAGGATAAAAATAATAAAGCGCTAAAGAAATTAATCTTAGAATCAATCTTAATAAAGCCAGAAGGCCATAATTTTGAGATTACAAATTATAATAAATATACTCCAAACTTAAAACGAACAATGAACGTTACTGGCGGGTAACATATTAATCTAATGATTAATAAAAAAAACATAAAAATATGTTTTTTTCCAGCAAATACAAAAAAAGCTCATAATGCAGTAAAAATTTTAAAGAAAAAGCATAAAAATTACTCCATTCAAAGTTCAGATGTTGTTGTTGCAATTGGAGGAGATGGAACTGTTCTATCAGCTTTACATAAATCAATAAAATTTTGTAAACCCATATTTGGAATTAATAAAGGTGAATATGGTTTTTTAACAAATATACACAAAAATATAGATTTAATTAATAGATTAAAGAAAGCAAAAAAAACTGAAATGCATGTGCTAAAAATGAAAGCTACAACAATTAATGGCAAAATCTATGAGGGAATAGCGATTAATGAAGTATCTTTGCTTAGAAACTCTCGACATGCAGCAAAAATAAAAGTTCTTATTGATAACGTTGTAAGAATTAAAGAATTAGTTTGTGATGGAATTTTATTGGCAACACCTGCTGGAAGTACAGCATACAATCTTTCAGCAAGAGGACAGATAATTCCAATGAATTCAAAATTATTAGCTTTAACACCTATAAACCCTTTTCGGCCTAGAAATTGGAGGGGTGCGCTAATCAATTCTAAAACTAAAGTGAAATTTATAATTTTAGATGAAAAAAAAAGATCGGTTAATGTAAGCGCTGACTCTAAAGAAGTTAAAGATGTTAAAAAAGTGGAAATTAAAGAAGATAGGTCTATTAAATTATCACTCCTTTTCGATCCCGATCATAATTTTGATAAAAAAGTTTTAAAAGAACAATTTAGTTTTTAATAAAAAATATAAAAATATGAAAAAAAACTTACTATTTTTATTAATCACTTTCTGTATACTCTACATACTTTGGCCATACTATAGTATTTATAAATTTTATAACTCAACAAAAGAATCAAATGTAGAATATATTTCAAACAATGTAAATTGGGATTCCCTAAGGAATGGATTCAAGAATGATTTCAAAATTATAATAAATAAATCTTTTGGAAAAGAAAAAAATAACATTCAAAATCAAATTTTCTCAAAACTATTTGAAAGTAGTATTGTAGATATTTTACTTAAAGACATAGTCACACCTGAAAATTTAATTTTATTGGTTAATAATCCCGATGAATACAACAAACTATTAAAAAAAGTTATAAAAAATCCAGTAAAAAAAATTAATTATGAAAATAATTCAAAAAATTTTGATCAACTTTTAAAAATAAGACAAAAAATTAACTATGCTTTTTTTATTAATTTAAATAAATTTAGAATTGATTTTAACCAAGAAGAATATCAAATAATTGTAGATTTAAAATTAGATACTTTTAAATGGAAAATAAATAGAATTTACCTTCCAATAGATACCATCGCTTCAAAGATAAATAATTAATATATTGGCATTAGCTATGGCTAAAAGATTTTCTTTTAAAAAAATTAAAAATTTCGAACATGCGAGATTAGGTAAAATTAAAACTTCTAGAGGGCTAATTAAAACCCCAGCATTTATGCCCGTTGGCACTACTGCTAATGTAAAAGCAATGTTTCCTAAAGACGTTGAGAAAACTAATGTTCAAATAATTTTGTGCAATACTTATCATTTAATGCTTCGACCTGGAGAAAAAATTTTAAAAAAACTTGGTGGAGTACATAAATTTATGAATTGGAAATTGCCAATTTTAACTGATTCAGGCGGGTATCAAATATGGTCTTTATCAAAATTAAAAAAAATTGAAGAAAAAGGTATAAAATTCAGATCTCATATAGATGGAAAATTGTTAAATTTAACTCCAGAAAAATGTATTAAATTCCAACAAAATATTGGTAGTGATATAATTATGGCTTTAGATGAATGTCCAAATTATCATATCGCGAAAAGTAAAGCTGAAAGCTCAATGGAATTAACTTTAAGATGGGCTAAAAGATCAAAAAAAGCATTTAATTCAAAATCGACCTCTGGAATTTTTGGAATAATACAAGGAAGTCAATATGAAGATTTAAGAATTAAATGTGCTTTAGGATTACAAGAAATAGATTTTCATGGATATGCGATTGGAGGTGTATCGGTTGGAGAGGGACAAAAAGAAATGTTAAAAATTGTTAAAAAAATAATACCTTTTTTACCTGAAGATAAACCAAGATATTTGATGGGAGTTGGAATGCCATGGGATATTGTTAAATCTGTACACGCTGGAATTGATATGTTTGATTGTGTGTTACCAACTAGATTAGGAAGAACAGGTTTGGCGTTTACAACATCAGGTATAATAAATATTAGGAATTCTAAATTTAAAAATGATGAAAAAGCACTTGATACAAAATTAGATTGTACTGCAAGTAAAAGTTATTCTAAAGCATACATCCATCATTTATTTAAATGTAATGAAATTTTAGGATTAATGATATTAACCTGGCATAATATTTTTTATTATCAAAATTTAATGAATAGAATTAGAAATGCTATAAAAAATAATACTTTTGATAAATTTTATAAAAGTTTTTTCAAACATGAATCAAAAAGAAAATGAAGAAAAATAAACTTAATTATCTAGGTAAAAAAAGTAGTTTACCGAAAAATCCACAAGAATGTTTCTTAGATCATATCCCAAATAATAATAAGAAAAAAAGTTTTATTGTAAGATTAACCGTAAATGAATTTACTTCTCTCTGCCCAATAACGGGTCAACCAGATTTTGCTCGATTTATTATAGACTACTTGCCGAATCAATATTTAGTTGAAAGTAAATCATTTAAAATGTTGATGCACTCATTTAGAAATTACCAATGTTTTCACGAAAACTGTACATTATACATTGCAGAAAAAATTTTAAAGTCTATTAAACCTAAATGGATTAGAATATCAGGGTATTGGTTTCCACGAGGAGGAATACCTATAGATATATTTTATCAAAATAAAAAACCTCCTAAAAATCTTTATATACCTGCTACTGGGATTAAAACTTACAAGGGAAGATAAAAAAAAAAATGCTTTTTTCAAATAAACTAAAAAATTTTGTTAATTCTAAAAAGATTTTAAGCAAAAAAGAATTTGAAAAAAAGATAGCAAATGGTTTTTGTTATGAAGTGTCAAAAAATAAACTTAAACATGATATGGAACAAATTAATTTTTTATTAAAAAGAAAGTTAATAAAAAAAAATTTTAAAAATATAATAAAAAGCTATAAATGTGTTTTAAATGTTTTACCTAAGGAAAATGATGACACAGATATTTTTACACTAACAAAAAAATACACAAAGATTCTTGGTCCAACTTTCAACAATTTAATTTATTTTCAACCTCCGGATATAATTACAAACTCAACAATAAGCGAAAAGAAAAAAATTCTAAAAACATGGAAAAAAGATTCTCAGTATATTGTTATAGACAATTTTTTAAGCAAAGAAGCATTAAATGAATTATTATTTTTTTGTTTATCAAATACAATATGGAATGAATTTGATTATAAAAATGGCTATTTAGGATCTTTTATTGAAAATGGATTTAATTCCCCATTAATACTTCAAATTAGCGAAGAATTAAAATTAAAATTTCCAAAACTTTTCAAAAATTATCCTCTCACAAAAGCATGGGGTTTTAAATGCAATAATGAAGGTAAAGGAATTAAAATTCATGCTGATTATGCGGCCATAAATGTTAATTTTTGGATCACGCCAGATAATGCAAATTTAAACAAAAATAATGGGGGTCTATTAATTTGGAATAAAGAAGCCCCAAAAACATGGGATTTTGAAAAATATAACAATGATCATAAGGCCATAAAAAGTTATTTAATAAAAAAAAAGGCAAAAATAAAAAGAATTAAGTACAAATCAAACAGAGCAATTATATTTAACTCAAATTTATTTCATGCAACTGATAAATTTATATTTAAAAAAAAATATGAAAGTAGAAGAATAAACATAACTCTTCTCTACGGTCAAAGAGAAAGAAGTGAACAATTTGAGTAATTTTCTTGAATTTTTCTATTTTTTTTTTATATTGGCTTTTTTATTTTAAAATTAGGAATTTAAATTGAACATTCACGAATATCAAGCAAAACAATTATTAAATAAATATGGTATTAAAGTTCCTAATGGAAAAGTTGCCCATTCTCCATCGGAAGCTTTAAGGATAGCACATGATTTAAAATGTGAGACATTTGTTGTAAAAGCACAAATTCATGCAGGAGGAAGAGGAAAAGCAGGTGGAATTAAAATAGTCAAATCACCAAAAGAGGTTGGTGCTGCTGCAGACCAATTAATTGACTCTAAATTAGTTACACCTCAAACAGGACCAAATGGGAAAATAGTTAAAAAAATTTATATTGAAGAAGGTTCCAACATTGAAAAAGAGTTCTACATTTCAATGATTGTTGATAGGACTACAAATGGAATAACCATTATAGCATCTACAGAAGGTGGAATGGAAATAGAAGAAGTTGCTGAAAAAACTCCTGAAAAAATTTATACATTATCTTTAGAACCATGCGCTGAAATAAAAACAAACGATGCAATAAAAATAGCAACTCAATTAGGTGTGCAAAAAAATCAAATCGGGAAAGTAGTTGAAGTTATATTGTCCCTCTATAAAACAATGACTTCCACTGATAGTTTAATGATTGAAATTAATCCTTTGGTCACAACTAAAGAAGGAGATGTTTTGGCTTTAGATGCAAAAATCGATTTTGATGAAAATGCTTTTTATCGTCAACAAGATATTGAGGAACTTAGAGATGAAGATGAAGAAGACCCATTGGAATTGAAAGCAAAACGACATGACTTAAATTATGTAAAACTTGACGGTGAAATTGGTGTCATGGTCAATGGAGCGGGATTGGCAATGGCTACGATGGATCTCATAAAATTGCATGGAGGTACCCCTGCTAATTTCATGGATATAGCAGGAGCCGCAACTCCTGAAAGAGTAGCGGCAGCGTTTAAACTCTTATATTTGGATAAAGATGTAAAAGGTATTTTATGCAATGTATTTGGTGGAATGATGCGAACAAATTCAATAGCTGAAGGGTTAGTAAATGCAGCAAAAGAAGTTAAAATGGCTAAGCCTGTTGTTGTGAGATTAGAAGGAACAAATATCGAATTAGCAAGAAAAATTCTCAAAGAATCTGGTTTATCGTTTATTAACGCAACCACTTTCGGAGAAACAGCTCAAAAAATTGTAGAAGCGGTTAATAAAGAAAAAAAATAAAAAATTATGTCAATTTTAGTAGGTAAAAATACAAAAGTAATATGTCAAGGTTTTACAGGTGCCCAAGGAACATTCCACTCAGAGCAATCTATTGCCTATGGTACTAACTTTGTTGGCGGAGTAACACCGGGCAAAGGTGGCCAAACTCATTTAGATCTTCCTGTTTTTAATACAGTCAAAGAAGCAATGGACCAAACAGGTGCAAATGCAACTACAATTTATGTTCCCCCTCAATTTGCAACTGAGGCAATTATAGAAGCTGCAGATGCTGGTATGCCATTAATTGTCACTATAACCGATGGTATTCCTATT
>Ga0066376_10005969_pt1 | contig 10156 bp, 6 predicted proteins | sample Knorr_S15_td_Bot_FD_77009 | JGI IMG/M metagenome (GOLD analysis project Ga0066376, IMG submission 77009) | Marine microbial communities from Southern Atlantic Ocean transect - Knorr_S15_td_Bottom_ad_5009_LV_A | ecosystem: Environmental > Aquatic > Marine > Oceanic | place: Southern Atlantic... | reverse complement strand
TTCCATCGGTGCTGGAGCCCGTCGAACAGGAAACGCCCCGGCCAAAGCCAGGAGGTGATCGCGGCGGAGGATCCCGCCCCTCCTGGGGTCGGGTCGAATTCGACCCAACCGTATCCGGGGAACCAAACCTCCACCCACGAATGGGCCTCGTTTTGAGTCACGGCGAGGTACTGTCCGAAGTCGTTCCACTGCCCACCCAGGAAGCCGTTCACTTCGCGAGCGTGGATGCCGAGGCTCCTCAAGAGGACCACCATGGCCGTCGAGAAATACTCGCAATGGCCTTCTCCGCGTTCGAAGAGGAAGTACTCCAGTGTGGCCTCCCGGGCAGAACCCGGGAGCGCGAGCGTGTAGAGGAACTCCGTTTGAAAGAAATCGCTTATCGCGGTCGCCCGGTCGTAATTGTTGTCCAGTCCCTGCGTGAGCGAGTCCGCCAGTTCCCCCACCCGTGGGGGAAGATCGGGCAGCTGGGTGTAATAATCACGCGCTGGAGCAAAGCCGGAGCGCACCTCTCGCAAGCGCTCGGGCGGGGGCCGGGCCGCTACGGAAAGTGCCTCGTAGGAAGGGGCACCTGAGCCCCAGTAGCCGTGGTCGCCCGCATTGTCGAAGAGCGGTGTGATTCTCGGGTTGTCCGAGCGCACCTCCAACAAGGGATGAAGGGCGAAGAGCACATCCACGTCCAAAGGGGTAGCATAGATCTGTTGACGCGATCTCTCTCCTCCCCAGGCTTGGTACCATCGGGCCGGGGCGATGGATGGGGGGAGTCTGCTCGAACGGCTCCAGCGCACTCCGTCGAAGCGGTCGTATGAGCGGCCACGCCAGTGGAGGTCGACCAGATTTTCGGGCGTTCCGTCCGGGAACTCCACGCGGAGCACGATTTGCGGGTTGGGATAGATTCTGGCTCCGTGCTCTCCGATCGAAACCCGGTCTGAAAATCCGGCGATGGACGTGGCGAGGACCTCGCCGCGAGAGGCCCAACCCCTCGAGAATCTCGGGAAAGCGACGAAGACGATCCCGCTCATCATGAGTGTAGCGCCGGAGAGCCCGGCTATGCCCGCCAAAAATCGCGGGCCCACTAAGCTCTCTCGAACGCCGTGCTGCTCAGTCTTCCGCCTCAGATGCCCAACGACGAGGGCGACCGTAGCCAACACCACGTAAGTGACGAAGGCCAGTGCGAAAAGCACGCCGGGGCGGTAGGCGGTCGAGGCGAGCAGTAGTGCAAAAGTAAGGGAGTACAGCCGAGCGTCGTTTGGCGCGTCGAGCGATCTGAGAGTCTCCGCGCACAACAGGAGCAGCAGAAGATCCACTACAGGGACCACGATATCTTCGCCGGTCAGGAAGAGGTACAGGGATCGCAGGAGGAGGACTGACGCTAGCGGCAACCAGTAGCGCTCGAGTCTCACGGAGAGGACGGAATCGGGTTGCCAGACAAATGCAAAACTCAGTGCGACGAGCGCCAGGACCGCGCTGACCGGCTCAAAACCAGCTCCGCCGGCGAACGCCGCGAGTGCGACCAGAGCCATGCCAACGACCAAGCGCCGGTGCAGGAGGTCGAGGCTCATCCTGCCCTCCGATCAATCTCTTTTGTCCCGGCGGGGACCGACCGAGGCCCCGCAGAGCTGCGGGCGGGATCGATGTAGACGCCGTACGGTCCCCTTCTGGCAGCCGAGGGAGACACCAGAACACAACCCATCGGGTCGATCGGAGGAGCCAAGTGGGGGGCGGACGGTTCGAAGTCCACACGGGCGAGTAGGTCGAGTACTCGCTCGAGCTGACCCGGTCCTCCATCGGGAGCGAGATCGGAGGCGCAAGTCGTGATTCCGAAGCGACGTCCGGCTCGGAAAGCCTGAGCGGCTAACGCAGCCGCGATTTCGATGGCGACCTCGGCCGCGTCCCCGGGCTGGCTTCGGGTGTCCAGACAAATGCGTAGGGTCTCGGTGGCGTCCTGATCGTACTCCCTTATCACCGGAGTCCCGATTTTTGCCGTCGTCCTCCAATGGATGTCTCTGGGGTCGTCTCCGCCACGGTACTCTCGCAGCCCCCGGTACTCTCCACGAGCGCCGGGAGCGCCGCCGGAGGAGTCGGAAAACTGCGGCCTGCCCCGTCGCCCGGGGGGTGCGGGAAGACGTACTGGCCTGTCCGTTCTGGGCCAGATGACGAGCTCGCCAGGAAGCGGGATGTCACGCTCTTTGGTGAACATCCCGAAAGGAAAGGACGTGGAGAGAGTCAGCGTCGAGAGGGGGTAGACGCCGCGCCGGACGAAACGGTTTTCAGAACTCACGGTCACCGATTGTCCGGCTCCCACGCGGCCGATGAACGCGGGCTCGGGGAGCCCTGGTTCGATCAGGTAGACGGCGAGAGTGGGGAACCACCGCTTCCGATTCGCCACCGAATATGTGATCCGGATCGGGTTCTCCACCGTGACGCCACGGGGGGTACGTCTACTGATCACCAAGCGGAGCAGGATCCGTTCAGAGAGCCAGCCGGACAACCCGATGAAGCCGAGCATGGCTCCGAGGAGAAGGTAGAGCAGGTTGTTTCCGGTGTTGACGGCCGCGAACCCGATCGCGAGTGAGCCGGCACTGAACGCGGCCCCGCTGGTGGTAAATCGAATTCGACGCCAGCCGCGGAGCTTCCTCCAAGCCTCTTTCAGAGTGTTCACCAGTTCAGACGGGGACGGCGATGTCCTCGAGAATACTCAACACGATCGCCCCGGCTTCTTCATGCGCCTCGTGGCTGGCCGCGCTTACACCTACCGGAAGGATTCGGTGGGCCAGACACGGAACGGCAAGCTTCTGGACGTCGCTAGGCACGAGAAAATCTCTGCCGCTGAGAAGAGCGTAGGCCCGGGAGGCGCGCAACAACCCAATGGCGCCGCGCGGGCTCACACCCATTTGAAGTCGGGGCTCGATACGCGTTCTCTGCACGATGGCCATCACATACTCGATCAGCGAGTCGTCCACTCGGACGCCCGACACCTCTCGCTGCAGGTGGAGAACCTGCGTCGGTTCGAGCACGGCTTTGATGCGCTGGTCCCAAGAATCCTCAGTCGCGGATTCCATGAGAATCCGTCGCTCGGCCTTTTCGCCCGGATAGCCGATCGTAAGTCGCATGAGGAAGCGGTCGACCTGACTCTCGGGAAGGGGATACGTGCCGTGATGTTCCAGGGGGTTCTGCGTTGCCATCACCATGAAGGGCTCTGGCAGATCGAACGTCTCGTCGTCCAGACTCACTTGCCCCTCCTGCATGGCCTGGAGAAGGCCACTTTGGGTCCGCGGAGGCGCCCGGTTGATCTCGTCCGCAAGGACGAGGTTGGTGAAGATCGGTCCCAGCCGCGTTTCGAACTCCGATGTGCGGGGGTTGAAGATCGACACGCCGAGCACGTCGGAGGGGAGGAGGTCGCTCGTGAATTGGATGCGCCGGAACGAGAGGCCCAGAGCGGTCGCGAGGGCGTGAGCTAGTGTAGTCTTGCCTACTCCGGGGACGTCTTCAAAGAGGATATGACCGCGTGCGAGCAGCGCCGCGACGGCGAGGCGTACGATTTCTTCCTTACCGTGGAACACTTCCTCGACTTCGCCGACCAGCCTCTCGAGCAGGTCGAGCGTTTGCGGGGTGTCCGTGATGGTCGCGATATCGGTCAAAATTTTCTCCATCCAACAGTCGTCAGGCCCGTCGACGGCGGGGGGAATTAAAACACATGTGCGTCGAAAAGGTTCTTATATATACACTGTTTTTATAGACTGTATGAGCGTTTTCTCACGACCGCTACAGCGTTGACACGATTTGGAGGCTCAGATACTTTTCTCGCCGTTCAAACCACCGAAAATTTTAAACCAACCCACCCCCATCCGGGCGGCAGGGCATATGACCAAGCGATGGATAGGTGCGTCCGTCGTTGGCCTCACACTCCTGGCCTTGCCGGCGTTCGTACAAGCCCAAGACGGTGGTGCCGTGGCGACGGTCACCGACGATGAGGCCGACCCGGCCCAGCCGATCGCGTTCCCTCATACCATCCACGCCGGGGTGGACCAAATCGACTGCCAATACTGCCACTTTTCGGCGGAACGGTCGGTCGATGCCGGCATGCCCCCGGTCGCCACTTGCTACGGCTGCCACCAGTTCATTGCCGGGACCGACGAGCGGCAGCAAGCGGAGATCCAGAAAGTTCGGGATTACTGGACGAATCAGGAGCCGATTCCGTGGGTTCGGATCTACAAGGTGGCGGACCATGTCCACTTCCCGCACATGAGGCACATCGCTGCTGGGGTCGATTGCGCGACTTGCCATGGGGATGTCCAGGAGATGACGGTGATCGAGGAGGTCAACCAACCGCTGGCGATGGGATGGTGCGTTACTTGCCACCTGGAGCGCGGCGTTTCTCGGGACTGCACCGTCTGCCACTACTGATGTCGAAGGCCAGCTGACATGACCGACGGACTAAAGAGACGTGATTTCCTGAAGGTTCTGGGTGTGAGCGGCGCCGGTGCCGGTGCGTTGGGATGCTCGACCGACAGAGTCGAGAGGCTCCTGCCATACGTGGTGCCGCCGGAGGACATCACCCCGGGTGTTGCCACGTGGTACACGACCGTCTGCGACGAGTGCGAGGCAGGATGCGGCATGTGGGTGCGCACGCGTGAGGGGCGCGTCGTGAAAGTCGAGGGCAACCCCGAACATCCTGTGTCGCAAGGGGCGCTTTGTTCTCGTGGCCATTCGAGCTTGCAGGCGCTCTACAATCCGGATCGTTTCGCGGGCCCCATGCTCCGGCAAGGTGGCCAGCTTCAGCCGATTACGTGGGACGACGCGGAACAGATGCTTGCGGATCGCTTGGCTGATGCTGGCGAGTACTACTTGTTTAGCGGATCGACCGGGTCTTCCCTTACTGGGCTCATTGCTGACTTCGTCGGGGCGACTGGCGGGCAAGTCGTGCGCTACGATCCCTTGGCCGAGGCACCCCTCCGCGAGGCCAGTCGGATCGCTTTCGGACGAGATGTCGTCCCGTGGTACGATCTCGAGGAGGCCCGCTTCCTGGTCTCGTTCGGTGCGGACTTCCTGGAGAGTTGGCTGTCGCCGGTTCGGGATGGCCGGGGGTTCGCGCGTATGAGCGGCGTGGACGAGCAAGGAGCCAAGGGCCGCTTCGCGTTCGTGGGCTCCCGGCTCTCGCTGACCGGGCAAAACGCCGACGAGTGGCTCCCGATCCAGCCGGGGAGCGAAGCTCTCGTAGCGCTTGCCATGGCGAACGTCGTGGCGGATGGCGGAGCGAGCGCGGGGCCTTACCGCGACATCGTGGCCGCCTATACTCCCGAGAACGTTGCGGGCGTCACGGGAGTCGAGGCTGAGAGCATCCGCGAACTCGCGGAGCGGTTTGCCGAGGTCCCGAGCTTGGCACTGGGGCCGGGTGTCGCTGGGCAACATCGCGGTGCCACCGCGGCCAACGTCGCCGTTGCGATCTTGAACTCCGTTGCTGGAAACGTGGGGAGCACGGTTCACTACGACGCTCCTCAGCTCGATGCGCCCTCGGCCGGCTTCGCTCCGATGCAGCAGGCCATCGAGGCGATGAGCGGGGGTCAGGTGGGTGCGGCGCTGGTTCTCGGCAGCAATCCCGCCTATGCCTTGCCCGCATCGTCCGGCTTCCGGGAGGCCTTTGCCAACGTAGCTTTCAAGGTGTCTTTTGCGTCCGCGATGGACGAGACGGCCGCGCTGGCGGATCTAATCCTTCCGGATCGGCATTTCCTCGAGTCGTGGGGCGATTCGTCGTCGCGTCCGGGCCAATGGTCCGTACGGCAGCCCGCCATGCGCCCGGTTCCCCATTTCGATTCGAAACAGACCGGTGACGTCCTCCTCTCGGTCGCGACCCGACTGGGGCAGGATCTCGGGTCCGAGACCTTCTACGAACACTTGAGGGGCCGCTGGGCTGACCTCGCAGCGTCCGCCGGGGCAACCGATGCGGATGCTTTCTGGCACGAGTCGCTCCGAACGGGCGTGGCGCAGGCCGCCAGCACCCCATCCGGTTCGTCGGAGACGCTGCGTCACCCTGATCGGGGGCTCGTGTTCGATCATCCGGCGTTTGACGGGGCGGGGGATCTGCACCTCATGGTCTACCCCTCCGCTCGGTACGGTGACGGCGCGCTGAACGCCAATCGGCCGTGGCTGCAGGAGTTGCCGGATCCAGTAAGCAAGATCACGTGGCATTCGTGGGTCGAAATGCATCCCAACCGCGCGGAGGCCCTCGGCCTGCGTAACGGCGACGTGGTCGAACTGTCGACAGAGCACGGATCGGTCGAGGCGCCCGTTTGGATCTACCCTGGAATCCGAGAGGACGTGATCGCGGTGCCCATGGGCGGTGGACACACGAGCGCCGGACGCTTCGCCGACGGTAATGGCGTCAAAGTTCTGGATCTGCTCCCGAGTGAGGCCGAGGCCCTCTCGGGTGGATTGGTGCACTTCGTGACCAAAGTGAACGTCGCGCCGACGGGGCGCCGCCGGCCGCTGGCGTCGATCGCCGGGTCGGATACGCAGAGTGGTCGGCCCATCACTCCGGCCGTCGCGTTCGCGGACCTCGGTGCTGAGGCCGCTGAGGAGGACGGTGAGCACGGTCCGCTAAAGGAGCTGCAGGGGGTCGGGGGTTTCGTGCCGGTCGAGACCGATGGCAGCCCTGCGGCCTTCCCACTCGAGGGTGCTCGCCACGGTGAGTACGGGGACGAGGAAACGCCCCGTTGGGCGATGGCCTTCGACTTGGACAAGTGCACGGGTTGCAGCGCTTGCGTCGTAGCTTGTCAGGCCGAGAACAACGTGCCTTGGGTCGGCGAGGGCCAAGTCACGATGGGCCGGGATATGGGGTGGATTCGGTTGGAGCGCTATTACGAAGTGGTCGACGCGAGCCACGCGGGACCGTTAGACGTGCGTTTCCTGCCGATGATCTGCCAGCACTGCGGGAACGCACCGTGCGAGCCAGTCTGTCCAGTGTTCGCCACGTATCACACGCCCGATGGACTCAACGCTCAGGTTTACAACCGTTGTGTGGGGACGCGCTACTGCTTGAACAACTGTCCGTATAAGGTCCGGGTCTACAACTGGTATTCCTACACGGACGAAGAACCGGTGCGCGAGGGGCTGGGCCACATTCCAGAGCCGCTCAACTGGCAGCTGAATCCCGACGTAACGGTGCGAGAAAACGGGATCATGGAGAAGTGCTCCTTCTGCATCCATCGGATTCGGGAGCACCAGGACCGGGCCGCGGTTGAAGGCAGCACGATCAGCGATGGCCAAATCATTCCGGCGTGTCAGCAAAGTTGTCCGGCCGAAGCGATCGTGTTCGGCAACATTCGTGACATCACATCACGTGTTGCGCAGGCCTCAGGCAATGAGCGCGCCTACCGCGTGTTGGACGAACTCGTGAATACGCAACCAGCGGTGAGTTATTTGAAGAAGGTCACGTTCCACGAAGTGGATTCCGGGGACCATTGATGAGTACGGTGACCGAAGTGTCCCGCGGGGCCCTCGCACACCCGGATGTCCACTCGCTCGACGAAGTCAACCGCGATGTCCTGAGATCCCTTGGCCGCCCTGGCCGGGGCTGGTGGGCGCTGCTCGCGCTTGTGATCGCCGGAATGGGGGTCGGGGGGGTTGCATGGGGCTTTCAGATCTGGAAAGGCATCGGTGTCACAGGGCTCACGAGTCCGGTGGGGTGGGGCGTCTACATCACGACCTTCGTTTTTTGGGTCGGTATCGCGCACTCGGGGACGTTGATATCGGCGATCCTCTTTCTGTTCCGCGCGCCGTGGCGCCAGTCGATCTACCGGGCCGCCGAAGCGATGACGGTGTTCGCGGTCATGACAGCGGGCCTGTTTCCGCTCATCCACGTGGGACGGGTCTGGCACGCCTACTGGCTCATCCCGTATCCGAACAGCCGATTCCTCTGGCCGAACTTCCGGTCTCCGTTGGTTTGGGACGTCTTTGCGGTGACGACCTACTTCACGGTTTCAGCCGTGTTTTTCTACTTGGGCACGATTCCCGACTTGGCGGCTGCGCGGGACGCGGCGACGGGCTTTCGAAAGAAGCTCTACAAGGTCATCTCGCTCGGTTGGCGCGGCACGGACCGCGAATGGCACCACTTCGGTAAGGCCTACATTTTCCTTGCCGCGTTGGCCACGCCTCTGGTCCTCTCGGTCCACTCGGTGGTGTCCTGGGACTTCGCGGTGGCCATCGTGCCCGGATGGCACGCTACGATTTTCGCTCCTTACTTCGTAGCCGGGGCCATCTTCTCCGGCGTGGCGATGGTGATCACGCTGACGGTGCCGCTGCGGAAGGCGTTCGGGCTCGAGGCGTACATCACGAACAAACACTACGACGCAATGGCGAAGCTGTGTTTGCTGACCTCGATGATCGTTTTTTACGCCTACCTCTCAGAGTTTTTCATGGCGTGGTACAGCGGTGAGGAGGTGGAGCGGGCGGCATTCTGGGCACGCCTCTTCGGCCAGTACTGGTGGGCTACATGGATCATGCTCGTGTGCAACGCCATGGTTCCCATCATGCTCTGGTTCAAGAGGGTTCGGTATTCGATTCCGGCGCTGTTCACGATTTCGATTTTCGTCAACATCGGCATGTGGTTCGAGCGGTATGTGATCATCGTCACCTCGCTCCATCACGAGTACGAGCCGTTCGCTTGGGGAGTCTACCGTCCGTCCGTCGTGGAGATGGGCATCCTTCTCGGAAGCTTCGCTTGGTTCGGGTTCTGGTTCCTGCTCTTCACGCGCCTGATTCCCACCGTGGCCATTGCAGAGCTCAACGAAGTGCTGCCCACGCCGATGCGAGCGGCAGGAGCGGGAGCAGCAGGCGGACAAGGGGGTGACCAGTGAGAGGCGTTCGTATTGCGTTGCTCGGCACGGTGCTGCTCGTAGCGGGGGCCTGTTCGCCTATGGACGACGTCCTCGCGAACATATTCGGCCGCCACATGCGCATTTCGAGGTCGTTCGATCCGTACGAGAACACCCTGATGCCTCCCGAAAATAGCGTGCCTTTCGCCTCCGGGAATAACACTCCGGGACCCGGCCGGCTGAACACCGGGCAGCCGGAACCAGGTCTGATGCCGGCCCCGTTCACGCAAGCGGATCTGTTCACGCCCGTGGTGCAAAACCTTCCCAACCCGGTCCCGGCCGACCAGGCTTCGCTCGACCGTGGCGAAGTACTTTTCAACCGGATTTGTTCGGTCTGTCACGGTCCGACGGGCGTGGGCGCCGAGTCCAACATCGCCGACAAGTTTCCGTTGCTTGCGTCCTATGACATCTCCGGTCCGCCGGCGTCCGGGTTCACGGACGGCTTCATTTACGGGAAGATCCGGGTGGGCGGCCCGATCATGCCGGCGTATGGACACCAAATCAGCCACTTCGACCGCTGGAACATCGTGAACTATCTCCGTTTGTTGCAGCGTCAGGCGGGCAATGCCCAGCCGGGCGTGGGGGCCCAGTAGCCCGATGAGTCACATACACGTCCCCTCCGAGATCCCCATTCAGTATCTCCCGCGTTCACAGAAAGTTGAACGGATTTTTTTGGGGATGTTCGGGCTTGGCCTCGCGGGTTTCGTTTTCGCGTTGGTCACCGACGCCGATCGAGCATGGCAATCGTACGTTTCGAATTGGCTGTTTTTCACCAGCATAGCGATGGGGGCGATGCTGCTCGCCGTCGTGACGTGGATCACGAAAGCCAAGTGGAACTGGTCGGTCCGCCGGGTGAGCTTGGCGTTCGTTGCCTTCCTTCCCATTTCATTCGTGATGTTTCTTCCGATGCTCGGGCTCGGCGAGTCCTACTTCCCATGGATCGCGGAGGTGGCGCACGATCCGATCCTCCAGAAGAAGGCGGCCTACCTCAACATGCCGTTCCTTTTGACGAGGAACGTGATCGGGATACTCGTGCTTTTCGGGGTGTCACTCTACTTCGCGTACTTGGCGCTCAGACCGGATATGGGTTTGACCGAGGGACATCCCGATTCTGACGATCGCAGGAGAGCATGGCGCGAGCGCCTCACCCAGGGCTGGCTTGGTCAGGAGGTGGAGGAAGTCGTTTCCTACCGGCGTATGACGAGTCTCGCCCCGGCGTTCGTAATCATCTATGCGATCGTGATGAGCATCTTCGCGTACGATTGGGTGATGACGCTCGAGCCCCA
>Ga0066376_10005968_pt1 | contig 10157 bp, 10 predicted proteins | sample Knorr_S15_td_Bot_FD_77009 | JGI IMG/M metagenome (GOLD analysis project Ga0066376, IMG submission 77009) | Marine microbial communities from Southern Atlantic Ocean transect - Knorr_S15_td_Bottom_ad_5009_LV_A | ecosystem: Environmental > Aquatic > Marine > Oceanic | place: Southern Atlantic... | reverse complement strand
ATGCCCACCATGGGCGGAGACACCCCCTCTGGGGGAAATGGAGGACATAATAATGAAGAACGAGATGAAAAATGAGCAGGCAGTCAGCCCGGTCATCGCAACCATTCTGATGGTCGCGATTACTGTGGTGCTGGCGGGTGTTCTGTACGTGTGGGCGAACAGCCTCGCGTCGGACCAGCCCGAGAGTGGAACGCGCAACAGCTACACGGCTGATGACGCGGCGGCAGCGATCAGCGCTGGCGACAACGACACGCTGATCCAGATCCGCTGGCAGCACGCGGAGGATGACCTTAACTGGGCATTCGTGATCATCAAGCTGACCGTCGGGGACTTTACCTTCGACTGCGGCATTGATGGAACCGATGACTGCGCGGTCGGCCAGGATGGCGACGACGCTGGTCTGTGGCAGGTTGGGGAGTTCCTCAGCCTGAGTGAGGCGAACGAGGCAGACATCTGCGGCGGCGGTGGAGCAGTCACGTGCGATGTTAACATCCACGTCACCTACCGCGGAACCGTGGTTGCTGGCACCAGCGACCTCTCACTCTCCTGAGACCCCTCAGGTAGAATGACGAAATCGTGCTCAACGCACATCACAAGATAACCAACGTGGCCTCCGGTGGGCGCCTTCGGGTGCCCACCGGGGGCCCTTTTTTTTATTCAGCATCACCGAAGACGATTGGATTTGGATGGATTCCATTGGTGCAGGTTCATGCCCATCTTGAACAGGAGCATGCCTCGGGCCAGATGCAGGTTCTGTTCGAGGAAGGCGAGGATCGTCGCACATAGCGGGACGCGGATGCGCGCCACTCCGATCGCGAGGCTGGCGAGAACCAGTGCATCGACCAGCAGCATGAGACGGTCTAGCAGAAGGGCCTCGGATCCGCTCCAGCCGAGCAGGATGACCGTGGTCGCATGGGCGATTCCAGCGAGGATGCCGATGATGACGCACCACGGTGTAATCGTGTGCTGTACACCATTGAGGCCGAGAATCGCACCCCACTCGTCCTTGCGGAACCAGAGCGAGCGCTGGCGCCAGAAATGACGGGACAGACCCTGGCCGCGGCGCACGATTCGGTCGCGTCGTTCCTTCGAATCGGTGAGGGGAGCCTCATGGAATCGGATCGCGCCATCCGAGATGGCACGTAACCCACCCGCACGGACGATGACTGCGAGTTGGGAATCGTCGGCATTCGCCGCTGCCTCGACCGGTTGCACAGCGCTTATGCGATAGGCGGCGATTGAACCCTCGAAGATCGGTGTTGAGTCCGCTCGGGATTCGCCTTCACGGAACCAGCGGTACCAGTCGCGATAGGCCTCTGAGTCTTCATCCTGGCCAAGCGTGCCGCAGACTGCACCGATGCTCTCATCCTTCATCCAGCGACCGATCCGGCGTAGCGCACCAGCCTCGAGAAGGGCTTCGGCATCGGTCATCACGAAGACCTCATCCGTGGATCGCAGTTCCTCGATCACACGATTGATGGCTGCAGACTTTCCCAGACGTGCGGGCATGGTGACAATCTCAAGTCCGGCGCTATGCGCCTTCTCCCAGGCGGTGGCCAGCGCGACGGTATCATCGGTTGAAGCGGAGTCGATCAACAGGAATCGACGCCGATTCGAGGGGTATCTCTGCGCCAGCAGATCGGAGAGTTTGGCCTCGATGACCGCAGCCTCGTTCCAGGTCGGCACCACCACGCATAGGAAGGGAAGATCTGCGTCCGCGCAGGCCGGAGGCAGGGGTGCACCGAGCCTCATCCAGCGTCGATTCAACCAGGCGTGCCAAGCCAGTGGAATCACCACGGTCAACGTCGCAACCACCTGTACCACAAGAAATGCGACTCGCAGCACCATGTCGATTCCCGCACCTCGCTCGAAGGGTTCGGCGATAAGCGCACCGTCGCCAAGCCGGACGGCGAGCCCTTCATGCGCCTTGCCCGCTGTGAGCCGGATGCGGTGGGGCAAGATGCGCACGGTGCTCCATGTCGGACCGAGCAGGACCCGTGGCGGTATGGGTACTGTGATTCGGCTTCTGGCCGACCATCCACCCACAGGCTGGCAGACGGAGATGATGGCCAGCCATGCGGATGGTGGAGCGCTCGCTGTGCTGAATGCCTGGCGTAAGGTGCGTGGCTCATTGAAGAGGAGACTGCGTTCAGGTGGAATCGATCTCGTCCATGTCCACAGCGCCACGCGGTGGTCATGGAAGCGCAAGAGAGGATTGATCTCAATCGCGCGGAAGGCGGGGATTCCAATCGTGCTCTCGCTCCATTCAGGCGACTTCGATCGACACTGTGCCACAAGAGGTGCAGGGATGACCGCTGTATTGGCGACCGTTCACACCGTCGTTCTGAGTGAATCATGGCGACTCCGGCTCTCCACCTGGCTGGGGGATTGCAGTGTGATTCCGAATCCTGTTCCTCCGGTCTCTGTTTCACATGAGAGGGACCGCACCTCGTTTCTGTTGATGGGGCGTGCCAATCCGATGAAGGGTCAATCGATTGCGATTGATGCAGTCAAGCGGTTGAGGGCCGACGGTCATGATGTGACTCTGCACCTCACGGGGGTCAGACATTCCGAGCCGGGCATCATCGGTCATGGCTGGGTTGATGGGAACGAGAAGGAACGCCTGCTTTCGACGTGTGGGACGCTGCTTTCACCCTCGGAATGGGAGGGATTGTCGATGACGATCATCGAGGCGATGGCCCGCGGCATGCCGGTGCTTGCGAGCCCGACCAGTGAGGGCGTATTCGACAAAGCGGGTCGGATTGTGCAACGGGATGCTCAATCATTCGCCACTGCGATGAAGGCCATGCTCTCGGGAGGTGAATGGCATGACATGTCGGCTGCAGGACCCGACGAATCCGAGAAATTTCTACTGGAGAACATCGTACCGCTATGGGGCGCATTGTATGATGAGGTGGCGCAATGAGACTGCTGTGGATTACGCATAGGCGTAGCGAGGAGATGTCCTATGCATCCCGGCGCGGCATCGCCGGCGCCCTCGAAGCGCGCGGCTGGTCGATTGAATGGATGAGTCCAGATGGCCAGCATCGGGTCGAACGTTCCACTCGGTTGGGTCGCGGCCACCGCTCCTTCACGCGCAGCGTGTCAACCACCTTGGCGAAGATGGACCTGAAGGGATTCTCTGCGGCGATCGTCGAATGGACCGCGGTCGCCGGGGCAACTAAATCTCTCTCGGCCGCAGGATTGCCTTGGGTCATCATGGATCGAAGTCCACCGGTCTCGACCGGAGTGGTCGGCTGGCTCCAATCCATCCAGTATCGCAAGGCCTGGTCGATGGCGAGCCAGCTCGCTGCCGGCAGAGCCGTCAAGAGCCCCCACATGGCCACTTCACAGGAGTGGAACGGACCTTCTGCCGTCGTGCCTGCAGGCGTTTCAATCGAGCACTTCAGGCCAGCATCGATGAATGAGGATCCGATCATCGTCTGCCATGGCAGCCTCGACCGGGAACGCGAACTCCATCGTCTGGTCGAGATGGGTTTCCAACCCTATCTATTCGGCGCGGGCAATGATGCTCAGCGCCTCTCTGAGTTGACCAGAGTCGAAGGTGCTGGACCTGTTGCACAACGTCTTGCAGCCTGTGATATCGGCGTGATGCACCTGCCTGCGCGAGATGTATGGAAGCATGCCAGCCCACTGAAGGTCGCCGAATTCGCTGCAGCCGGATTGCCTGTGGTCGCTTCCGAGGTCAGTGGACTGGTCCGATATCGAGACTCGGATTGGCTGAAGTTGATCCCACTCGGCGATGACGGAGCCTGTCAGGAGGCACTTCTCGAACTCTGTGCTCTTTCACTCGAGCAGAGAAAGCGATTGGGAGACTCGGCTCGCAAGGAGGCGCAGGACAGCATGGCCTGGACACATTGTACCGAGGATCTCCACGCGATGCTGATCGAGGTGAAGCGGTGACGCGCCGCGTCAGGTTGGAGCGTGACACGTTCTGGCTTTCGGCGGCGGACATCGCCGCGTTGCTGGTCGGCATCGCTGTGCATGTGGTGCTGACCCGCACCTTCACCGATGGAGACTATGGCCGCTGGGTCCTGCTGTTGGATCTGTTCTATCTGACGGCGACCTTCGTCGATCTCGGTCTACCCACCCTGATCGGGCGCGATGGTGAACGGCTGGGTGCCAATGCGCATGGTCTGGTCCATCGCTGTCTGAAGATTCAGGTCAAGCTCGCGCTTCCCATCATCGCCGTGGGTGGTCTCCTCGGCTATCTCTGGGTTGGGCATTCGACGGTCTGGCTGGTCGCCTCGTTGATTCTGGCGCTGTCCGCCTGCGTGCAGATTCTCGCTTATGCCCATCGCGCAGCGTTGCGGGCATTGGGTGAATCTCGACAGGAGGCTTTGGTTCGTCTGGTCGATCGCGGCGCGACCGCGACGGCCATCGTTCTCGCCGTATCGGTGATGGGTGCACATCCGATTGCGCTCGCGCTCGCCACCTTCGCGGGCCCGATCGGCGCGATTCTACTCGCCGTCCGCCTCGGCGAGAAGAGACTGGGGTCGGTGGAGGGTGGAGAGGTGCTCGAGACCTCTGTGGCCGATGGCAGATCACTGATCACCCTGGGATTCCCATTTCTCCTGGCGGCGATGGCCATGGTGGCAAATGTTCGGGTCGAGAAGCTGATGCTCGGCATTCTCGCGACGCCGGAGGATGTCGAGGTCTTCCAGATCGCCTGGCTCGCCTTCATCGCGGGCTACGCGCCGATCCTCTCGGTGCGGGCCGTCATGCTGTCATGGTTTGGGGAGGTACGCAACGATCGGGTGAAGATGCGCCACCGGGCGATGCGCTCGTTCAGAATCCTCGGCCTGTGTGCGATTCCGGGGGTTGTCATCGGAGGTCTGCTCGGCAGCGCTGCGCTGGGTTGGGTGTTTCCCGCCTATTCTGAATCGGCGACACCGCTGTTCCACCTGATGCTCTTCGCTTGGGTTCTCGCGCTGCTCGCGAGCGTGCCATTGACGCTCGTCCAGGTCAGCGAAAAACCTCTTCGCTATGCAGCGATTCTGTGGATGGGAATCATCGCGGATGGCATCGCCTGCGCCGTGTTGATTCCAGAGCGAGGGGTCGAAGGCGCAGCGATTGCGGCAATCATCGGTGCTTCAATCGTGCTGCTCGCAGCCTCTCATTCCGCAGCATCGTCCTCGGCGACCATCTCCTGAAGCTCGCCGCTCTCGTACATTTCGAGTGCGATGTCGGAGCCACCGATCAGTTCGCCGTTGACATAGATTTGAGGCATGGTCGGGAAGTCCGCCCAGTCACACACGCTCGGAATGGCGCGCGCATCGGTCAGGATGTTGACGGACACGAAGGGCTTGCCAACCGCTTTCAGCACCTGTGCCGCGCGGTTGGAGAAACCACACTCCGGCATCTCGGGTGTGCCTTTCATGAACAACACGAGGGAGTTGTCAGCCACCAATTTGTCGAGCTCTTCGGGGGTCCAGTTGAATTCAGTCTCACTCATTCTCATTCCTCCTTGGATCGAATCTCAATGCCCACGAATTCCGCCTCACTGCGACGGTTCGGGTGCGGGTGGAATACTTCGCCATCATCGGCCGCAGCCTGTTCCGGTGTCAGACACTTGAGGTCGATCGCGTGGATTGAACTCGGGATGTGGTCCTTGAAATGGCCGAGGAGGATTCGCTGGCGTGGCAGCGGGCGCATGCCCTCAAAGGTGGGTGAGACCACACGCACGTGGAAGTGATCCTGGCCTCCGGTCAGGTCGACGACCTTGACTTCAACCGCATCGGGAACGGCCTTGCGAACCTCGGCCTCCATCCATTCGACACTCGGCATGGGATGACCCCGGACGCCGGATGGTCTTGAATCCTTGTCATGCGGAGAGCGCTTGTTCGATCTCAGCGAGATTCTCCGCGATGCTGCCCTGATCATTGATCAGACCGGAGCCGACCACGGCGACTTCAACCCCCCATTCAGCGACCTGCGCGGCATTGTGAGCCTTGATGCCGCCGTCGATCATCAACTTGGTCGGCCGACCTCCCGCAGCGATCTGGGCATCGATCGCCGTGCGAAAGCCGCGCACCTTGCCCTCCATCTCAGCCATGAAGGATTGACCGCCTTTGCCGGGCACGACGCTCATCACGAGAACCAGATCGAGATTGGCGAGATGCGGCAGAATCGAAGCCGAGGTCGTCGCTGGATTCAGGACTGCTCCCGCTTGACATCCCTTGGATTGAATCTTCGTGATGAGACCTGCAATATCCTCGACCGCCTCGACATGGAAGATGACCAGGTCCACACCCGCGTCGACATACTGCTGCCAGGTATCCTCGGCATTGGTGATCATCAGATGACAATCCATGAACACATCCGGTCCGACACGATCTCGAATCGAGCGGATCAGTGCAGGTCCGAAGGTGATTGTCTTGTTGACCACCCAGTTGCCGTCCATGACATCCAGATGGATCCAATCGATGCCCGCTTCCAGTGCTTCATCCATGGTGCGCCCGAGCTCGCAGAGATCGACAGTCAGAATGCTCGGGGTGATGATCACAGGAAACTCTCCGGTCAAGGCGAGTCGGTGCCGGTTCTCAAGCCTTGACCTGCGGCGAGGTGCGACATCATGTTGATAAAATACCGAAGAAGGGGGTGTTTCATGGCTGACAATCTCATCGAAGTGACCGACGCTGACTTCCAGCAGGTGACAAGTGGCAACGAGTGGGTGCTCGTCGATTTCTGGGCACCTTGGTGTGGCCCATGCAAAATGATCGGGCCCATCCTCGAGCAGGTCGCTGCCGAGCGTGCTTCACTGACGATCGCCAAGGTGAACACCGACGTGAACCCGCTCACGCCGGGCCGCTTCGGCGTGCGTGGCATCCCCTATCTCGTGCTGTTCCACAATGGTCAACCGGTCGATACCAAGACCGGTGCGATGGCCAAGGCCGGCTTCGACGAATGGCTGACCCAGCACATGGGATGATCAGGCGGAACGCGCGGCCTCAAGCCGCGCCTTGCGCGCTTCCTGTGGGGCTCCGACCTCGCGCAGCAATCGTTCGCGCAAGGCCTCGTGCAGCCACATGCCTTCACCGAGTTCGAGCAGAAGGCCGCGCTCGACCAACGCCGCGGGGGGTTTGCCGTCGTGGCCACAGGCCGTGGCCAGAACCGCCCAAGGAACAGGACGGTCCGAGACCGCCAGCATCGCCAGCAACTCGCGTTCATCCGACGGCAGAACATCGAGAATCTCCTCGTCGAGGAACCGCAGCCAATCGCCGTGGGTGACCTCGCCGTACATCTCCATCAATTCAATCGCCAGAGGATGACCTCCCGTGACCTTGTGCACCACGGGTGCAGAGGGAAGTTCCCCATGTGCTAGGCCAGTGATCCAATCGTCGAGATCCTCCACCGAAAGACCACTGAGAGCCAGTTCACCGACGCGGTCGCGCATGTGGACGTCTCGACGGTCATAGAAGGTCAGGGTCGTTCGGCTGATCAGCAGCAACTTGAGCGGGGAGGCATCGGCGACCTGCAGCAGCGCACCGAGCAGGTCGGCCGCCTCCTCAGCGAGGTGGTGGACATCGTCGAGAACGAGTAGGAAATAGGGCGGTGCGCCGGGGTCTTGTTCTTCGGTGAATCGCTCCCTCAACACCATCGGGTCGGTGAGGTAGGAGAGCAGCAATCGCCGATAGGCATCGATGTCCAATCTGGCACCCGGTGTCATCGGAAGGGTGTCCATCAGTTGGACCGGGTCGTGGGCGGCGTCGATTCCAACCCGATGGAGAAGGGAGGTGGCGAGGCCGAGAGTCGAGTCCCATGGTTGGCAGGGGTACCAGCAAACCGAGGGTGGCGGTCCGTCCTCATCGCGTTCGTGCAACCAGTGCGCGGCCAAGGTCGACTTCCCGATACCGGCGATGCCGTGAATCATCATGCAGGGTGTCTTGGAGGTGAACCATTCCTCGAGGACCTCCACCTCATCCTTGCGGCCATGCACCTGACGGGTCTCGGGCGGTTCGGTATGGTAGGTCGCATGCGCCCCTGCACCCAGTGTGAGTCGTCCCGGTGCGGGCTGACCCTCGGATTCCGTCGAGCGAATCAGGCCGAAACGGATGTCACCGAAGGTCAACACACCCTCGTGCTGGGCGTGCATCAGAACCTGAAGCAAGCTGAGATCCGCTGCCAGTCGTTCGCTGGCATGTCTCGCTGCGACCTCGAGCAGTTGACCATCCTCATCTCGAATCAGCACCTGGACGATGCCAAGTGAATTCGTTCGAGATTCAGCTTCAGCCCGGCCACCATCGGTCAACTGCCAGGTCTTCTGACGACGGCTCTCGCCGCGTACCGTTCGACTGTGTTCACTGACCCAGGTATTGCGCAGCAAGGTGCGCATCGAACGGCTCACATTCGGGGGATGGAGCGCGCAGGCCTCAGCGATACCCGGGCGGGTGACTGCGGCGCTGACCATGTAGAGATCCGACTGATCATCCTGCTCCAGAAGGTGAAGGAGAATGCGGTCTTCGACCGCGACATGAACCCTCAGGTCACCGCTCGCCATCAGGTTGGCCTCGGCCTCCATCCTGTTGAACTTCTCGCCACACCGACCGCATTCTCGCGCGCCTGTGCATGATGCATGTAGACCGGAACACCTTATTCAGATGAATGAAGCCGCCGCCATGCGCATCGCTTCCCCCGGAGTGACCCGTGCACTACTGCTCGGTCTGCTGATGCTGACGAACACGGTGGTGCTCGGCAATGCCACTGCCTTCGATACCGATGGCGACGGCGTGCAGGATCCGCAGGATGACTGCCCCGTTGCCGCGGGCAACAGCACCGTCGACCGAACGGGTTGCCCTGATAGGGATGGAGACGGAACCAGTGACAAGAATGACCCGTGGACGATTCAGAGCGGCGGGTTCTTGCAGGATGCACATCAAGCGTTAAGCGGCGATTACTATACTGCACTTTTCAACCATAACGGAAGCCAGTATCTGACCTCTGATGAAGGAGATTACATGCGGATTTGGGATACTGCAACGAGACAGAACCTGAGGTCTGTGCAACTAAGCGGATTCGGGGATGTCAGTTGGTCGCCTGATGGGACTTTTGTCGCCGCAACAACGAGTGGTGACGAGTTGAAAACCTACTATTCAAGCAATATGACACCACTCTTCTCTGTAGGTACTAGTGGTGAGGATACACATGAATTGGAATACAGTTCAGATGGCTCAATGATTGCTGTTGTCGGTGCTCGCGACGGAGGAAGCGGGAATGGACAAGTCGAGATTTTCGATTCAATGAATGGAACGCTGATTCATTCATTTGAGCCAGCAGGCGAGGACCAATTCTATTCTGTCGATTGGAGTCCTGACAGCAGTCGGATTCTAATTGGAGGTGATGAGGATGTTTGGATCTACAATGTCGGCGGAAGTTGGACCGCTAATCGTTCCTTCAACACCAACCGGGGAACTAACAACGCTGTTGCATGGTCTCCAGATGGTAATTCCTTTGCAACATGCGAGGCATATACGTCAAGTGGCGCGCGTGTGAGGATGTTCGATATCGCCAGTTCACAGGAAATTTGGGCTTATTCCACCTCAACCACTTGCAACGACCTCGCTTGGTCTCCAGACTCAACGCAAGTGGCCGCTTCTATGACCTACTATCAGTCGGATGGTGCAAGTGTAAGGATTTTTGATGCTGACTCCGGCAATATCGTAGACACTGTCTCGGGTCCCCGTCCCGGCGGATGCACCTCTAGTGGTTGGGGAAATGACTGCGGCTCAATCTACGGAATAGATTGGCATCCTAACGGGCTTTACATCATTGGTGCAATGGGCAGAAACGACGAGGGGTTATTCCATTGGATAGTTGACCCAGACATCGATGGAGATGGAGTGCTGAATGGAGATGATGCCTTCCCCGAGGACGGAACGCAATGGAACGATACAGATAACGATGGCTTCGGTGACAACCTCGGAGGCACGAATGGGGATGCCTGTCCGAACGTGGCGGGCACCTCGACCATGGACCGCTATGGCTGCCCTGATACCGATGGAGATGGTTGGTCAGATGACGGCGATGATTTCCCCAACGATGTCTACCAGTGGGTCGATGCGGATGGCGATGGTTATCCGGCCAACACCAACGACAATCGCGACCCGAATCCATATGGTGGAGTGGATTATTTCGAT